>Ga0070699_100000476_pt1 | contig 38196 bp, 26 predicted proteins | sample KBSK1503metaG_FD_65473 | JGI IMG/M metagenome (GOLD analysis project Ga0070699, IMG submission 65473) | Corn, switchgrass and miscanthus rhizosphere microbial communities from Kellogg Biological Station, Michigan, USA - KBS K1-50-3 metaG | ecosystem: Host-associated > Plants > Roots >... | reverse complement strand
CGGCATTCGGTTCAAAGCACTCAGTACAGAACCGCGATTAACGGCGGAGGCTTAGTTAATAGGGATCGGCACTGGCATTCAAGCTTGAGCGGGGGCGCGTTGAATCTAACGAACCTTGAAACTAGCGACTGCCCCCCTTCCCAACCTGCGAATTTCCTGAACTTGAATTGTCCAGGTAAAGATCAACCAATAAAGGAGGACTGTACCCGAGGGATAATCTGGCGTGTCTGATATCTTCGGAGATTGTCACCCATTTACACCGTAGCTAGCGCCGCAGCATAATATTACAGCCGCATAACACTATATTTGAGGCCGATAAGCAGGAGATTTTTTGACTCAAGGTGCTTTCGCGGAGCAAGACAACAAGGAATCCTTCTTCGGGGAACTGCGATTCTGTGTCCTTCAAAAGCCTTACTCTCTCGGATTCTCACGAAATGAAGATACATGGGCCCCGGTGCAAACAAAGAGTGATGACTCTCGTTATCTCAGGCGCCATGTTAATTACCTACTTGATGCCCGTTCGTGGCGCGCAGCAACATCGAACCCCATACCTGCGTCAACAGGGGACAGCTACACAACTTGTCGTTGACGATAAACCCTTTCTCGTTCTTGCAGGTGAATTGGGTAACTCTACATCCTCCAGCCTGGAGTACATGCGGCCCATCTGGCCGAAACTCGCTTCGCTAAATCTCAATACAGTTCTTATTCCGATCTATTGGGAGCTTATGGAACCAGCCGAAGGAAAGTTCGACTTTACTTTGGTGGATGGCTTAATCGAGGAAGCTCGCAAACACAAGCTTCGTCTTGTGCCTTTGTGGTTTGCGTCCTGGAAGAACAGCATGTCGTGCTATGCCCCGGCTTGGGTAAAAACAAATCAACAGCGCTTCCCTCGCTCGCAAGACAAACCTGGGAGGGGCATGGAGATTCTTTCGCCGTTTAGCAAAGAAAACCTCGATGCCGACGCGCGCGCGTTCGCGGCGTTCATGCGTCACTTGCGCGAAGTGGATGGCAACGATCACACAGTCATCATGGTGCAAGTAGAAAACGAGATTGGAATGATTCCGGATTCACGTGACCGCAGCGCCATCGCAGACAAGCTTTTCAGTCAGGCGGTACCCGTCGAGTTGATGAACTATTTGCAGCAACACAAGGATAGCCTTATTGCCGAATTCCGAGCGGTATGGGCTGCAAACGGGTTTAAGACCCAGGGAACTTGGGAGGGAGTCTTTGGCAAGGGACCAGGAACAGATGAAATTTTCATGGCCTGGCAATTTGCGCGTTACGTAAATCGAGTTGCTGAACTCGGTAAAGCCGAATATCCGCTGCCGATGTTTGTCAACGCGGCGCTGATCCGCCCAGGGTACCAGCCGGGTCAGTACCCGAGCGCGGGTCCATTGTTTCATATCATGGACGTTTGGCGCGCCGGAGCTCCAAAAGTTGATTTCTTTTCTCCAGATATTTACTTCTCAAGTTTTGCAGAATGGTGCCGAAAATTTCATCGGTCGGGCAATCCGCTGTTTATTCCCGAGATCGCTCCCTCTCCACTCGACTCGGTTCAGGCGCTTTATGCGATTGGTCAGCATGATGCGATTGGCTTCAGCCCGTTCAGCATAGAGTCTTTGGATGAGGCTACAGGCAAATCACTAATGGATAGTTATGGCGCAATAGCACAACTCACCCCTCTGATTCTTAAGTCCCAGGGCAAGGGTCTAATGGCAGGCTTGTTGCCGGAAGGCCTCGAGCAACGATTGCCGCAACAGTTGCGCCTGGGTGATTACACCTTAAACATCACTTATGATCGCCCCCCTCAAGTGCCCGTCGCACAAAACGCACAGACACCTACCGTGATCTCAGGGGGTCTCGTGATCGCGCTGGGACCAGATGAATTCCTTTTTGCCGGTACAGGTCTGACAGTGACCTTCGAGGCAAACGCGGCGGGTGAGCCGACCGCCGGTATTCTTTCAGTTCAGGAAGGTAAATACGCGAATGACCAATGGGTTCCGGGCCGTTGGCTAAACGGTGATCAGACAAATCAAGGGCGTCATCTGAGGCTCGAATCGAATAGATTCAGCATCCAACGGATAAAGCTCTACCGTTATCGTTGAGCGGGACGAGTGTTCGTGCTCGGATCTCCAGTAGGCGGAGGCGCATGATCTTCTTTCGCAGGCGGCCCCAGCAATTCGGTGAAGATCGGTTTCAGCGCGTCGGCCCACACTTGATAGCCTTTGACATCGAGATGCAGTCCGTCCCGATTCGTCATACCGTTGAGCAGCTTGCCGCCTTTGTCGGCGAGCCTGTCATTGAAGTTCAAATACCTAATCGTCTTACCGTCGGCGAATTTCGCGATATTGTCGTTAACGCTGTTGATGATGGGCATCACGGCCATGTTGTCGTTGCGCGGAGTAATGCCGATAAGGACAATCGTGGCGCGCGGCGCTTTCTGCCGGCAGATATCCAAAATCGCTTTGATGCCCCTGGTGATGTCAGCAACTCTCGGGTCGGTGATTTCAGGCGAGCGGTTGCCGACATTATTAGTCCCAGCAAGAACAACGATGATTTTGGGATTGACGTTGTCCAGTTCCCCGTTGTTCAGCCGCCACAGAATATTTTGCGTGGTGTCTCCGCCCCAGCCGAAGTCGGCCGCATTCCAACCAAAGAAATTCTGCCGCCAGTTCGCCAGAAAGTCCTTGTATTGCTCATCGCTTGTTCCCCACCGTCTGGTGATCGAGTCACCTTCAAAATAAATGTCAATGCCACCCTTCCTCGCTTTCTCCAATAACTGAATGTGCGCGATCTGAGAGTTCCGATCGGTGCGGGGAGCCGGCTGATCAGCGGCTGTCTCCTGGCCTCCACCTCCGAGAGCGCTCGAACCACTTAGCTCCATACTGGGGTTGATCTCCTGTCCATGAACAAGCGTGTTGAGCCACTCAGCCGAGCGGCTGGTGTACGGGCGTTGTTGGACCGGTGAAGCCAGATTGTTGTGCGGCGAATCGACCATCGGAGCGGCTTCTTTGAGGCCTTTGATTTGATTGAAAGCAGTCCAAATCCCAACTGGCGGCGCGGTTGTGTCTACAAAGCCCATGGCAACCAACGCCGTGGCCTTGATTCTGGAAGCAAAATTGACCACGTCAAAATAGAGCGCGGTCTCCATGATCTTCGGATTATTCGAAGGCCAGTTCGGATACCCCGCGGCCCGGCCGTGCAGTGGCCCGTTGGAGTCGCAGCCGGCGGGTTCGTTAACGATGACATGTGTGATTTTCGGATTCAGGCCCGCCACGCAAAGACTCTGCTGGCCGCCCATACTTGTGCCCATAACGACTAGTGTCTTGCCATCCCAATCGGGCCGGCTCGCTAGATAATCGACGGCGCGGTAGTCAGCCAGATACATTTGCAGGAAATAGTTCTTATCCCGGTCGTCTCGACCAATTGACTGGTAGTTCTTAAGCTCCTGCGGCAGCGAACTGTAATACGGCGGTGGCTGGTCCGGCAGCACATCATGAGGTTCGATGTTCAATGTTAACCAGCCCTCAGCGGCACGATCCGTCACCCACTTCTTTTGCAAAGGATAAGGGGGACTGGCCCATTGGAAAATAACCAGCGCTGGGAATTTCCCATCATGTCCAGGCCTGGCCAGTTGACCATAGACGTGCGTGCCGTTGATATGGTCCATCCTGATCGTGGCGTACTCGACATCGGGCGTGCCGCTATCCGAGGAAGTCAGGACGGTATTCTCGGGGATTGTTTTGAGCATTCTGATTTTGGAATCCCAGAAACTGTCGAAGTCGGCCGGACGAGGAACCGAAGGCAGCAGTTTTTCCGGCGCTACAGCCGCGCCGACCGCTATGCTTCCGCTGGCGCCGGGTCGCAAGCCGCCGGGTGTCGAGATTCGAACGTAGACCATTGCGGGTTCATCCAGCGTAACTTCAATAGTAGCGCGGCCCGTCGCCAAATCGAGGTTACCGGTCTTGATCACATCCTGATTGTTTTTCTTGATCGTGTACGTGTAGTCGCCAGTCGGAGCAGAGCCCGGCGGAAGGTTGGCCGTCCAGCCGACCTTCTCGCCCACACCGTAAGTGCCGCTTGCTTTGTATGGCGTAAGCGTGAGCTGTTGCGCCGAGCTTGAGTGCGCGGCCGCGAGGACAATAACCACGGCGAGGACGATCGGCGAAAGGAAGTGTCTTCGAGGACTCATACGTTATCTTGACTCGCGGACCTGGTTTTGATCGCTCGCTGGAACGTTCGATCTAGGGCCTATTCCCCGGGGACGGCTGTGTGGCCTGGACAGGTGGTACCTTGATGAATTGACTCGCCCATTCGATAAAGGACGGCCAGTTCTCCGCGACGCTGTGACCGCCGGTGTGTTGTCTCCAGGCGAGTTCGCCACCAATCAATTGAGTAACTCGTGGCATCGCATCCGTGAGATAGTTGCCCGGAGTGCCAAGGTCTCGCTTTCCGAGCAGCTTGTAGGCCGGACCCGCTGCCACGGCGGCCATGAAGCTGCCGTGTGCGTCCACCCATTTTGCGTCTCCCTTTTCGACCACGCCATAGCTGATGAAGCACGGCCGTGGGGCACACAGTGCAATTAGCTCGTGCGAGTCAACCGGCAAATCGCCTACGGTCTTTGGTCCAAATAGCGCATCCGAAGCCCCATACTTAATGAAATTCCCGGCCATCCAGTAGTATTCTCCGCCGGTCAGATTTTCGACCGCCTCGCCAAAGACATGTCGATGTAGTTTCGCGCCACCTTCTCCCGATGAACCAATGAAACCGACTGCAATTCGTGGCTCAAAAGCCTCAGTAACCAAGGCCGCTTTACCGTACCGAGAAAGACCTTCAACTCCTACTTGCCTGGCATCAACTGCTTTATCAGTTTCAAAATAGTCGAGCAAGCGACTGACGCCCCACTGCCAAGCCCGCAACGCACCCCAGTCTTCCGGCTTGCGCGGCTGACCCTTGTTTGTCAGGCCGATGATTCCTGAGGTCAACGCTGGTCCATCCGCCTGAATGCTACCTGGGTTGATGCTGGCGTATCCCCAACCTTTGTTGATAAGTTGCTCGCGCCAGTTAGGTCCGGTTGGGGCAGCACGGAAGCCTCCGGCCGCGGCACCAGATCCAGTCGCTGGGCCGCTGCGGCGAAACCAGCCGATCTCGACCATCACAGGAACCGGGCCAGTTGCCTTTGCCGGCGTCGTCACGCTCGCCTGGATATCGACAGTGATTAGCGGGTAAGAAGAATTATCGACATGACCCACCAGCGTCTTGGTGATCGATGGAATACCGCCGACGTCTTCGGTGCTCCTGTTGGTCACTTCCCAAGTTACCTTAGGAACGTTTTTCGGAACGCGTCCGTACACCTCCCGCTCAAAGTCCTCCTGGATCTCTGCTCGCCGTGCTTTCCATTGCCTGGCCGTCGTCACTCTCTTGCCATTCTTCATAGTCATGAGGTCAGGCAACGGATATTTATTCGCGCTTGCCTCATCAAAAGTTGTCTGGTTGTTTGGATCCGCGCCTGGTCGCAGAGCTTTGATTCCGAGTTGGTCCATCATGTTTTGGTGGTCTCCGTCGCCGGTGAATTTCACTTGCGGAGGAAATGAACCGGAGCTCGACTGGGTTGCGGCCGCCGCGGCATCGGCTGCTCGCCTTAACGGTACCACCGAAGCCATCGCCAACGCCGCGACAAATACCGCGACCAACCATTGCGTCGCATATTTGAAATACATAGTCGGTCTATTCCATTTGCTCGATGGGTTAAATCCAACCTGCGGAAATCGCCTTAGCACCTTTCGGGCGAGTGTAAGTTGGCGACTCTTTTTTGTCTAACCTTGTCGCCACTTTCCAATTCCTCAATACCAAGCTTCAATAGAGGAGGAATAAAAGGAGAATAGTCGTGAGTAAAGTTTGGCTTATCACGGGCGCAGGCAGCGGCATCGGAGCCGGGACTGCCAAAGCGGCATTGCGGGCCGGTGACCGCGTCGTCGCGACGGGAAGAAACCTGGACAAAGTGCGCGACGCTTTGCGCGACGATGCAAGCGAGAACCTTGCATTTGTCCAGTTGGACGTTGCCGACGAGGCACAGGCGAAAGCGGCCGTCGATGAGGCGGTGAAGCAGTTCGGCCGCATCGATATTTTAGTTAACAACGCGGGTTACAGCCTGCTCGGTAATTTCGAGGAGATGACCACAACCGAGATCGAACGCCAGTTCGCTACGAACTTCTACGGCGTCGTGTACGTCATGCAAGCCGCGCTGCCGGTCATGCGTAAGCAGCGGTCGGGTCATATCATGAACATCAGTTCCGTCGCAGGCGTGGTCGGGCTGAAGCACTGCGCCGCCTACGCAGCGACGAAGTTCGCGGTCGAGGGCCTCTCGTTGTCGGTGTCGACTGAGGTCGAGCAGTTCGGCATCAAGATCACGGTCGTCGAGCCGGGCTTCTTCCGCACGGACCTTCTGGATGCTCAAAACGTCAGGTGGCCTAGCAATGTCATTGAGGACTACGCGGCCGAGGGCAACGCCCAGGAGATGTGGTCGCCTTATCACGGTACGCAGCAGGGTGACCCGGCAAAGCTGGGCGACGCTCTGGTCAAAATCGCCGGGATGGAGAACCCACCGAAGCTATTCGTTGCCGGAAGCGACGCCCTCGCGGTGATCACGCCGGCCGTCGAGGCCCGTTTGCGGGAAATGCATGCCGATGAAGCATTGTCGAGATCAACGGACGGCTCGTTCTAGCGAAGGCGGAAGAAGCTACCATGCTGGTCAAGAATGTCAGCGACGAAGGATACAAGGCCGAATTCGCTATTGATGGTTTGGAAGGAGAAAACAATGCAGAAGCGGAAACTCGGAAATAACAACTTGGAAGTGTCGGCTCTCGGGCTGGGCTGCATGGGAATGAGCTATGGCTACGGTCCGGCCGCAGACAAGCAGGAGATGATCTCCCTGATTCGAACGGCCGTAGAACGCGGCATAACGTTCTCGTTTTCTTTCCGCGCAGGATTATTGAGGCAAGAACCAGAAACTATCCGCCAAACGCGCCAAATCACTAAAGACAACCCTGCGTGCTTCCCCTCTTAGTCGGGAATAGAGGACTACGCTTCCGAAGACACGCGATTGTTTCCGTCCGACGCAACGCATCCGTTTTATGATGCCGAGTTGGTCCCTGGTGGGGAACGTCCAAGTCGTACCGCCAACCCTGATCTCTGCTCAGTCGATTGCTGCAGATGGTCTGACCTTACGCCACACGAGTAGGAGCAAGATTGCACCGAGTAGAGAAAGCAGAATGCCGCCAGGATGAAATCGCCCGTCGGCTGCTCTCCAGATTAGGCCGCCGATGAAGCCACCCAGGAGAGAGCCGGCAATTCCAAGCAGAAGCGTTGCAAACCAACCCATCGGGTCTCTGCCTGGTAAGATTAGACGCGCCAGAGCGCCCACGACGATTCCGAGAATAATCCACCATAAGACGTGAAACATATTCTTTGCCCTTTCAAAGGTTACGGCCCGTCTGCCATCGTGGGCCTTAGATGTCAAAGCTCGCTCACTGGACCTTGCGGTGGCTCCGGGGCTCCAGTTAGTCGCCCCTTCCGCAACTAACAGATCTTTATCGCAAATTGTATATTCCGTCGGCTTCAGCCAAGGTGTTGCAGTCTATATCCCGCTAGCCTTGGGTGGTTTGGCCGAAACAGTGATGCTGTTTGTCACATTCTTCGCCCCGCATCTCTTGGCAATGTTAGTTGCCGCTCCTTTGCTACCTGCATCCTTTGCGACTCCGGTCAAAGTGGCAACACCCTTACTGACCGCGGCCGAGAAACCCTGACTCTTCAAACTCGGAGAAGTCGCGAATTTATCGTTGATGCACTTCTGGATTGCGCCGTCGTCGACTTCAGCAATGGTGATATTGTTAGTGACGCTTTTGGCGCCGCAGCTCTTGGCGATGTTGGTAGCAGCGCCTTTACTACCGGCGTTTTTGGCTTGTCCAGTCAAGGTGGCAGTGCTGTTACTAACTGCAACAGTAATACCTTGTGTCTTGAGGCTGGCCGACGCCGCCAGCTTCTCGCTAATGCACTTCTGAATTCCTGCATCATCTTTAGGGGCGGCTGCCTTAGAGCTCTTACTGTTTCCCTGGGCTAACGCAAGTACGGGCAGCAGGGAGATGAAAACGAGGCTGCAAACTAAGCCGAAAGTTCTTCTCATTTGTGACCTCCTGAATTATTTTAATTGACCAAGCGATTCCTTTGGCCATGAAGAACAATGATCAAATGATATTCTGATCCCTAAACCAGCGTTAATGCCGGTCTGCAATCTTCGACATAATCACGCCTAAAGCAACAGCTCCCAGGGACTTTACGAGCGTGGGATGTTCCGAATAAAACTCCCCCAGCTTGCCCATCAAGGACGGGTCATGCTTCTCTGCATGCTCTGCTATTTGTTGAACCGTTTCTGGCGACACCTGCGCGGCCTGTTGGGGAGTCAACTCAGTTTGGCCGCTGCTCACCAGATTCGCCAGATTGGAAGCGCCACCACCGGCAAGGAGTTGCGAGACAATGCTTGGATCTGCTGACGCAATCAAGGTGTTAAGCAAACCCGCCTGTTGCTGACTATTTGATTGACCAAAGAGTTGCGACACCATAGAGGACGCCGGAGGTGTTTGTGAAGATCCAAACGCTGCTGCCAATCCCTCGGCTAGTGCCGACTGGGGAGCGACTTGGGCCACCTGATCGAAGTGACTCTCCACATTCTTAGCAGGCGCGGCTCCAGTTCCTCCGTACTGTTGCAGCAGCCCACCGATTTGATCCATCCAACTCATAGTAACCTCCGTTCTTGTTTCCCTGGCAAAAAATGGGAGACGCTAGGAAAATGCTTCTCGTTCCCAAGTAATTATCTGAAAACCTGCGTGCAAAGTTCCGTAGAAGCTCTAACCAGTATCCGTTTTACCGCGGAATGCGCAGTTTTTGTCCAGGGTAGATCTTGTTGTAATCCGGGACTTCCGCCCGGTTCGCATCCCAGATCTCTTTCCAGTTCTTGTCCCAGTGCTTCGCGATCTTCGTGAGGTTGTCTCCGGACGCGACGGTATACTCCTCGTATCCGCCACCCTCGACCTCAATGTTCAGAACCAGATCGCCAGCACGGTAATCCGGGTCTATCCGGTTATACTCATCCCACATTTTTTGTTTCACGTCACCGTTCGCTGTCGAGCCGGAGACATAAAGCACACCGTCCTGCTCAGCGGCCTGAAGGTTGTTAACGCCATTCTGGTTCCCTATGTCGATCAGTGACTGATATTTCTCGGTTAATGCCATTGCCCTGCTCCTTCTCGTTTACTTGATGTTCAGCTTATTGTTTACTTTCTTCGGATGCGCTTCGTTCGCAGCCTTCATTGCATCCTGCAACTTTGCTCGTGGTAAGTCACCTTCGAGAGTTACCTCACCATTCGCTACTGTGACCTTAATCCCGGTAATGCCGTACTTACCAAGATTCGCGGCGACTTGGGTTTTTAAAGGATCGTCCCGTGCGATCACCGGTACTGGTGGTCTGGCTGTGAGGTTGTTGGCGACCGACTTCACTCCTTCAACACTACGAGCGAGTTGTTCGGCGCGGCTCTTATCTGCCTCAGAATTCACGGTGCCGGTTAGAGTGACAACGCCGTCTTTGGTTTCCACGTTGACAGGTGCCTTTGACAGACCCGAATCCGAAGCAATCTTTGCCTTGACATTACCAGTCAGTGTTGCATCATCGGGCCCACGATTACACGCAGCCGCAACGAGAATCAGAGAGATACTCGTGACGATGAGAACAATTCTGTTCGAAAGCTTCATTTAGTTTTTCTCCTTTATTCCAGGGGTAAAGTATTCCAAAGGGTCACACGGGAGTGATCAAAACTCTGGATAAAACTTGCAAGAATCAATCATCAAGCACAAATGTGACAAGCATGTTCACTTGATATTCGACGATCCTATCGTCGTCGATCGCAAGATATTGTTCCTTTACCTAACCCCTTAACATTGTGAACCGTCTTGACTGCTCTGGAAATACCTTCACAAGAGCATCCTCAGAGCTGACGTCTGACGTTGAACTGATTTCGGTGACTCGCGCAACGGCCATGACGGCCTCCTCTTAGTCGCTACTTCGGAGCGGATAGCGGACCACCACCGCGGTGAAAACCAGAGGTTAATAACAACGCCCGCATGCAGACACCCTTCTGGGCGCCGACAAGATATACATCGAGACTCAAGATTCCGACCTCGGGAATCTCGCTCAGTGAGTAACGACTTTCGGCAGATCCCTAATCTTTTTCACCCACGAGTTCACTTGGGCAACTGATGCAACATGCGCAACAAGCCGCTTGTAGTCGTTAATTTTCCGGGAAGTTCTTAGGGGATTGTTTCCGGATTATGCTGACCCAGTGCCGGTACGTTGTCAAGCCCGGCCGCCTGGGACACATGATCGCCCGAAGCGCGCGGTGTTTCTGAAAGCGCGTGCGCAGGTGTTGGTTGAGAACTTTTCTCTTTAGTCTTCCACGATCAGCCTGGGCTTGTTGACTGCTTCAACCTTCATCCTGCTGACAATTCTCGAAACAATAACTCGAGTTTGCCCCTCGTCTCGTTTTTCCTTACCCGCTCCGTTGCTCTCCCGCTTTCCATTTCTCACCATTGATCTAGTCTCTCACTGTTTTCGCAAAACGCAGAGCGAAACCCGGGACCAAAGGTCCAAGGCCGGATGGACAACATCCCAAGGAGGGCGTGATAAAAAGAGCGGATTCGGCTCTCCTCCGGACGATCTATGCTGATCAATCAGGTCAGGCGTTACCTGGATACAGTAGAAAGGCTCGCCACAATCTAGTCGCGGATTATTCTGTTGAGCAGTCCGTGGTAGTTATCGACACCCATACTGATCTAGAATGACTGCCTCCAGCAGGGCATTTCTTAGCGTCTTCTGAAGATTCTCTTAACAGTACTAATTCCGTTAGCGGCGAACCCAGACGTCCGTTACGCATGAGCCGAAAGGTTTTCCTGAATAGTGTCAATTTATGAAACGATGGCGCTGAAGGCAACAGGATTATTACGGCGACACGCTGATCAAGTGTCCAGAGTGCTCTTAGAAACATGAATAATGAATTATCAGCAGGCACTGCTTTCTCGCATTACCGCATCATCTCGAAAATCGGTGCCGGCGGGATGGGTGAAGTGTATCTGGCCCAGGACACGAGACTCGACCGGAAAGTGGCGATCAAATTCCTGCACGAAGAGTTCAGCAAGGACGCGTAATTGGAGTGCGGCCGCTTGACGCCGCTTTGATTTGAGTTAGGTGAAGACGAACTATCGGGGAAAAAAGCTGCGTCAAGCCGCAGCACTCCAAAATGAAGCGCTGCCCCCAATGCAATCGAGTTGAAACCGACGACACGCTCGCTTTCTGTCGCACAGATGGCGTCGCGCTCATTAACCATTCCGGTTCGCTCGCCCGTGATACGGAAACCGCGAAGGTTGTTTCTGGTCCGATGTCGAGCGAGATCGAAACCAGTCTGCTCCACCACACATCAACAACTCCCGAGATCAGTCCAAACACCGGGCCCACAACAGCAGTTCCCGCAGCGCAGTTTCCGGGCACCACGCGCGAGCTTACTCAACCGAATCGACGCGTATTCGCGTTCGCGGCCGCCGGCGTGGCGCTGGTTGTGATGGTCGTGCTTGGCTATTTCTATTGGTCGAGAAGTCGAACGGCCGCAATCCAATCAATCGCCGTAATGCCGTTTGTAAACGAAAGTGGCAATGCCGATGTCGAGTATCTTTCCGATGGCATGACCGAAACACTCATCAGCAGCCTGTCGCAATTGCCGAATCTTAATGTCAAAGCACGTTCTTCGGTGTTTCGGTACAAAGGGAAGGAAACAAATCCGCAGACGATCGGCAAAGAGTTGAACGTACAGGCACTTTTAAACGGGCGCGTCGTCCAGCGCGGTGACCAGTTAACGCTGAGTTTGGAATTAATTGACGCGCAAACCGAGAACGTGATTTGGAGTGAGCAATACAATCGCAAGCAATCCGACCTCGTAACACTCCAAAGCGAGATTGCGCGTGACGTGTCGAACAAACTCAAATCAAAACTTTCGGGTGCGGAGGTGGCGAAGGTCGAAAAGAACTACACCGCTAATCCGGAAGCCTATCAGCTCTATTTGAAAGGAAAGTTCTATTGGAACAAACGAACAGGCCAATCTCTCAAACAGGCTGCTGATTTTTACCAGCAAGCAATTGAGAAAGACCCGAACTATGCCCTCGCGTATTCAGGTTTGGCTGAAACATACGTTCTGTTTTCCAGTTACGATGTCGCGCCGGCAGACGACAGCATGCCTCAGGCGAAAGCGGCGGCTCTGCGGGCATTAGCGATTGATGATTCGCTGGCAGAAGCACACACTGCTCTCGGATTCTATCTTTCCAATTATGAATGGGATCGGGATAGCTCCGAAAAGGAATATCGCCGCGCTATCGAACTCAAACCGAATTACGCCACCGCCCATCATTGGTTAGGTGCTGACCTCGTCTATGTAAAACGGTTTGAAGATAGTCTTGTCGAGTTGAGGCGTGGCGAGGAACTTGACCCGCTTTCGCCGATCATAGGTACGAATCTCGGTGACACCCTAGTCTTCGCCCGCAGGTATGATGAGGCGATTGCACAATACAAGCGCACTCTCGTTCGTAACCCAAATTTTCCTTACGCTCACCTGGCTTTGGGTCGGGCATATGGAGCAAAGGGAATGTATCCGGAAGCAATAGCCGAAGCCCGCGCCTCTATTGGGTTGAATAGTGGGTCGTCAGTAAAGGGATTTCTGGGACTGTGGCTGGCGAAATCGGGTAAGCGTGAAGAAACAGTGAAGCTGCTCGGCGAGTTAAAACAGGAATCCACCAGGAATTATGTTCAGAGCATTACCTTTGCGCTTATTTACATTGCGCTTGGTGATAAACAGGAAGCATTGAACCATCTCGAAAAGCCCATGTGGAGCCGTGCGGAAACCGCCAGCTCGTATGCCATTGACCCGGAGCTTGACGACCTGCGCTCCGAACCGCGATTCAAGGAAATGCTGAAACGGATGAATCTGCCGGAATGAATTTGAAGTAGATGAACGCTCGATCGCGAGTTTGCGTCGCACGCCCGCTCAAACGTCGGGAGCTGGCACTTCGCGAGCGGCCTGATGGATCCCATCTTGGAAGGACTGCGCAAAGCAGGGCTGGACATTCGTAGTTACAGGAGAAATACATGGCAAAACCTTCGAAGTTTGCACACGTCGTCTATAGCACACGACGCTTTGAGGAAATGATTGAGTGGTATCAAAGAGTCTTTGAGGCGGAAGTGGTCTATCAAAATCCGGTGTTCGCTTTTCTTACCTACGACGACGAACATCATCGTTTCGCGTTCGCCAATTTGTCAGCGCTTATGCCTGACAGTGTTGCGAGCGAGACGCGCGACAAAGCGGGTGTAAATCACGTAGCGTACACCTACGCCAACTTGGGTGACTTGCTTGCTACTTACGAGCGTCTCAAACAAATGGGTGTCACACCATATTGGCGCATTCATCATGGCATTACACTTTCTCTTTACTACCAGGATCCCGACGGCAATCGAATGGAGTTTCAAGTGGACTGCGGGACGGTTGAAGAGGCCAACGCCTACATGCAGACTGACGCCTTTGCCGCGAATCCGGCCGGTGTGGAGATTGATCCGGAGAGTTTGCTGACACAGTACCGGAGCGGTGTGCCCGAGCAGCAACTCCTCGCGATGCCTAAAGGTCCAATGTCTCCAATCCCGCGGGAGCACGGCATGTCTTGACGTATAAACAATAAGCCGAAGTTCATCCACCAGCCCGGCATCGATAAGGCTCGCCGTAGTCCGACACCCCAACGAGATAAATGGCCTTGCCGGGCTGCTGCTTGAGGGCAGCGATTTCTTCGAGTCCCCGGACGAAGCTCGTCTTCGGCCAGAGAACCGCCATTGACCATTCACTAAGCGGCGAAATTTTGGCTGGCTACTCCGGGAGCGTCTTGGCGCCTTTCACTTTAAACGTTCCCGCGATCGATGGCGCTTCGGTATTCGGCTGACCACCCCCGACGGAGAGTGAGTATTGGCCCTCCGCAATCATCAGTTCACCAGCTTCACTGACCATGCTCAGGTCACGCTCTTTCAACTCGAAGAGGACCTTCTTTGATTCCTGTGGTTTCAGATGAACTCGCTTGAATCCGCGCAGCGCACGCAGCGGCGCTCCAGGGATCGGTGGCAAACTGAGGTAAAGCTGCACTACCTCATCTCCTTCCCGTCGGCCGGTGTTCGTAACAGTTACTTCAACGGTTAGTGGATCACCCGCCTTGATTGCGTTCTGCGGGAGTTTCAAGCCACTGTATGAGAACGTCGTGTAGCTCAGGCCATAGCCAAACGGATACAACGGCTTGCCTTCGAAATAGCGATACGTGCGTCCTTTCATCGCGTAGTCTTCGAACGGCGGCAACTGGTCCACTCCGGTGTAGAACGTAACAGGCAACCTTCCAGCGGGATTGTTCTTGCCCGAGAGTGTTTCCGCTATCGCTGCTCCACCCTCTTCTCCCGCATACCAGGAATCCAGAATTGCGTTCACATGTTTGCTGGCCCAATTAACGGCCATGGCGCTGCCGTTCGTGAGCACTGCGACAACGGGTTTTCCTGTCGCCGCGACAGCTTCCAGTAACTCCTCTTCCGGCTTGGGAAGATCCAAGCTGGTGCGATCCCCACCCTTGAATCCTTCTTCGCTAACCTGCATTTCTTCACCTTCCAGTTCACTCGTAATCCCCACGACCGCGACAACTACGTCGGCGTTCCTGGCTGACGCAATGGCCGCAGCATTCGGCCTTGGATCAAATTTCGCCCAAATCAACTGCGCCCGGATTGGACCAAGCCTTGTTTGGCCGTAGTAGACTTTGATCGACACTTTCACTCCCTTAGTAAGATGAACGCGTCCGACCTTTGCGCGTATTCCTGTCTGCCCAAACAAGAATTCCTGCGCGACCGGTTTGTCGTCAACAGAGAGCCCGGCGAAAGTGCCTTCGACGCGCACCCCGAGGTTGAAGTCACCCGTCTCTGTGGGTGTCAGAAAGCCATTCCACCCAACCCTCAGGGGCAGTTTGTCAACAGCTTCCTGTGGAATATCTTCAGGCGTCAAATCAACGGCCCTCACGCGACGTGTCGCCAATATGGCTTGCTTGGGACCAAAAGCATCTCCGGTGGAAAACTCTGCAGTGAGCCCCGGCTGCCCTTCAGGTGTGGTCAAGGCCGATGCCGGAACCACATCTCCATCGTTCCGCAGAAATTGCGTTCCGGGCACAAACGTGATCTGCGCGTCGGGAAACTCCGCCTTAAGCCCTTCCAGTATAGAAACTGTGTGCGTCGGGATTCCCGTGTAGTTACCAAGCAGATATCTGGTCTGATCCGCCAGCGGGCCAACGACCGCTATTTTGGTTCGGCCCTTCTGCAACGGCAGTGTGCCGTCGTTTTTCAGCAGCACCATCGACTGGTTTGCGATGGCCCGAGCTAGCGCGCGATGCTCGGCACTATCGAGCAGTCTTTCATCAATTTTCGAATATGGGACCATTTCCGGTGGATCGAACATGCCCAGCTTCATCCGCGCGGCGAAGAGCCGGATTAGCGCGGCGTCGATTTCGCTGTCTTTCAGAATGCCTTGTTTGTAGGCATCAAGGTACGGCTTGTAATCGTGATCGTCCTTTACTTTCGCGATGAAATCTATGCACTCGTTATCCATGCCACGTTGCAGAGACAATGCGGACGCCTCAGCCTGCGTCTTCGTAAAGTGATGATCCCGGAAAATATTGACGACAGCCTCACAATCCGATACCACATAGCCCTGAAAGTTCCACCGGCCTCGTAATTGATCCTGAAGCAGGAACTCGTTCGCACAGGCAGGCTGCCCGTTGATACTGTTGTACGCGCACATGACCGAGCCGGCCCTGGCCTCGGTCACTGTCGCGCGGAACGCCGGAAGATAGGTATCGAGTTGGTCATGCTTGCTGACTTTCACGTCCGCTGTGTGCCGCGTCGGCTCTGGTCCGCTGTGTACTGCATAGTGTTTGGGTGTCGAAATCACTCGATAGTACTTTGGGTCGTCGCCCTGCATGCCGGTGACAAACGCAACCCCCATGCGCGCTGTCAGGAAAGGATCTTCGCCATAGGTTTCCTGTCCACGACCCCAACGGGGATCGCGAAAGATATTGATGTTGGGCGACCAGAAGTCCAAGCCTTCGAAAATATTGCTATGCCCATCCCGCACGGCCTGGACATGCTTGATTCGCCCTTCGGTGCCGATCACAATGGCCATTCGATGGATCGCATCGGAGTCGAACGTCGCAGCCAGACCGATCGGCTCAGGAAACTCGGTTGTCCCGTTCGTCGCGACGCCGTGCAACGCCTCACTCCACCAGTCATAAGCGGGCACTTTAAGACGTGGGATAGCGCGCGCTTGATTGACTAATTGGGTGACCTTTTCTTCCACTGTCATGCGACGGACCAAGTCTTCGGCCCGCTGCTGAGGCGGCAACGCTGTATTCAAATATGCGGGTTGCTCAGAGTTCTGAGCAAACAAACTACCAACACTTAACAAGGCAACAATCGGAAGCAGAATTCGGAAGTTGCGTGTTCGCATCTATTTCTCCGTTGACAAGGTCCTATTGACTGGTAGGTGAACTGTTCTACGCTGAACGCGCATTGCAGCGAGTGGGACGTCTGACTTGGATTTGATTGAACACATCTCGCCGCGTTATTTAACAATAGGGAGAGCTACTATACCAGCTCGATAACCTGTGGAACCCTCCCTCAGGAATTTTGCCTCATTAATGTCGTGGTAACGGTTCATCCGCAATCCTCGACCAAGGGCAACGAACTTACGACGGCTGATCTTTTTCAACGACAGCGGGCGGGGGCAGACTTCTATCATTGCGCAACTGAAATTACGGTCGCTGACTTAGGCTCCAGTTTCAGGGTTAGCTTCCCGCCTTGAATGCTTGTCGAAACTGGCTTAGGCACAACTGTATTTGGCCATCACGCTTGAGCTTGGCTGGAGTGCAGACAAGCAAATGCAGAGCTTGCCTATTACCGTCTTGCTGCCTGAATCGAATTTTGCTAGGGGACAAGTTAATTAGAATGAGCGTTTATCAACCGATGATGACGAGAAGTGGATCTATTTTTTGTAAGTTGATGATTTTGTTTTCTTCTTGAAGTTAAGTTATCAATACCTTTGCGCTGGCTTCCAAAAATCGGCTGCTGGTCCTAAGATAGGCCGCAACGAACAGTCAGAGTTTCCACAATATTCACGTCACGAGGAATTTTTAGTGTTCTTTCATTTCTGGGAGGTGCACCATGAAGAGGCTAAGTCTAATGCTTGTGGCTTTCACAATGTGTTTGATGTCGAGTGGGCTTGCTCTTCGCGCTAGCGCGCAGCAAAGCGACGAGCAAGCGATCAGAAGTGTCTACGACAGCTTCGCGGCCGCTTTTAAGCTCAAGGACACGGCAAAGCTCATGTCGCTCTATGTGCCCGACGAAACGCTGCTCGTGTTCGATGTGGTTCCGCCACGGCAGTACGCCGGGGCCAAGGCCTATAAGAAGGACTGGGAAGATTTTTTTGCCGCCTTTCCCGGACCGGTTCAGTTTGACATTAGCGATCTCGCGATCACAAGCGACCACGGCCTCGCCTATGCGCACAGCATTCAGCACTTAGTGCTTGCGGACAAGGATGGCAAGAAGTCTGACCTCACGGTGCGCGTGACTGACATTTTTCGCAAGATCAACGGCAATTGGCTGATCGTCCACGAACACATCTCCGTGCCGGTGGACCTGATGAGCCAGAAGCCCGACTTGAGTTCAAAACCATGACATAGGTTGCTCAGGATTCTCTCAGCGTGGGAAAAGCTGGGGCAAGGACGAAAGCCGATTTAGGAAGATACCGGGCAAGCTGAAGGCTTGCTCCTAGCTCTGTCAGCGCGTTTTTTGGCTTCTACGCTGCGCCAGTGGTTCACCAAGCGAAGGTGTCGTTACCAAAAACTCGATTCGGGCAGCATGACTGTAAGCGCCAACGGTTTAATGTACCAAGGCGGTCTTCATGATCATCACCACACGCTGCCGTAGCTTGAGGTCTCAAACAGTTTGAGGCGATAGTAGAGGTGGCAGGACCGAAACCTTGTCAACTTGCCAGACCGTTGAGTGCTCCCAGTCGATTCAATATTGCAGGGTCGTTATCTAATACTTCGTCAGCTGGGACGACTACCGGCCTTCACCATGCAGCAAACGCGCGATACGAGCAGAGATGGTGACATGAGAAATCGTTCACGCAGGCAAGTCTCGACCCTCGTGGCAGCGCTGGTCTCGTTAGCTTTTCCGGTGACGGCCCAGCAAGGGCCTTCGTTAGCAGTGACAGGTCTTAAGGAGGACTTGGTGGGCAGGACACTCGAGGCCGTACACAAAAGCACGGCGGTGCCAATTCTCAAAACAGCAACGGATCCTCTTCCGGCAAGACACTTGATGATTCAACCGCTATTGAACGACGGACGAGAGTTGTGCTCCCCTGCTCAACAACCCGTTAAGACTGCGGAACAATCGAAAACAATTCCGGCAAAGTTCGACGATGTGACTTCTGTGCTTGGTTTGAATTTCCAGCACATCGCCTCTCACACTTCAAGAAAATACCTGATTGAGACCATGGGATCGGGCGTGGCCTTGTTCGACTATGACAACGACGGCCGTCTGGACATTTTCGCAGTGAATGGCGCGCCGCTCAGCGATCCCACTCCCAAGGGGACCATCCCACAGAAGACAGGTCCCAAGTATTGGAACCGCCTTTATCACCAGAAGCAAGACGGCACCTTTGAAGATGTGACGGAAAGAGCCGGACTGCAGGGTGTGGGCTACGGAATGGGGGTCGCGGTGGGCGACTACGATAATGATGGCTATGAAGATTTATATGTAACGGCCTACGGAGGCAACAAACTTTACCGCAACAATGGTGATGGTACGTTTACAGACGTGACGGAGAAAGCAGGTGTGGACGGTGGCGGTTGGTCAACCAGCGCCGCATGGGTAGACTTTGATGGTGACGGTCTGCTGGATTTGGTCGTGCTCCGATACATGCAGTGGGACTTTGACGATATCTGGTGTGGAGAGCGCAAGGAAGGCTACCGAGCCTACTGCAATCCTGATGCATTCCATCCGACTACGCCATTCGTCTACCACAATGATGGCAAAGGTCACTTCACCGAAGTGTCGCGTAAGATCGGACTCGCAGAGCCGGGCAAGGGGCTGGGCATAGCTCTTGCGGACTACGACCGAGACGGTCGTATTGATATTTTTGTTGCCAACGACTCCATGGTTGAGTTTCTTTACCACAACAAAAGCGATAGAACCTTTGAAGAAGTTGCGCTGATGTCCGGTGTCGCCGTCGACGGAGAGGGCCATACGTATGCAGGCATGGGAGTGGACTTCGCGGATTCCAACAATGACGGTCTCCCGGATTTGGTAATTACCGCCCTCGCCAACCAAATGTACGCCCTCTATCGAAACAACGGCGATGGCACTTTTACTTACGACAGCCATTCTTCAGGCATCGGCCGCATGACAATGATGCATTCGGGGTGGGGCGTCCGATTCCTGGATTATGACAATGACGGATGGAAGGATCTTCTAATCGCGCAGGGACACGATCTGGACACGATCGAACGGACTTTTCCTAACCTTCGCTACAGAGAGCCCATGTTGTTGGCAAGAAACACGGGCCAAGGTTTCTTGGATGTCTCAGCGGATGCGGGGAGCGTTTTTCGCGAGGCCTGGGTGGGACGTGGTATGGCGATCGGAGACATTGATAATGATGGCCGGCTGGACGCAGTGGTGACCACCAATGACGGAGCCCTCTACGTCCTCCGCAACGCGACCCAAACCCGGAACCATTGGTTAACCTTGCGACTCGTCGGCCATAAGAGCAACCGAGATGCGATCGGAGCGGAAGTCAAGGTTGTGACCGCGAAAGGCTCACAATTCGTGACCGTAACGACCGCAAGCAGCTATCTTTCCTCCAGCGACAAACGGGTGCATTTTGGCTTGGGAGCAGAGACAGTCGCCGAGATGATCGAAATTCGCTGGCCGAGTGGCATCCGTCAAACACTCAAGAATGTGGGTGGCGACCAAATCCTTCAGGTGGACGAAGCTTCTGAGGGTGTGGCGGGGAAGGAGACCCGAAAATAATGAGGCGTGGTACGTAAAAAAGAGCTACTGACTCCCTCAAGGTTTTTTCGGAGTTGTGTTGACCACCGTACCGGAACCCTCCTTCAGAGTGTGGATTGTATCTACAGATAAGCTATCGAAACGCTCTACGAGTCCGCTGGGCCAGCGCACTTCCATGGAATCGATTTTTGTTGCGGAGCCTAGACCGAAGTGCACCCGCAAGTCGTTTTGGGAAATGTAGCTGGAACCGCTGCGCACTTCATCTACCAGCTTTCTCTTGCCGGCCTTTACGGTGATCTTTGCACCGATTCCGTCCCGATTGGAGCGCATTCCCAGTGTCTTGAAGGCAATCCAGTGATTGCCAGAGTTTACCGCATTCACCAAGAGGCTCGGCTTCGCATTCATGTTACTGATCAGGATGGAAAGTTGCCCGTCGTTCCAGAGATCGCTCACTGCCAGACCACGCGCAGAGGAAACTGCATTGATACCAGGTCCGGCAGCAGCTGAAACATCGCTAAAGGTCCCGTTGCCGTTGTTGTGATAAAGGAGACGCGGTTCCTGGTATCCGCTGCCCAGACGATATTTATCTACTTCCGGGTAGACGTGTCCATTGACGAGGATGAGATCTGGCCAGCCATCGTTGTCGAAGTCCAGAAACATGGTGCCCCAGCCTAGATATTGCGTGTGCAGACCCAGCCCAGCGGCGAAGGTAACATCGGAGAAGATTCCATCACCGTTGTTGCGGTACAAAGTAGGCGTGTCATCAGAGAAATTGGTCTTGAAAATATCCAGTCGACCGTCGCCGTTAAAATCTGCGACAGTAGTTCCCATTCCAGCCTGCTCGCGTCCGTCTTCGTTGAACGCAACGCCAGCCATAACGGCAACGTCAGTGAACGTACCATCACGATTATTATGATAAAGAATATTCGGGGCACTATCGCAGGCTACGTAGATATCCGGCCACCCGTCATCATCAAAGTCGAGCGTGGCAACACCGAACGCATAGTGTCCATTGGTTTGATCAATATGGGCCTTGGTAGTGACGTCCGCGAAGGTAGCGTCACCGCGGTTTTCATAAAGAACGTCTTTGGCCCCGGGCAATCCACGCGGTCCACACATTACAGGGACTCCCTTCCAACTGCAGGAAGTTCCTCCTCCCGGTATGGGCGCCGTTGACAGATTGAAATCCACGTAATTCGCAACGATAAGGTCGAGGCGTCCGTCACGATTGTAGTCAACGAAAGCACAACCGGTGCCCCATGCCTTACCTGATCCTGCTACTCCGGCTTTCTCCGCGATTTCCGTGAAAACGCCGTGGACATTGTGATAGAGCCGATTCTTCCCGTAATACGTGACGTAGAGGTCTTCCCAGCCGTCATTGTCGTAATCGCCGACACAAACACCCTGGCCCCATCCGGTTGCGACTAGGCCGGTCTTGGCTGTCACGTCCGAAAAGGTGCCATCGTGGTTGTTGTGATAGAGGTGGTTGGTGGGAGCATCCCCGGCAGGGAACCCTTCAAGTCTGGTGCCATTCACAAGGAAGATGTCTGGCCAGCCGTCGTTGTCATAATCAATAATGGCAACGCCCGTACCGGTCGTTTCAATGATGTATTTCTTGCTGTCGATCCCGCCGAAGACATTCATCATCGTGAGCCCGGCCTTTTCAGCTATATCCGTGAAATAGGCGATCGAAGGCGACTCTTTCACTTTCGGGAAGTCGGTTGGTGCCGAAGTGACAGCTGCGTTGCTGGCGACCAGAAGCAGGATCGCCGGCCAAACTAGATTTTTTGCCGCAACGAATTTCCTGAACATTGGATCGATCCTCGCTGCCGTCCTACTGTCGCTTGCACTCCGGCGGTCTTTGCCATTGCGGCAACACGAAGTCGCCCAGCAGATCACCTTCAGCCGCAGGCGGTGGATCCGTCGCCGTTTCTGCGTACTTTACGGCGCGTTTGGTATCACCCGCTCGTTGGTAAGCCTGGCTGAGCAGGCGCCTCGCCTGCACGTTGCCCGGGCTGAGACGAAGTGTCTCCTCTAGTTCAGTGGTCGCGTCGCTCAGGCGAGCCAGCGCAAGATCAGTTTTTCCCAAACCGAGATGGGCTTCGGCGCTACTCGGATTCAGCCTCAAGGCCTCCTGATAAGCAGAAATTGCCTCCGATGGCTTACCGGCACGGTCGAGGGCCAGGCCTCTAAAATAACTGATGAGAAAGTTTGGGCCGAGCTTCTGCCGCGCGGCAGCAAGCTCGGAGGAGGCTTCCTCTGCCCGACCTGTGCGCAGGAGCACTTGAGCTAATCCGATGTAACTAGTGGACAGTGGATCACCGGCCAACACGAGATTGCGAAACACACTTTCCGCTTCTGCGTAGCGTCCGGCCGATAAGTTCGCGGCTCCCAGCCGCAAGTGCAAGGAGTAGGACTTGGCGTTGGATGTGAGTCCGTTCTGAACGGCCGAGATTGCGTCAGCGTAGCGACTCAGTTCCATCAACTCGCGCGTCAAATTAAGCCAGTGCTCTTCCTGGCCAGGTGCGAGCGTGGCCGCCTGGCGCAGGGCATCGACCGCCTGATCGCCCTGGCCAAGGCGGGCATAGGCAATGCCGATCAAGGACCACGCCGGTGCTGTTTCGCCAGGCTCTGAACCCGACGTACGCCGCATGCCTATGTAGGAATGAGCTTGATCAGCCGCCTTCCCGTAGCTCCCAGATAAGAGGTAAGCCAAAGCCAGATCAAATTGAGCCCATGGGCCAGCGTCAGCGCGGGGGCGATTAATCAAGTTCTCAAGGAGATCAATTGCCCTCTCATTCTCCCGGACGGCCAACATCAGCGGGGCTACTTGAATGGACTGCTTATCGTTGAGTAGTGATGGAGCGAGTTGATCTAGCGTTTCGCGCGTCTTTTCTTGCCGCCCAAGCGCCAGGTATCCCGTCGCGGCTTGGATTAGAAATTCCGGGTCAGTGGGCCACGGCACATGAGAGCGTTCCAGTTCCTCGAAGGCCAGTGCGTAGAGCTGCGCATCGAGTTGCACTCGGCCGAGATAGTAATGGGCAAATGAGTCGTCGGGCGAGAGCTCCAGCGCGCGTTCCAAATCTTCACGCGCGCCGATGAGCTGGTGCTCCGTCCACTCAAGAAATCCCAGGTTTCGGTAGGCATCTTCCATGCGAGGGTCAATGCGAATCGCTTCGCGATACTCAGCAGCAGCCTCGGCGTTCTGGCCCAGGCGGGCCAGCACGATCCCACGGAAGTTATGCACCCGGGGATCTGCGGGATGTTCGTGTTCAGCGGTGGTCAGTTCTTCGAGCGCCGCCTCGAGGCGATTTTCTCTTAGCGCGATCAGGCCCTTCTGGAGCGCATCCTCTTGCCTAGCCGAGTAGTCAGCGGAGACCTGCCAGTAAGGATTTGCCAGAAGGCAGTCAGCATTTGAAGGAAAAAACAAAATAATAATTAAGAGACAGAAAATGAGAACAGAAAATCGACACCGGAATTCCACACGCTGGTTATGCCGGCGGCGGTACGGGCGGTAGCAGTGAGCTTCCCGTACTTGCGTTTCCATCCTAACTCTGACCTCTTCGTTGTCTCGCAGGTTTGCGACTAACAGGTGGCAGCGAGATGGGTTTTTCGTTTGTCGGCTGTCTAAGGATCTTGAAATGACCTCTCAACCTCGTTCAAGCGTTCAGTCCGCTTCTCGAGTTTACCGTGAGATTCGCGGTTCAGAGCTGTGGAGAGAGCAAACTCACGCGCAGCCTTATCCTTCTCCCCCAAGGCCTGATACACTCTGGCCAACTTGTAGTGGACTGATCCATCCCGATCGTTGGACAGCGCAATCTTGAGTTCTGGCTCGGCCTTCAGGTAATCACCAAGCTCAGAGTAAGCACTTCCCAAGTCACGATGAATATCAGGATTTCCCGGATCCGCCGCCAGCGCACGGTTCAGGTAAGGCAAAGCTTTCTCTGGTTGATGCTCGATAAGATAGGTATTGCCTAGGTCATCGAGCGCTCCGGCGTGTCGCGGATTAAGCGTCAACTCTGCTTCAAGTTCTACGCGCGCTTCAGGGATTTGAAGATTTTTCCAGAGCAGGTGGCCCAAGCTGTAATGCAAGTTTGGCAAAAATGGCTTGAGCGCAATGGCTGCGCGATACTCCTCCATGGCCTTCCCATCTTCCCCTCTTGCGGCTGCAAGCTCACCCATCAATTGATGTAAGCGATGAGAATTTGGATCCTTCCGGTAGAGGCTGAGATAAGCCGCGGTAGCTAGCTTTTCGTAACAGCGCGCGCGCCAATATGACGCCTCGGCGGAATGGCGACCAGATGGCGGCAAGCCGGCAAGCGCTTGGAGAGACGCCTCGTAATCTCCTGCTTCAAGCATAGGGCCCGCGACTTGGACGCGAAACTCAGCGGGCGACCGCGCGGACAATAAATGGAGCACACAAGCTGCGATCCCGGAGAACCGTCCCTGCTTGAGCGCCTGCTGCACCTCGTTTTCCGAGCAGATGTTAGGGGAAGAGTCCGTCTTGATCATCGAAGCTGCCTGGGCAGCCTCCGCAGCCGCCTGAGAAGAATTCCCTTCCTGCGTAGCAAGAAACGCAAGAGCAAAGTGCGAGGCCGCGGTGTTTCGGGTGTGGAGGTCCAGAGCAAGCAGCTCGATTTTTTCACGCAAGGCATCCGGAAGCTGCTCGAAGGCGGAATCACCGAATCCTGTCTCGCGTATGCCGAGAACGCGCTCGGCCTGCACCTCGTCAATGACTATCGCTTGCGTCCCATCGTGAAGCGAGCCATCAAGATCACCTTGGATCAGCTTTGCTTCACTCCGACGTACGATTGCCCGCACGCTATGAGGGTCAAGCCGTAATTCGTCATCAAATTCCCGGGCTGCCGGCTTGAGTTTTCCTGCTCGCAGAAGGACCTCACCCAACTCGACATGCAGCCCGGGAGTGCGTGGCGAAGCGGCTAGTGCGTTCTGAAAGTGAATTACCGCGGAAGGCCACTCGCTGCTCGCAGCGTAGCTCTCGGCCAGCAATTGCTCGGCACGGAAGGAGCCAGGCGCCAGTTTTTGCAGGTGAACGACCTCTTCATTCCCCAACCGCGCGTAGGCATGGCCCAGCAGATATAGCAGGTCCACGTCTAAAGGTTGCAAGTCCAGCCCGCGCTTGATCGTCACAACCTCAGCCTCAATCTCACCAGACATTTCCTGTGCCGTCGCCAACCATGACCAGATGTCAGGTCGATTGGGTTCCTCAAGGACCGCAGCGTTCAGGTATGGTATGGCCTTTGCCCCCTCGCCCATCTTGCAGTAGTCAACGCCGAGGAAAAAATTGGCGCCGGCAAGCGCAGGCTTAATCTTGAGAGCCCGGCGGAATTCTGTCATCGCCTCCGGAATTCGATCCTGAAGCTGGTAGATCAACCCAAGGTTCATGTGAACCTCAGCAAAATCAGGCGCCAGGGAAAGCACAATCCGGTACTCACGCTCCGCTGTAGCGTAGTCGTTACTTTGTTGCGCCTTTTTGGCGGCAGCAAAATGGGATTGAATGACGGGATCCGAGGCGGGATGCGGTGAGACATCTTGTCCCGGCAACCCGCGAGAAGTCGCAGTCAGTAAGACGAGTATTGGGAGTACAGCTCGGAACCAGACAGTGAATCCAGCTTGTTCGTTTGACAAAGCGTTCATGCCTCCGACCCACCGACTCCCTATCGTACCCCATTGTGGTTCCAGACCCCGTGACCCATCCCGCGAACTGTACCAGATGAAACCTGAGGATCTAGCCTCCACTCTTATTGCAGCGGGAGATACGTAGCAAATAGTGAGGGTATTTTTTGCCCTGGATACCCGAGATTTAAAATTTTTGCGCTATCCTTGTAGCTTGCTCTGCCATCTCTAATGATCGTACAGCATTACTGCTATCAATAACACGGATATGCTTTCGATCTCTGATCCAGTTCCATTGATCGACGATCATTGCTGCTAGCATTTCCTGGTAGCGATTCTGCTTTTCCAAAACATTTCCGTATTCGACTGTTACATGATCATCAAAAATTATCTCAGAGAATCTTCCTCTTACTTTTTGATTTGCTGGTTGTCGTTCATTGTGATGAACAACTGAAGCGGTTCCCAATATTTCCTGAAGTTTTTCTAACTCTTTTTTTTCCAACAGTCCGTGCAATTTCATCATTACCGGTACCCATTCATACAAGGTAATTTCACCGCGTTCAAATTGTAATCGCATTTCCTGCCTGTCTAGAATTCCTGGTTGATCAAAACCATGATAAAAATTAACAACCCCTTCTCGATAAAGTGCGGTTGCCTGCACACGGTCGATGATCTTTTTTTGAATACCAGGCCGTTGTAATTGCAGTGCACACACTACATTTCCTTCACCAAGCCAACCGGAAAACATGTCAAAAAAATGAACTCCATGCTCTATGAATATGCCCCCGCTTTTCAAGGCATCCCAAAACCAATGATCCGAATTAAGTTTTTCGTCACTTGCATAATTCTCAAAAAATCCATGCAGAAAATTACCAAGCAATTTTTCATTCACAATCCTTTTCACAATTGCATATAAAGGATTATAGCGCTGCATCAGGTTAACTACGTAGAGCAGTTGACGAGACGTTGCAAGCATTCTCAACTCTTCTGCTTCAGCTACCCGCAAAGCAGCAGGCTTTTCACATATCACATGCTTGCCTGCCAGCAGAGCCATTTTCGATTGTTCGTAGTGCAGGAAAGGAGGTGTAGCAATGTAAACAAGATCAATGTTCTTATCTTTTAAAATCATTTCATAGTCCACATATACTGCTGTGCTAAATGCAGCGGCCATTTGTCTTGCTATAGCTTTATTAATGTCGGTTACAACAACAATTTTTATCCCTGTTACTTTTAGAAACGCCGTTGCCGCAAATTGGGCAAAGCCGCCTGCACCAACAATTCCGATATTTAGATTCACTGGTAAAATTTTATCCTGCAATTGAATGCTTATTAAAAGCCATCGGAGCACTTTGGCGGTTTACCGAGCAGTCTTGAAAGAAATAGAAATTGTTGCGGCGTTGCTGATCCATGAAACGCAGTTAATAGGAGCGTCTTCATGAAGCCACGCCGATTGAGAAGAATCATCGGTCTTTGATTCTGGGCGATGGCTGAGACCCTGGTTTGGGAGAGATGCGTTGGAACTTGCCCCGGGCTATTTCGGGCCAGAGCGTCACGGTCTCAATATGTGATCCTCAAGCCAAATTGAATGGTTCGTGGTCCGCTAGCATCGGTGACAGCGCCGAAGCCGCAGGCAAGTGGTGAATTACATCCGGGACTGAAAGCAGGCGTGAATGGGTTTCCCAGGGGCGTGGCGAATCCGCTCGGTGCCTGGTAGATGTGCCGGTTGAAGATGTTGAAAAACTCTGCCTTGAAATCGATGGTTGCCTCTTCTCCAAAGAGCCTGGTTTTCTTGCCTAGCGAGAAGTCTTCGTTCCGGCCGCCAAACGTTCGGGCGTGATCGAGGGACCGGGGTTCGTTGCCGAAGGTCAAAGGAGCCGCGACCGTAAACGCATTCGGATTCCAGAACGGCATAGTTCCGGTGTTAAAACTCGAGCCCTTGTTGGTCTCGTTTACTCCGGGGACGACATTTACTCGGGCAATCCCAGTGAAGTGACACCCGCCAAACAAGACGTCGCCCGCGGTGGCACCGCATGGGCCATATACGGTCGTAGGAAGTCCAGACTTGTACGACACGACACCTGAGACGTACCAGCCGCCTGCTATGCGGTCCACCAATCCACCTTCGTTCAAGTAGCGCTTTCCGTGTCCCACGGGCAACTCATAGAAAAAGCTGGCCACAAGACTTTGCGGTGTATCGAGTTGGCTTACCGCCTTCTCGGCGCTGCGATTGTACGAATTCTGGCCGATGAAGCTGTTTGTGCCGATGAAGCCGGAAACGCCCGGTCCCGCCGAGTCCGCGTCCGTAATGTTCTTTGAGACGGTATACGACACCAGGAAGCTCAGGCCCTGTGCAAAGCGCTTCTCCACTCCCACTTGCAAAGCGTTATAAGTGGAGTTGCCAGTGCGATCCGGGGTGAACGAGTTATCTTCCTGGTTGAAGTCACCGTACTGAGGGAAGGGTCGCAGGATCTGGTTGATGTTTCCAGTGAAGCCGGGGTAAGGCAACTTGACACCCGCAGCAATGGCACTAGGACAGGTTCCGTTCGATAGGCAGGTAGCATTCTTCGTCAAGTCGCTACCCAGCGAGAGGAACGCCGGATTCACTTGATTGGGAATTATGTTCAAAGCCGGCAAGTGAGTGCCCTTGGAACCGACATAGGCCACGCTTACGACAAGGTTCTTCGTGATCTGGCGTTGCACGTCGAGATTCCAGGACTGGATGTCCGCAGGCCGCCCGCTGTTTCGCGGCACCAGGATCACCCCGCTGTTGCCATTCTGCCCCTCGGGCGTAAAGGGTCCGAAGGTAGGAAGAATTTGTGGCACGCCGTTATCGATTTGGAACGGAGCGACGTTCGCAGTGGTCAGAGTCTCCTTATTGAAGAATCCGAGGCCGTCCTGGTCCGCGAAGGATCCTTCCTTCAGCGGCTGGTAGAAGATCCCATAACCGCCGCGTAACACCGTTTTGTCATTGATACTGTAAGCGAAGCCTACGCGTGGGCCAAATGCCTTCTTGTAGGTGTCCTGCGGACGTTTCCGTCCGTTGCGCCCTGGCCCCGTTCCGAAATAGGTGTAAGCTCCGAGGATATTTCCGGCACCGGGGTTGGCAAGCGTTGGGTCAACCGCCGAAAACCGACTAAACGCCTCCGTAGCTGGCAGGTTGTAATCGTAGCGCAGGCCGTAATTCAAAGTTAGCCGAGGCGTCAGCTTGTACGAATCCTGGCCATAGAAGGAGAAGTTCTTGTAGCGCACTCCGCTGAATCCGCCGAAGTTCAGTGTCGCTTGGTTCACAAGCCCAAAGAGCGCGCTGGCCACCGCATCTCCCCCCACTCCGTTTTTGCTCGTCTGTGCAGGATCAAAATCGAATTCCCCGGAGCTTTGAGTCAGCCGCCGCACGTTAAATTGCAGCAGTCGCGCCTCGCCGCCGAACTTAAAGTTGTGCTTGCCCCTGACCCAGCTCACGGAATCATTCACTTGATAGACGTTGTCTGCAAATTGCGAGGCGCCACAGTTGTTAAGCTCCTCACGGTAAGGGCCGCCAAAAAATTTGATGCAAGGGAAGGTGGTGTCTTGCACCCCCATGAGTCCGATTTTTCCCGGAAATCCCTGGCCGAGGCTGTTCGAGACTTCGCCCCGGAAACGCCGGCTGAATCCAGCCAGGAATTGGTTCACCACAGACGGGCTGAAAATGTAATTGTGGGTGAAGCGTGCATACCGTGTCCTCTGGGGCGTGTTCGACCCGAAGATCGGCGACAGGCCCGAAGTAAAGCCGGTCTGCGTATTGTCGTGGTCAAAGCCGAAGGAGAACCGCTGTTTGAGCGAAATGATGTGATCGATCTTGACATCATAGAGATTCGCGGTCGTGCTCGAGATAGTGCGGTCAACCACATTATTGGTGAGGCCTCCGTTGGTCGCCGGAAGTAATGCGAAGGCCTTTGTTATCACCCCACTCGGCTTGAAGTTGGGGTCGTTTTTCAGGATATTGCCAGGAATCGCCAAGTGCGTGGTGGGATCAAAAAGCTGTGTGGCGGGCAGCAGGGCGGAAAAGTCGCCGTTGCGAAAAGATTCCGGAGGCAGGCTGTGTACCGAGGTACCCCCGGTTCTAAACCGGAACCCTTCGTAGGCAAAGAAAAAGAAGGTTTTGTCTCGTCCGTGATAAACGTGAGGCACATACACAGGGCCACCCACAGTGAAGCCGAAATCGTTCTGCGTATTAATAGGCTTGCGCTGACCGAGCGTGTTGTTTTTCCAACTATTGGCGTCTAGGACGCGGTTGCGGAGAAAATCATAACCAGACGCGTGGAGTTGATTGGTGCCGGATTTTAACGTTAGGCTCACAATCCCGTCGCCGGATGCACCATACTCGGGCGAGAAATTACTCTGAAGCACTTTGAACTCTTGCACCGCGTCAGTCGAAACACCCTTGTTCCACTGGGTGTTGGGCGAAACCAAGGAAATGGACACGCCGTCGACCAGAATGTCCGTGCCGCCTTCCTGGCCTCCATTCACCTTAAAGTCATCCGTTGAATTGCTTCCGGGGTTGTTCCCCACATCCCCCACGAAGCCAGGGACGAGCGTAATGAATTGCACGGGGTTGCGGACGGTGCCGGACACCTCCAGCGGAAGATTCGCGACCAAAGTCCTTTCCACTGTCGCCCCGATATCGGAGGTCGCGGTTTCCAGTTGGCTTGCGTCGGACGTGACTGTTACGCGCTCAGAGATTGAGCCAAGTTGCATCTGTATGTCCAGCGATACGGTGCTGCCCGTCTGCACCGTGACGCCTTCACGCGTGTACTTCTTCAGGTTCGGTGCCTCTACGGTTACGGAGTAACGTCCGGGCGGCAGGTTGGGCAAGGAATAGAGCCCGGCTTCGGTGGTCACGGTAGAAAGGCTGAGTCCGGTATCCAGGTTTCGAGCCGTGACGGTGGCTACAAGCGTGGCACCGCCAGGGTCGGTTACGGTTCCCCGAATGTTCCCGTTGGTGGTTTGAGCATACGCGGATGCCGTAACGAGCAGGCATGAGAGGAGACTAAGCAAATATTTCATCGATGCCCTCCTTAGTTGAGCTAATGAGACTCGGGCAACGCTCCGAAGTCAGGTCACGTGGGCTCAAGTTGTTGCCACCAGACTGTCAGTATTGAAGAAGAAATTTATTGAACCAAGAGCGCCAAAGGTGTTTGTTGCTCCAAATTGATTCGGGAGTCTATACTTGGGGAATCGTGAAGTCAACGAATATCAAGAATTGGTAGTGTCTTAGAATTAGAAACACACTCTTGATATATTTTTTGCTGAAACGTCGCTCCGTTTCGAGGGTTCAAACGAAGTGAGAGAACACCGCTCAGCAGGCCAAGACGAAGAAGCAGAGGGGCGACTACTTCTGCGTTGCCACCTGCGTTGCCACCCGCAGCGTTTGGGCTTCCGGTTACGTTCCGCCGCCGCCCGGCTTTTCGTCGCCCTTCTGATCACTATTTTCATGGCGGCGACTGCGGCGGTCGATGCCCAGAGCGACCTGAAATCCCTACTTGAGCAAGCCCGCACCTACGAGAACCGGGGAGATTACGCGGCTGCGGAGCGCGTCTACGACGAAGCCCTTGTGTTTGCTCCGGAAAATCTTGAGACCCTCAAACGTCTCGGCGTCTTGCAACAAACGGAGCTGAAATTTAGCGATTCCATCGCACTATTCCAGAAAGTGCTCGCGCGCGACTCTCGGTATCCGGAAACCAACTTTTTTCTCGGCGTTTCCTACTTCGGAGAAAGAGACTTTGCCCACGCAATCCAGAGCTTCGAGCGGGAACTCACAACGCCGAATTCGCACCCGCGTTGCCGTTACTACCTGGGACTTGCGCTCCAATCCTCGGGTCGTATCGACGAAGCCATCTCACAACTGAACCGGCTGGTTGTCGAAAATCCCAAAGACGCGGACGCGCTCTACCAGCTTGCGCGTATCTACAAGAATGCTTCCATCCAGGCGATTGAGAGACTCAAGACGCTCGACCCGGACTCCTTCCAGTTGCACGCGTTAATGGGAGAGGTCTATGCGGACGAGGAGCGCTACTCGGAAGCCATCAAGGAGTATCAGGCAGCGCTCGCCAAGCGTCCGGACGCTCAGGGGATTCACTATGCGATTGGAGTAGCGTATTGGGCCCAACACCAGATGGACCCTGCCGAGAAGGAGTTCATGGATGCGTGGAAGGAAGACCAGAATGATGCCTTGACCAACTTGTACCTCGGTGATATCGCCGTACGCGAGCGACGCTTTGTGGAGGCTTTTGGTTATTTGCGTGTAGCCCAGAAGGGACAGCCGGGCATGCCTCAGGTGCATTTGCTGCTGGGGAAATGCTATCAGGGGCAGAACGACCCCGAAAAGGCGAAGGCTGAATTTCTGGCGGCAATTGACGCCGACCCGGCCGCCGCCCAGCCGCACTATTTGCTGGCCCAGGTCTATCGTGAGCTGCACGATGCCCAGGCGAGTGCTGACGAACTCACCCAGTTCGAAAGGCTTTCGAAATTGGAAAAAGCCAAAGCTCCGTAGCGCGGGTGCCCCAAAACCAAAGAACTGAGCCAAGAATAAGATGAGGAAATGGCTGGCGCGTGGTCCTCTATACCCGAAGAGGAGGACACGAAGATGACAAGATGAATCTTCTCTGCCTAATTGTGATGTTTGCCGTTGCATTTATTTTGGTGGCTTGTCAAACGGAAAATAAGACAACCACCACCGAAACGCCAAAACCCAGCCCTCGAAATGACATCACCGCCAACGGTTACACTAAAAAATGGTGGAAAGAAGCCGTCGTCTACCAAATCTATCCCCGCTCGTTCAAAGACTCCAATGGCGACGGTATCGGTGACTTGAAAGGTATTACTTCACAACTCGATTACATCAAGGGCTTAGGCGTGGACGTTATCTGGCTGAGTCCAATGTACGACTCACCGAATGCAGATAATGGTTACGACATCCGCGACTACCGAAAAATAATGACGGAGTTCGGCACAATGGCTGATTTTGACGAACTGTTGGTTGGCGTCAATCAGCGCAACATGAAGATGATTCTCGACCTTGTGGTGAACCACTCGAGCGACGAAAATGCATGGTTTGCTGAGAGTCGTAAATCAAAAGAGAATCCGTATCGTGATTATTACATTTGGCGACCCGTCAAAGACGGCAAAGAACCGAATAATTGGACCTCGTTCTTTTCAGGTCCGGCCTGGAAGAAAGACCCGGCAACGGGCGAATATTACCTGCACCTCTTTGCTGAAAAACAACCTGACTTAAACTGGGACAATCCGAAAGTGCGCCGCGAAGTCTATGACATCATGAAGTTCTGGCTGGATAAAGGCGCGGACGGCTTCCGCATGGACGTGATTCCATTCATCTCGAAGGACCAGAGCTTTCCCGATTTCCCCAAGGATTACGAGGGCAATTATGGCAAGGTCTATGCTTCTGGTCCGAAACTGCACGATTACATTCAAGAAATGAATCGCGAAGTGTTGTTGAAATATGATGTGATGACCGTCGGCGAAGCCGCAGGGGTGACGCTGGAGAAAACGCCTTTGTTCGTAGATGAAAGACGCAATGAATTGAATATGATCTTTCAGTTCGATGTCGTCAGCATTGATCGTCAGGGTTGGAGATGGAAGCCATGGACCTGGCCCGAAGTAAAAGCCATCTACACGCGCTTCGAGAAGGGGCTGGATGTGCACAGTTGGAACACGGTCTTTTTGTCCAATCACGACAACCCGCGCGTGGTTTCTCGCTTCGGCGACGACTCTCCACAGTATCGCGTGCCTTCGGCGAAAGCGTTGGCGACGATGTTGTTAACGTTGAAGGGAACGCCCTTTATTTATCAAGGCGATGAATTGGGGATGACTAATTATCCTTTCACGAAAATCGAAGAATTCGATGATATTCAGGTCAAAAACGCCTGGAAGGCAGAGACTTTGACCAATCAAGCCAACGTAACCGATTACATCACGAACTTAATGAAAACCAGCCGCGACCACGCCCGCACGCCTATGCAATGGGATGAATCGCCTAACGGTGGTTTCACTACCGCGGCTAAAGCCTGGCTAGCGGTGAATCCGAATTACAAAGAGATCAACGCCAGGCAGGCGTTGGCCGACCCGAACTCGATTTATGGTTATTTCAAAAAGATAATCGAGTTCCGGAAAAGAACCCCTGCCTTGATTTATGGCGATTACCAGGACCTTGACCCGCAGAACGCTTCAATCTTTGCCTATACGCGCACGCTCGGAACGGACAAGTATTTGGTAGTTCTCAATTTTTCAAAGAATGACGTGGCGTACACGCTGCCCGCAGGCTTGAAAGCAGGCCAGTTGGCGCAATCAAACTTAGACGGCAAAGAAGAGAATGTTACCGCCGTGAATTTGAAAGGTTGGGAAGCGCGAATTTATAGGCTATAGATTGGTTAAGAAAACGTCGAACTAATTTACCGCCGACACGACTGCCACAGCTAGCGACGCACGTAATTATCACTTTTTACGCAAGTACGATAACGCCCACTTTACGAGTCAACTGCGGCAGAAGTCTGATGAATGAGCAATTGAATTCGCGGAGAAAATAGTGTTCGCCAATTACAAACCCAACGCGCGCTTCACTGAACTATTTCGGCGCTCTGAAAAGAATCCTATTCTAACAGCGTCGGATTGGCCCTACCCCGTCAACGCCGTTTTCAATCCTGGCGCGATTCGGTTGTCCGATGGTCAGACTCTCTTGCTCGCGCGCGTCGAAGACCGCTCTGGCATCTCGCATCTTACTGCCGCACGAAGTCATGATGGAGTGACAAATTGGCAGATCGATCCTCAGCCAACCCTTGCCCCTGACCCAAAGAATTATCCCGAGGAAGAATGGGGCGTGGAGGATGCCCGCATCGTTTTCCTGGCAGAGCTCGAGCAGCACGCTGTTACCTACACCGCGTACTCGGCACGCGGTCCGTTGGTATCGCTCGCGCTGACGCGCGACTTCAAAACCTTCCAACGCCGCGGCATGATCATGGAACCGGAGGACAAGGACGCGGCTTTCTTTCCCCGGCGCATCGGCGGAAGATGGACCCTTATCCACCGGCCCGTCATGCCAGGCTCGAGCGCAGACGTCTATGTCTCATTCTCAAATGATCTCCAACACTGGGGCGACCGGACGTTACTGTTGGCATCGCGGCGCGGCAACTGGTGGGATGCAAATAAGATCGGACTCTGCTCCCCGCCCATCGCGACCAGTGAAGGCTGGCTCATGACGTATCACGGCGTGCGCAAGACGGGCGCTGGCGTGATCTACCGCATGGGACTCGCACTGCTTGATCTTGAAGATCCGACGCGTGTCATTCGACGCGGCGACGAATGGATCATGAGCCCGCGCGAAGAATACGAGATCATTGGCGATGTCGGTTATGTTGTCTTTCCTTGCGGTCAGGTCGTAGATGAACCAACCGGCGAGATCCGTCTTTACTACGGCGCCGCCGATTCATCAATTGCTTTGGCACATGGCAACATCAATGAAGTACTGGATTGGTTACTGAAGAAGTAGAGTAAAAAAATGAAACCGCTCACGGACTGTTCCGGAACCACTGGTTTCCTCACGGCACTTTTTCATGGCTGCCGGAGTTCACGTAATCTACTACCACCCCGTTGATAAGTTTTTTGTTACCTTTGCGAGTAATTGCTCCTCTGGCCGGGGCCACCACGACGACGGCTGCCGTGTCGGCAGCAAGCGGGAAACTCGATACGCCCTTAACGTTCTTTTTCAGGAAACCATCCGTTGCGGCGTCGTAGAGATCACGAACCTCCGGACCGACGTTGATCTGGACCTCCTTTGTAACGTCATATGGGTTGTAATAGAGATAGGTGGGATAAGCGCGATCGTGGAAAAAGTCGGTTGCCAAACAGTCAAGTTGCAAGATCATTTCAACGTTAGTGCGGCTAACAATGCCACCGAAGAAGCCCACGTAGGAAGCGCCGTAAAGAGCGAAATCAGTTGGGCCCCAACCAAGCCGGGTTGCGTCGCCGGTAGCGTAGGGGCTTCTGCCTTTCCATTCTTTGCGTAATCCCTCGTAAGAGATCACACCGCGATCATCCTTCCAAAACGCGCTTGATTGACGATCATCTGGATGAGCGTCTCGATAGAACAAGCGGGCGCTGTTGGCCGCATTTAGCATCCACTTCCCGATTGCACGACTGTAACGATCATCATAGCGAACGAGAGGCACTAGCGCGCCTGCGCTCGCAAACGTGTTCAAGGCAAAGGCGTAGCCACCCCCATCCTTAATGCTGCCGACCAAGCCATCACAACTGTAACCGCCCCAATTTTCCGCGATAGTTCCCCAGCCTGGCCTCGCTTTGCTTTCCTCAAAGCACCATGTGACCAACTTCTGGACATCATATTTGCGCCCGAGTTCACCGTTGATGCGCGCGGCAAGGTATGCTCCATAGGGCATCAGGATTTCGTAATACGGATTCTCTTTTCGATTGTGAAGAAACTGCATTGACCAGTCGGCAGCTTTTAGATATTTCGACGATCGCCACTTGACCCAGGCCATGTACTCCAACCAGCCGACCCCGGCTGCTGCATCGGGTTCTTTCCACTTTCCGTTATCGACGGGCTTCATGGTATTAAAGTCGAAAGCCGTGTGGTCGAAATCAACCGTGCCATTCTTCCCGCCCATGTGGTAACAGGCGTCGTACCACCTATTAGCAGTCGTCCCCATAATCGCCTCCATTTCGCCAGTATGGGGGTAGCGGTCCGCGAGGGCATAGAACAGAACATGGGGCCAAACCTCGTACCAAAAGCTCTGTCCGCTGTGAGCAGAGGTTCTATTTAAGACCAAGTTCTCTCCATTCTTTCGATTAAAATATTGCTCCACCATCAAGACCCAGTTTTGCGGCCCACGGGCTTTGTCGATACCAGTGATAGTCGCGCCCAGGAGCGCGCCCATACAAGTGATCGCTTCATGCCCGGTGCTAGTGACCCTCGAATCGCCCACATAACTTGGGAGACCGAAAGTTACCTGATCGAAGTTAAGGCGGCTGTTGTCCCACCATATAAGTGGCAGATACTCGCCCTTGGCATCAAAATCAAAGATAAGCCGATCGTAAGCCTGGGCAAGAGACCTCCAGTCTTTCATCAGGAAGCGCGATGGCGTACGAGGCATCAGTTCAATCCGATCGATCGTCCTCTGCTCACCGGACATTTCAGATACCTTGGCGCATATCAGAGCTATCAGAATCAGGACCACGTTGGTCAGACGAAAAGCGCGCTTCAAGATGATTCCTCGCTCAGTTTTTCATGCCGCTACTCGCAATGCTTTCAATCAGGTAACGCTGAATAAAAATGTAGGCTCCGATGACCGGTAAGGCGAGCAGCATTGCTGCTGCCAGTTGCACTCCCAACTGCGACTCGGCTTGTCCCCCCACGGCGAAGAGTGTGACCATCAGCGGCATTGTCATCAACTCTGGATTGCGAATCACCATCAGCGGCCACAGCACGTCGTTCCAGACACCCATGAACGTTAGGATCGCGACAGTCATGATGGCGGGCATTGAAAGCGGATATACGATAGTGAAAAGAATACGCCAATCAGAGCATCCGTCGAGGCGTGCCGCTTCGATCAAAGATTGCGGAATGGACAGAAAGAACTGGCGGAAAAGAAGGACCGCATAACTACTCATCATCGCCGGCACAATCAGCGCGAGGTATGAGTTGACCCACCCAAATTTGACCATCATCGTGTAAAGAGGGATCAGCGTGAGTTGCGCCGGAATCATCATCGTCGCGAGCGCCAGGTTGAAGACAGTGTCGCGGCCGCGAAAATGGAGCCGCGAGAGCGCGTAGCCGACCAGCGAGCCGAAAACAACCACCGAGGTGGTCACAATAATCGAGACGAACAGGCTGTTGCCGAGCCCGCGAAAAATTGGAATCTTCCGGAGGACAAAGCGGTAGTTCTCAAGCATGAAGTGTGATGAAAAGGGGTTGAAACCAGCGATCTCCATCTCCGGCTTGAGCGATGCGGCGAGCATCCACACGAATGGGTAAAGAAAGACAAACGCTCCGACTGTTAGAGTCACATAGAGCAGAAAACGCTTCATCACACTGCCTCGGTCTCGACGAAACGTCGTTGCACGAGGACGACCATAAAAATGATCATCGCCCAAAAGAAGCCGATGGTCGTGGCATACCCCATCTTGCTAAAGAAGAACGCTTGCTTATAGAGGTAGAGAATGCCTGAGAGCGTGCTGTTGGCGGGTCCACCGCCCGTCATGACATAAGGTTCGATGAAAAGCGAGAAGCCGCCGATGGTCGAAAGCACAAGCACAAGCATGATCGTTGG
>Ga0070699_100000475_pt1 | contig 38225 bp, 32 predicted proteins | sample KBSK1503metaG_FD_65473 | JGI IMG/M metagenome (GOLD analysis project Ga0070699, IMG submission 65473) | Corn, switchgrass and miscanthus rhizosphere microbial communities from Kellogg Biological Station, Michigan, USA - KBS K1-50-3 metaG | ecosystem: Host-associated > Plants > Roots >... | reverse complement strand
GCCGACTCGCGCGATCTCCCGGCCAGCAGCCACCGGCGCCCAGCGATTTGAACGGCGTACGTCGAGCGGAATCGCGGCTCCCCGCTGTCGATCGCGGACCGATACAGTAGCTTTCTGGGGTCCATCTCGCCGTCATACACATCGACGCCCAGCGAGGATGTCGTTGCCGCCACGCCCTGCTGAAGCGCCACGTCCGGTCGGAATGGGCTGAAGACGAATCCCACGAGAGCCTTCCGCCGGTTCTCGACGGTTCGCAGGACCGCGCCGGTCCGATACACCGGCACGTAGATGACGGCGCGGGTCTGTTCACCGGCGCCTGAGAAAGGCGAGATTGGAAGTCGCTCGGTGATCGCCGGCGCTCCAGAATCGCGAGCGCGCTCCATTGCGGCGAACAGCGTCGCGCTCGTCGCCATATCGAATCCGACCGCGGAGGTGTTTCGCGCCTCGCTAGGCTCCAGGAACAGGACGGTGTGATATTCGCTCCTCGGACCCGCAGGCCACACGTCCAGATCCGGCACACCGTCCAGGTGTATCTGTTTCAGAAAGGTGCGAAGATCCCGCCGCCCGATGCGCTGCGAAAAGCCGATCCCGTCAATCGCGGGATACCGCTCGCGGAGTTGGAGTGCACGCACGAAGGAACGGAACTCGACGTAGTTGATCTCCTGGCTCACGGCCAGGAGCGCCGTCGACACGCGAGCGACTTCGACAATGCGCTCGACCCCGGAATTCACGTTGTGCCAGGTTTCGAGGGTGTCACTCTCGAACGCAGCCCTCGCCCGAACCTCATCCGCAAGGCACAGAGAAATGACCGTGACCGCGGTGATCGTGCCTCCAAGCACGAGCACCGCAAAGGGGACCCATCGCCGGAGCGACAACCTGCGACGAATCGTCGGCTGTTTCACTTCTTTCATTGCCATCGCAGCGGTCCTGCCGCAGCTGAGCTTACGGACCTGGACCTAATGTTGAGGGTGTTTTTGTTATCGGACGCGACTGGGAACTTCGTTAGGCGTTGACCGAGATTCTTTGACTGCGAACCGGGAAGGCCCTGGCTGTCGTTGTGGCGATCCTTCGGGTGCCGCGCGTGAATACTGCACGGGCCACGGGAAAGCGACGCCAAGCTCCTGCGCGGCATGCATCGGCCAGTACGGATCGCGCAGCATCTGGCGGGCGAGCAGCACGCAGTCTGCCTGCCCGTTGCGGATGATCTCGTCCGCCTGGGTCGCCGTCGTGATCAAACCCACGGCACCGGTGGCGATACCCGCTTCCCGCCTGATGCGTTCGGCGAACGGCACCTGGTAACCTGGGCCGATCGCTATCTTCTGAGATAACAGGAGGCCGCCCGACGAGCAGTCGACCAGATCGATGCCCCGCTCACGCACACGCCTCGCCAGCTCCACTGCTTCGTCGACATCCCATCCGCCGACCACCCAGTCGGTCGAGGAGATACGCAGCCACACTGGCAATCGCTCCGGCCAGACCTGCCTGACCGCGTCCACGACCTCGAGGCACAGGCGAATCCGGTTATCGAACGATCCGCCGTAACGATCTGTTCTGGTGTTCGTCAGCGGCGAGAGAAACTCGTGAATGAGATAGCCGTGAGCGGCGTGGAGCTCCAGGAGGTCGAAGCCGGCGGCCGATGCGCGCCTCGCCGCCTGACCGAACGCGTCGACAAGAGCCGGAATCTCTTCGGTTGCGAGCGGCCGGGGCACCGGAAACGTATCGGAGAACGGTTCGTCGGTCGGTCCGACGGGCTGCCAGCCGCCCTCCTCAGGCGGGACGGCGCTATGACCAGCCCATGGTCGCGGCGTGCTGCCCTTGCGGCCTGCATGCGCAAGTTGCATCCCCGCGGCGCCGCCTTGTGTGTGGATGAACCGGACGATGCGCGCGAGCATCTCGATGTGTGCGTCCAGGTAGATGCCCAGGTCCTGTGGGCTGATACGCCCCTCGGCGGTCACGGCGGACGCCTCGGTCATTACGAGCGCGGCGCCGCCGACGGCGCGCGATCCGAGATGCACCAGATGCCAGTCGGAGGCGAAGCCATCGATGCTCGAGTACTGGCACATCGGCGACACGACGACGCGGTGGGGAAGCGTGAGGTCGCGGCTCGAAAACGGGTCGAAGAGTAAAGGCATTTGTGACTAGTTATGAAACCCACCTAGTGATTCGTGCTTGGGATTTGGGCTTTGGGATTTACCCCGTCGGCACCGGCTCCGTGCCGATGGCCTTCGCGGTTGGGACCGACGTCGCGCGATATTTCCGAAGCTGCGGTGTGGACACCGCGATCCACGCTACCGCGACGAGGCATCCGATTCCACCGGTGATGACGGAGAACGGCGCTCCGAACCAGTTGGCAACGGCGCCCGCCTCCATCTCGCCGAGCTGAGGGCCGCCTGCGAAGAAGACCATGTTCACGCCGACCATGCGCCCACGCAAACGATCGGGCGTTTCGAGCTGCCTGATGACGTTGCGGAACACCATGCTGACCGTGTCGGCGACCCCGGTGAGCGCGAGGCAGGCGAAGGTGATCCAGAACGAACGCGAAAGGCCGAAGCCGACGGTCGCCGCTCCGTAAATACCCACGGCCCACAAGAGCACCGGGCCGCGACGTTCGATGCGGCTCGTCAGGAACACCATCGCCGCGCTCATCACGGTCGCACCGACCGCGGGTGCGGCATAGAGCCAGCCGTATCCGGTTGCGCCGACCCTGAGGATGTCCTGCGCGAAGATTGGCAGCAACGCGGTCGCGGACGAAAAGAACGTCGCGAAAAAATCGAGCAGCATCGTCGAGCGGATCAGCGGCGACCGGAAGACGAAGCGCAGCCCCTCACGCGCCGCGCGCCATGAAATGTCGTCCTTCGACGTCGACTTCTCGGGGCGGGTTGGCACCCCCCGCATCATCAGCAGCGCCGCGATCACGGCGATGAAGGAAATGGCATTGATGACGTACGCCCAGCCGACGTGTGTCGAGGCAATGACGATCCCGCCGATCGCAGGCCCGAGCACCTGCGCCGTCTGCTGCATGATCGTGTTGAGGCTGATGGCGTTGGGAAGGTCTTCGCGAGGAACGAGACTAGGCACGAGCGACTGCCGCGCGGGCAGGTCGAACGCGCCGACCGCGGAGCTCAGCGCCGCCAGCGCATAAACCGGCCAGACCGCCGTAGAACCGCTGAACGCCAGCAGGGCGAGTCCGATTGCCACGATGGCGGAGCCCGTCTGCGTCGTCAGCATCAGCCGGCGCCGGTCCCACGCGTCGGCGACGACCCCGCTGATCATCGAGAAGACGATGATGGGAACGACCCTGACGAGACCGACCGCGCCGAGCGCGAGCCCCTTCTGATCGGGCTCGACGAGCAGCGACACGTGCCACAGCAGCGCCGCGTTCTGCATGAAGGAGCCGGTGAACGACAGGAGAAGTCCAATCCAGATTAAGCGGAAGTTGCGGTGACGCAGCGCGGTCAGCGCCGGATGAGAGGTGCGCAAGCGTTCTATTGTATCGATACAGTCGCAGAGGCCGACCTTACGATCGGGCTTGACGGGCGAGCAGGTGCTGCGCCTTCTGTTTGAAGTCCCTGTCTTCGGCGGCCCAGTCGGGATCGATCGGTGCGGCGATGACCTTCTGCAGCTCCTCGCGTGCCTCCGCATCGCGGTCCATGTCGAAGAGCGTCTCCGCGAGAAAGTAATGGGACGCGGTGCTGTTCGGAGCGTAGGTCAGCGACTTGCGAAGGTGTTCTTCCGATTTCTTCTTGCTGCCGCCGAAGAGACCCGGCACTTTGAAGTACCAGCGGCCGAGTGCGCGGTCCGCCGATCCGTCCTGAAACGCGGGGTCGATCCGCAGGACGGTCTCCAGCGCGTCCTTGATCGCTCCACGGTACTTGATGCCCTGACGCAGTCCGTACAACTCGGCGAGCGTGCCCATGTTTGCCGCCATCCAGAAGAAGCCTTCGGGGCGCGATGCGTCGATCATGCTGGCGCGACGTCCGGCATCGGTGCCGCGCTGGAGCGCCGCGCGCCGCTCGCCCGAGGGGCCCTGCGTGCCGAGCCAGTACTGCGCGCGAGCCAGCTTCCACGCCGATTCGAAATCGCGGGGATTCGCCGCCAGGCGCGCGGCCCAGATGTCGGCAGCCTGCTGCGCCCGACCGGGATCCGAGCGGTCCCGGTAGAGCGCATCCGGATCGTCGTGCGGCGCAGCTTGCGCAGCAGTCATCACAGGTCTTGCGTCGTGACCTTCGTAGTCTTCGTGGCTCAATCCGGCAGCCGACGGCGGAAATAGCGCGATGTAGAATACGAGCGTGAACGATCTGATCAGGCGGCTGCTCATCGAGCTGGGCGAAGACCCCGACCGCGAAGGGCTCGCCAGGACGCCCGCGCGCGTCGAGCACGCATTGAAATTCCTGACGAGCGGGTATGGCGCAAACATCGATGAAGTCCTGAACGATGCGCTGTTCACCGTCGATTATAACGAGATGGTGATTGTCAAGGACATCGACTTCTATTCACTCTGCGAGCATCACCTGCTGCCCTTCTTCGGGAAGTGCCACGTCGCGTACATCCCGCGCAAGCGCGTCATCGGGCTCAGCAAGATCCCGCGCCTCGTCGACGTGTTCGCCCGCCGTCTCCAGATCCAGGAACGGCTGACGAACCAGATCGCCGAAACGATCCGCGAGAAGATCGATCCGCTCGGCGTCGCGGTCGTCTGCGAGGGCACCCACCTCTGCATGTCGATGCGCGGCGTTGAGAAGCAGAATTCGTTCGCCATCACGAGCGCCATGCTCGGCGCCTTCCGCGACAGCGCACGCACGCGGATGGAGTTCCTCGAGCTGATCAAGGTCCGTGGGCTCACGCCGGAGTCCACCGTACCGGCCGGCCTCGCCTGCATGAGCGACTGACATGCGCCGCATCCACGCTGTGATTGCGCTCGCGCTGCTATCGACGTCCGCAGCGGTTGTCGCCCGCGCGGAGCCGGGCATGCAGACGCGCCCGCCGGCCCGTCGTCCCGCGGCGCCGGCCCAGCCGGTGACGAAGACCGAGCCAGCGGCAGTCAAGTGTCCGAATCCGCTCGGCGAGGGTGTGCGGACGCAGCAAAGCTACTGCGACGTCCTGACCGGCCGCGAACCAGCCGACGGTATCATCGTCGACCTACCACCTCACGTCGGGCCCGTGACGCTCACGTTCGATCTGCACAATCGGCACATGTACTCCGAGGAGCTCGTGAAGACGAACCGCGGATACCGTCGATACACCGCGACGATCGGCGTCCTGACGATGGACAACACCTTGCTCTCGCGCGCCATCGTGCAGAACGAGTTCCGCACGGCCAGCGATCTCGTCGATCGGATCGGCGGAGGCGCGGGACCGGGCGGGGTGAAAGCGGTCGCGCCGACGGGACTGGAGTCGATCTCCGTCACCATCCCCGCTGACCAGCAGAGCGTCAGCATCCTGGGCGAGAAGGTCTCCGTCGTCCGTCTCGATAACGTCGACACCTTCATGCTGCCAGGTCAGCCGGTGGCCATCATCAGCAACGTGATGGTCCAGTACCGGCCGGCGCCACCCAAGCGCACACCGGCACCTAGACGACGGTGACCCTTCGACCCGCTCAGGGTCACCCCGAGCAACGTCGAGGGGTGAGCAGTCGCGCCGAGCTGCTTTCGATCATCGTTCCGGTCTACAACGAAGTTCGAACCGTCCGCGCGGTCATCGATCGCCTCCTGGCGATCGACCTTCCGGTCCCCCGCGAAATCCTCGTCGTTGACGATGGATCGACAGACGGCACACGGGATGTCCTGGCGACACTCGGGACGCGGGATGCGGGATTCGGGATTCGGGATTCGGGGGTCGAAAATTCGGGCTTCGGCAATTCGAGTCCCGAATCCCGAATCCCGCATCCCGAATCCCGGCTCACCGTCATCCACGCAGAGCGCAACGCCGGCAAAGGCGCCGCGATTCGGCTGGGCCTTCACTCGGCCCGCGGCACGATCGTCGCGATTCAGGACGCCGATCTCGAGCTCGATCCCCAGCAGATCGCGGCGCTTGTTTCGCCGATTGTCCGTGGGGATGCCGACGTCGTGTACGGCTCACGGTTTCTCGCGGGACGTCCGCCGGCCCCGTGGATCACGATCGCCGCGAATCGCGTGTTGACCGGCGCCACCAACCTGCTGTTCGGCGGGTCGCTGACCGACATGGAGACCTGCTACAAGATCATGCGCGCGGACGTGGCCCGGTCCCTGAAGCTGGATGCGAACCGCTTTGATATCGAGCCGCAGATCACCGCCCGCCTGCTCCGCGCGGGACACCGGATTCACGAGTTGCCGGTCAAGTTCGATCCTCGCTCGCGAGCGCAGGGGAAGAAGATCGGGTGGCGTGACGGCGTACGGGCCGTGCAGGTCCTCATCGCCGAGCGATTCCGCTCGGCAAACCCCAAATCCCGAATCCCAAACCCCGAATCCCAATGAGAATCGCGATCGCGATCCTCCTGGCGTCCGTGGTTGCCGCTGGACTGCATTGGGGGACGTTCGCGGTCGGCGGCTCGGACTCGTATTGCTACGTGCACCAGGCGGAGGGCTGGTCGACCGGCCGGCTGCAGGTCGTCGAGCCGCTTGCGCTGAACGCGCCGTGGCCTGACGCGCCGCGAACGTTTGCACCGGCAGGGCACGTCCCCTCACCAACAGTGGCCGGCGCGGCCGTTCCCATGTGCCCGGCGGGGCTCTCGATTGTGATGGCGCCCTTCATGACGATCGACCGTGGCCTCTCGTACGCGGGGGCCGCTTTGAGGCGGCCCGACGCGATCTTTCTCGTCGTTCCACTCTTCGGCGCCCTCCTGGTGTGGTCGGTCTACGTGCTCGGATCGCGGTTCGCGCGCCGCGTTGGTCTCGCCTCGGCGCTGCTGGTCGCATGCAGCCCGGCGTTTCTGTTCCAGCTCGTGCAGCCGATGAGTGACGTGCCGGCGGCCGCCCTGTGGGTGCTCGCCCTTGCGTGCGCGACCAGCTCGCGTCGGCATGCGCCGGCGATGGCAGGATTCGCGACGAGCGCCGCTATCCTGATGCGCCCGAACTTGCTGCCGCTCGGTATCGTCCTGGGTCTGTTTATGCTCGCGCGGCCGCAGCGCACGATGCGCGAGCGTATGCGAGATGCCGCGCTTTTCGCGGCGGCATCGGCACCTGGATGCCTGGCCGTCGCGACGATCCAGCAAACGCTGTACGGCTCACCGCTGCGCTCGGGCTATGGCTCGCTCGACACGCTGTTCAGCACCGCCAACATTGCACCCAACGCCGCACTCTATTTCCAGTGGCTGTGGCAGTCGCATACGCCCGTGTGGCTGCTCGCCTTGGCCGCGCCCTTTGCTCTGCCAGGGTGGCTGACGGGGCTGCTCCTGACGTTCGCCATCGTCAACGCCGCCTGCTATCTGCCATATGTGGTCTTCAACGACTGGTGGTATCTGCGCTTCATGCTGCCGGCGATTGCGGTGCTGCTCGTGTTGACGGCGGCCACCATCGATTCGATTGCGGCGCGGGCCCTGTGGGCTCGCGATACTCGTTCTTCGCGCCCTTCGACAGGCTCAGGGCGTCCTGAGCTTGCCGAAGGACGGACCCACAGGGTCCTCGCCGCACTGTCGAGTGTTCTCACCATTGCGATCTGTTTCCTTTTCATCCGCGAGGCACGGGCGCGGAGCGTGTTCGACCTCCAGCGCCTCGAGTCGCGCTACGAGCGGGCCGGCGAGTACGTCGCTCGGCGTCTTCCAGCGAACGCGCTCATCTTCACAAGCTGGGAGAGCGGCAGCGTCCGGTTCTATTCGAATCGCAGGACGCTCGTCTGGGACGCGCTCGATCCGGCATGGCTCGATCGCGCAATTGCGTACAGCCGAACGCGCGGTCTCGAGCCGTATCTGCTGTTCGAGCGGTGGGAAGAGCCGCTGTTTCGCCGGCGGTTTGCCGGCAGTCGTGTCGCCGCGCTCGACTGGCCGCCGGCCGCGGAGATCGCGGGACAGGTTCGAATCTATCGTCCTGAGGATCGCGACCGGTACTTGAGGGGTGAAGGCACGCCGACGGAGTATTCGCGGTAGGGATCCGGGATTCGGGATCCGGGATTCGGGATTCGGGATCGACCGAGTTCGGTCCATACGACCATCACGCGTTTCGGATCCCGGATTCCCGATCCCGGATCCCTTCACATTTCACGAAAGGCGTTCGTGAGCGGATAGCGCCGATCACGGCCGAAGCTCTTGCGCGTAATCTTCACCCCGGGCGGCGCCTGCCGCCGTTTGTATTCGGCCGAGTAGAGCAATCGCTGCACGCGCGTGACGGTGTCGCGCGGGAAGCCGCGCGCCGCGATGTCGGCCACGCTCAGCTCCTCTTCGACGAGCGCCCGTAGGATCGCGTCGAGCTCGTCGTACGGTGGAAGCGAGTCCTGGTCGGTCTGATTCGGCCGCAGCTCCGCGGTCGGCGCTTTGGTGATGGATCGCTCCGGGATGACGCGGCCGCGTGGCCCACACGCCCCCTCGGGCAGGTGCTCGTTCCTCCATTGTGACAGCGCGTACACCTCGGTCTTGTAGATGTCCTTGAGGACAGAGTAGCCGCCGCACATGTCGCCGTAGAGCGTTGCGTAGCCAACCGACATCTCCGACTTGTTGCCGGTCGTGACGAGGAGCTCACCGAACTTGTTCGAGATCCCCATGAGCAGGACGCCTCGGATGCGCGCCTGGATATTTTCCTCGGTTACATCGCGCGGGCGCCCGTCGAACAGCGGCGCCAGCACGCCTTCGCTGGCGGCGACGGGTGCTTCAATCGGTATGGTGTCGAGCCGCATGCCCATCAGCGTCGCCGATTCCCCCGCATCGTCCAGGCTTGCAGGGCTCGTGAAGCGCGAAGGCAGGCGAACGCCGCGGACGTGGCCCGCGCCAAGCGCGTCGACCGCCACGGCGGCCGTCAGTGCCGAATCGATACCGCCCGACATGCCGAGCACGATGCCTGGAAAATGATTCTTGCGAACGTAGTCACGCAGACCGAGCACCATCGCGCAGTAGATCGATTCGAGCCGCGGCTGCGCCGACCATTGCGTGCTGCCTTCGCAGCGGAAGCGGTTGGCCTCCTCGTGCCAGCGTGTGAGCGCCAGCGATTCGCGCCAGAAGGGAAGGAGGCATGCGAGGGTACCGTCGGGGTTCATGACGAACGACCCGCCATCGAAGACCAGCTCGTCCTGTCCGCCGATCTGATTCACGTACGCGACCGACATACCGGTCTCGGCCGCGCGCGTGCGTGCGAGCTCGAGACGATGCGCGAACTTGTCGACTTCGAAGGGCGAGCCGTTCGGGACCAGCAGCAGTTGTGCGCCGCGCTGCGCCAGGTGTGTGGTGACCTCGTCAAACCAGATGTCTTCGCAGACCGGGAGGCCCATGCGGATGTTCCGGAACTTCACCGGCTCAGGCAGCGGCCCGGCCTCGAAAACGCGCTTCTCATCGAAGACGCCATAGTTCGGCAGCTCGTGCTTGAAGCGCAATTCAGAGCGTCCGTTCGCGACCAGCGCAACAGCGTTGTGCAGACGTCCCCGTTCTTTCCACGGAAGCGTCACAACGATGCCGGGGACGCCGGCGGATGCGCTCTCACGCTCCAGTTCGCGGAGCGCGTGCGCGACGGCCTCGAGCAGCGCGGGACGCAGCACGAGATCCTCGGGCGGGTACCCGACCAGGACGAGCTCGGAAAAGACGACGAGGTCGGCGCCCTGTGCGGCCGCCTCATCACGCGTGCGCCGGACGAGCGCGGCGTTGCCGCGCACATCTCCTACGGTGGGGTTGACCTGCGCGAAAGCAATCGTCAGCGTCATGGGTAGAGCGCCCGCTCCACGAGGTGACAGATCAGATGCTCGACAGCCAGGTGCACCTGCTGGATGACCTGCGTGTCGTTCGTTGGCACCCGGATCGCCACGTCGGCCGTCGTGGCGAGCGGCCCGTCTTCGCCGAGCAGCCCAACGATGGACAGGCCCTTGCCGCGGGCTTCCGCAACCGCGGTCAGTACGTTTCGCGAGCCGCCGCTGGTGCTGATCGCGATCAGGATATCGCCTGGTGACCCCAGCGCCTGGACCTGCCGCGCGAAGACGCCGTCGAAGCCGACATCATTCGGATACGCGGTGAGGAACGAGGTGTCGGTCGTCAAGGCAATCGCCGGGAGTCCAGGGCGGTCCTTCTCGTGCGTCAATCGTCCGACAAGTTCCGCCGCCATATGCTGGCAATCCGCCGCGCTTCCGCCGTTGCCGCAGAGGAGGACTTTGCCGTTGCTGCGGAAGCAATTGGCGATGAGGTCGGCAGCCGCCGCGATGGATGCCGCTCCCGATTCTGCCATCGCGTCGTTCACCGAGGCGGCCAGGCGCAGGCGTTCTCTGATCGTCGTGATAGAGCTGATCATGCCTCTCGCGGCAAGAGTAGCAGTACTCAGTTAGAATCGCGGAACGCCACCACATATGAGTTTCTGGAGTCAGCAACGGGTGCTCGTCACCGGCGGTACCGGTTTCCTCGGCGGCCATCTCGTGAAGCGGCTGAAGGCGATGCGATGCGAGCAGGTGGCGGCGCCTCCAAGCAGCGAGTACGACCTGCGGGACCACGCCGACATCGTCACGATGTACCGCGACACCAGACCTACGCTGGTCATTCACCTTGCCGCGATTGTCGGCGGCATCGGCGCGAACCGCGAGCGGCCCGGCGAGTTTTTCTACGACAACCTGATGATGGGGGCGCAGCTCCTTCACGAGGCGTGGAAGGCCGATATCCCGAAGTTCGTTGGCATCGGCACCGTCTGCGCGTATCCCAAGTTCGCGCCCGTGCCCTTCAAGGAAGATGACCTCTGGAATGGATACCCCGAGGAAACCAACGCGCCGTACGGGCTCGCGAAGAAGATGCTGCTCGTGCAGTCGCAGGCGTATCGCGATCAATACGGCTACAACTCGATTTTCCTTCTGCCCGTGAATCTGTATGGCCCCGGAGACAACTTCGATCCTCGTTCGTCGCACGTGATCCCCGCGTTGATCCGGAAGTGCGTCGACGCCGTCGAGCGCGGCGCGGATCAGATTGAAGTGTGGGGTGACGGCTCCGCGACGCGCGAGTTCCTCTACGTGGACGATGCCGCGGAGGGCATCATGCTGGCGAGCGAGCGGTACAACAGCAGCGACCCCGTAAACCTCGGGTCGGGAACCGAGATCTCGATCAAGGACCTGGTCGATAGAGTCGCTGCGGCCGTTGGATTCAAGGGGCGCATCGTCTGGGACGTTACGAAGCCGAATGGTCAGCCCCGACGGAAGCTCGACACGCGGAGGGCGGAGGAGCGCTTCGCGTTCCAGGCACATACCTCGTTTGACCGAGGACTGCCGTTGACCGTGGAATCGTATCTCTCGACTCGATCTGCTTCCGAAAATGTCTGACGCAACCTACAAGAGCCAAAAGGCGCCGATGGCGATCGCCACCATCGCGGCCGCGCGCATCATTCCGCGATAGAGCGCCGCGCCGTGGCGGACGTGTCCGCCCACCGACCCGATGACCGCTGCAAACGCCGTCATCGCCACCACCGTACCCACGCCGAAGGAACCGATGTACGTGACAGCGGCGACCCGTGTCGGAAGCGCCAGCGCCGGCAACACGCCGAGGAAATGCGAGCTGCCGGCCACGCCGTGCAGGATGCCGAGGCAGAACGAGGCGTGCGCGTGGCCCAGGCGTCGGACCCAGGCGGGCCCGGCCTGCACGTGAAGATGGTTGTGCGCCACGGTGCCATGCCGATGCACGCGGGGCGCGATACGCGTGCTGCGCCGAAGTGCCCAGAGCCCGATGCCAATCAGGGCGACGCCGACGACGCGTTCGCTCCACGCTGAGATGACACCGATGGGCGGAAGCAGATCGCGCAGCACGATCGCGAGCAACGCCACGACCACGACGCCCGAGGCATGGCCGAGACCCCAGGTCCACCCCGACAGCCATCCGCGCCGGCCGTCTTCAACTGCCAGCGGTGCAACGGCGGCCAGGTGGTCGGGTCCCGACAGAACGTGAAAGAGCCCGGCGAGCGCGCCGGTCAGTGCGATGAACATTGGTTGGATGCCCTTGTGATCTCGAATCCCGAATCCCGGATCCCGAATCCCGGTTTACTTAGGTGCCATTCTAATGGCTCCGTCGAGCCGGATCACCTCGCCATTCAGCATCTCGTTCTCGAAGATGTGCCGGACCAGGGCGGCGTACTCCGATGGGCGGCCCAGGCGCGAGGGGAACGGCACCTGCTGGCCGAGCGACTCGCGGATCGCCTCCGGCATCGCGGCCAGCATTGGCGTATCGAAAATCCCGGGAGCGATGGTCATCACGCGGATACCGAAGCGGGCGAGTTCCCGCGCAATCGGGAGCGTCATGCTGACGATGCCGCCTTTCGAGGCGGAGTAGGCGGCCTGGCCGATTTGACCGTCGTACGCCGCCACCGACGCGGTGTTGACAATCACGCCGCGCTCGCCTGCGGCGCCCGGCTGATTGTTCTGCATCGAGGCCACGGCAAGCCTGATGACGTTGAATGTGCCTATGAGATTGACCTGGATGACGTGCGCAAACTGATCCAGCGGCATCGGGCCATCCCGGCCGACCACGCGCGCCGCGGGACCGATGCCGGCGGCGTTGACCACGCCGTTCAGCCCGCCGAATTCCTTGGTGCCGGTGGCGATCGCGTTCTGGACGTCCTCGTCGCTTGTGACGTCGGTCTTGACGAACCGCCCGCTGGCCCCGAGCCGCGCAACGGCGGTCCTGCCGGCGGCGTCGTTCACGTCGGCGATGATCACGCGGCCGCCGGCCGCGACGATCATCTCCGCGGTTGCCCCGCCAAGTCCCGAGGCTCCGCCGGTGACCAGGACGGTCTGGTTCTGGAGACGCACCGAGGGATATTAGCAGGCTCAGCCTTGAGCCGACGTGCTCTCTACTTGCTCAGGCGGACGATCTGGTTCTGCAGCGCCTCGAACGCGGCTGAGACGTCAGCTGCGCCCTCGGCGAAGTAGTACTTGCCTTCGAGCTGGTCCTCGTTGAAGTCCGCCGACCGCGAGTCGTTGGCAAGGCGCATCAGGATGTCTTCGGACTTCTCCGGAATGGTGCCGAGGTTGTAGCGCACCAGTTCCCCCATTCCGATCGTATAGATCCTGATGGGGTAATCGCCATTGTCGTTCCGCGCGGTGTCGGCGATGATTTCAACAAGATTTCTGGCCGCATTGTTGATGTTGAAGATCTCGGCAGGGAAGCGGCCGGCGCCCGCATTCCAGTTTCTCAACCCTCGTCGCGCGGACTGCGCCGCGCCGTTCACCGTCAACGCCGCAGTTTGCAGCGGAAATGAGGTGGGAATGCCCCCGCTTCGATGATGCGTGTGCCAGCTGGTCAAGGGAAGAAAGGGCACCTGCGCAAGCGTTGCAGGCGAGTTCCAGGGAAGGGTTACGCTGTACGCGGGTCCCTGGGCTCCGGTATCCGTATCGAACATCCCGACGATCATGGGACTGGCCCACGTCTGGTTGTCGGGATCGGGAAGATTTTTCGGGAAGTCGAACGTTCGCAGTCCCTTGGACACGCCGGGCACAGCGGGGTAGTTCCCGGGCACGCTGTTCGAGGCGCCGTCCGTAAAGAGGACGATGACCCGCAGACCTGACTGCTGCCCGTTCGCAACGGCCCTGAGCTCGTCCCATCCTCGATAGAGGCCCTCGACCATGTTCGTACTGCCGCCGGGGAGCGCGTTGGGAACATCGGCCATGACCCTGACTTTGTTGAAGCCGTGAGCGGCGGGCATGGCATCGATGACTCTCGCGCCGTTTCCATAGGTGACGAGCGAGATGCGATCGTTGGCGGCGTCGAACGCGTTGATAAATGCTCTGGAGGCGTCGCGCACGAAGGGCCAGCGCCAGCCAATCGAGCTCGAGACATCCAGCACGAGCGACAAGTCGACCATCCTGCGCGTCGCCTCACCCGAGCTCGTCACCGTGAGGTCGGTGAAGTTCGCCAGCCTCATGAACGTCGTCGGCAGCTTTGCGGAGGCGGTCACCGTGACGACGTTCATGCCCGTTGCGGCAATCGTCTCCAGTTCGAAGAACCCGGGATCGGCGGTCGGATCCGCGTCCTCCGACGTTCCGAAGTATCCCAGTGGAAAATTCGCGTTGAAGATTCGCGTTGCTTCCGCCCTGGGATTACCGCTATTCAGCATGCGCGCGGCACCAAGCGCCGCGCCGTCCACCGCTTTGCTCAACTGCGCCTTCACGACGTACGCGCGTCCCGTGTCGACGGCAAGACCGGTCGACACGAGCAACGTCGTCAGGAAAACAGCCATGTAAATAAGGGCGACGCCACGTTCGTCGAAAAAATTACGTCGTTGTCTGGTCATGTCCCTGGCCCCTTCAGAAGTAGGCGATCGAATACAGCGTGTCCGGCAGCGTGACCCCGAATTCGTTGAGGGGGGTGATCAGACTGTGCGTCGTGTAGACCTCGGTGATGAACGTCATCCCGCCCGGTACCACAATCAGGTTGGCGGGAAGGTTTGTGATCTGGAGATTCGTATTGGTGTCGGAGTTCGGCGCCACGTAGTTTGGCGCGCCTCCGAACGCGGCGGGCCCCCGTGTTATCAGCGCGCTCGACTTTGCGAGAGGCCCGATCTCATATCGCTGGTACAGGATGACCTTGTCGAAGTTGGGCGACCCTGCTGTCGCGACTTTCTTGACCACCGAGAAGATCAGTCTCGATTGCACATCGAAGTCAACGGGACGGCTCTCCATCGACTTCATGGCGGCCCCGGCGTCCTGGAGCGTGACGTCGCGTGAAATCAGGTTCGAGCCTTCGCGGCTGAGCTTGGTCACCACGTGCTGGTCGAGGAGCGCGTATCCCACCTCGACGACACCGAGCACCAGCACGAGCAGCAGCGGCAGCACCACCGCGAACTCGACGAGGGCCTGGCCGTCGGCGTGACGCGGTCGATTCCTCATTCGAACGGCTCGTTCTTCATCGCCGACTCCACGACGAGCGTGATCTGGCCGCCGTTGAAGAACGAGCGCACCAGTGGCGTCATGAGAGTCCACGAGTAGTTGACCGTGACTTTATCGATATCGTTGGCCCCGCCCGCGCCGCCGACCCACACGTTGGCCCCAGGCGTCATGTGACTGAAGGCAAACATGTCGTCCTCGATCGTCAGCGTCGGCGTCGCGTCCCTCATGGCGGCCATGATCGATTCCTCGCGCGTCGATCCGGGGACCAGAGTTCCGGTGACACCGAAGCGCGTCGCCTGACCCACGCCATTTTCGAGCGCCAGGTGCACGTAAAAGAGCGAGGCGAAGTCCACGATCCCGAACGTCACCAGCAGGAGCAGAGGCGTAATGAACGCAGCTTCGACCAGGCTGGTGCCGGTGGAGTCTGCGAGCCGCGCTCGGACGCGTCTAATACGCGACAAGACTGACGGTCGTATCCGCGCTCGTCTGTTCTGCATGGTTGTTGTCCGTAATTTCATCGAGCTTGGCCACCAGCGCGGCAAAACCGCACTGGTCCGGGTCAAAGAGGCCCGAATCGTCGTGCGCGGGCTTCCTACGGTGCTTGCGACTGTTTATCTTCCTCGTCGGTTGTGCGGCCGGCGGCGCAGCCGCGGCAACCACAACGGGTTCCTGCCCATCGACCACGACGGAGTCAGCCTCCGGCCCGGCGATCACGATCGGCTCCGGTGTGGCCGCGGCACCAAGCGGTTCCTTGTGGTCAGCGTTCGGCATCAACGCCCAGATGCGCCGCAGGGCCGTGGGCTCGTCGCGCGCACCCTCAAGGGCGATCGGAACCCACCCGTCCTCCGCGTCGCCGATTCTTTCGACCGCGGCTGTCGTGATTGGCACGGGCTCCGGCTCTGGCGTGAAGGGGGCCGCCTCTATCTGGAGAGGCGCCGGAGCCTCCACGACTGGCTCTGCGATCCCGCGGTGTGCATACGCGAAGCCGACATATGCCGAAACCTGTCTGGCAAATTCATCCAGCCCGCACCCTTCTATTGCCGCCGGATCGTCGCGATCCCTTCGCAAGCCGGCGAGCATCCCGCGCCGTTTCGGGACGGGTGCGGATGTCGCCGCCAGGATCGGAATCGTCAGCTCCTGCACGTGCGCCGCGGCTGGACCGAGATCGCGAAGCCACGCCGCGAGCGTGGCCTCTTCCTGACGGGACAGCAGGGACGACATCAGCAGCACGTCTGGCACGCGTTCCGCCATCGCGGCAACCGCACGGTCCGCCGAGTCGGCCATGACAAGCTCCGACGTCAGATGCTTGCGCACCATGGCAGCCAGTTGTGCCGCGTGACGCGAATCGGGTTCGACCATCAGGATCACAGACATGGTTTCTATGTTCGAAGCATGCAGACGACGAGTACAGAGGCGGCCAGGACGAAGATCGCCAGGTGGCTGTGATCGGCGATCACGTCGTACACCGTTGCACCCGCCATCACGACCTGTCGACGCTGGCTCGTGGCCCGGTTCCAGACGCCCGCTGGCGCGAGTTGATCCCTCACGCGGTCGTCGATCATTGCGAGCGCCCCGATCAGGATGATCAACGCACCTGCCGACATGAGCGTTTCGCGAATTCGTCGTCGTGTCACCTTTGTGCCCCCGGGATAGTGGTTCGCCACCCACGTCGCAAATGCCGTTCCCGGTAGGCCCGAGCTGGCACTGTGGCGTTTTTCCGCCGATTTTCCGCGAGTTCGAACGTCGTCGCCGCGCACTCGTACTTATGCAGCGAACAAAAGCGCGCGCGTCGTTACGAAGGTGCACGTCGCGAGTATTCGACTTGCCTCGCCGCGCGTTCCATCTCGCGACACGCACCTACCAACAATTTCCGCGAGCCCAGATACGGATCTGAGGTGCGGGGTCTCGGTATGAGGCGTTCGAGGGTGGCGCGGCGTTGGGACCTCCTCGCGCAAAACCTTCGGAGAACAATGGGTTACTGAACTGCCGCCGGTTGGATTCCAAGTCGTGGCACACCCATTGCGCTTCGTTCAGATGTCATCGCGGTTGCGTCCCCTGCGTGATCGCTTTTCGAACACACACATGACGCGCGCAGGTTTGGCGCGCGTTGGAGGATCGTCATGAATCTCATTAATCGTCTTCGCAGCTTTGCGCGCAACACCGAAGGACAGGATCTTCTCGAGTACGCGCTGCTCGTCGCGCTCATCGCCATCGTCGCAGTGGCGGCCGTCACGCTGACCGGCACCAACGTCAACCTGATTTTCGAGGATATCGCCGCGAAGCTTGGTAGCGCGCTGTAATGACGAGACGCACCTCGGGAGGCGGCGACCGATACGCCGCCGCCTCCTTGCGATGGGAGCATCCATGGAATGGCAATTGGTCGTACAGACGCTCCGCAGCCGGGTCCGGCGTGACCACGGGCAGGATCTCATGGAGTACGGATTGCTCATGGCACTCATCGCGGTCGTGGCAATCGCCGGTGTGAAAACTCTCGGGACGACCATCAACGATCTGCTCTGGGAATTCATTGCACGCCAGTAGCGACCTCATCGCGCTCGTGATTGTCGCCATCGGCACCGGCGTGGCGGCCATCATCGACCTCGGCACCAGGCGGGTGCCGAATGTGCTGACGATCACCATGGCCGCCGTGGGAATCATCGTGGCGGCGGCAGGTGTCGGACGCGTCGGCGTGACGGCGGCGTGCGCCGGGTGCGTGCTCGGGGCAGTCTTGATGCTGCCCGGCCATGTGCTCGGCGCGACTGGCGCCGGAGACGTCAAGCTCCTGGCGGCTGCCGGCGCGTTGCTCGGTCCGGCGCTGACATTCAGAGCGTTCGTCGGAACGGTTATCGCTGGAGGCGTCATCGCGCTGGTGGTTGCTATTCATCGCGGACGGCTCCGGCGCACGCTCAACGCGACGAGGCGGCTTGCGGTCGGGAACGCCGCCGCGGACGAAATCGAGGATCCGAAGGCAGGCAACCGCTTCGCGTACGCGCCGGCCATCGCTATTGGCGCCACGCTCGCGGCGCTCGGTTGGTAAATCAGGGCCAGAAGCCCGTGAGGACATCGTTATGGCTCGCATTCGTGTATTCATCGTGCTCGTGATTGCGCTGACCGCCGGCGGCGTCTTCGCGTACGCCACCTATCGCTTCGTGCAACAGCCCGCGGCCGCGGCCTCCATGAAGACTCAGTCCGTCGTTGTTGCTGCGGCAGACCTTCCGCTCGGGAAAGCGCTGAAGCCCGAGGACGTCCGCATGATCCAGTTCCCGGAGGGTTCCGTGCCGATGGGGACGTTCACGAGCGCGGACGACATCATGGGCCGGGGCGTGATCTCACCGATGGTGCAGAACGAACCGATCCTGTCGGCCAAGCTTGCGTCGAAGGAAGCCGGCGCCGGCCTGCCACCCATCATTCCGACCGGGATGCGTGCGGTGTCGGTGCGCGTGAACGAAGTCATCGGCGTGGCAGGTTACGTCCTGCCGGGCACGCGGGTCGATGTCGTCGCGACCGTCAATCCCACGCAGCAGCAGACCGACGTGACGTCGAAGGTTGTGCTCGCAAATGTTCAGGTCCTGACGTCGGGCACCAAGATCGAGCAGGACGGCGACAAGGGCAAGCCGATGGAAGTGAGCGTCGTCACGCTGCTCGTCGATCCGAGTGAGGCCGAGCGGCTGACGCTTGCCAGCACGGAGGGCAAGATTCAGCTCGCGCTTCGCAACCCGCTCGACCAGACCGCACCGGTCACATCGGGCGTACGGCCGGCGGCGCTGCTCGCGTACGGCGCGGCGCCAACACCGGTGCCGGCACGGAGACCGCGCGTCGTCGCGGCAGTTCCCGTCGCGGTTCCGGCGATACCGCCGGCGCCGACGGTCGAAATGATTCGAGGCGATAAACGCGCGCAGGAAGTTGTGCGTCAGGAGTAGTGACCATGGCCAAGATACGTCTCTTCATTCTCATCCTGGCGGTCTTCGGCAGCTCGACGCTGTCGGCGAACGAGGGAGCTGCACCGGTCGATGGAGCGTCTGCCGCTGCTCCGACCGACTCGCTGGCGGTGACGCTCCTCGTCGGCCGCTCCATCGTCGTCGACGTGGCGACTCCGATTACGCGCGTGTCGCTGACCAGCGCCGACGTCGCGGACGCGCTCGTCACCTCGCCGAGCCAGCTCCTCGTCCACGGCAAGCTGCCAGGCAGCATCTCGATGTTCGTGTGGAACCACGAGGGGACGATTCAGCGCTACGAGATCACCGTGCAGCGCGATCTCGAGCGTCTCCGGACCGATGTGAAGCACCTCTTCCCAGGCGAGCCGATTGAAGTGCAAGGCAACGGGAAATTCGTGGTGATCTCAGGCAAGGTCTCCTCGAAGGACGTCATCGAGAAGGCGGCCAACCTGGCCTTGGGCTTCGTCGACAAGAAGGAGGAGGTCCTGACCCTCCTACAGGTCGATCCGAACATTCGGACCGATCAGGTGCTTCTCCGCGTCCGTTTCGCGGAGGTCAGCCGTGCGGCCATGACCGACTTGGGGTTGTCTCTGTTCACAAGCCCGACCGGCATCAACAACACCGTCGGCCGCGTCACCACACAGCAGTTTGGCGCGCCGGGTTTCTCGGACCTGCAGTGGACGAAGGCCGACAGCAAGTTCGGCAGTGACGTCACGAGCGCAGAAGGAAAGTTTGCCTTCAGCGACTTCCTCAACTTCTTCCTGCTGAGCGAGAAGTACGACCTCGGCCTGGCGATCAAGGCATTACAGTCGCGCGGTCTCTTCCAGAGTCTGGCGGAGCCGAATCTGGTCGCGCAGAGCGGCAAGGAAGCGAGCTTCCTGGCAGGCGGCGAGTTCCCGGTCCCGATCGCCCAGGGCTCTGGCACCAGCATGGCGATCACCGTCCAGTTCAAGGAATTCGGCATCCGCTTGAACTTCACGCCGGTCGTCAACGGCGATCGCGTCCAGCTCAAGGTCCGTCCCGAGGTCAGCACGCTCGATTTCGGAAACGCCGTCACCTTGAACGGGTTCCGGATCCCGGCGCTGTCCACACGTCGCACGGAAACCGAGCTCGAGCTCATGGACGGTCAGACGTTCGCGATTGCGGGCCTGATGAACAACACCTTGAACTCGACGATGCAGAAGATTCCCGGCATCGGCGACATCCCGATTCTCGGGCAGTTGTTCCGCAGCAAGGCCGCCCAGAAGAATCAAACCGAGCTCGTCGTCATGATCACGCCGCAGATCCTTCGCAGCAACTCTCCGGGCGTGACGAACCAGTTGCCGCGTCTGCCGGAACCGTTCCTGCCGGCACTGCCGGCGAATCGAACCATCGATCCGCCACCACCGGCGTTTCTGTTGAAGTAGAAAGCGGACCCCCATGGCGCAGCTCGTAGGACTCATCGTCAGTCAGGACGACGCATTCAGAAAGCAGATCGGACAGCAACTCCGTTCCGGGGCGATGCCGATCAGCGTGATGGACGACCGGACGGCACGCGACGGCGTGCTGGCCGACATCATCATCGTCGACGTCAGGGGACAGACACCGGGGTGCATGGCGGCCATCGAGCTGCTGCGCGCGGGAGCGCCGGCAGCCGGACTGTTTGCTGTTGCGTCCGCCGAGGATCCGGGTCTCATTCTCCAGTCGATGCGCGCCGGCGCGAACGAATTCTTCACGTTCCCGCCGCCGGAATCGGACTTCCACGAAGCGATTCGTCGCGCCGCCGCGCGGCGCCAGACCTCGACCTCGGCGGCGAAGTCGAACACGATGGTGTTCTTCGGCGCGAAAGGTGGCGCGGGCACGACGACGCTCGCGGTGAATTGCGCCGTGGAAGTGGCGCGCCTCACCAAGCGGCCGACGATCATCGTCGACCTCAAGGCTGGCCTCGGGGAAATCACGTTGTTCCTCGGTGTCCGCAGTCGCTACACGCTGATCGACGCGCTCGACAATCTTCACCGTCTCGACGCCGAGTTCCTGAAGGAGCTCGTCGTCAAACACAAGTCGGGGCTCGAGATCCTGGCGGGCTCCGAACTGTTCGATCGGCCGAGCGCCGCCGACGCCGGGGCGCTCGAAGAGGTCCTCCGGCTGCTCGCGCGGCAGTACGAATACATCGTTGTGGACGCCGGCACCCAGATCAATCCGTGCTCGGTTGCCGCGATGTACACCGCGGAAACGATCTGTTTTGTGGCCAATCCTGACGTGCCGTCGGTGCGCAACGCGCAGCGGCTGCTCGATCGCATCGGCCAGCTCGGCTCGTGCCGCGAGCGAGTGCGGCTGCTGCTCAATCGCGCGGCGGAGCCGTATCCGATTCCGCCGGCGCAGATCGAGGCCACGCTCGGGCATCCGATTCATCACACGTTTCCGAGCGACTACAAGACGGTGTCGACGGCGCTCAACTCGGGAGTGCCGGTTGCGCTCACCGGGAACAGCGCTATTGCGGAACAGTTCGATCGCTTCACGCGCCGCGTCATCGACCCATCGGCGGAGCCGCAGATGGTGGCCGCGGGGGGCAATTTCAAGTTGAGCACGCTCGGATTCGATCGGCTCGCGTCGATCTGGTAAAACGCCATGGCTTCAAGTCTCCAGGCTCCTCCTCGTCCGGCGACCCAGCCGCCGCGCCAGCAGTATCTCGACCTGCGCGCCACGGTCCATCGGAAGCTGCTGAACCGGCTCAATCTCGAGGCGCTGGCGCAAACCGATCGGAGCCGCGCGGAGAGCGAGATTCGCGCTCTGTTGTCCCAGCTCCTCGCCGAAGAAAGCGCGCCGCTCAACCTCAGCGAGCGCGAGACGCTGTTCATCGAGGTCCTGGACGATGTCTTTGGCCTCGGGCCGCTGGAGCCGCTGCTTCGCGATCCAGGTATCAGCGACATCCTCGTCAACACCTGCCAGTACGTCTTCGTCGAGCGAAACGGAGTGCTGGAGCGTGTCGCTGCGACGTTCCAGGATGACCGCCACCTGCTTCGCATCATCGACCGGATTGTCAGCGGGGTCGGACGACGCATCGATGACAGCTCGCCGATGGTCGATGCGCGGCTTCCGGACGGATCCCGCGTCAACGCGATCATTCCTCCACTGGCGGTCGACGGCCCGCTCCTGTCGATCCGGCGTTTTCCAGCGGAGCGGCTGAAGTCCGAGGATCTCGTCACGCTCAAGGCGTTGACGCAGCCGATGCTCGACTTCCTGGCGCACTGCGTTCGCGCCCGGCTCAACTGTCTGATCAGCGGCGGCACGGGCGCCGGCAAGACCACGCTGCTCAACGTGTTGTCCAGCTTCATCTCCGACAAGGAGCGCATCGTCACGATCGAGGACGCGGCGGAGCTTCAGCTTCGCCAGGAGCACGTGGCGCGGCTCGAGACGCGCCCGGCGAACGTGGAAGGGAAGGGCGCGATCCGCCAGCGGCAACTCGTCGTGAACGCCCTCCGTATGCGCCCCGACCGCATCATCGTCGGCGAGGTCCGCAGCGAGGAAGCGCTCGACATGTTGCAGGCGATGAACACGGGCCACGACGGGTCATTGACGACCGTGCACGCGAACACGCCGCGTGACGCGTTGTCGCGCATCGAAACCATGATTGCCATGGGCGCGACGAACATTCCCGAGCGCGCCATGCGGCAGCAGATTGCCGCCGCGATTCAGCTCGTGGTGCAGCAGAGCCGCATGAGTGACGGCACCCGCAAGGTCACGAGCATCTCCGAGATCACCGGCATGGAAAGCGACATCATCACGATGCAGGAGATCTTCGTCTTCGAGAAGTCCGGCATCTCGCAGGAGGGAAAAGTGCTGGGACGGTTCCGCGCGACCGGGGTTCGTCCGAAGATCTGCGAGCGCCTTCGCTCCTCGGGCATCAACCTCCCCACGGAAATGTTCGAAGGCGTCATGGAGGTACGGTGATGCTGCTTGCCATCGTCGTGTTCTTCGTCGTGACGGGCCTCGTGATCGGCGGCTATTACGCCGCGATTGTCATGCCTCCGCGGGTGGCCAAGCGGCGGATTGAGCTGCGTCTCCACGAGGTGAGCCAGCCGGTTGTCGAGGACACCGCGGCCACGGTGGTGAAGAATACCGCCAAGGGACCCGTCCCGATGATCGATCGCGCCCTCGCGGCGACGACGGCCGGCAAGAAGCTGGCGGTGCTCATCGAACAGTCGGGTGTCCGCACCACGCCGAGCGCGATCATCATGATCAGCCTTGGCGTCTCGGCGATCGTGTCTGGTTGCGCAGCCATCTTCATCCATCAGCCGCTGGCTGCGATATTCGCTGGCGTGCTCGGCCTCTTTGCGCCGTACGGCTTCCTCGTGCAGCGACGATCATCGCGCCTGAAGAAGTTCGAAGAGCAGTTTCCGGAGGCGCTGGACCTGATGTCGCGCGCGATTCGCGCCGGCCACGCGTTCCAGACGGCGCTTGGCATGGTGGGCGACGAACTGCCGACGCCGGTCGGACCGGAGTTCAAGAAGACCTTTGACCGGCAGAACTTCGGATTGCCTGTCCGCGACGCGATGAACGAGATGGCCGATCGCGTGGCGATCCTGGATGTGCGGTTCTTCGTGACCGCCGTCGCGATTCAGCGCGAGACCGGCGGCAACCTTGCCGAGATTCTCGACAACCTGGCCCACGTCGTCCGGGAACGCTTCAAAATTCGACGCCAGGTCCGCGTGCACACGGCGCACGGACGATTCACCGGGTACGTGCTGCTCGCGCTGCCGGCAGCGCTTGGCGTGGTGCTCTCTTTCATCAGCCCGGATCACATGGGGCTGCTCTATCGAGAGCACATGGGTCAGATGATGCTCCTCGGCGCAATGGTGCTCCAGTTTATCGGCTTCATCTGGATCAGCCGGGTTATCAAGATCGAGGTGTAACGTGATCGTCCTTCTCCCACTGCTCGCGTTCCTGTTCGTATCGCTGCTGGTCGCGGCCGGCGCGATGGCGATGTCGCCTGGCCGAGCCGCTGCCATCGACCGACGGCTTGGCGAGATTCGCGGCATCGGCCAGCCATCGTCGGAAGGGGTTCCGTACTCGCAGATCATCGCCGACTCTTTCAAGAAACTCGGTCGATACGCGCCGAAACGGCCGTCGGAAGCGGGAAAGCTCGAGCGGAAGCTCGTGTTCGCTGGATACCGATCGAAGGAAGCGATGCCCGTCTTCATCGGCATTCGCCTCGGGTTCGCGTTGCTCCTCTTTGTCGCGACCTCGCTGCCGCTCTTCGGCCGGCCGAATGTGGCCATTGCGCTCGGGGCCGCGGCCCTCGGCTATCTCCTGCCGACGATGATGCTCGGACGGCTGGCACAACGACGCCAGCACCGCATCCGACTGTCGCTGCCGGACGCGCTGGATCTGCTGGTCGTCAGTGTCGAAGCGGGACTCGGGCTCGACCAGGCGCTGCAACGCGTCGGGCAGGAGCTCGCCTTCGCGCATCCGGACCTGTGTGATGAGTTGCGGTTGGTCAATCTCGAGCTCAGGGCCGGTAATGCCCGATCCCAGGCGCTGCACAACCTCGCGGATCGGACCGGCGTCGATGATCTGTCGTCGCTTGTCGCCATGCTCGTTCAGACCGACAAGTTCGGCACGAGCATCGCGCAATCGCTCCGCGTCCATTCCGAGACGCTGCGCACCAAGCGGCGGCAGCGTGCGGAGGAGGCGGCGGCCAAGACCGGCGTGAAAATGGTATTCCCGCTCGTGTTCTGCATCTTTCCGGCGATTTGGGTCGTCACCATCGGGCCTGCCGCGATCAAGTTCGTCCAGGTGCTCTTTCCGATGGGGCAGAAGTGAGCCAGGTCGCCTCCATCACCGACGTACGAAGCGTGCCCCGGACGTCGCGGGCACCAGTGACGCTCGAGGAGACAGGACTGACGGCAAGTCTCGTCGAGCAGTTGATCATCAAGACGCTCTACGGCGGCGAGCTCAGCGGACTGGTCGTGGCCGACCGGATGCGCGTGCCGTACTCGGTACTCGAGCCGATCGTGGAACGCGCACGCGTCGAGCGGCTCGTCGAGGTGCGCGGGTCGAGCGGCTCCTCGAGCGCCGGATATCGCTACGCCCTCACCGATCTCGGGCGCGATCGCGCGCGGAGTTATCTGGACATCAATCAGTACATCGGGGCCGCGCCCGTGCCGCTGGCGACCTATGTGGCGGATATGCGCGCGCGTACGGCCGCCCGCGGATACATCGATCGCGAACGGCTTGTTGAAGGATTTTCGAAGCTGATCGTGCCGGACCGGATGCTCGAGCAGCTGGGTCCCGCCGTGAACGCCAACAAGGCGATCTTCCTGTACGGACCACCCGGAAACGGCAAGACCGTCATCGCCGAAGGCCTCGGGCGCGCGATCGGCGGCGACATGTACATGCCGTACGCCCTCGAAATCGACGGGCACATCATCACCATGTTCGACCTCGTCAATCACGAGCCGATCGAGGAAGAGCCGGTTCCGACGAGCGTCATTGCCGCTGAGCCGCGCGATCGACGATGGATTCGCATCCGGCGTCCCGTGGTCATGGTGGGCGGCGAGCTCACGCTCGACATGCTCGACCTCACGTTCAACCCGCTCTCGCGATTCTACGAGGCGCCGATCCAGCTCAAAGCGAACGGCGGTGTGTTCCTGGTCGACGACTTCGGCCGACAGCGCATGCGGCCTGCAGATCTCCTCAACCGCTGGATCGTGCCGCTCGAAAGCCGCGTGGACTACCTGACACTCCACACAGGCAAGAAATTCGAGGTCCCGTTCGACGTGCTGACCGTGTTTGCCACGAACCTGGACCCCGCGTCGCTCGCGGACGAAGCGTTCCTGCGCCGCATTCCGTACAAGATTGCCGTCGGCGATCCCGATCTCGACGAGTTCACGCGCATCTTCGAGATGAACTGCCGCGGCCGCCGGCTGCTTTTCCATAAGGTCATGGTGGCGTACCTCTACCGCCGTCATTACCGCGCCACCGGCCGGCCCATGCGCGCGTGTCACCCGCGCGATCTGCTCGATCAGATCGCGGCGCTCTGCCGGTATCGCGGCGTCGAACCGGTGGTCACGCGGGAGCTGATCGATGCGGCGTGCGCCTCGTATTTCGTCGATTCCCCTACGCGGCTGGAGGTTCAATGATCATGCGTCTGATGAACGACCGGACGCGGAAACCGATCGCCGACGTCGTCGAAGTGGCGGACACGCGTGAAGCGCGCCGGCGCGGCCTCCTCGGCCGCGAGGGCCTGGAGGAGAACGCCGCGTTGATGCTCGTGCCGTGCTCGGCCGTCCATACGGCGTTCATGCGGTTCCCCATTGACCTTGTCTTCCTCGACGGCGACGGATGTGCCGTGCACACCAAGTCGCGCGTTCAGCCTTGGCGGGTCTCACTCGCGCTCCGCGCGCGCGCCGTGATCGAGCTGCCCGCGGGTCGCCTCGATGCCTGCCGGGTCGAGATCGGTGACCGGCTGTACCTCGCGCCTCCTGCACGATAGGGTTGCATGCGATCCGCCCGTCCCCCCGATGACCTGCAGACGCTGCTTTTCAGGTGGCGAAGGCGCTTCTGGCTTGCCACGGCGATCGTCGTGTTCCTCGTGGGCGACGCAGCGTTGTGGATGTTCGGCCCGCCGACGGGGGCCATCTCAATCCTGCAGAGCATCGTCGCCGGAGAGACCTCGACGATCGCGACGGCGGCAAGCTTCAGCGTCTCGGCCGGTTCCTTTCCCACCCAGTTGCGCGCCGCCGCGTTTGCCTCCGCGCTGAATTCCTCGGGCCTGCCGACCCTGGTCCGCTCGCGCCCCGAAGACCGCCGGTTCCAGGTCCTCGTGGGCCCCTACGTGTCGACCGACGAAGCCGAGCACGCGCAGCGGGCGCTTGCCGCGTGGGGACTCGGTGAGGTGCGGCTCGTCGTCGATGACACCATGCGCGGCAGACCACAGCACGCCGCGATGTTTGTCGGAGGTGAGACGGCCAGCGACGGCGTGGTGATCGTTGCCGCGCCGGGCATGTCGTCGGTGGTCTTCGAGATGCCCAGCGCACCGCGAGAGGTCGAAGCGCGCCGCACGAGCGCCACGACGATCGACATCAGCATCGGGCAGGGTACGGATGCGGGAGAGAAGAACGTGCTGCACATGCCTGAAGGGATGCTCCTGGCGAGTGAGTTGACCGTCGATGCGGCGCGGGGTCAGGAAGCCAGGCACGCCCGCCTGGTTGTTCCCGAAGACGTTCAAAGCCGTCTCCGGCTCGAAGGCCGGCGCGTGTATGTGGATCTTGCCTGGCCGAAACCGCCATGGGAGGTGGGGGGGCGCGCGTCCCGCGTCACACCGAGTGCGCCGGCGACCGGGAAGCCGGGCGACGCCCAGTCCAAGGATGCGAAGCAGCAATCCGAGGATGCGAAGCAAGGTGACTATCGCGACCGGCTGCGTACCGCCGTAGAGCGGTTCGAGCAGGTTCAGCCGTTTCTGATTTCGGCGCTCGAGTCACCAGACACCGAGGTGCTGGCGGTGCTCGCCCGCACGTTGGGAGCGGTCGGCGACTCGTTGGCTGTCGCGATGCCGCCTTCCGACCTGGCCGCGAATCACCAGCTGCTCTTGTCCTCTATTGCGGAAGCCTCGAGGGCCATGGTGCCCACATTCGCCGGCGACCGGCGGGCCGCCGTTCACCAGGCGATCGCGACGTTCGAAGCGGCGCAAAAATAATACGGCGGGCGATCCTTCGACCACCGGCCCGAACCCGCCGAACCCTCCCACTGAACTCCTGAACCCTCTGAACCCCTGAACCTTGTGAACCCCTGAACCTTGTGAACCCCTGAACCTTCTGAACCCCCTGAACATTACACAGCGGGCTCGTGGGTCAGCCGGGTCGCTGCACGCTTGGGTATAGGATCGGTGCAAACCGGAGAGCCTCAGATGATGCGATCGCGCTGGATCCTGCTGGCCCTTATCCTCGCCCTCGGCGTCGCTTCGATGCTGGCGATGCCAGCACAGTCGCCTTCGGTCGCGGGCCGGCCCCCAGGCACCAATTACACGCGGCCAGCCTTCACGTTCAACAAGATTGCAGACGGCGTCTATCACGCAGTTGCGACCGGCAGCCTCATCGTCATGTCGAATGCCGCGGTCATCGAAGGCGACCGCGAGGTGCTCGTGGTCGATTCGCACGTCTCGCCGGGCGGCGCCTGGGCGCTGCGCGAGGAGCTGAAGGCGATTACACCGAAGCCGATCCGATACGTCGTCAACTCGCATTATCACTTCGACCACTCGCATGGGAACCAGATCTATGGTCCGGAGGTTCACATCATCGGGCACGAGTTCGCCCGGGAGATGATCCTGGCGGGGAAATCGCAGGATTCACGCGCGCGCGAGTTTTTCGTTGGCTCGGTGCCGGGACAAATCGACGCCTTGAAGCAGCGGATCGCGTCCTTGACTGACATCGGGGAGAAGACAGCGCTCGAACGGCAACTGACGATTCAGCAGAACCATCTCGAAGGGACGAACGCCGTGCGGCCGACGCCCCCGAACGTGACCCTCAACGATCGCATGACACTGCATCTCGGCAGCCGCGAGGTGCGCATCATGTTCATGGGCCGCGGCCACACCGCGGGCGACGTTGTCGTGTTCCTGCCGAAGGAGCGGGTCATCGCGACGGGCGATCTGCTCGTCGAAGGGACGTCCTATGCCGGTGACGCGTACGTTCTCGAATGGATTGAGACGCTCGAGAAGGTGAAAGCGCTCGACTTCGACACGGTCCTCCCAGGGCACGGCAACGCGTTCAAGGGAAAGGCAAAGATCGATCATTTCCAGGCATACCTCCGCCTGCTGTGGTCAGAAGCCAAGCGCATGCACGACGCAGGGATTCCGATGGAGGAGGCGGCGAGAACAATTGACTTACGCTCGCAGGCGGCCAACTACCCGGCCATTCGTACCGCAGGCCTCACGCCGCCGCACGGCGTGTGGCGGGTATACGAACTACTGGACGGAAAGGCCAAATAGAAAGGCCGGCGGGTTTTCGACCACCGGCCTGAACGAGAACGACCCGAACGATACGAACGGCCCGAACGCTCCGAACGTCGCTATACGACGTCTTTGTGTACGACCTCGGCGACTTCCTGCTTCTTCTTCGCGCCGCCCAGCCCCTGGATCTGCAGCGTCGGCTGCTCCTTGAGCACTTCCTGGCGGTAGAGACGTTCCATCTCCTGGTGTTTGCGGAGCTCCTCTGGCGTCATCTGCGTCTTCTTGCGCGCCGCCAGCTTCTCCTCGCGGGCGTTTTTCGCGATGCCCAGGTCGTCGAGGTCGGTCTGCTTGCCCTTCGCCACCGCCTCGGCGTTCAGCACGAGCGAATGGTCTTTGCTCGCCATCTTGACTTCCTTGCCGCCGGCGAAGATCTCGTGACGCCCATGCTCGTCGTACCACTTGGTCAGGGTCGCCGTCATGTGCATCTTCTCGATGATGTTGCGCCAGCCGATCCCGGTGTTGTAGGCGCAGAAGGAAATCTCGCCCTGCTGCGTCGCATACGGGATGATGCACATCTCTGTGCGCCGGAAGTCGTAGTTGAAGAGATCCTGGAACCACATGCCCGCGATGAACAGGAAGTTCCAGCGATCGGCGCGCCGCCTCTCGATGTCGGACATCGTGCGGTCGCCGCCCACCTTGCCGTAGTCCTTGCCCGTGGCGCCGAAGGTCTTGTCGAACTTCTTCATCAGGTCGGCGATGCGGAAGTGCGTCGGCGCCTTGAAGGGGTCATAGTTGCGCATCAGCGCGAGCGCCATGCCGGCCACTGACAGGAACTTGCCGCGCGCGGCGTCGTTGACCTGTGCGATGTCTTTCGCCAGCTGGTCTGCCTTGAGGAACGCCGTCACCGGAACGGCCTCCTTCGTTTCCTTGTCGATCATCACCGCCATGCCGATGCCGCAGTTCGGGTGGCAGCCGCACGTCAGCTGACCCCACTCGCGATCCGGCCCGTGGACGACGTCCGCCCAGTCGGTGAACGTCGACATGAACGAGATCGGGAACCAGTCGCGGATCGGTTCGCCGATGCCCGTCTGGTTCTTCACGTCATGGGCGAGGTGCGACAGCGTGTACCGCTGCGCGGCACGGCGCTCCGGCGTGATCTCTTCGTCACGCCCGGTGAATGAAACGGGCTGGAACGAGAGGAAGTTGATCCGCTTCGGGTTGTCGAGTGCGAACTCGATCACACGGCCAACCTGCTCGTTGTTGACGCCGTTCACGATGGTGATGACCGGAACGATGTCGACGCCCGCCTGGTAGAGGTTCTCGATCGCCCGCAGCTTGACGTCGAAGAGGTTGCCGACCCGACGATGCGAATTGGCCGCGTTGCCTATGCCGTCGAACTGCAGGTACGCGTAGCGCAGGCCGGCCTCGGCCGCGGCCTTCGCGAACTCCGGGCTCTTGGCGAACTCGATGCCGTTCGTGGCCGCCTGCACGCTGTTGTAGCCCACCTTGCGCGCGTAGCGGACCGCATCGAGGAAGTACGGCGACATCGTCGGCTCGCCGCCCGAGAACTGCACCGACATCTGCCGGCGCGGCTTGATCGTGATCGCGTTGTCGAGCACCTGCTTGATGTCTTCCCACGACAGCTCATGGACGAAGCCGACCTGGTTCGCGTCCATGAAGCAGGGGTCGCACATCATGTTGCAGCGGTTGGTCAGGTCGACGGTGAGCACCGAGCCCCGGCCGTGCTGGACCGTGGAGCTTCCGTGGTTGTGCAGCTTCTCGTCATTGTGCGCGCGGATGTCGCGACCCGGGAAGACCTCCTCGAGGTGCTTGAAGAACGCCGGATCCATGGCCATCACGTCCTCGAAATGGCCGTGGAGAGGGCAGTCCTTCACCATGAGGATCTTGCCGTCGCGCTCGATGATCGTCGCCTTGATCTCGCCGACCTTTTCATTGAGGAGGATCGACACATCCTTCTTCCCGTCGAGGATCTCCTGGCGCGCCTCGCGCGTACAGGTGGGACAGAGCGAGTCGGTCTCGCGCGGCCATCCGAGCGGCGGCTTGGTCTTCTGATACGACTTCAGCAGCGGCTTGTCGGACCACCGGGGCGTGAACGAGGGGTTCTGCTTGATCCTGTTGGCGGCGGAAAACACCTGCCAGACGCCATTGGCGGCTATCGACAGACCCTTCTCCACGAACTTCATCGGTGCGTGCATCGCGAATCTCCTGCTGCCCGCCGAGGCTCCGGGAGCGCCGGCGGAGCGCTAAGCCCACGGGATCAGTACCGAGCCGTCCAGCCCATGGGGATCTCGGGGATAGTAGGAGCAAAAACGAGCAAATCGATTCGTTTTTCAGCCGATTGGCAATATCCGGCCGTGGGCTGGCGAGAGAGAAGCCCGATTGATCTTGCCCGGGATGTCGGACCGCCGGGTTGGAGGGGGTCCGACTCAGGTGACGGGTCGACTCACGGTGGCCCTTCAATGATGTGAGTCGACCTGTCACCTGAGTCCGACCCTATCGAAGCATTACACAAACAGATTGAATCCTTCAGATCATTGTATTTCCCTTATGGTCAGGCGATCTGCAGAATGTCTCGACCATGGTCAGTCCGCGCGACCTCGATCCTCCCGAACAGGGGCTTTATGACCCGAGAAACGAGCATGACGCCTGCGGCGTCGGCTTCGTTGTCGACATCAAGGGGAGGCGGTCGCACGCCATTGTGCGCAAGGCGCTCGAGGTCTTGATCAACCTGGAGCACCGGGGGGCGTGCGGCTGTGAGGCGAATACTGGTGACGGCGCCGGCATCCTCATCCAGACGCCGGATGCGTTTTTCCGCAAGGCCGTGTCGTTCACGCTTCCGGCCGCGGGCTCGTACGGCGCGGGCCTCGTTTTTCTGCCGCGCGACGAGCGCGATCGCGAGACGATCCGTAACCTGATCGCGACTGTCGTGCAGGAAGAAGGCGCGACGGTTCTCGGCTGGCGCGACGTTCCGAACGACAACCACCTCGTCGGCGATAGCGCGAAAGCGACGCAGCCGGTCTTTCAGCACCTCTTTATCGGCGCCCCGCACGCCGTCAAGACTGCCGACGACCGGCAACACTTCGAGCGAAAGCTGTATGTCATCCGTAAGCGGATCGAGCACGCCGTGGACAGCGTCAGCATCAACGCGCTCTCGCGTCGTTTCTTCTACATCGTGAGCCTCTCGGCGAACACGCTGACCTACAAGGGCATGCTGACGGCGCGGCAGCTCGCGCCGATGTTCCCCGATCTCGCGGACACGAGCCTCGAGTCATGCCTGGCGCTGGTGCACCAGCGGTTCAGCACGAACACGTTTCCGTCGTGGCCGCTCGCGCACCCGTACCGCTACATCGCCCACAACGGCGAGATCAACACGCTTCGCGGCAACATCAACTGGATGCGCGCGCGCGAGGGGCTGCTCCAGAGCGACCTTCTGGGTGACGACCTCAAGAAGGTGCTGCCGGTGCTCCGCGAGGGCGGCAGCGACACCGCCATCTTCGACAACGTGCTCGAGTTCCTGACCATGACGGGCCGGTCGCTTCCGCACGCGATCCTGATGATGATCCCCGAGCCATGGAGCGGGAACGATTCGATGGATCCGGATCGAAAGGCCTTCTACGAGTACCACTCGTCGCTGATGGAACCGTGGGACGGACCGGCGTCGATCGCATTTACCGACGGCACGGTCATCGGCGCGGTGCTCGATCGCAACGGACTTCGTCCGTCACGCTATTACGTCACCAAGGACGATATGGTCGTGATGGCATCGGAGGTCGGCGTGCTCGATATTCCGGCCGAGGACGTGCTCGTCAAGGAGCGGCTGCATCCCGGGCGCATCTTCCTCGTTGACACGGCGAAGGGCCGCATCGTGGACGACGACGAGATCAAGCGGGAGCTGGCGGCGCAGCATCCGTACCGGCAGTGGCTCGCCGGCAACATCATCGACATCAACGATCTGCCAGCCGCGCGCGCCGAGCAGCCCGACCACGAGACAGTGCTGAAGCGGCAGCAGGCCTTCGGCTACACCCAGGAAGATCTGCGTGTGCTGATCGGACCAATGGCCGTCAACGGCGAGGAGCCGGTCGGCTCGATGGGCACGGACACCTCGCTGGCCGTGCTCTCGGACAAGCCGCGCCTCCTGTACGACTACTTCAAGCAACTGTTCGCGCAAGTCACGAATCCGCCGCTCGACGCGATCCGCGAGGAGCTCGTGACGTCGATGGGCTCGACGATCGGGCCCGAGCGCAATCTGTTGAAGCCGGAGCCCGAGTCGTCCCGTCAGATTCAGATCAAGTACCCGATCATCCACAACGAACACGTCGCGAAGCTGCGGCACCTGCCGCCCGACTCGCCGTTCCGGTCGACGACGTTGCCGATGATGTTCGACCCGGAGAAGGGCGGTGCCGGGCTGGAACAGGCGATGAGCGACCTGTGCCGTCGTGCCAGCGAGGCCGTCGCGGCGGGTTACGACATCCTGATCCTGTCGGATCGCGGCGTCGGACCGAAGCTCGCGCCGATTCCGAGTCTGATGGCCACCGCCGGCGTGCACCATCACCTGGTGCGAGAAGGCACGCGCACGCGCTGCGGGCTGGTCGTCGAGTCAGGCGACGCGCGCGAAGTGCATCACGTGTCGCTGCTCATGGGATACGGCGCGGGCGTGGTCAACCCGTACCTGGCGTTCGAGACGATCGACGACATGATCGCGCACGGCCTGATCACGGGCGTCAGCCGCGAAGACGCGATCGACCACTACGTGAAGGCGCTCAACAAGGGGATCCTCAAGGTGATGTCGAAGATGGGGATCTCGACGCTGGCGAGCTACTGCGGCGCGCAGATTTTCGAAGCGATCGGCCTCAACCAGGAATTCATCGATCGCTTCTTCACGCACACGACGTCGCGTGTCGGCGGGGTCGGTATCGACATCATCGCGAAGGAAGCGTGTCTTCGTCACGACCGCGCGTTCGGGCGGCAGCCGGCGGGCGTCGACGAGCTCAACCCGGGCGGCGAATACCAGTGGCGCAGGGACGGGGAGTATCACCTCTTCAATCCCGACACCGTCTTCAAGCTGCAGCACGCGACGCGCAGCGGCCAGTACTCGATCTTCAAGGAGTACACGCACGCCGTCGATCAGCAGAACCAGCATCGCGCGACGCTCCGCGGGCTGTTCCGCCTGAAGCCGGCGGGCCCGGCCGTCCCGATCGACGAGGTCGAGCCGGCGGAGGCGATCTTCCGGCGTTTCGCGACCGGCGCGATGTCGTACGGCTCGATCAGCGGCGAGGCGCACGAGACGCTCGCCATTGCGATGAACCGCATGGGCGGCAAGTCGAACACCGGCGAAGGGGGCGAAGATCCGGCGCGCTACGTGCCCGATCCGAACGGCGATTCGCGACGGAGCGCCGTCAAGCAGGTCGCGTCGGGCCGTTTCGGCGTCACCAGCGAGTACCTCGTGAATGCCGACGACCTGCAGATCAAGATGGCGCAGGGCGCGAAGCCTGGCGAGGGTGGCCAGCTCCCGGGACACAAGGTGTATCCCTGGATCGCGAAGGTGCGGTATTCGACGCCCGGCGTCGGCCTGATCTCGCCCCCGCCGCACCACGACATCTATTCGATCGAGGACCTGGCGCAGCTGATCTACGACTTGAAGAACTCGAACCCGCGCGCCCGCATCCACGTGAAGCTCGTGGCCGAGGGTGGCGTCGGGACCGTCGCGGCGGGTGTTGCGAAAGCGCACTCGGACGTCGTCCTCATCTCCGGCCATGACGGCGGCACCGGTGCGTCACCGCTCACGAGCATCAAGCACGCCGGGCTGCCCTGGGAGCTCGGTCTCGCGGAAACGCAGCAGGTGCTCGTGCTCAACAAGCTGCGCGACCGGATCGTCGTCCAGGTCGACGGTCAGATGAAGACCGGCCGCGACGTGATCATCGCGGCGCTGCTCGGCGCCGAGGAGTTCGGCTTTGCAACCGCGCCGCTCGTCGTCATGGGCTGCGTGATGATGCGCGTCTGCCATCTGAACACCTGTCCGGTCGGCATCGCGACACAGGATCCCGAGCTGCGCAGGAAGTTCGCGGGCCGTCCCGAGTTCGTCGAGAACTTCTTCACATTCATCGCGCGGGAAGTGCGCGAGCTGATGGCGGAGCTCGGCTTCCGTACGATCGACGAGATGATTGGCCGCGCCGACTGTCTCGACATCGAGACCGCGGTCGGTCACTGGAAGGCGCACGGCCTCGACCTGACCTCGCTCCTGCACATGCCGAATCTGCCTGCCAGCGTGGCGCGCAGGCGGGTCCGGGCGCAGGATCACGGCCTCGACCTCGCGCTCGACAATGATCTGATTGCGAAGAGCAGGCCTGCGCTCGACCACCGCACGCCGGTGGACATCACGGCGTTCATCCGCAACGCGGACCGGACCGTCGGTACGATGCTCGGCTCAGAGGTCACGCGGAAGTACGGCGCGGCCGGTCTGCCGCACGACACGATCAAGATCGCGTTCACGGGCTCGGCGGGCCAGAGCTTCGGCGCGTTCATCCCGCGCGGCATGACGATGACGCTCGTCGGCGATGCCAACGACGGCTTCGGCAAGGGGCTGTCGGGCGGGAAGGTGATTGCGTACCCGCCGAAGCGATCCACCTTCAAGTCGGAAGAGAACATCATCGTCGGCAACGTGGCGTTTTACGGCGCGACGAGCGGCGAGGCGTACGTGCGCGGCGTCGCGGGAGAGCGGTTCTGCGTGCGCAACAGCGGCGCGAACGTTGTCGTCGAAGGCGTGGGCGACCACGGCTGCGAGTACATGACGGGCGGGCGGGTCGTCGTGCTCGGACGAACCGGGCGTAACTTCGCGGCGGGCATGAGCGGAGGGATCGCCTACGTGATCGATCGTGATGGCGAATTCTCGCGGCGCTGCAATCGCGAGATGGTGGACCTGGAGCCGATCATCGACGCGGACGACGTCGACTTCGTCCAGGTCGCGATGATGAAGCACATCACGCTCACCGGCAGCCGCTACGCGGAACAGCTGCTCGCGGACTGGGGCGCGCTCCAGCGCACCTTCGTCAAGGTCATGCCGCGCGACTACAAGCGCGCGCTGGCGGCGGACGCACGGCAGCGCGCTGAGGAAGCCGCGCTGCTCGAGGTGGTGCCGCTCATCGTGCCGGTCGTTGCGGCGAAGGCAAGAAAGGCGCGCGGCGTGGCAGCGAAGAAGCCGGTGCGGCCGGCGGAGGGCGACGCGGTGCGAACCGGTCCGGGACAGGCACATGGGTAAGCCGACCGGTTTCATCGAGATCCAGCGAAAAAAGCATCCGACGCGGGCGATCGATGAGAGGATTCACGACTGGCGCGAGGTCTACCTGCCGTCGCCGACAGGCGACCTGATGGAACAGGGCGCCCGCTGCATGGATTGCGGGATTCCGTTCTGCCACGAGGGGTGCCCGCTCGGGAACCTGATCCCCGACTGGAACGACCTCGTCTATCGCGATCGGTGGCACGCCGCCATCGATCGTCTCCACGCCACGAACAACTTTCCGGAGTTCACGGGACGTCTCTGCCCGGCGCCGTGTGAAGGCGCCTGCGTGCTGGGCATCAACGACGATCCCGTTACCATCAAGGACATCGAGGTCTCGATCATCGATCGGGCGTACGCGGAAGGATGGGTCACGCCGCAGCTTCCGACCACGCGCACGTGGAAGAAGGTCGCCGTGATCGGATCCGGGCCGGCGGGACTTGCCGCTGCGGACCAGCTCAATCGAGCCGGCCATCTCGTGACCGTCTTCGAAAAGTCCGATCGCATCGGCGGACTGCTGCGCTACGGGATTCCGGAGTTCAAGATGGAGAAGCGGATCCTCGAGCGGCGTCTCGCCCTCATGGAATCCGAAGGGGTTGTGTTCCGTCCCGGTGTCAACGTCGGTGTCGATGTCGCGATGAGCAGGCTGCGGTCCGACTTTGACGCCATCCTGCTGGCCGGCGGCGCCGGTCAGCCGCGCGACCTGGCCGTCCCCGGACGCGAGCTGAAGGGCATCCATTTCGCGATGGACTATCTGACCCTGCAGAACCGCCGCTGCGAAGGCGACGTCATTCCAGACGATCAGTTCATCTCGGCGAAGGATTGCGACGTGGTGATCATCGGCGGCGGCGACACCGGCGCTGACTGCCTGGGAACCGTTCATCGACAGGGCGCGCGGTCGGTCTATCAGCTCGAGCTGATGCCGATCCCGCCTGAGGTGCGGGCCGAGGGAAACCCGTGGCCGCTCTGGCCGCAGATCTTCCGTACGTCGCCCGCGCACGACGAGGGCGGCGATCGGCTGTTTTCGGTGTCGACGCAGCGGTTCGCCGGCGACAAGAAGGGGCGCGTCCGTGCGCTGCTGGCGAACAAGGTTGAGATGGTCCGCACGGACGGCCGCCTGGATTTCGTGCCGGTGCCGGGATCCGAGTTCGACATCAAGACGAACCTTGTGCTGCTCGCGATGGGATTCACCGGCCCCGTGCGGGGGCCGCTGCTGGACGATCTCGGGGTGACCCTTACGCCGCGCGGCAACGTGGGACGCGGCGCGGACTGGATGACCAACGTGCCGGGCGTCTTCACCGCCGGCGACATGCAGCGCGGTCAGTCGCTCATCGTGTGGGCGATCGCCGAAGGCCGCAGCGCCGCACGGGCGATCGACCAGTTCCTCATGGGCGAATCACAGCTCTCGGCACCGCTGCAATAGCAGCAACCTCCACAGCCACGGACCACCGAGACACCGAGACACCGAGAAATATGATCTCGGTGCCTCACTGTCTCGGTGTTTCCTCTCAGCGGAGCCCGAGCATCCTCAGAAAGTTGCCCGGAAGCCGAGCTGCAGCATCCGCGGCTGATAGGCGACGTTCGTGTTCGACGATGGTCTGCCGTAGTTGCTGTTGCTTTCCGCGGTCACGTACGATCCGTAGTTCGCGTGGTTGAACAGGTTGAACACCTCCAGGATGCCGTCAATGCCTGCGTGCGTCGCTATCTGGAAGCGCCGCTGAATCCGCAGGTCCACGCGATGAATTGGATGACCAACCAGACTGTTTCGCGGCATCACGGTGCCGTCCGGACGCAGGCGGCCGCCTGTCGCGCCGGTTGCCCGCAGGTCACCGCCGTAATTGGTCGACACGCGCTCGCCGGAGCCGAAGAAATAGAGCCCGCTCAGTTGCAACGCGTACGGGAGCTGCCAGATCCCGTTAAAGACGGCGCGGTGACGCTGATCCGACGCCGCCAGCGAGTATTCCCCGCCCAGATCGGGCGCGACTTTGAAGGGCGCCGGAGACGACTGCGCATCCCGGAGGACGGACAGCAGGTACGTCGCCGAACCCTGCCATCCACGGCTCATGCGCTTGGTGAACGCCGTCTGCAGCGCGTGGTAGTTCGACCAGCCTTC
>Ga0070699_100000474_pt1 | contig 38332 bp, 29 predicted proteins | sample KBSK1503metaG_FD_65473 | JGI IMG/M metagenome (GOLD analysis project Ga0070699, IMG submission 65473) | Corn, switchgrass and miscanthus rhizosphere microbial communities from Kellogg Biological Station, Michigan, USA - KBS K1-50-3 metaG | ecosystem: Host-associated > Plants > Roots >... | reverse complement strand
TCTCACCTCTCACCTCTCACCTCTCACCTCTCACCTCTCACCTCTCACCTCTCACATCTCACCAACCTGCGGCCATCCCATCTTTGCGGGGATCGCTGCCCGCCGCCCATCCCTTGATGAGCCGCATCACTGCCTGGCCGCCACCGGCATTGTCCGGTGTGAGCAGCACGACGCGATGCCCCAGCTGTTCGAGCCCCGCGCGCACGTCCGCCTCGATCGGCGCCTCAAGCGCCACGCGGAGCCCGTCGTAGTGCCGGAACCGCGCCGCGTCGATCGACTGCTGCAGATCCATCCCGAACTCCAGCAGGTTGAGCAGCACCTGCACGTGCCCCTGCGGCTGAATCGCACCGCCCATCACCCCGAAGGCGAGCCACGGCTCCTCGCTGCCGTTCGGTCCCGGTTTGGTGACGAAGGCGGGAATGAGCGTGTGAAACGGACGCTTGTTGGGCGCCACGGTGTTGGCGAGCCCGGGCGTCATCGTGAACCCGGCGCCCCGGTCCTGGAGCGCAAAGCCGGTGCCCGGCACCACGATTCCCGATCCGAATTCTTCGTAGTTGCTGTTGATGAAGCTCACCATGTTGCCCGCCGAGTCCGCCGCAGCCAGATAAATGGTCTCGCTCGCGGTCGCCGCGTTGCCCGGCTCCATGCGCTGGGCTGCTTTGGCCGGATCGAGGAGCGCCCGGCGCGCATCGATGAACTTCGGGTCGGTGAGCTTCCCGACGCCCACCGTCATCGCCGCGGGATCCCCGATCCAGCGGGCCAGATCGGCATACGCCAGCTTCTTCGCCTCGATCAGGTGGTGCAGGTACCTGGGCGTGTTATGTCCCATCGCCTTCAGATCGTACGGCTCCAGGATCTTGAGCATCTCCAGCACCGCTACGCCCTGGTTGTTGGGCGGGAGCTCCCACACCGTGTGGCCGCGGAAGGTGGCGGAGATGGGAGTTACCCATTCGATGCTATGATTGGCGAAGTCCTCGAGCGTCAAGAAGCCGCCTAAGGCCTTCAGGCGCTCGACGATCCTTTTGCCTAATGACCCTCCGTAGAGCGCCTTCTGGCCGCTATCGGCTATCAGCCTGAACGACCTCGCCAGATCGGGATTCCTGAACCACTCGCCGGCCTTCGGTGCCCGTGACCCATCGATCAAATAGGTTGCCTTCGCTCCTTCGTCCCTCGCCAGCCGCTCGACCGCCTCGCTCCACTGCCGGGCGATGATCGGCGTCACCGGAAACCCCTCTTCGGCGAGCCGGATGGCCGGCTCGAGCGCCTGCGCGAGGGAGATGGTGCCGTACTTTTCGAGCAGCGCCGCCCAGCCGGAGAGGGCGCCGGGGACGGTGATCGGCTCCGGCCCGAATGACGGCACCCGGTCGAACTTTCGCCTGACCAGCTCCTCCCGCGTCATCAGAGAGCCGGAGCGGCCGCTGGCATTCAGCGCCACCAGCTTCTTTTCGCGCGCCGACCAGAAGAGGGCGAACATGTCGCCCCCGATACCGGTCATGTGCGGCTCGACCAGATTGAGCACTGCCGCCGCGGTGACCGCGGCATCGATCGCATTGCCGCCGTTTTGCATCACACGAAGGCCGGCGGTCGTGGCGAGGGGCTGGGAGGTCGCAATGACGCCATGGGGGGCGTAGACGGTGGAGCGACCGGGGGCTGGGAGCTGGGAGATGGGGGTTGGGGACTGCCCGTCGGCTTCGGTGGTCAATGAGACCAGCACCGTGAGGGTGGTGGCGAGGTGCGCGGAGAAAGATGTCATGGTGAAAGAAGATGCCGCAGAGCCGAGTGGCTCGCCAGCCTGTTGGCAAATGGTCCCTCGCACGGCATCTTTGATGTGCCTCCCTCTCAAAAAACGGTCATCGATGCCCGCTGCCGCACGTGCCCGCCCGTGATCATCCTCGACCACGACCTCGAAGGCTCGCTCTGGTACACCGGCAGCACGATCGCCCAGACCCTGTCCGGCTCGATGGGGCTCCTCGGCGCGATCATGCTCTTCGCGCTGCAGGAGGCCGCCCGGAGCATCGCCCGCGCGGCGCAGCAGCTCGCGACGAATCCCCATCCCACGATGAACCCGGCCTACATCCATCACCTGCTCACCCGGCGCAGCTTTGCCGAGCTGGCCAGGCTCTACGGCGATCACTTGAAAGGGGTCACCGAGGTCGGCACCAGTCTCGACATGCTGGGGCATCATTCGACCCTCACCTGGGAGCTGGAGCACGACGCGCTGATCCGGCGCTCCTTCTGGACCGCACTCCAGGCCAGCGGGCTCATGATCGCCTTCTCGATCGCGGTCTGCGGCCTCTCGCCCCAGCTGTCGGCGCACGCGACGCTGGGACAGATCGTGCTCCTGGTGAGCATCGGTGGTGCGGTCGCCTGCCTGGTGCTCTACGGGATCCTGTTGCGGGCGCTGTTCCGGGCGCCGACGGAACCGCAGTGAACGGCGCGGAGTCGCGAAGGCGCGAGGCGCGGGGTAGTTCGGTTCGCGTCCTCGCGCCCCCGCGTCCCCGCGCCTACCTTTGAACTCTCCTTACCAGGCTACCGCGTGTCCGAGCTCGAAGACCGGCTCCAATCTTCGCTAGGTTCCCAGTACCGCCTCGAGCGCGAGCTGGGCGGCGGGGGGATGAGCCGGGTCTTTCTGGCCGAAGAGACCGCGCTCGGCCGCAAAGTGGTCATCAAGCTGCTCCCGCCGGAGCTTGCGGCAGTCCTCAGCGCCGACCGGTTCCAGCGCGAGGTCCGCCTGGCCGCGGCGCTCCAGCATCCCCACATCGTCCCGCTGCTCGCCGCCGGCAGCGCCGGGGACATCCTCTACTACACCATGCCCTTCGTGGAGGGCGAGTCGCTCCGCGCCCGGCTCGCCCGGCAGGGGGAGCTTCCCGTTCCCGAAGCGGTCCGGCTGCTCCGCGAAGTGGTGGACGCCCTGGCCTACGCGCACCGCCAGGGCATCGTCCACCGCGACATCAAACCCGACAACATTCTCTTGAGCCAGCACCACGCCGTGGTCACCGACTTCGGCATCGCCAAGGCGCTCACCGCGGCCGGCGGGGGCGGCACGCTGACCGGCACCGGACTCGCGATCGGGACACCGGCGTACATGGCGCCGGAGCAGGCGACCGGCGAGGTCAGTGTGGACCATCGCGCCGACATCTACTCCCTCGGCGCGCTCGCCTATGAGATGCTGGCCGGAGAGCCACCCTTCCGCGGTGCCACGGCCCAGGCGCTGATCGCGGCCCAGCTCACCCGCGCCGCCACGCCACTCACCGAGCTGCGTAACGCGGTGCCCGCCGAGCTAGCCCAGGTGATTCATCGGTGCCTCGAGAAGCGCCCCGCGGATCGGTTCCAGCGTGCCGAGGAGATGCTGGCCGCCCTGGAGCCGTTCACCTCCCCGACGCCCACCGCGGCCGTGACGGCCGCCACAGGCACGGCACAGCACCGGCCGCTGCCGCGGGTGCTGACCTATTTCGCGATCGCGGCGATGGCGGTGCTCGGTCTTGCCTGGGGACTCCGCACCCTGCTCGGGCTCCCCGACTGGTTCTTCCCGGCGGCGGTGGTCCTCATCGCGCTCGGGCTTCCCGTCGTGGTGCTGGCCGGGATCGGCCACAACCGGCGAATCTCGGGACGAACCGCCGTCAGCCTCCCCGTTCCCGGGAACCTGCATCACCGCCTCACGCTGCGCCGCGCGATCAACGGAGGCATCGCGGCCTTCTCCGGGCTGGGCCTCATCACCGGTGGCTACATGGCGATGCGTCTCCTCGGCATCGGCCCGGTGGGCTCGCTGGTGGCGAGCGGCAAGATCGCCGAGCGCGAGCGGTTGATCATTGCCGATTTTGCCAATACGACCCGCGACCCCTCACTCGGCCCCGCGGTCACCCAGGCATTCCGGGTGGATTTTCAGCAGTCGAGGCTGGTTTCCCCGGTGGAGGCCGACTATGTGCGCCGGGTGCTCCGGCGGATGCAGCGCCCCGACTCGGTTCCGGTGGATCTTGCGGTGGCACGGGAAATCGCCCAACGGGAAGGATTCAAGGCGGTGGTCGCGGGGGAGTTGCAGCAGGTGGGCCCGAGTGTGCTGGTGTCCGCTCAACTCGTCAATGCCCAGTCGGGCGAAGTCCTTGCAACCGCACGCGAAACCGCCAAAGACTCGACCGGCATTCTCGACGCGGTGGACCGGGTCTCCAAGCAGCTCCGAGAGAGAATCGGCGAATCGCTGCGAAGCATCCGCAGCGACGCGCCGCTGGCGGACGTCACCACCGGATCGCTCGAGGCGTTGCGCAAATACTCCCAGGCGCTCGGGAAGCAGACCCAGGGCGATAACCCGGGGGCCATCGCACTGCTCGAAGACGCCGTGGCGGAGGACAGCAGCTTCGCGATGGCCTGGCGCAAGCTCGGCACCATGCTGACCAACGCGGGAGAGCGGCCGGCGCGCGCCCAGGAGGCCATCACCCGAGCCTATGACCTCCGCGACCGGCTCACCTTCCGGGAGCGGAAGCTCACCGAGACCTCCTACTACTCCGACGTGCGAGGCCAGAGCGACAGCGCGATTGCGGCACTGCAATCGCTCATCGCGGAGTATCCCAACGACAGCTGGGCCCACAACAATCTCGGCGTGCAGTACGAAACAACCGGGCATCCGGAGGAGGCGGAGCAGTCCTACTTCCGGGCAGCGGCGCTCGAGCCGGAAAACAATCTCGCGTGGGGCAACATTCTCACGCTCCGGATCGGGGCCGGCCGCTTCGACTCGGCAGCGGCCACTCTCCGGCTCATGCAGGAGCGCTTTCCGGCCGGGCCGTCGATGGACTTCCGCCTGACGCTCCTTCAGCTTGGCCGGCGCGACTATGCGGCCGCCGAGGACAGCCTTCGTGTCATGACGGCCCGCTACCAGGCCAATGTCTCCTGGCACGATGGCTTTCTGAACAACCTGGCGGGGGTACTGGCGATTCGTGGGAAACTCACCGAGGCGAGCCGGGCGCTCGCTACGCTGGCGGAGCAGCGTGCCGCGCGTGGCGAGGTGGGAAATGCGCTGGAGACGGAGTCACAGCGGGTTACGCCAACGGCACTCTACCGGGAAGACCAGCGGGCTGCCAAGGCGATGCTCGATGCACTCCTCAAAGCGCACCCACTGGAGCGGATGGCGGCACCGGAACGCCCGTTGGTCGGCCTGATCCAGGCGGCGGTGGCCGCGGGCGACCGGGAGCTCGCAACCCGGCTGCTCGACGAATTCAGCACGAACCGGGGCAACATTCCGGGGCGGGCCTGGAGTTTTGTGAAACAGAACATGCGTGGACAGGTGCTCGCCATGAGCAAGGAGACGATTCCCGAGGGACTGGCGGAGTTCCGGAAGTCCGCCGCCACCTGCGCGTACTGCGTGGATCCGCCGATGGCGCTCGCATTCGAGCGCGCCGGGATGACGGACTCCGCCCTGGCGCACTTTCAGCGCTGGGCCGACAAGGGCGAAAATATCTGGGAGGCTGGAGTGTATTTCCACTGGGCCCCGATCGCCTACATCCGGCTCGGCGAGCTCTACGAGGCCAAGGGGGATACGGTGAAGGCGGTGGACTACTACGGGCGCTTCACCGAGCTCTGGCGCGAGGCGGATCCTGAATTCCAGCCCAAGGTCAAGGAAGTCCGGCGGCGGATCGCGGACTTGACCGCGGAGCCGAGGAGGCCGTAAGGGAAGCCTTCAGCCTTCAGCCCTCAGCCTTCAGCGACTGATGGCTGCCGGCTGCCGGCTGATGGCTGATGGTTGCTGTTACGGTACCGCGCCCTTCCGCGCCTCGATCCGCTGCCACATCTCCCAGAAATAATTCGCGCTCCGGAACAGGTGATGGTTCACCAGCTCGTCTCCGGCAACCCCTAGCGGCACTCCACCGCTCTGGTATCCGTTGGACGGCGCGGTCCGCACGTGCACCAGGAAATCCGCCAGCATGCCATAGTGGGCCACGCCCTCGGTGTTGTAATCCCAGGTCCTGGTCATGGTGCGGCTGATGGGGAACGCGGGCCCGTATTGCACCTGGGTACCGCCGCCCGGCTTGGGACCCTTCACCAGCCCGTTGAGATCGGTGCCGAAGGAGACCGCGCCGTTTTCATAGGTCGCCTTGGCCGGGTCGATGTTGAGGTACCCCATGGCGAGCATCGCGCTCTGGTAGAGTCCCGCCCACGTCCAGGCGTGCGCCCCATCGGAGCCAAGCCCGAACATTCCGTGCAGCCTGCTGATCCGCTGCATCTGCACCGGCGTCCTGCTGTTCTCGGCGTTGGATCCGCCGAGACCGCGGATGCCGGTGTGGCCCGAGACCACCGGGTAGCCGAAGCTCTCCGCGAGATCGAGCGTCGCGTCCGCCGACTTCTGCGACATGTGGTCGATGTCGACGATCATCCCCCGCTTCATCATCTCCTTGATCGCGATGACGCCCGCCGCGGTGAGTCCGAGCGCGTTCCGGTGTCCTCCGCTCTTGTTCGGGAGTCCGCCCGGACAGGTCGGCGGCGCGCCGGGATGCCGGAACGGGTCGATCCCGAGCTTGATCAGCGACACGGTGCTCTTCAGGATGTTTTCCAGCACGTCGGTTCCGAGCTGGTAGGTGTGGGTGATGTTGTCGGAGACGTCGGCGCACTCGATGTCCCAGTAATGACCCGCCTCGCGAAGGTTCGAGGTATTGAAGCCGCCCTCGTAGATCGCGGTGCCGCCGAACGAGTTGTCCAGCACGTGAATCGGAAACACGTACCGCACGCCGAGGTTGTAGAGCCGCTGGATCTCGTCGGCAATCAGCAGCTGGGCCGCGGCGGGAGGCAGCGTCGCCAGCGGCTGCGAATTGAAATTGCCGAGGTTGTCGATTTCGACTCCCATCACCACCGCGATCTTGTCGGCCTGCACGATCCGCTTGAGGTCCGCCGAGTTGAGTGCCACCTCCATGAAGTCGGGGTGGCGCTTGACGAACGCCTCGATCTCGGCGACCTGAAGATTGGCCGAGCTCTTGTCGTCGGTCGCTCCATCGGCAGTTCCAGTGATCGGGCTGCCGCCGGACATCGCATCGGCGAGGGTCTTGTTGTTGGTGGCCAGCGCCACCAGCACCCGCAATCCGCCGTCCCGGGCCCGGCGGATCCACTCGTACCACATCTTCTGGTGGGTGATGTCGTTCCACTTGGGCCACTGATCGAAGTTCGGGAATCCGTTGGCGGGGCTGGCGGTGGTCAGGGCATGGTTGCCCGACTGGAACTCATGGTGCAGCAGCTGGCGGAGGTCGTCGCCGCAGGGGAAGGTCACCAGGTTCCAGCCGCCGTGCGAAGGCCGGTCGTCACTCAGCGCCTGCGCCATCGAGGTGGCGCGCACGCCCTTGTTGCACCCGGTGTCGGCCGGCAGGAGCGAGCCCTCGTCGACGCCGCCATGGATCAGCTGGCCGGCAAAGCCGAGATGCACCATCGGATGGGTGTGGAGGTCCACCCATCCGGAGAGCAGATAGGATTTCACCACGAGCTGCACCTTGGTGAACTGCGCCGCGGGGGTCGAGACCTTTCCGGGATCGTAGTAACTCGCCACCGCCCATTCCTGTGCGCCGGCGGGCACTCCCTTCACCGTGAACGTGATGGCGGTGTCCACGTTGACACCGCCCTGGGCCCCGGGCCCGAAGATCACGTAGTAGGACGCGCCGACGACCGGACCCCACCAGAGCTTGACCGTGCCATCGCCGGTTTGCCGGGCCATGAACGGCACCGGGTTTTCGGCCGGCGGCGTGGTGAACGACACATTGGTCGAGCCGGAGCGGCCGTCGGCCTGCACCGCGCTGACCGTCCAGGTGTAGGCGGTGCCGGGGGTGAGCCCGCTGTCGTACATCCCGGTGTTGCTGGAAGCCAGCGTCTGCGGCGGGGCCTGTACGCCGGCCTGCTGCCGGGTCACCACATAGGAGGCCACGCCGGCAACCGGCTGCCACGACAGCGTGGCGGTACCGGGCGTCCCGGTGACGTTTACTCCGATGGGGGCGGGGCCCGGGGTCGTCGTGACCGGGGTCTTGGTCGTCCCAGGCTGAACGGCAATCGGCGTCGTGCCCGGCGCCGGTAATGCGGCGGCAGGTGGCGCGGGGGGTACGGGCGACACCGGGACTCGTCCGGTACCCGCTGCGATCGCGACCGGCGCAACCGCCGTGTTAGCGCACCCCGGCGGGTTGCTGGTGCCCCGCGCCGCGGCCAGCGGAAGCGTCACCGAAGACTGAAACGCCACGCCGGGGGCCTGGGCCGATGACGCGAGTGCCCGGGCCGGGTAGGTCGCCGTGATCGTCGCGAGCGCGCCGACGGTCGAGCCCTGACAGGCGCACGCCGACCAGTTGGCCGCGCCTTGCTGCTGCCCGGCGACGGCCGCACCACCCGCCCCGCTGACCGCCATGTCGAAGTCCGCGAGCGACACGAGCTGGCCGGCGGCATTTCTCGGCGATTCCTTTCCGGTCGCGTCTCGCAAGTGGATCATGACCTGGCTGCAGCTGCCGATCGGGAGGGCGCCGACACCGGATATGAGCGTGACGGCCCAGGGTGCCGAGCTCCCCGCGGGCGCCGTCGTCGTTTTTGTGGTCTCGCAGCCGATCGGGATGCCGGAGCCGGTCCCGGCGGCGACGGGGACGGTAATCGAGGATTGGAGGGTCACGCCGGGGACGCGCGCTCTCGCCGCCAGCGACTGCGCGGGGTAGGTCGCGGTGATCGTGGCCGACGCCCCCGCCGACGCGGGACAGGCACAGGCGGACCAGATGCTGACCCCGTCGTAGCGCCCCACCACTCCGGTGCCCGTCACGCTCATGTCGAAGTCGGCGATCGAAACCAGCATGCCGGCGGCATTCCTCGGCGCGGCCCGTCCCGTGGCGTCCAGGAGCTCGAGGCGGATGGGGGTGCATGCGCCGGTCGTGAGCGACGGCGTGTTCGGCTTGATGGTGACGCTCCACCGGGTCTGGGCGCTCGCACCCGACGCGAACGACACCAGGGGCGCGAGACTCAGCATCGAGGAGGCGAGTGACCGGAGCAGTGACATGTGCCCTCCAGCTCATGCTTTGATGAGGGCTGGAGCCGGAGGAGCCGCAGGCGTCAGGAAAGCGGGGGTGGGTTGAGTATAACGCCTTGTGAGCGGTGAGCGATGAGAGGAGAGCGGTGAGCCGTGAGAGGTGAGACGTGAGAAGGACCTCATGGTGAGTCCCACTCTAGTCCCGGGGGTGAGACCTCACGCACTCGAGCCTCCGGAAGAAGCTGCCGCCGGGCGGACGAAACGGCCCTGACCAGACCAACCTTTCCGTGTTTGATCGATTCGACTGCTTTCCCGGATTCCCTCGTTAACGGTCGACCCGCGCTCCGGACGGTTCTTTGCCGGGGCGGGACTGGCCCTTCGGTTCTAGCGCTCAGCGCTCACGGCTTCATTCCCGCCTCTCGTTTCACGTACTCCACCGCGCCGCGATGGGTGGCGAACCAGACTTTGCCCTTGGCGCGGATGTGATCGAGCAGCAGCTCCAGCGCCACGATCCGCGAGCGATGTCCGCTGACGTGCGGATGCATGGTCAGCACGAACATCGTCCCCTCGTCCCACGCCTTGTCGAATTCGTCGATCCACACCTGGGCGACGTCGCGCGGCGCGGCGTAGTTGGCGCCCTGCACGTTGAACAGCGGCGCGTCGTCGAGGATCCATTCCACCGGAATCTCCACCAGCCCGGTCGGCTGGCCGTTCTGCACCAGCTCATAGGGCCGGTCGTCCGACATCATCGAGCTCTCGTACTGGAAGCCCAGCTCCCGGACGATGCTGAGCGTGTTAGGCGAGAAATTCCATGACGGAGCCCGGTACCCCACCGGGCGGGCGCCGGTGGCCTGGGTGAGGTAGTCCAGGGCGCGTTTGACGAGATCGCGCTCGACGTCCGCCTGGAGCAGTGTGTTGGTCTCGTGAATCCAGCCGTGGACCCCGAACTCGTGCCGCCCCGACCGCTTGATGATGTCCGTCATCTCCGGGTGCAGCATCAGGCTCACCGCCGGAATGAAGAACGAGGCCGGGATGCTCCGGCGGTCGAGCAGCTCCACCACCCGTCCGAGCGCCACCCGCGCCCCATACTCGCCCTGGGAGAGCGCCCCGACGCTCGGCTCGCCGGTGCGGAGGGACACGGTCTCGTTGTCGACATCGAAGGAGAGGAGCACCGCCACCCGGGCGCCGTCGGGCCATTGCTTCGGCTGGAGGCTTCGGCCGGCACGGACGGCGTTGACGACCCGCTGGATGGTGTCGTTCGACCATTCCCAGGCGGGACGGAGTCGTGGCGGCGCAGGAGTCTGGGCGGCCAGTGGAGACGTCGCGAAGACGACGAGCGCGGGAAGCACCAGGCGAGGCATCCATCCTCCGCAGTGGGGGGCGCTCTAACATATCGCGCGAGCCCCACGGAGGTGATGCGGGAGGAATACGCAGAACGGCGCCCCCCTAGCCTCGAGGCGCGGCGGCGAGCAGATTCCGCGCATGCGTTCACATTCGATTCTGGTCTGCGCCGCGACGTTCCTCGCCTGCGCCACCGCCTCCGGCCAGTCGCCAGCCGTCAGCCCTCAGCCGTCCGACTCGGTCCTTCCGGATTCGATTCGCACCCTCGTCGGCCGCCTCGACCTGGAGCGATACAAGGCCACGATCAAGGGCCTTACCCAGTTCGGCGACCGCCGCCAGGGCACCGCGCGCAACCGTGCGGCAGTGGACTGGATCGAGGCGCAGCTCAAGAGCTACGGCTGCAGCAACACCGAGCGGATCAAGTACGAGTACACCGGCCGGCAGCTCCGGCTCCCCGGCGACACCACCCGGCCTCGTCCTCGCCCCGCCGCCACCGGTCCCCGCAATCCGCAGAAGGGTTTCCGCGGCCCGACCGGCGTCAACACCGACTCACTGCGGCAGGCCGACACGGCGCTTCGCCGGATCAATGCCGAGCCCGATACGCCGGGCCCGCGTGAGGAAGTCTTCTGCACCAAGATCGGGCGCACGCACCCCGAGGAGATGTATATCATCGGGGGGCACATGGACGGCCACGGCTTTGGCGCGGCCGCCAACGACGACGGCTCCGGCACCGCCATCGTGATGGAACTCGCCCGGATCTTCAGCGCCCCCGACGTCGAAACCGACCGCTCGATCCGCTTTGCGCTCTGGAACAACGAAGAGACCGGGCTCAACGGCGCTCGCGCCTACATCGCGGAGCGGCAGGCGCTGCAGGGCAAGGAGGATCCCGCCGGCTCGGGCAAATACCCCGAGCCGAAATGGCTCGGCATGATCCAGCACGACATGATGATGTTCGACCACGGGGCGCCGGGACCCGATGGCAAGGTGAGCCCCGAGCAGCGGCGCGAGGCCGATGTGAACATCGAATTCGCCGGCAGCTCGAAAATGGCCGCCGAGGCCGCGAAGCTCGCCTGGTTTTTCCGGCAGATGAACGACCGCTACGCCACCGACTATCCCGCCAATGTCGGTGACCGGATGAGCAATACCGATTCGGGTCCGTTCCAGGACCTCATTCCGGCGATTTCATTGCGTGAAAACGAGCGGCTGCGGGACATCGGCACCGGCTGGGATCCGCAGTGGCACCAGCCGACCGACGTGTATTCGACGTATTCCGACAAGGATTTCCGGCTCGGCCTCAATGCGGCGCAGACGACGCTTGCGGCCGTAGCGCACCTTGCTGGCATCAGGCTCAAGAGGTAACTGCTGCCCACAGATTTCGCAGATTACACAGAAGAAACTCCGTGACAATCTGTGTCATCTGTGGGCCAAAAGATCAAGCGAGATGATATGAGAGCTGCAGCTTTTCTTGGAGCCGTGCTCCTTGCGGCCACATCCGCCGGCGCCCAGCCGGCTCGGCCCGAAGGGGCGGGAACCGTCGACACCCCGGGGCGCCAGGCCCAGGCGCTCGACCGGGACGGCAAGGGTGCCGAGGCACGGGTCATCTGGCAGCGGCTCATCGACAATGCCGCCGATCCGAAGGAAAAGTCGGAGGCACAGCGCCGGATGGCGATGTCGTACGGCTTCGAGCACAACTGCGCGGGCACGGTGAAATACGAGGAGATGGTGATCGCGTACTGGGTCACCCGCGAACAGGAAGAGCCGCAGAACGCGTTTTTCCAGCAGGGAGAGATGGCCAACGAGGCGGCGCGGGTCTGCATCGATTCCGGCGACCTGGCGACCGCGGAGAAGCTGTATCGCAAGGGCGCGGAGCTCGGAAACAAGGAGCCCGAGCCGAGAACGCATCCCAAGAGTCTCTGGGACTATCGCACCGCGCACGCCCTTGCCCGATTGAATGCCCGGCGGGGCAACAGGGCGGAAGCGGCGAAGCAGGTGGCCCTGGCCCGACAGATTCTCGACAGCGACAGCGCCATGGCCGGACCGCAGGAGCGGTTCTATCCGTATCTGGTGGGCTACGTCGCCCTCTACACCAACGATCTCAAGACGGCGGAGGCGGAGCTCACCCGCGGCCTTGCGATCCGCGCCAATCAGAACGACCCGTTCCAGCACTACCTGCTGGCGCTGACCTACGAAAAGATGGGACAGACCGCCAAGGCGACGGAGCTGTATCGGAGGGCGTACGACCTTTCCTCCGCGCATAACCCGCCGGCGGCGTTTACCCGTAGTGCCGCGCGCAAGAAGATCGGCGCGTCGTAGTTTGTGAATCCACAGATTTCACGGATTCTCACAGATTCGAACTGCTTTTTTGTCTGTGTAATCTGTGAAATCTGTGGATGAACAGACCAAGAGAACCAACCAGAACAGGAGCAGGTCATGATCAGACCCATCCTTTCCGCGCTCGCCTTGCTCGTCGTCGGGGCTCCTTCGGAAACCGCGCAGAGCCATGCCATGACGTTTTTCATCACCAGCGCGGGCCCGGGCAACGGCGCCGCGCTCGGCGGGCTGGCCGGCGCCGACGCGCATTGCGCGGCGCTCGCGAAGGCCGCCGGATCCGCGATCACCACCTGGCGCGCCTACCTGAGCGCCAAGGCCGCCGACGGCAAACCCGCCGTCAATGCGCGCGACCGGATCGGGACCGGCCCCTGGTACAATCACGCCGGCGTCCAGGTCGCCAACGATCTTTCCGACCTCCACGGCGACAGCCTCCGGGTGAACAAGCAAACCGCGCTGACCGAGAAAGGCGGCACGGTCAACGGGCGGGGAGATACGCCGAACATGCACGACATCCTGACCGGCTCGGCGCTCGACGGCACGCTGATGCCCGGCGATGGTGACACCACCTGCGGGAACTGGACCAGCAGCGCCGCCGACGGCAGCGCCCAGGTGGGTCACTTCGACCGCGTCGGTGGCGGACAGAACCCGACGTCCTGGAACTCGGCCCATCCGAGCCGGGGCTGCGGCCAGCAGAATCTTCAGGCCACGGGGGGGAACGGGTTTTTCTATTGCTTCGGACTGCAGTGAGTTGAGAGCCTTCAGCCTTCAGCCGCTGATGGCTGAAGGCTGATGGCTATCCGACTGCGCGACAGGCCCTTTCCAAGCGACCAAGCCCATCGTCGATTTCCGCCGCGCTCATCAGCATCTGCGGCGCAATCCGGATGACGTGGCCGTTGAGGCCTCCCGATCCGATCAGCAATCCTTCCGTCTTGGCCGCTTCGAGCAGCGCGCCGGCCTTGGCCGGATTCGGCGTCTTGCTCTTCCGGTCCACGACCAGCTCGAGCGCCTGCATCATGCCCATCCCGCGCACATCGCCGATCCACTCGTACTCCCGTCCCAGTTTGTCGAGACCGGCCCGGAGCTGACGTCCCCGCTCGGCGCTCCTGGCCGGGACGTTTTCGCGCTGCATCACCTCGATCGTGGCATCCATCGCCGTCATGGTGACCGGATTGCCGCCGAAGGTCGAAATCGTCTTCCCTTTCCACGCCGCCGCGATCTCGTCCCGCGCGATCGTCGCCCCGACCGGGAATCCCGAGGCGATCGCCTTGGCCATGACCATGATGTCGGGCTCGACACCCCAGTGCTCGATCCCGAACCACTTGTCGCCGGTCCGGCCGAAACCGGCCTGTACCTCGTCGGCGATGAAGAGCCCGCCGTGCTTCCGGATGATCTCGGCGACCAGCTTGAAATATCCCGGGGGCGGAACGATGTAGCCGCCGGCCCCCTGAATGGTCTCGGCAAAGAAGGCCGCCGGCTTCCCGCTGGTCGTCGTGGCGATCACCTCTTCGACGTCCCGGGCATATCGCTCGGCGCAGTCGTCGTGGGGCGGCCCGAAGGCGCAGCGATAGCAGTAGGGCGACAGCGCATGCTTGACCCAGGGCACCTGCGCACCCAGTGGGGTCCACCCGCTCATCGCGGTGAGAGACGTGCCGAGGGTGGAGCGGCCCGAGTACCCGTAGCGCAGCGCGATGATCTCGTCGCGCCCGGTGTACATCCGGGCCAGCATCACCGCCGTCTCGACCGCCTCGGTCCCGCTGTTGGTAAAGAAGGTCTTCCTGAGACCGCCGGGGGCGATACCGGCGAGGCGGCGCGCGGCGTTCACCTGCGGCTCATTGAGATAAAGCGTCGAGGTATGGCCCAGGCGGCCGGTCTGCTCGCGCACCCGCTCGACGACCTCGGGATGGCAATGGCCGATGCCGGTGGTGAGGATGCCGCAGAAAAAGTCGAGATACTCCCGGCCCTCGGCATCGGTCACCATCGAGCCGTTGGCCTCGACCAGCACCAGCGGCTCCTTGTAGTACGGCATCGCCGCGGGAATGATGAATTCCTTCCAGTCCGATGCCACGGATGTATGGGGTGCGACGGTCATCGCAGTTACCTCAGGGTGACGAAGAGCGGAAGGTTTCTGATTTTCGTGTTGCCGGCGCCGACTTCTACGGTGCCGGGCCGTTCCTGGCCGTCGATGTTGAGCACGAAGCGCAGCCGGGTGACCTCCTTGTCCACCTTGAAATCGAAGCCATCGATATCGTTGTCGGTCAGGGCGGCGAAGACGATCCGGTTGTCGCCGTCCTTCTCGATGTGATCCTGCTCTTTCGTCGCGACCACCGGGGCCCGGCCCCCCTGAACCCCGATCACTCGGCCCCGGGGGCCCCGGACGACGTGGGCCGGCCGGCCGGCGTAGATGACCTTCCGCTCTTTTTCCACGTCGATCCGCTTCAGGTTCTTGAGCTCGCCGCCCTCCGCCGTGACCGCGCCGGTAAAGCGGCGCTGCTTGCTCATGGTGGTCCAGCGCACGTGCCAGGTATCGCCATCGTCACGCCAGAGGTAGTAGCCGAGGTCGACTCCCTCGCCGAAGGCGGGCCGGCCGTCGAACTGGACGGCGGGAACGCCCTGCGCCTGGACGGGCAGGGCGGTAAGGGCGGTAAGGGCGGTAAGCGCAACCAGCTTCATGGTTTCGACCCTGGGGAAGATCTACAAGGATACAGCGTGAACGGTGAACAGTGAACCGTGAACGGCAGGCCTGCAACCTTTTCTTTCCTCCCAGCGTCTTATGATAGTAACTTGGGGGTGTTCTCAACCCCCCAACCACTAACCACTAACCACTAACCACTAACCACTAACCTCATGGCTCTTCTCAAAGGCACCCTCGACGTCCTGGTCCTCAAGGCCCTTTCCTTTGGCCCGATGCACGGATTCGAGATCACCCGGTGGATCGACGCCGGATCGGATGGCGCGTTTACCATCGAGGCCGCCGCCCTCCTCCAGGCGCTGCACCGCCTCGAGGAGCGCCGTCTCCTGACCGGCGCCTGGGGCATCACCGAAAACAACCGGAAGGCACGCTACTACAGCCTGACTCCGGCAGGGAAGGCGCAGCTCAAGACGGAGACGGCTTCGATCAAGAGCTCGGTCGCCGCGCTCCGGGCGATCCTGGACGCCCGATGACCGACGACGAGCGCAAGGCCCGCGAGCTCTTCGAGCTGTCCATCCATCGCCCCGATCTCGCCGGCGCCGACGCCGACGCCGAGCTCCAGTCGCTGCTCGACGAGCACATCCACGAGCTGATCACACGCGGCCGCTCTCCGGAGGCGGCGCGCGAGGAAGCACTTCGCCACCTCGGTGCTCCACTCCCTTCCGTCACCGCACGAGTCCACCGTTCCGCCGAACACCGGGAGCGCCGCTTGAAGCTCACCGACCTGGTGGAGGATCTCTTCGCCGACCTGCGCTATGCGCTCCGCACGTTCGGCCGAAGCCCGGCACTCGCCGCCGCCGCGATCCTCACGCTGGCGCTCGCCATCGGTGCCAACACCGCGATCTTCTCGGCGGTCAACGCGGTGATGCTCCGCCCGCTTCCCTACGCGGAGCCCAACCGGCTGGTCATGCTCTGGGAGCAGAATCCCGATTTCAACTGGTACATGCAGGACGCGGCACCAGCCAACATGCTCGATTGGAAGGAGCAGGCCGGCGCCTTTGCCGACGTCGCCGCCTATCCGAGCTTCCCCAGCAACACCACGCTCACCGGCTATGGCGAGCCCATCCTCCTCACGTCCCAGCCGGTCACCGGCAATTTCTTCGATGTGCTGGGCGTGCGGGCGGACCAGGGACGCACCTTCCACTGGGAAGAAACCTGGACCAGCGCGCCCCGCGTCGTGATCCTCTCTCATCGCGCCTGGCGCACGATCTTCGGCGCCGACCGCGCCCTCATCGGCAAGTCGATCCAGCTCGGTGGCAGGGACGTGCAAGTGGCGGGAGTGCTGCCGGAGTCCTTCTCGCTTCCCGGCGTCGACGTCGATCTCTGGCTGCCGGTGCGTTGGGATCCGGCCTCCCGCGCCCAGGTCTCTTTCCGCCGGGCGCACTGGCTTCGGGTCATCGGGCGACTCAAGCCTGGAGTAGCCCTCGAGAGCGCCGATGCGGCACTGCAGGTGGTCGTCAAACGGCTGCAGAACGATTTCCCGGTAACCAATACGCGGATGGGTGCCGGGCTCTCACCGCTGCACGAGTTCCTCGTCGGCAAGACCAGACTGCCGCTGCTCGTGATGTTCGGGGCGGTGGCGTTCCTGTTGCTGATCGCCTGCGCCAACGTCGCCAATCTGCTGCTGGTGCGCGCCGCGGGGCGGGAGCGGGAATCGGCGGTGCGCCTGGCCCTCGGCGCGGGACGGGGACGGCTCCTGCGGCAATCGGTCGCCGAAAGCGGCGTGTTTGCCGCCGCGGGCGGTGCCGTCGGCATCGCGCTGGGGTGGTGGGGAACGAAGGCACTGATGGCGCTCCAGCCCGCCGGCATGCTCCCCGTCACGGATGTCTCGATGAGCTGGGCGGTGCTCGCCTATGCATTCGGGGCCACGGTGCTGTGCGCCGTCATCTTCTCGGTCGCTCCGACCGTCTGGACCCTGCGCCGGGTCCCGGCTGACGTGTTGCGGGACGAAGGCCGTTCGGTGAGCGGCACCGTCCGCGCCAGGCGCTGGGGAGAAGGACTCCTTGTGATTCAGGTGGCGATGGCCCTCGCGCTCACGCTGGGCGCGGGTCTGCTGGTGCGGAGCTACCTGCTCCTCCTGCGCGTGGAGCCGGGCTTCGACGCTCATCACGTGCTGGCGGTGAGCATCAACCTCCCGGGCTTCCGTTATGACAGCACCAGCAAGGTGGCGGCCTTCTACGACGCGCTGCAACGGGAAACGAGGGCGCTCCCGGGAGTGGAAAACGTTGCGGTCGTGTCCGAAGTGCCCCTAAGTCCGCCCACCTGGTCAAGCCAGTTTGCCGTCGAGGGACGCGAGCCCATTCTCGCGGGGAGTCACGTCGTGCACCGCGAGATGAGTCCCGGTTACCAGCAGGTGATGCGGGTGCCGCTTCGCAGCGGGCGGCTGTTCACTCCGGCCGACCGCGAGGACGCGCCCCTGGTCGTGTTGATCAACGAGACCCTGGCCCGGACCTACTTCAAGGACCAGGATCCGGTGGGGACGAGGATCTCGTTCGACCGGGTGCCGGACTCCACCAGCACCTGGCGCACCATCGTCGGCGTGGTGGGCGATGAACGGCAGAGCAATCTCGGTGAGCCGGTGCGCGCCGAATTCCTGGCTCCGCACGCCCAGGAGTCGAGGAGCGCCATGAACCTGGTGATCCGGACTCAGGGCGATCCGGCGCTCCTGATCCCGGCGGTGCGACAGGTCGTCGGGCGGCTCGACCCCCTGCTGGCCATTACATCGACTCGCACAATGGAAGACGTTCGTTCCGCTTCGCTCGGCCGGGACCGTTTCCTCACCGTTTTGATGCTCTCGTTCGCGGGAGTCGGCCTCGTCCTCGGTATCGTCGGGATCTACGGCGTCGTGGCGCAGCTCGCCCGGCGCCGCACGCGGGAAATGGGCATCCGGCTCGCCCTCGGGGCCAACGCGGGCCAGGTGCAATGGCTGGTGGCACGAAGAGGCCTCGCGCTCACGATGATCGGGATCGTCGCGGGAATCTCCATCGCGCTCGGCACCACGCGGGTGATCCGCACGCTGCTCTTCGAAGTGGCGCCGGCCGACCCGGTGACGTTCGTCATGGTACCGCTGCTGGTGCTGCTCACCGCCGGGCTGGCCTCGTGGCTTCCGGCGGCCCGGGCGAGCCGGGCGGATCCGTGCCAGGTGCTGCGCAGCGACTAGCCCCGGAGTTGGTGAGCGGTAAGCAGTGAGCAGTGAGCGGGAGAGCCTTTCCCGCTTACTGCTCACCGCTCACCGCTTACATTATTGCATGCACACCGCCCGCCGCACCCATGGATTCTCCGAGTCGGTCATCCGCGGGATGACCCGACTCGCCGCCGAGCACAAGGCGATCAATCTCGCGCAGGGCTTCCCCAATTTTCCGGCGCCGCAGGTCCTGAAGGACGCGGCGGCGGCGGCCATCCAGGCCGACATCAACCAGTATGCGATCACCTGGGGCTCCAAGCGGCTCCGCGACGCGCTGGTCCGGAAGTATTCCGAGTGGTACGGGATGGAGGTCAATCCGGAAACCGAGCTGACCGTCACCTGCGGGGCCACCGAGGCGATGGCCGCGACCCTCCTCGCCATCGTGAATCCCGGCGAGGAGGTCATCGTCTTCGAGCCGTTCTACGAGAACTACGGTCCCGACGCGATCCTCTGCGATGCGAAGCCGGTCTTCGTCCCGCTCCTGCCCGGCCAGCCGCTCGATCTCGATCGGCTCGCCCGGGTGTTTTCCGACAAAACCCGCGCCATCATCATCAATACCCCCGGCAATCCCTCGGGCCGGGTGCTCAACCGGGCGGAGCTCGAAGGCATCGCCGCGCTCTGCCGGACACACGACGCCTGGGCGGTGACCGACGAGATCTACGAGCACATTCTCTACGAGGGTGAGCACATTCCGATGGCCACGCTGCCGGACATGCGGGAGCGGACCATCACCATCAGCGGCGCCTCCAAAACGTTCAGCATCACCGGGTGGCGGATCGGGACCATCGTGGCGCCCGCGGGCGTGACCGACGCGATCCGCAAAGTCCACGATTTTCTCACGGTGGGCGCCCCGGCGCCGCTCATGGAGGGGCTCGCGGTGGCGATGGAATCGGTGGGCCGTCCGTATTACGAGGGACTGTCGGCGGAGTACCTGGCCCGGCGCAACATGCTGATGGTCGCGCTCGGCGCGGCGGGTTTCAAGGCCGTCGCTCCCGAGGGCGCCTATTACATCCTGGCGGATTATTCCGCGCTCAGCGATCTCCCGTCGCCCGAGTTCGCCCGCTGGCTCACGATCGAGGGTGGCATCGCCACCGTTCCGGGGAGCAGCTTCTTCAATCGCCCCGAAGACGGCAACCGGCTCACCCGCTTTGCCTTCTGCAAGACGCTCGATCTGCTGCAGGGGGCGGCGCGGAGGCTCGAGGCGCTGCCTGGGAGGTAGTGGTTCGTGAGTCGTGGTTCGTGGTTAGTGGGACCACCGATCACGAACCACGAACCACGAACCACTAGCCACCGCTCCCCCCCCGCTAAATTCCCGCATGACCACTCCCCCCTTCGCCCCCCGGCACCCGCACATCGTCGAGCTCCACGGCGAGCGGCTGGTGGACGACTACTACTGGATGCGCGAGCGGGACAGTCCCGAGGTCCGCGCCTATCTCGAAGCCGAGAATGCCCACGGCGACGAGTTCTTCGCCCCCACCGTGGCGCTGCAGGAATCGCTCTACACCGAGATGCTGGGTCGCATCAAGCAGACCGACCTCTCGGTGCCCTATCGTGACGGCGGCTACTGGTACTACAGCCGCACCGAAGAGGGGAAGCAGTATCCGATCCATTGCCGGAAGCCGGGCACGCTCGAGGCCGAGGAGGAGGTGATCCTCGACCTCAACGCGATGGCCGAGGGAAGGTCGTATCTCGCCCTGGGCGCGTTCGAGGTGAGCGACGACGGGCGCTTCCTCGCCTATTCGATCGACGCCACCGGGTACCGGGAGTACGACCTCTTCGTGGAGGATCTCGCCACCTTCCGGATTCTCGCCGGGCCGATCAAGAAGACCGGCTCGGTGGCGTGGGCGGCCGACAACCGGACGCTCTACCACGCGGTCGAGAACGATGCCAAGCGCTTTCATCAGGCCTGGCGCTTCGAGCTGGGCGGCGAGCACGAGCTGGTCTTCGAAGAAGCGGACGAGCGGTTTCGGGTCGGAGTCCAGCGCACCAGGAGCCGGCAGTACATCCTGGTGCAGAGCGACAGCCACACCACCTCCGAAATCCGATTGCTCTCGGCGACCGATCCCGCGGCGCCGCTCCGCATGCTGGTGCCCCGCATCGCGGAGCGCGAGCTCCAGGCCGAGCACCTCGGCGACGAGTGGCTCCTCAAGGTGAATGACACCGGTCCGAACTTCCGGGTGGTTCGATTTCACGAGGAGCACACCGATCCGGCAGGCTGGATCGAGCTGCTGGCCCACCGCGACGAAGTGATGATCGAAACACTGGATGCCTTCCGCGATCATTGGGTGGCCGGCGAGCGCGCGGCGGGCCTCATGAATTTCCGGGTCACCGACCGGCGGAGCGGCGCGGTCCGCTACGTCACCTTCCCCGAGCCGGTGTACGAGTCGTACCTGGGGCCGAATCCGGAGTGGGGGACGGAGATGCTCCGCTACGGCTACGAGTCCCCAGTCACGCCGAGTTCGGTCTACGACTTCGATGTCGCCACCGGGGAGAGCGAGCTCAAGAAGCGCCGCGAGGTGCTGGGCGACTTCGACCCGGCCCGGTATGGCTGCGAGCGAATCTCGGTGCCCGCCCCCGACGGCACGTCGATCCCGGTGTCGCTGATGTTCCGGAAAGACCCGCCCCTCCCGAGCCCGGCGCCGATGCTCCTGACCGGATACGGGGCCTACGGGATTTCCTATCCGGTCGGCTTCTCGTCCAACCGGCTTTCGCTGCTGGACCGCGGCGTTGTCGTCGGTGTGGCGCATGTGCGGGGCGGGGGAGAGCTGGGCCGCCGCTGGCACGATGCCGGTCGCATGGCGCACAAGATGAACACCTTCACCGATTTCATCGCGGTGACCGAAGCGCTGATTGCCCAGGGTCGCACCACGACACCGATGCTTGCGATCGAAGGGGGGAGCGCCGGCGGGCTCCTCATGGGTGCCGTCACCAACTTCCGTCCCGATCTCTTCGGCGCGGTGCTGGCCCAGGTGCCGTTCGTCGACGTGATCAACACGATGCTCGACGCCTCGCTGCCGCTGACGGTCGGGGAGTACGAAGAGTGGGGCAATCCGGCGATCGAGGAGCAGTACCGCTGGATGCGGCCCTACTGTCCCTACACCAACCTGGCCGGGAAGGACTATCCGGCGATGCTGGTGCGCACCTCGCTCAACGACAGCCAGGTGATGTACTGGGAGCCGGCGAAGTACGTCGCCAGGCTCCGAACCCTGAAGACCGACGGCAACCCGCTGCTGTTTCTCACCAACATGGGCGCTGGCCACGCAGGGGCTTCGGGGCGGTACGACCGGCTGCGGGAGGTGGCGCTGGATTTTGCGTTTGTGCTGTGGCGCCTGGGCCTCTGGGATGCTGGATGCTAGATGCTAGATGCTGGATGCTGGATGCTGGTTGCTGGATGGTGGAGGGGGAGGTTGTTTCCAGCATCCAGCATCCAGCATCCAGGAACCAGCATCCTTCTCATCGACGATCTTCTCCCCCACCCCGACATCCGCATGCGGCATGAGCGCGTGATCCCCGCCCCTACCGCCCGCGTCTTCGCCGCCCTCCGCACCGCCGACCTCGCCGGTTCCCCATTTGTCAAACTGCTCCTCGCGATTCGGACGCTCCGATGGCCCAAAGGCCCCTTGACGCTCGACAGGGTCACCCAGGCGGGGTTCAAGCTGGTTGGTGAGCGACCGGGCGAAGAAATCGTTCTGGGAGTCGTTGGGAAGTTCTGGAAGCCATCGGGAGAGCGGCGCGCGGCGGAGCGGGAGCAGTTTCTGCATGGCGCCCCGCACGGGGAAGTTTTGGTCGCCTGGAGTTTTGAAATAAGGCAACAGGCAGCAGGCAACGGGCAACCTGCCTCGCCACGGAGACCCGCATCAAATGCGGCGACCCGGCCACTCTTCGGACCTTCCGCCGCTACTGGCGGATCGTGCATCCCGGGAGTGCGCTGATTCGGAGGGAGATGCTCCGGGCGGTGGCGAGGGAGGCGGGATGCTAGATGCTGGATCAGCCATTCACCCGCATCCAGTAACCAGCATCTAGCCCCGAGCCTTCACCGGCGTCCCCCCCAGCCGGGCACCAAGCCACGTCGCCACCGGGTAGATCGCCACCCCGATGATCCAGAACCAGACCGGGTGGGGGATCATCAGCATGTTGCCCACCGCGGCGGCGAAGAGCAGCACACCCACGGTCAGCGGCGGCCATCCGGCGGGCTTGGCGAGGTGTGCGGCCAACCAGGCGCCGGTGAGGGCGCTCACGAACCACCCCACCAGCACGATAGCCAGTGCGGCCGGCGGCAAGCTCGCGAACGCCGCTTTCACCGAGACAGGATCGGCGAGATCGGTTCCCGGAGGCATCGGATAGACCCGCGCGTTGACCGCCTCCACCGCGAGGGTGATCGCGAACGCCACCAGCAGCCCGAGAAGCACCGCCACGATGCCGCGCACCGTCGGGGACATCAGCCACGCCTCCGGGTGAGGGTCAGCTCCTCGGCCAAACTACCACATATCCCGGCCGCCGCTCGGGTATCGTGGCGTACAGGGAGGGAACCATTCGTCCGGCCGAGGGTCCGCACCAGATGCTCAATACCTGCGCGATCGATTTGTAGGCCTCCTTGCAGGGATCGCCACCCCATTCCAGGAGGTCGACCTGGTCGGCGGTCCATGCGCAGAGCGTCGCGGATCGCATCCAGGTCGCGCCACGCATGATGACGGCGGGATTTCTGCCGGCCTGCGACCGGATGCGAGGGATCTCACAGAGTGCCATGGTGCCGTATCGGGCCAGCTCCTCCCGGGTCATCCGGGTGCGTCTGGGCTCCATGGCGAGCCGAGTGGCGAGATCGGCCAGAGCGCCCCCCGCCTCCCGCGAATTCGCCCAATCGAAGGATCCCTTCTGGTACTCGCTCAGGAAAATGGAGAACTCACGGCCCTTGTCGTGATCGACCGAGATGAGCCGGCCGTAGTACCCCACCCGCGACACCCGCAGAACGAAATGCCGGTAATCCTTGATTTCCTCGAAGGCAAAGCGCCCCTGCTCGTCGGTGGTATCGGCGAGCCGCGCGCCCAGCAGCTCCACCAGCGTGCCCGGCAGCGCGTGATAGGCGGTATCGCCCACCACGCCGTAGATCCCCTTGCGCTCCACCCGGACCTCGATGGCCTCCAGCTGTTGCGGCAGCTCCAGCATGATGACCTGGAGCGTGTCGGTGTCGAGGCGTGGCACCAGCACCACCGGGTTCACCGCGAGGTAGCCGATCCGGCGGGCCCGGAGGCGCCGTTTGCCTTCCGGAATGCTGTCGAGACGAAAGAAGCCCCGCGCATCGGTTCTGCTGGCCCGATTGGGCGCCTCCATCGTGATTTCGACATCGGGCACCACTCTGCCCTCGGTGTCCCTGACCACGCCGCGCACGGTGTAGAGCTCGCGCTGCGCGGCAACCGGCCTGACCAGGCCGGCGGCCCCGAGCAGGGCGAACACGACCCAGGATTTGCGCATGTATCTCGTCAGCGGGGCCAGAGCACGATGTACCCCTTGCGCTTGTCGCGGCGCACCGTCGCAATCGACATGGAGCCGGGCGTACCGCTGGCCTGGAGCCTGACCCCTCGCTGGGGACCGCAGTACAGGCCCAGGACATCCGCTATCGATTTCCACGCCTCTTTGCAGGGGTCGTCCCCCCATTCGACCAGATCGAGCTGATCCGCACTGTACGCGCAGAGGTCCCCGTTCCGGAACCAGGTGCTGCCCCGCATGATGATGTTGGGATCCGCTCCCGCCTGCGATCTGATGCGTGGGATGTCGCACAGCGCCATCGAGCCGAAGCGGTCGAGCTCTTCGCGAGTCATCCGGTAGCGCTTCGGCTCCATCGCGAGCCGGACGGCAAGGTCGGGGAGCGCAACCAGGGCCTCCGGCGAGTTGGCCCAATCGAACGTTCCCTTGCTGTACGGGGTGAGAAAGACCGAGAGATCCCGGCCCTTGCCGGTGAAGTCCACCGTGATGAGCCGCCCGTAGTAGCCCACCCTCGAGACCCGCAGGACGAACTGCCGCTCCTTGAGCGCTTCGAAGGCAAAGCGGCCCCGCTCATCGGTGGTGTCGGCGATGCGTGCACCGAGTACCTCGACCAGGGTTCCCGGCAGGGCGTGATAGGCGGTGTCGCCCACCACACCGTAGATGCCCTTTCGCTCCACCTGCACGTCGATCGGGGCGAGCTGCTGGGGAATCTGTACCATGATGGCGCGCAGGGTGTCGGCGGGAGCCTGCGGCACCTTCACGGTGAACCGGAGGGCGAGGTATCCGATGCGCCGCACCAGGATTCGTCGTTCCCCCTCGGGCACGCTGTCGAGCGCAAACCGCCCCGTCGTATCCGTTCTGGTGCTGCGGGAAGGTGATTCGAGCAGGATCTCGACGTTTGCCACTCCGGCGCCTTCGGTATCCTTCACCGCGCCCCGGACCGTATGCAGTGGCCGCTGCGCGAGGAGTGCCGGCGCGAGGCCCAGCAGGAGCACAAACCCGAGGAGAGCGCGCATCAGCGGATTTCGTTCCATTATTGGGGACGCTCCTGTCTTCACGTGATGACGCCAAGGGAATCCATGACCGGCACGCCGTTCAGCGACCAGGAATACCTCCGGCACGACGCGACCGGGCTTGCGGCCCTCGTACGCCGGGGAGAAGTCTCTCCCGCCGATCTGGTGGAGACCGCGATCGGACGGGTCGAGCGATTGAATCCCAGAGTGAATGCCGTCATCCACCGCATGGACGATGCCGCCCGGCGCTCGGCCCGGTCTCCGGGCTCGGGCGGGCCCTTTGCCGGCGTGCCGCTCCTCCTCAAGGACCTGGTGTCCACCGTTGCGGGGGAGCCGTTTCACTGCGGCAGCCGGTTCCTCCGGGGCTTCGTGCCGTCGCACGACAGCGAGCTGGTGCGCCGCTACCGGGAGGCGGGGTTTCTCTTCCTCGGCAAGACCAATACTCCCGAATTCGGCCTCACGCCATTCACCGAACCTGCCCTGTGCGGCCCGACCCGGAATCCCTGGGACCTAACCCGGACCACCGGGGGGTCGAGCGGCGGCTCCGCGGCCGCGGTGGCGAGCGGCATGGTCCCGGTGGCCACCGGGGGCGACGGGGGCGGATCGATCCGCATTCCCGCCGCCTGCTGCGGCCTCTTCGGGATGAAACCCACCCGCGGGCGCGTCCCCACCGGCCCCGACATCGGGGAAATCTGGCACGGCTCGGTGGTGGAGCACGTGCTGACGCGATCGGTGCGCGACAGCGCCGCCATCCTCGATGCGACCGCTGGCCCCGACTCCGGTGCGCCCTATGCGGCGCCGCCCCCGGAACGGCCCTTCCTCGAAGAGCTGGGACGCGCCCCCGGCGCGCTGCGCATCGCCTTCACCACGACGCCGTGGCTGGGGCGCACCGTCCACCCCGATTGCGTGAGGGCGGTGCACGATGTGGCCGAGCTCCTCGAGGGGCTCGGCCATCACGTGGAGGAGACGTCGCCCGCCATCGATGGTCCGGGATTCTGCCGCGCCTTTCTCACCATGGTGTGCGCCGAGCTGCGCGGCGACATCGACGACGCCGAGCGCCTCCTCGGACGGAAGGCGGAGCTGGCCGACTTCGAGCTGCCCACCTGGGGACTCTCCCGGCTGGGCCGCGCCATCCCCGCCTCGGAGTTTGCCCGTGCGGTGCGATTCCTCCAGCGGGTGGCCCGGCAGACCGGCCCCTTCTTCGAGCGTTACGACGTGGTGCTCACTCCCACGGTGAGCAGCCCGCCGTTCACCATCGGGGCGCTGCAGCCCACCCCCGCCGAAGAATTCCTGCTCGGTCTCCTCGGGCGGATCGGCTCGGGGAATCTCTTCCGCCTGCTCGGCGTGCTGGAGCAAACCGCGGACAAGGTCTTCGAATGGATTCCCTGGACCCCGGTGCTCAACGCCACGGGACAGCCGGCGATGTCGGTGCCGCTCTGCTGGAACCGGGAGGGGTTGCCGATCGGCACGCAATTCATCGGGCGCTACGGCGACGAAGCGATGCTGTACCGGTTGGCAGGTCAACTCGAGGAAGCGAGACCCTGGTTTGGGCGACTGGCGCCGCTGGCGCTGTGAGGAGCGGGGAAGGGGGAAGAAAAAGGGAAGACCGGGGAAGCGGGGGATGTTCTCCCAGTTTTCCCCGGTCTTCCCCTGTTTTTCCCGGTGATACCTACTTCAGGTGCTTGTTCACCAGTTTGGTCATCTCGAACATGTTGACCGTGCCCTTGCCGCCGAAGACCGCCTTGAGGTTCGCATCGGCGTTGATGTTGCGGCGGTTCTTCTTGTCCTGGAGGCCCTTCCGCTTGATGTAGGCCCACAGCTTCTTGGTGACTTCCGTTCGGGGGATGGGCTTGGAGCCGACGACCTCAGAGAGCGCCGCACTGGGCTGCATCGGCTTCATGAACGCCGCACTCGGCTTCCGCTTGGCGGTCTTCTTCGCGACCTTCTTCTTCGCGGACTTCTTGGCGGCCTTCTTCTTCTTCGCCATCGAGACATCTCCTGTCAGGGGTCCGAACGTGGACTGCGGGGGCGGTACGAAGAACTGCCGAGGGGAAAAGTTAAGCATCTTCTCGATGAACACAATAGGGAAAACCCGCGAATCTCTCTCGGAGCGCGCCTGATGCGACCCGGATTTCCCCTCGTAATCGCCCTTTTCGGGCTTCTGCCGTCGTCGGCGAGGCAGGGGGACATCACCCCGATTCTCGAGGAAATCCTCCTGGCGGAGGACCGCCGAGCCCATGGAGAAAACGACCTCGCGCTCCTCACTGGCGCGCTCCGGCACGGCGATCCACTGGTGGTGCGCCGGGCCGCGCGTGCGCTGGGACGACTCGAGCGCCCGGAGCTCGCGGTCCATCTCTTCCCGCTTCTCCCGTCCCCCATCCCCGCCGTGCGCAGCAGCGCCGCGGACGCGATTGCCCAGGCGGCGCAGGGGTTCCGGGGGGACTCCTCCCTCGAGCATCGTGCCGCGGCGTGGCCCGCACTCCTGCGCGCACTCCGGACCCGCCACGCGGTGGAGCGCGACCCCGCGGTCCGGGGGATGCTGGCCCTTTCCCTCGGACGGCTGCCGTACTTCGAACAAGGGGAAATTGTTCCGGTGCGGATGGAGCTGGTCAGTGCGTGCGGGGAACACAAGGGGAAGGGGGAAGCGTCGACGAATGTTTGTCGGGGCGCGGAGATGATGGTGCGGTCCACATGGCGTCGGCTTCCGCTCGTGGAGACGGAAGTACGGCTGCTCGGCGCGGTGGCACGCCGAATGGCCGCCGCGCCCGGCCCCGGCCGCCATGCGCTGGGTGCGCTGCTCGTCGCGCAGGCCGCGGACGACTCGACGCTGGCGATTGCCTCTCACACCCGTGATCCCGAGCTCCGCCGGCTCGCGCTGACCGGAGTCCGCCGTCTCCCGGGAGATTGGCGGCACTCTCCGCTGCTCTCCCGGGGGCTCGCCGATCCCGACGCGGCGGTGCGACTCGAAGCCGTGCGCGCGCTGGGGCGGGTCGCCGGTGGGAGCGGCTGCGCGCGACTGGCGCGGGCGACGACGGATCCCGCTCCGCACGTCGCGCTGGTGGCGATCGACCTGCTGGGAGCATGTAGCGGCGACTCCGCCGCGGTGGCTCGGCTGGCAGGCATTCTCCAGCATCCAGCCTCCAGCATCCAGTACCCGGCTCACGCCCTTGTCGCCCTCGCTCGCGCCGCGCCCGCGCGCGCCGCCCCGCTGATTCCCGAGACCGCGGCTTACCCCACCTGGCAGCTCCGCATGTACGCCGCCCGGGCCGCGGCTGCCGCGAGAGACACCGCCACGCTCACCCTCCTCGCCGGGGATCTGACACCCAACGTGGCCGAGGCGGCAATTACCGGACTCAAGGAAGTGATGGGGCACACCGCCGATCCGCTCTATCGCCGGGCGCTCACTGGAGTCGATTACCAGCTCCTCCTCACCGCGGCGGAGGCGCTCCGCGGAACGGCCGAGCGCGAAGCGGCCGCGACCGCCCTCCTCGCCGCGCTGGATCGAATTTCCTGGGCGAAGGCGGAGACCTCGCGCGATCCGAGAATCGCAATCCTGGTCCGCCTGCGGGAGACCGGGTCGCCCGCACTCGCCGCCCGGCTGGTGCCGTATCTGGAGGATTTCGACTCCGTGGTCGCCGACACCACCGCGGCAATTCTCACGACCTGGACCGGCACCGTGCAGCGGACTAACCCGCGTCCGGTGCGGGCTGCACCCGTCACCCGCGATGAAGTCGAAGCGCTCCGGGGCGTGCGGCTCCATTTCGTCCTTCGCACCGGAAGAACCTTCGACGTCGCACTCCTGGTGGACGACGCGCCGGTGACGGCGGCGCGGATCATGCGCCTGGTGAAAAAGCGCTACTACGACGACCTCACGTTTCACCGGGTCGTTCCCAATTTCGTCCTGCAGGGCGGGAGCCCCGGGGCCAACGAGTACTCCGGCGTTCCCTCGTTCATGCGGGATGAGCTCACCGCGACGACCCATGCCAGAGGAACCCTCGGCGTGTCCACCCGGGGGCGCGATACCGGTGACGGCCAGCTCTTCATCAACCTCCGCGACAATCCCCGCCTCGATTACGACTACACCGTTTGGGGACGGGTGGTCGCCGGCCTCGCAACCATCGAAACCATCCTCGAGGGCGACTCGATTCTGAGGGTCGAGATCCGGTCGCGTTGACCGCCCCAAGGGCATACGGTACGTTTTGAGGGTTACCGGGGATCCTGGAGGGATCATGCGCATCATGCGATGGACGGCGCTCGCTCTGGCGGGCGCAGTGACCGCGGTGGCGGCCGCACCCGCCGCGGCACAGAGTGTGGACGTCAAACCGACTACGAAGGTCAAACGGGACAAGTATGTCCTGACCGCGGAGGAGATCGCCGAGCGGCCCGACATCACCAATGCGTACGATGCCGTCAAGCTCCTGAGGTCTCAGTTTCTGAAGACCACCCGCGCCAAGGGCGGCCTCGGGACCAGGGCCGAAGGGGGAGGATACCGGCCGGACGTCGTGGGAGCCCCGGTGAGTATGGGGGGCGGTGGAAGCAGCAGTGGAGGGAGCAGCGGCAGCAGCGGCAGTACAGGTGAGCCTGCCAAACCCACTGAAAGCGTCGGTCGCGAGACCGCCGGCGGCACCAATCCGTATGGCGATGCCAGCGGCGGGGCCAACGGCACCAGCGCGGTGCTCTACATCGACGACGTCAAGCAGCCCTCACTGGATGAGATGAAAAACATCCGGGCCAAAGAGGTATCCGAGATTCGCTATCTGACCGGCAACCAGGCGTCGGGACGGTACGGCGCCGGCCATGAGGCGGGGGCCATCCTCCTCAAGACCACCCGCATGGGTGGAGGGTGATGCTGCTCCGCTCACCACGTTCGGCGGTCCTGCGCGCCGGCCTTGTGGCCGGCGCGCTTGCGTCATGGGGATGCGCGGAGCCGGTACCGGTTCTGGCGCAGCACCCCGTCACCGCCGACACGGCGCAACTCATGAACACCGTCCGGGTCCTCGCGGCCGACTCCATGGAAGGGCGCCGCGCCGGGACCCCGGGTGCCGCGCGCGCGCGGCGCTACCTCATCGGACGACTCGCGGCGCTCGGTGTCGCGCCATTCACGGACGGATACGAGCAATCCTTCCCGCTCGCCCGGGACAGCAGTCCCGGCGTCAACCTCATCGGTGCGATTCCCGGCTCCAACCCCCGCGGGAGCTACATCGTCCTGTCGGCGCACTATGACCACGTGGGAGTCCGTCGCGGCGAGATCTACAACGGCGCCGACGACAACGCCTCGGGTGTGGCGGCCGTGCTGGCCATCGCCGAGGCGCTGAAGAAAGCTCCCCTGCGGCACCCGGTGATCATTGCGCTGTTCGATGCGGAGGAGGGAGGCCTCGTCGGCGCTCGTGCCTTTGTCAGGAGTCCGCCCGTCGCCCTGGATCGGATCGGGATGAATGTGAACCTGGACATGGTGGGGCACAGCGACCCTGGCGTGCTCTGGGTCGCCGGTGCCAGCTACTCGGCGAAGTTCCGTCCGCTGCTCGATTCGCTCGCGGCCGCCGCGCCGGTCGTGCTCAAGCTCGGCCACGATCGGGCGGGCGTTTCCGGGGAGCAGGATTGGAGCCGGAGCTCCGATCACGCGCCCTTCCACGCCGCCGGCATCCCATTTCTCTATTTCGGCGTCGAGGATCACAAGGACTATCACCGGGCGACCGATGATCCGGAGACGCTGACACCGGTGTTCTTCGGGAGGGCGGTGGCCACGGTGGAAGCGGTGCTGCGAGGGGTGGACTCGAGGCTGTAGGGCGCAAAGACGCAAGGACGCAAAGTCGCTGTCAGCAGAAAGCTACTTTGCGTCGTTGCGGCCTTCCGTCCTTGCGTCGGTATCATTTCTTCAGCAACACCCAGCTCGCCGTAATGGCCACCGCGCCACCCTGCTCGCAGATGGTCTCCCCCTTGAGGGTGCCGCCGACGATCGCGGCCGAGGCGCGGCAGACCATGTCCATGATGTCCTGGACCCACCAGATGCTGCTGCCGTCCACCTTGAGCTCCCGGATCTCGCCCGCGGCGATCGCCTCATCGGAAATGACTTCGAGGGTGACTTTCCACGCGCTGTCGTGAGCGATCTCCACCCGCAGTCCACCGGGGGGCGCCTGCTCCGAAGCATAGGGTCCCTCCCAGACTCCGAGGAGCAGCTTTTCCTGGGCGGAAAGCGGAGCCGGCGCCTTGGGGCGCGGGGTCTGGGCGGCCGCCGGGGGGACAGTGCTGGCAAGGAGGCCGAGGACAAAAATCATGCGGCTCATTCGAATCTCCGTTGGATGCTGGATGCTTGATGCCGGTCCCGTTCACCGTTCACCGTTCACAGTCGTCGCAACTTCACCCGCTCGACCTCGTGCCCCGGCCCCTTCTCCAGAATCAGGTGGGCCCGCTCCCGGGTCGGCAGGATGTTCTCCCGCAGGTTGGCGCCGTTGATCTGGTCCCACACCTTCCCGGCAAAGGCCTGGGCCTCTTCGTCCGAAAGATGGGCGTACTTTCCGAAGTATGACTTGGGATCCCGGAAAGAAGTTTCACGGAGCCGCCGGAAACGCTGCAGGAACCATTCCTTGATGTGCGCTTCCGGCGCATCCACGTAGATCGAGAAATCGAAATAGTCCGACACGAAGAGGGCATCATCCCCGGGGCGCGCGTCGCCCTTGTCGAGGACGGTCAGCCCTTCCAGGATCAGCAGATCGGGTTGCCGGACAACCTGCTCCTCACCGGGGAGGATGTCGTAGACCAGGTGCGAATACACCGGCGCCCGTGCTTCGGGCGCGCCGGCCTTGAGATCGGCGAGGAAGCGCAGCAGACGCCGCCGGTCATAGCTTTCGGGAAACCCCTTGCGGGTCATGAGCCCGCGCTCTTCCAGCACTTTGTTCGGATAGAGGAAACCGTCGGTGGTGACGAGGTCGACCCGCGGATGGTCGGGCCAGCGCGCCAGCAGCGCGCGCAGCACCCGCGCCGTCGTGCTCTTGCCCACCGCTACGCTGCCGGCCACACCCAGGATGTAGGGATTCCGCGCGACCGTCTTGCCGAGGAAGCGATCGGTGACCCGCTCGAGCTCGCGGGTGGCCGCGACGTGGAGATTGAGCAGTCGCGACAAGGGCAGGTAGACTTCGACGACTTCCTGCAGGGAGAGCTGTTCGTTGAGCCCCTGGAGCTCCTCCAGATCCGTCTCGGACAAAGTGAGCGGCGTCGTGTCGCGGAGCCGGGCCCACTCGGCGCGTTCGAAGCTGGTATAGGCTGAGAACGACATGGAATGGAAGGTAACGATGACCTCCGATCTCACGCAGCGATTGCACGCCTTCATGGCGGACGAGATTTATCCCGCGGAGGAGGTATGGGAGGCGCAGGTCGCGGCCGACCGATGGCGCCCGCCGCCGATCGTCGAGGAGCTGAAGCAGAAGGCCCGGGCCCTGGGGCTCTGGAATCTTTTCCTTCCCGATCCGGAGTACGGGGCGGGACTCTCGAACCTCGAGTACGCTCCGCTCTGCGAGATCCTGGGCCGCTCGCTCATCGCCCCGGAAGTCTGTAACTGCTCGGCACCGGACACCGGCAACATGGAGGTGCTCGCCCGCTACGGAACGACCGAGCAAAAGACCCGGTGGCTGGGTCCGCTGCTCGCCGGAGAGATCCGCAGCTGCTTTGCCATGACCGAGCCGGACGTGGCCAGCTCCGACGCGACCAACATCCGCACCAGCATCGTTCGGGATGGAGACGACTGGATCGTCACCGGCCGGAAGTGGTGGACCTCCGGCGCCGCGGACACCCGCTGCAAGCTCGCGATCGTGATGGGACGAACCAATCCCGATGCGCCGCGCCACCTCCAGCAGTCGATGATCCTGGTGCCGATGGATTCTCCGGGGGTCACGGTCGTCCGCCGTCTTTCCGTCTTCGGGTACGACGACGCGCCTCATGGACATTGCGAGGTGCAATTCGACGAAGTCCGGGTCCCGGCCGCGAACCTCCTGATGGGCGAGGGGCGCGGATTCGAGATCGCTCAGGGCCGCCTCGGTCCGGGGCGGATTCATCACTGCATGCGGGTGATCGGACTCGCCGAGCGGGCCCTCGAGCTGATGTGCCGGCGGGTGGGAAGCCGCGTGGCGTTCGGGCGCCCGCTGGCGGAGCAGGGCACCATCCGCGCCGGCATCGCCGATTCGAGGATCGCCATCGAGCAGGCCCGCCTCATGGTCCTGCACGCCGCCCGGCTGATGGACGAGAAGGGCAATCAGGCCGCGCGCGCCGAGATCGCGATGATCAAGGTGGTAGCGCCGCACATGGCGCTCGGCGTGATCGACCGTGCCATCCAGGCTTTCGGCGGGGCGGGGGTGGGCCAGGACACGTTTCTCGCCGCGGCGTGGGCGCAGGCCCGCGCCCTCCGCATTTTCGACGGACCCGACGAAGTGCACCGCGAGACGGTTGCGAAGCTCGAGCTCGGAAAGTATCCGGTCGGGTGACGGAGGCCGACGGAGCACGAGACGTCCGCCCCGGCGAGGCGCTCGACGCGGCGCGACTGACGGCCTGGCTGGACGGGCGGTTGCCGGCGGGGAACTGCGAGATCGCGATCTCGCAGTTTCCTCACGGTCATTCGAATCTGACCTACCTCGTCCGCGCGGGCGGCATGGAGTATGTGCTGCGCCGGCCTCCATTCGGAAACGTGGTGAAGACGGCGCACGACATGGGGCGCGAGTTCCGGATGCTCGAGGCGCTGGCTCCGGTCTTTCCCGAAGCGCCCCGCCCGCTCCTCTGCTGCGATGACCCACAGGTTCTGGGTGCCCCCTTTTACCTGATGGAACGGCGGAACGGCATCGTGCTCCGTCGCGAGCTGCCGGCGGGATTCGACCTCACACCGGCGCTGGCCGATCGTCTTTCCGCCTCGGTGGTGGATACGCTGGTGCGGCTCCATCGCGTCGACTACCAGGCGGCCGGGCTGGGCTCGGCCGGGCGCCCCCTGGGCTATGTCGCCCGGCAGGTGCGCGGGTGGAGCGAGCGGTATGCCGCCGCCGCGACGGAGCAGATCCCCGAAATGGATTCCGTCGCCCGGTGGATGGCGGAGCGGATACCGGCCGAGGGTGGCGCGGCAGTGATCCACAACGATTTCAAGTTCGACAACCTGCTGCTCGACCCGGACGATCCGGCCCGCGTGGTGGCGGTGCTCGACTGGGAAATGGCGACGGTGGGTTGCCCGCTCATGGATCTCGGAACATCGCTCGCGATGTGGATCGAAGCGGGGGATCCGAAGGAGCTGCTCGCCGCGGCCATGGGACCGACCCATCACCCCGGCATGTGGTCCCGCGAGCGATTGGCGGAGTCCTACGCCGAGCGCTCCGGCCGCCCGGTAGACGGCATCGCATTCCTGGACTCTTCAAGGTCGCGGTCATCGTGCAGCAGATCTATGCGCGCTACCGGCGCGGACTCACCGGGGATCCGCGCTTCGCCGGACTCGACCGCATGGTGGTGGTGCTGGCACGGCACGCTGCCCGCGCCGCCGAACTCGGAACCCTGAGGCCCGCATGACGCTTACGCTTCCACTCGCCGGCCGGGTGGCGCTTGTCACCGGCGGCGGGCGCGGCATCGGGAAGGCCATCACCCGACGATTTGCCGAGGCCGGCGCCGATGTCGCGATTGCCAGCCGCAAGCTCGAGGTGCTGCAGCGGACCGGGGACGAGCTGCGACAGCTCCCGGGAAGAATCCTTCCGGTCGCGTGTCACGTGGGAAAACGGGAAGAGCTGGAGCGCGCGGTGCGGGAAACCGAAGCGGTGCTCGGGCCGATCGACATCCTGGTGAACAACAGCGCCACGAATATCCAGAACGGCCCTGCGCTCGAGGCCACCGACGAGCAGCTCGACAAGATGATCGACGTGAATGTGAAGGCGGCGGTTCGGCTGGTGCGCCTGGTGGTGCCGGGGATGATTTCGCGGGGGAGGGGCGGCGCCATCATCAACGTTGCCTCGGTCTCCGGGCTCATGCCGCAAGCCGGGGCGATTCTCTACAGCACCACCAAGGCGGCGCTGATCATGCTCACGAGAGCCTGGGCGCGCGAGTTCGGTCCCCACCGGATCCGGGTCAACGCGCTCGCCCCGGGGCTCATCCAGACCGACCTCAGCGAATACCTCTGGAACGACGAAACCCGGCGCAAAGAGTTTGCCGGGACCCAGGTGCTCCCGCACCTCGGCCAGCCCGACGAGATCGGCCAGGCCGCGCTCTTCCTCGCGAGCGATGCAAGCTCGTTCGTCACCGGGCAGGTGCTCGTGGTCGATGGAGGGTTGCTCGCATGACCGGCGCAGAGGGCGTCGAGATCGAGCCGCCGCCGCCCACGATCTGGGCGGCGGCGAAGGAAGCGGTCATCGGCCGGCACCGGCACGATTACACCGCCGGGCCCATCGGCCGTTCGCTGATGCTCCTCGCGGTGCCGATGGTTCTCGAGGTGGCGCTCGAATCGGTATTTGCCGTCGTCAATGTCTTCTGGGTCGGGCGACTCGGACCCGGCGCGATCGCCACCGTCGGGCTCACCGAAGCGATGTTCAGCTGTATCTACGCGCTCTGCATGGGGCTGGGCATCGGCGCGACGGCGATGGTGGCGCGACGCATCGGCGAGAAGAATCCCGAGGGCGCGGCCCGTGCCGCCGTGCAGGCGATTGCCCTCGGTGTCCTCATCGCGATCCCGATCGCCGTGCTCGGCGGGGTCTTTGCCGAAGACCTGCTCCGCCTCATGGGAGCCGCCCCCGACGTGATCGCCGCGCACTCCGGATATACCCGGGTGCTGTTCAGCGGGAACGTCGTGGTCCTGCTGCTCTTCCTGATCAACGCGATTTTCCGGGGCGCGGGCGACGCGGCGATCTCCATGCGCTCGCTCTGGATCGCCAATATCTGCAACATGGTTCTCGACCCCCTCCTGATCTTCGGGATCGGCCCGTTTCCCGAGCTGGGCGTCATGGGCGCGGCGGTCGCGACCACCCTGGGCCGGGGAATGGGGGTGGTCTACCAGTTCTATCGGCTCACCGGCCGGAACAATCGCTTTACGATCCACCGGCACCACCTCAAGCTCGAGCCGCCGGTGATGGGAACCCTGCTGCGGCTCTCCGGAACCGGAATGTTCCAGATCCTGATCACCACGACGAGCTGGATCGGACTGGTCCGGGTGATTTCCACCTTCGGCAGCCAGGCGCTGGCGGGCTATACCGTCGCCATGCGCATCATCATGTTCGCGATTCTCCCGAGCTGGGGGATGTCGAACGCGGGGGCGACGATGGTGGGCCAGGCGCTGGGTGCCAAAAAACCGGAGCGCGCCGAGCAGGCGGTCTGGCGTGCCGGCTTCTACAACTTCTGCTTTCTCGGCAGTGTGGGCATGCTGTTCCTCATCTTCGCGCCGGCGCTGGTCAACCTGTTCACCCCGGATCCCGAGGTGCGCCGGTTAGCCACCATCGGGCTCCGGATCGTGAGCGCCGGCTTCCCGTTCTACGCGTACGGAATGGTGCTCACCAGCGCCTTCAACGGGGCGGGGGATACCTGGACGCCCACGTTTCTCAATCTCTTCTGCTTCTGGCTCTGGGAGGTCCCTCTGGCCTGGGTCCTCGCCAAGACGCTCGGCTGGGGCCCGGCGGGAGGGTATGTCGCGATTGCCGTGGCATTCTCGACGCTGGCGGTGGCGAGTGCGGTGCTGTTCCGGCGGGGGAGGTGGAAAACACGTCGGGTGTGAATAGGCACTAGGCAGTCGGCACTAGGCACTGCCCGCTGCCTACTGCCCGCTGCCTACTGCCTACTGCCTTCTGCCTTCTGAAAAAGCTCCGGCCCGAGCTCCAACCGCGCCGCCCCCGTCGCCCGGGCCCGCAGGATCAATCCATCGGCGCGGACCATGATGCCCGCCGGCTCGCTCGCCGCGATGGTCGCCTCGAGCTTGACGCCACGGGCGAGCTCGCGATTCATCTCCTTGATGGCCATCTCCTGGATCTGCTTCATCACGTCGCCCGCCGGCACCTTGGTCTGCTCCCGGATAAACACCCGGATCGCGTCGCCCTTGAGCCAGGCGACGCCCTGGACCAGCATCCCGGCGCTGGTGGCGTCGAAATCGAGGTCGGGCACCGAGATCAGTCCGGTGGCCGCTTCGAAGTACGGCGTGCCCAGCAGCCAGACCCTGCCTCGCGCGGTGCCGGTGAAATCGACGCCGACCGCCATCCGGCCTCCTCCCACGCCGAAGGCGGTGACCTTCCTGACCTCGAGCGTTCCACCGGCGGCGCGCACCTTCTGTCCCTTGAGCCTTTCCGTGAGCACGCCGCTCATCACGTCGTAGGCGAAGTTTCCCTCGACCAGCATCGAGAATCCCTCGGCGTCCCGGATCGGCCCGAGCGGCGGGAGCGGTATTGAGGCAACCACCGGCTTGGCCCCGGCGAGAATCCGCGGCGTGGCGGTAACGCCGATCTGCGCCCCCACCGTCTCTTTCGAGCCTCGCACCCGTCCCAGGTGGACTCCGCTGGGCTGGAGAATGAGCCAGAGGCTGTCGGTAATCCGGATCGGCTGCTGGAGCTCGACCCAGATTTTTTCGAGCGGGGTGCGGACATCGAGCATGGCGAGCTGCCGGTCCACTTGCGGCAGCAGCTTCCGGAGCGCCGCCGTGGCCCCGGTCAGGACCTTGCCGGTGACGTCGAACTGGAGGAAGGAGACCTCGCACTGATCCCGCTCGGTGACCGAGTAGGGCACGATCGTGTCCACCATCGTGCGGACCCGGATGCGCCAGTTCTCGCTCAGCCGCGGCACCACCCGCAGCCGGAGCCGGGCGCGCGGTGCCTCGCCCTTGGTGCCGCACTCACCCTGGATGTCGGGGCCGATCGGCGGGTCGAGCCAGCCTCGGCCCTTGTAGTGGATCACCGACGTCAGCAGGATCGTGTCGGCGGCGAAGGCCACCTTGAACGGTTCGCGGGTGACTTCGAACGCGAAGGACTTCCGTGCGGCGTCGGGCAGCACAATCCGCTGGTCGATATCGCCGAACTTCCGGGGGACTTCGTTTTCCAGCGCGGCGACGGCGCTTTCCCGATCGAGTGTCAGGGGGGCGACGATGGTTCCGGGGGGAAGCGGCGGAAGGACGATGGTGTCCCGGCTGAAATCCCGGGCCGGTTCCGGGGCGTCGACCCGTCCCCCGGCGCAAGAGACCAGCACAACGAGCAACCCCGCCGGAACACTGCTGAAGCGCATGCAACACACCCCGCATTGTCTGCCGCTGAAACTTAGAGTAAGCTATCACCCTCCGCACCAATGGCTATCCGCCGGAAATCGTCTGGAGTCCATGCATGCGTTTCGTCTCCGCCACCATCGCTTCG
>Ga0070699_100000472_pt1 | contig 38404 bp, 16 predicted proteins | sample KBSK1503metaG_FD_65473 | JGI IMG/M metagenome (GOLD analysis project Ga0070699, IMG submission 65473) | Corn, switchgrass and miscanthus rhizosphere microbial communities from Kellogg Biological Station, Michigan, USA - KBS K1-50-3 metaG | ecosystem: Host-associated > Plants > Roots >... | reverse complement strand
CTTCCCATAAATTGATCGTGTGATTAAAACTACCACCGGCCAATGTCTTGCCATCGGAGCTGAATGCTACGGACAATAGCCAATCGGAGGGCCGAGTGGGCGCATGTAACTCGCGGCCGGTGGTCAGGTCCCAAAACTTGATCGTGTGGTCATAACTGCCACTGGCCAGCATCTTCCCGTCGGGACTGAACACAACTGAATTGACGTGATCGGAGTGCCCGGTAAGGATTCGCAACTGGCGGCCCGTGGCCACCTGCCACAGTTTGATCGTCATGTCAGAACTGCCACTGGCTAACGTTTTTCCATCGGGGCTGAACGCTACTGAATTGACTCCGTTGGTATGCCCGGTGATTGTCCGCAACGCGCGGCCCGTGGCCACCTGCCACAGTTTGATCGTCTCGAAACTGCCACTGGCTAACGTCTTCCCATCGGGGCTGAACGCTACTGAATTGACTCCGTTGGTATGCCCGAGGATTGTGCGCAACTCGCGGCCCGTGGCCACCTCCCATAGTTTGATAGTATTGTCCTTGCTATCCATAGGGCTTCCACCGCCACTAGCAATGATTTTCCCATCCGGCCTGAACGCTATTGAATTGACGACATCGGAATGCCCGGTGATCGTGCGCAACTCGCGGCCTGAAGGCACCTCCCACAGCCTGATCGTCTTGTCATCACTGCCGCTGGCTAACGTCGTCCCGTCAGGACTGAACGCCAATGAATTGACCGAAGCAGAATGCCCAGTGAGCTTGCGCAACTCGCCACCCGTGGCCACGTCCCACAGCCGGATGGTGTGGTCCGCACTTGCACTGGCTAGTGTCTGCCCATCCGCGCTGAACGCTACTGAAAAGACTGAACCGAAATGCCCCGAAAGCGTGCGCAGCTCTCGGCCCGTAGCCACCTCCCAAAGTTTGATCGTGTTGTCCTGACTGCCACTGGCTAACGTCTTCCCATCCGGACTGAATGCTACTGAAAGGACGTCATTGACGTGCCCGGTTTGGACCACCAGTTCCGGTTGCTGCGCCAAAGTCTTGACCGCAAGCAGCAAGACCATGATAACGACAACCATCGACATGCTGAATTGAGTTTTCATTTTCGGTCCTTACACTTCCGTAGCGCGACTATCGTTGTGCCTGAGATTTATGCGGCGCAGTATTCCACTGCTCATCGCGATAGTGCCTTGGCCCAGTTCCTATGGCGCCGGCTTTACAAGTTCGAGCTCCAGCTTCTTCATCGCCTGGGAGATGCCGTCCAAAACCTTGCGAACCAGCGCCTCTTTGTCAGCCTTGTTTCCCTCGACCTGAAAACTGTCGATCTTCTTGCCGTCACGAACCAGGCTGATGGTTAGCTTTACTGATTCTCCAACGACCACATAGGTGCCGCTCGGCCGAACTGCGCCGGGCATCTCATCGGCGTTCACATTGACGCTCACCCACGCATCATCTGGCGACGCCCCCTTGGTAGCGTTCTTCTCTTGCAGACGTTCGCGCAAGAGCGGCACGAGTTCAAGGTCGTCATAACCTTCATCCCGGTTAATGAGCACCGGTCGCAACAAGAGCGGCTTAAGCCGAGCCAGGGGAATCGCTGACTTCTCCTCTTTAGTCTTCAGCAATCCCACATCAAAGCTAGCGCCTTCTTGGGGCGCCGCGACGATGGGCCGCTGGATACCGCCGAGGTCGCGCGCGAGTTGCGGCACCTGATCAGCTGCGTACTGAAACAGCAAGCTCACGTCAACATATTGATCTTCACGCAAAGCACCGCCTCTCATTCCCTGCAAGAGTGCATAGGTCAGCAACCCCTGGCCGTACCGGCTGGCCTCGTAGCTAACAGCATCGGCCGCGGAACCCATCAAGACATAGTAACCAGTACGATCTTTCAAACGATCGATAGCCCTGATCTGTGCTGACGAAAGGCTGCCGGGATCGCGCGTCAATTTCTCCGCTGCCCTTCCGGCAGCGCAGGTGTCAAGGATCATTACCCGTTTGAGTGGCGCGAGACCTTTTTGTCCCGTGACCCATTCAGTCCGGGTGAGCCAGTCAGTTAGTTCCGCACTGCTGATTGTGGTGGCCTCGCGCAGGGCCGTATCTTTCAAGGTTTCGCTGTCTAAGCTGCGCGCTTCCTGGGTGGGATAGAGGTAAAACTCTTCGGCGCCGGCCAGGGAGAGGCCGTGGCCCGACAGATAAATCACCAGGATGTCCCAGGGTTTCGCCTGCTTGGCCACGTCGGCGAAGGCCTTGCGGATATTCTCCTTCGTTGGCAGCGGCGCGCCTTCTTGGCCCGAAGTATTGAGCAGCGTAATGTGCGTCTTATCCACACCGAACAAACCCTTAGCCCCGACGCTCAAGGCCTGAGCCATATCGGCCGCGTCTTTCGCTGCAAACTTCAGATCAAATGAACTGCCGGCGTAGTGAGAGATGCCCACTACAATCGCGTAGAGATCGGGATGCGCAGCCGCTTCATTCTCAGCGCCCGGCGGCGTCCAGCTAATCGACACACCGCGGCTCGAGAGGTAGCCTTCAGCATTCCAGGCGACCACCTGAACTAAATTAGGTTTCCCGGGAATGATCGAGGCGCCGGAAAGATCGACAGTCAGATTCGCGTGCGCGGCTTGCGGATCGGGTTTTGGCCCACGCGCATCGGCTGCGATCTCCTTGCCGTTAACCAGGACGCGCACCTTGCCGATTCCGCCACCTCGATTTGTTACTTCAATCTTGAGTTTATTGCCGGCGTCAGGTTCGACATACTTCACATCAGGAAACATCTTTACATCACGGAAGGCGCTGACATCGCGCAGTGGTTCCTTGTTGAAACCCATAAGCTTGGACAGCAACCCAGGTTCGTAGTAGCGCTCTTTCAACTGATCGAGTTCGATAGGCTCGCTGCCCACCATCCAGTGCATCTGCCTCTGTGCATTCGGCGAGGCGTCAAACAGACCACTGGGCGTGACGACCGCCCAATCTGTCTCATCCAAGCTAATCAGGGTGGCCAACAGTTCACCATTCTCCACTCGCCAGAGCTTGCTGGTGGTATCCGTACTGCCGCTGATTAGGAATTTTCCATCCGCAGTGAACGCAATTGATCTGACGGCATTGGAGTGTCCGACCAGCGTGGGCAGTTCCCGGCCCGTGGCGAGGTCCCACAGTTTGATCGTCTGGTCCTCGTTGCCACTAGCTAGTGTCTCTCCATCCGCACTGAACGCTACTGACCAGACACGATTGGAATGCTCAGTGAGCGTACGCAATTGTTTGCCTGTAGCTACGTCCCACAACCTGATCGTGCTGTCCTGACCGCCACTAGCTAACGTCTTCCCATCCAAACTGAACGCCACTGAATAGACCGCATCGTAATGCCCGTTGAGCGTGCGCAACTCGCGACCCGTGGCCACGTCCCACAGCTTGATCGTCTTGTCCCAACTGCCGCTGGCTAATGTCTTCCCATCCGCACTGAAGACTACTGAACTGACTGTTGCGGAGTGCCCGGCTAGCGTTCGCAATTCACGGCCTGTGGCTACCTCCCACAACTTGATCGTCTTGTCATGACTGCCGCTGGCTAAAGTCTGCCCGTCTGCACTGAACGTTACTGAATCAACAATCTCAGAGTGTCCCGCGAGCGTGCGCAACTCGCGACCCGCGTCCACCTCCCACAGCTTGATCGTCTTGTCATAACTGCCGCTGGCCAACGTCTTCCCATTCCCATTGAACGCTAATGACGTGATTGAACCTGAATGGCCGCTAAGCGTGCGCAACTCGCGGCCCGTGGCCAGGTCCCAAAGCTTGATCGTCTTGTCCCAATTGCCACTGGCTAACTTCTTCCCCTCCGCACTAAGCGCTACCGACATGACAAAAGCGGAATGCCCGATGAGCGTCCGCAACAAGTTCCCTGTGGCTACCTCCCACAACTTGATCGTCTTGTCTTTGCTGCCACTGCTGGCTAACGTCTGCCCATCCGGACTGAACGCTAACGAATTGACCGAAGCGGAATGCCCGGCCAGCGTGCGCAGCTCGCGGCCGGTGGCCACCTCCCACAACTTGATCGTGTTGTCCGCGCTGCCACTGGCTAACGTTCTGCCATCCGGGCTGAACACTACCGAAAAGAAATGCGAATGCCCGTTGAGGTTGCGCAACTCGCGGCCAGTGGCCACCTCCCAGAGCTTGATCGTCTTGTCCTCACTGCCGCTGGCTAAAGTCTGCCCATCCGGACTGAATGCCACTGACTCGACCAAAGCGGAATGCCCGTTGAACGTGCTCAGCTCGCGGCCGGTGGCCACCTCCCAAAGCTTGATCGTCTTGTCATAACTGCCGCTGGCTAACGTCTTCCCATCCGGGCTGAACACGACTGACTGGACGAAACCCGAATGCCCGTTGAGCGTGCGCAATTCGCGGCCCGTGGCCAGGTCCCAAAGCTTGATCGTCTTGTCCCCACTGCCACTGGCTAACGTCTTCCCATCCCCGCTGAACGCTACCGAATTAACCAAACTGGCATGCCCGATAAGCGTGCGCGACTCGCGGCCAGTAGCCACCTCCCACAACTTGATCGTCTTATCCCAACTGCCACTGGCTAACGTCTTCCCATCCGGGCTGAACACGACTGACTGGACGAAACCCGCATGCCCCGCAAGCGTGCGCAACTCGCGTCCAGTGGCCGCCTCCCACAGCTTGATCGTCTTGTCTATACTGCCAGTCGCTAACATCTTGCCATCCGGACTGAACGCTACTGAGCTGGCCCCTGCGGAATGCCCGGTTTGGACCACCAGTTCCGCCTTCTGCGACAAAGCCGTGACCGCAAGAAGCAAAGCCAGAACGACGGCCATCAAAATATTGAATCGAGTTTTCATTTTCGGTTTTTCTACGCGCGTCCGAGCAAGCGTCAGTATCGTGATGAGATTAATGAAGCGTTCTTCGAGCTGGTCACCGCAACACCACCTCGCGTCTCTTGCGTTTGAAGTCGAAGAGCTGCGGCTCTTGGAACGCGTTCTTTTTCACCGACGCTCCGCTGGCTATGGAAGTAATATTCACGTCCTTGCTCTTCAACTCCTCAAGCTTCCCCGCCTTCACGTCGTCATACAACGTCGGCACTCGCTCGGCTCCATACGCCAACCACTCATCCAACGTGATCCGCCCGTCGCTGTTCTTGTCAGCCTGCTTTTGCTCCAGCCCCTCTTCCATCAGCGCATAGGTCAGCAACCCATGTTGCAGCCGGTCCAACTCGAGGGCTACATCGTCGGCCTGGCTCGCCGCCAGGATTCTCATGCCCTTGTCGTATGCCAACCGGCCCATACCACGGCTGCCCATGGGGCCGGGCTTGAATCCGGGCTGCTCCACTGCGCTGGCTGAGTGGCAGGTGTCCACGATCAGCACCAACTCACCCGCGTCGATATCATGCACCCATTCCGACAGCTCATCCGACGAGATGAAGTGAGCCAGTGACTCCGTACCGATCTCCTGCCCGTCAGCGCTGAACTTGATCTCTTAACCGCGACGGAAATCACCTCCCCCGTTTGACCAGTTTGCGTCACCAGCGTCGGCTGCTGGCCACTCACAATCGCTGACAGTACGACGAGCACTACGGCAAGGTACTCCAAGAGGCTCCGAACGGATTTTGTTTTTAGCGACAGCTCGCACGTCCTAAGGACCAACCGGCGGGATGATTTGCGCATCATCATTGCACTCCTTCTCGATCCTGCTGTCAGAGGTCTTAAGCATCTTACGAAACGACTATCCACGCACTCATTTATCGAATCCGCGGCGAGATGCAAACGTGCGGCGCCTATTTCTGCGTTTCGGATCGTTGTGCGGTTAACTTTTGAGACTCGATCCGAATCGCCTGAAATATTCTTTCAATCAGAGCAGCCAAATCATTTCTGTTTCCTTCCAGAGTAATCGGAGGTGTCTGCGGCTGCTCATCAATTAGTAGATTAATCCTAACCTTTACTACTTCACCTTCTAACGTGTAATTACCCGACGGCTCTATTGCCCCGGGCATCTCGTCTATGTTCTCCCAAAAAATCTGCTCCGGGCCGGCCTTGCTGCTGATCGCAAGGCGGTCGGCTTCGTGAAAACGATCGCGCAACAGAATTGTGAGGCGCAAATCGTCATAACCCTTGCTCTGATTCTGAAGGTTTGGACGCAGAATCTGCGGCTTGGCCGAAACATAAGGAATCAGGCTCTTGTCCGCGTTGGTTTTGAAAAGTCCAAAAGGAAAACTTGTGCTGTTCGTGGGAACCCTGATTTCTGGGCCCTGAATCCCACCGATATTCCTTGCCAAAACTGGTACGGTGTCGGCGGCGTAGTTAAAAAGCGAGCTGACGTCGACAAAGTCATTCTTCAAAGCCGGCCCTCGCATCCCCTGCAAAAGGGCGTAGGTCAAGACCCCCTGACCGTATTGTCCGGCTTCGTATGACACAGCGTCTGCCGCGCTGCCCATCAAAACGTAGAAGCCAATCCGGTTGCTCATATCCGCAATCGCGCGTTTGGCGTCCGAAGATATCTCCTTCTTATCGAGAATCTTAAACTCACTTCCAATCGCGCCCGCCGCGCAGGTGTCCAGGATCAGCAGACCCTTTTTCGCTTTGACGCCCTTCTCCCATCGGATCAGCTCTTCGCTGCTGATAGTCGAGCTCTCAAGCAGTGTGCTGTCTTTACTCAAAGTATCTTTGTCGTTCGTCGCGGCATCCTGGGTCAAATAATAGTAATTGTTCCCGCCGGTCAGCGTGATCCCGTGGCCCGAGAGGTAGACCAATAAAACGTCGTTCGGTTGGGCCTCTCTGGCGAACTCTTCAAACGCCTCGCGGAAATTCTGTTTGGTCGGCGCCACCGCCTTCGGGTTACCGCTGGTGCTCAGGAGCTTTAATTTTATTCGCTCGGCTCCGAAAAGGTTTTTGCCGCCCACCTCGACGGCCTGATACATCGAGTCAGCATCATGAGCGGCGAAACGTAAGTCAATCGACTCCCCTGTATAGTCCGACACGCCGCCGATGATCGCGTACAAAGTCGGCGGCTCGATTTTCCCCGCCGGCGGGAGATAGTTGATATTGACGCCGCGACTCGAAACGTAGCCCTTGTATTGCTCATGCGCCTTCTCGTCGTAGTTCCAGGCGACGACTTTGATATCGGGCACTTCTCCGGGAATGAAGGAAGCGTTTTTCAGATCGAACGTCAACAAGTACTCCGATAATTGCGGGTTGGCTTTGAGCTTTTCATCTCTGGCGTCCTCGATTACTTCTTGTCCGTCAACGATGACTTGCACCCGCCCAATGCCGCCATTTCTGTTTTTGAGTTTGACGTGCTGGATCGTTGACCGGGGATCGTTTGTTTCAACGGGCTCAACGAGCGGCGGCAGCAACACGTCCTTGAACTGAGACACATTTCGCAACGGCTCCTTCTTGTAACCGAGGAGTTTCGGCAAAAGGTCCGGTTGATAATAGCGGGCCCGTAGTTGGGCAAATTCAATTATTTCGTAACCTTGAGGAGTTGCCAGCGTGTAGTACATCAAGCTCTGCGCGCCGGCGGAAGCGTCCCAACGACCATCAGGATCAACTACCGCCCAATCGTTATCGTCCAGACTTATAAGAGTCGCGATCTCATCTTCGGTTTCGACGTCTCGCAAGACAATTTTGTTCTCTTCCTCATCGGCTCTAATTGACCTGTTATTTGACGTGTGAATAACTTCGACGAGATCGTCTTGTGCCCACTTAGTTACAGGCTTAAGCTCTGCCCCTGATGAAACGTCGTACATTTTTGCCAGGCCTCGGTGACGAACCGCGAGGCTTTTGTTATCTTCAGAAAAAGCGATGGAGTCTGGATACGGAAAATACTTATAGCTCCTAACCTCTTGAAAGGTTGCCAAATCCCACAACTTTACCGTGCTATCAAAACTCGCGGAAGCTAAGAATTTCCCATCGTCTGAAAAAGCCACCGCGGAAACAATGTCACGATGTCCACGAAGAACGTTTGATTTGCCGGTGACGAGGTCCCAAACAGTCACGGTAGAATCACCCGCTCCATTTACCGTCGCTAGCTTCTTACAATCCGCCGAAAGCTCGACGGTCGTAACTTCCCAGTCGCGGGCGGTAATTGTTCTTGCCTGACGCATGGTCGCGAGGTCCCAAACGTCAATGTACTTCCATTCTCCCAGGGCCAAACATTTTCCATTTCGGGAAAATCCGAGAGAGCTGAAGCCTTCGTGTTCGCTTCTTGTTACGTTACTGTATATGCCAGTCTCTAAATTCCAGAATCGTAAGGTCTCATCTTCAACCGTGGTGGAAAAAATCCTTTGATTAGGGGAAAGGCAAACGCGCGAATATTACTGGTATGGCCTGTGAAGGTCTTCAAATTCCGAAGCGTCTTGACGTCCCACAGTTTGACGGTCTCCCAGTTGCTTCCAGCCGCGATAGTTGCACCATCGGGTGAAAAAGCTAGTGAATTCACGTAGTGGAACTTTCCGTCGATCGAATTGATTTCTCTTCCAGTCTTCGTCTCCCACAGCTTGATCTGGTCCATGGTGCCGGAGATCAGCATTCTTCCGTCGGGCGAAAATGCAACTGCATCAATGTCGTCCTTTCCGCTAAGCGTCTTAAAATTTCGGCCTGTCCTCACATCCCAAAGCCTTACGTAGGCTGATGATCCTAAATTGCCATTTCCCGACGCGATGGTCTCGCCGTCGGGTGAAAACGCGAGGCAATTAATCGCATCCTTAGCAACTCGCAGAGTTCTAGATTCTTTCCAAGTTGCCGTTTCCCAGACCTTCACGGTATCACCAGCGCCAGCAGCAAGTAACTTTCCATCCTTTGAAAAAACTACCGATCTGACGTCGGCAGAGCTAGGAGAATTGAGGGTCTTAAATTCTTCTCGCGTAGACACATTCCATAGTTTGATAACTTGATCCCGACCACAGCTCGCCAGAGTCTTTCCATCAGGGGAGAATGCAACTGACAAAACAAGGTCGGCATGGGTCATTAGAGATCTTAGCTCAAGCCCCGATTCCGCCTCCCACAATTTAACGGTCTTATCCCAACTGCCCGAGGCGATGATTTTCGCATCAGGTGAAATCGCAACCGACGTAACGATGTCAGTATGTCCCGTGAATGTCCGGAGTTCTCTGCCGGTCGCAACATCCCACAATTTCACTGTCTTGTCCGAACTTGCTGAAGCGACAGTCTTTCCATCGAACGAATAAGCTACTGATTCGACCCCTTTTGCGTGACCTATCGGAACGATCAGGCGCGGAGTATTAGAAGCAATAGTTAAGCCTTGCCGCTCCCGGGATGCTTGTCGTCTTGCTTCCTTCTCTGATTTTAATTTTTCTTCTTCTAATTCCTGCTTCGCTTTTGCGTTCTTGATTGGTATTAGATCCTTTAGGTAGGCGATAGCGTCTTTAAGCAGGCTAACAATGTTGTCGTCCTTCAACTCATTCCAAATAACCAGGAATTGCTCATGTCTCCTAATCGCCGCTTCGATCTCTGCGACTGAACTAAAGTCAGAGGGCATTTTCTGAGCAAAGAACGCAACAAACTGTCTTTCTGCGATAACCCGTTTGCGAGCCATGGCATCGGCGGGTTTCTTGGCAGTTAGAGCGATGCTGTATGCACCAGAGTCGTTTCGGTTGACGTCACCTGCCGATCGCATGAACGTTCGAAGAAACTCATATTTGTCTTCGAAGACTTTAACCCCACAATGACTGCTTCTTTTCTGGTTGAGACCCACGAGAGTGTCTCAATCCCAAATTGCCCGGTGGGGCTGTCCATTTCCGCCAGACGTTTTCCCGTGGCAGAAAAAATGCTCAACACTATATCGATGCCTTTCTGCTCCACTCTCACCTGCATAAACTCGCCGTCTTTGAGGGTGACCTGGTATTCGTGTGTCTGGCCGCGGGTTATTTCCCGTTCCAGCGGTTTAGTAAAAATGAGCTCAGGAGTTTTGGCGGGCGCTTGTCCCAGACAAGTTAGTGATGTGAGCGCAAGACAAATTATCAACACGAAACCTGTTGTAACGATTCGTGCGCTTTGCATATCGACCTCCCGTGAGATTGAAGTCTCGAGCATCATTTGAACGAGGCTGGGTCGCCGAAGGCTCCGGCAAAAACTTTTCCTCACCATTATCACCGCTACGCCCGTGATGGCCAGGATAAATCAATATGCGACGTCCGGAAGCAGAGGCCGCTAATTGGCAGGCCGTCTCGGGCCGACGAATGTTCGTTCTGCAATTAATTCAACCGCCACAACCTCGCCATGCCGTCACCTCCGGTCGAAGCCAGGACTTGACCGTCAAGACTGAAACTCAGTCCACGAATTGGTCCGCGGTGTGCGAGGATCGTCGTTATCAAGTTGCGGTCGCTTGTTCGCCACACGCGAATGGCGCCGTCAGCATGCCCGGTAGCAAACCTCTGTTCGTCACGACTGAACGTCAGACATGTGACATGATCTTTTGGACCTTGGTCAGTCTTGATCGTTTGCAATGCTGCGCCGCTGTTTGGGTCCCAGAAGCGGAGTGTTCCTTCGGCGCCGGCGCTCACGAGGCGCGGTTCCGCTCCCGAGCGAAAAAAATGAAGAACGGTAACGTTGCGCACGTGGGCACCGGCGATCGAATGGATCAACTGATCCCTCGTCAAGTCCCAGATGTAAATAGCGCCATTATCCTCTCCGCTCGCTATGAACCTATCGTCACGGCTCAAAGCCAAATTGCGCACTTGAGAACTGTGTTTATCAAAGGTCCTGATCAAATGGCCGTCAGAGGTCTGATACTTAGTAACTGCGCGTGCGTCACCGTTGGCAAAAACGGATTGTTCGTCAGCCGTCAGCACGAAGTCCGATAGATATGTGTTGTCAGTTTTGACGGCGCGCCGGATTTCGCCATTTGTTACATCGTAGAAGTTGATGTCCTTCCAGACGTCCGCCAGCACCATGTTTCCGTCAGCTGTCCACTTCAGTACGTTTGAAGCGTTCGCTGTCGACCTGATTAAACGTTCAAGCTCGCCGGTTGACGATTTCCAGATCCGAATGGCACCGTCATCAGCCGTGGTCGCAATTCGATTGCCGTCCGGACTCCAGGCAACGGCATAGACACCGCTTCCGCTGTGCGGCAGTGCGCGCAAAAGTTGAGCGTTGTGAAAAAGTGGGAAATCGAATGCGTCTCGTACCTGGCGGGCAACTGGTTTCTGCGCGCCACGTGTTAGTCGCGCCACTTCGCCGCCGACAAATTCCTGCAGTTCGGCGATGGTCGTGTCTCCGTCGCGGTTGAGATCCGCAGCGCCGTTCCTGAGGCCGGACAAGATCGAAAAAGTGAAGACACCGTTCCTCCAATGCTCGGATTCAAAAGCGTATTCCGAGGCCCCGGCCGCTCCGATCACTACGGTTCCGGTTCGACGTCGCAAGTCGGCAAAAACCCCTTCCAATAACTCGGCAGTATGATCCAATCGCACCATTTTTACGTGCACGTCGCGTGGCACATACTTGACGACCGGATCTTTATTCTCGGGCGCGCTCGATTCTTGCTCGGGCTTTGCGTTCTCGAAAAACGCGTTGTCGCGGTCTAACGCGCCGGCATGACAAGTATCCAGCAGCAGCAGTTTCTTGCGGGCTGGTACTCCATCAATAATGTCTTCGAGCTCGTCGTAGCTGAGACCACGTTCCTGCGGTTTAGAAAAATCTATATCATTCGTTCCAAAATAATATTCGGACTTTTCGTCAAGCAAACCATGACCCGAAACAAAAACAACAATCTCATCGTCGACCTTCGAACTACTTAACAACTCTTTCAGGCGCAGGATTTTTTCCCGTTGTGCATCACCATCCAGGAAAGGATAGACGTGGATTTGGTTAAAGGCTTCGCGATTGCCAATCTCCAAGGCGTCGGCCAAGTCTCTTGCATCTTTGGCAGCGTAGTGCAAATTGTATTCGTCAGTCTTGTAGGTGGACACACCGATCACTGCAATGTATAAGTCCGGCTTTACGGACCGGGCCGCGGTATATTCGATCTCAATTGTATCGTAAAGGCTCTCGACTCCGAGTTCATTTGTGGCATAAATCTCAATTCGGTTTCTGCCGCGCGTTAGCTCCAGCGTCAGGGCCTCTTCATGATCCCGCGTCGCCTTAGCGGTCAGGTCGATTCCTCGCCTCCCAAAAACCGGCACGCCATTGATCAGCACATTGATTGACGCAAGTTGATGGCGCGCATCGCTGGCGTGAATCCTGAGCGAAAGCTTTGGATCTTGCGTGGTAGCTAAAACATTCGCTGGCGTGATGGCGACTTCTGGCAAGACCAGGTCAGCGCCAAGCTGGTTCTTGTTAAAACCCATCTTGCGCAGCCTTCTTTCATAGGCGCTGCGATACAGGTTTATGAGTTGACTATCGGTGCTACCCAGACGTTCTAAGATGATATCAGGGCGGTTCAATTTCAAATCAAATTGGCTTAGCGGCACCACCTTCCTGCCAACGCGAAGCGCAATCGCCGAAAGCGCGGAAGGTGAAGCATGGTAGTAATTGTCGGGCGTGATGCTGATTAGCTCGCCCTCGTTGGTGCGGACAAAGGTGACTAGCGGCGTGCCGTCGGCAATTCGCCAAAGGATGATGCGCGCGTCGGCGCTACCGGTGGCGATGCGTTTACCATCCGGCGAAAAAACAAAATCCTCCACGCCCGCCGTGTGTCCCACCAAGGTCTTTTGCAGAGTCTTACTTTCGACATCCCAGAATTTCACCGTACGATCCTCACCAGCGGTCGCCAGGAATTTGCCATCCGGCGAAAATTTGGCTGTATTGATTCGCCCGACGTGGCCGTTGAGAGTACCAATCTCAGCGCCGGTTTCTCCGTTCCACAATTGCAAGCGGCTGCCGGACTCGACGATCACTTTTCTATCCTGACTGAACGTAACAGCGCCGAAAGCCCCGAGTTGTCCCGGCAATGCAAACAGCTCGTTACCAGTTTTCATTTCATAGACGTTGACTTTAGTTGCCGTAATCACAGCGAAGGCCTGGTCATCCGGGCTATAAAAACATTCCACCCCGAACGCGGAAAAGTTTTTCTTGGCGTATATTTCCCGTCCGGCGCGCGTGTCATAGACGTGCAGATCATTAGTTTTGTCGGATTCTGAAAAACGGTTCGTCAATAGATAATTGCCCTGCGGCGAGAATCTCCAACTCCAATTGGATCGAGACTCAATCACCGCGAATCGGCTCCGTAATTCCCCCGAAGCAACATCTCTGAGTTCAAGATAGCCCTCCGTCCAGATTGCCAGAGTATGGCCATCACCTATGAAATTCAGGTCGTCCGCTTTAACGGGTATGCGACGCGAGCTCTTTCCCGAATCAGCATCGACGATTTCAACTATGGGTTCAGTAAATACGGCCCGTGCCAGCGTGCGCTCGTCCGGCGAGCAGGCGGTAGGCTCGCGGCGTTCGCCAGGATTGTAAGCCCCGTCACCGAAATATCGAGATTCGTGACAGGGAGATCTATCGATGAGATCGTCTTTGGTCAGATCAATAATGTTCTTTCGCTGACCTACGTCGATAATCAAACGGTCGTCACGAATGTAATCCAGATGACGCGTCGCCCAGGTGAACCCGCCGATCCCGCTCATGACGCGACCGGTCGCTGCATTCAGAGTCTTAACTGCTAACCTGGTTGCCACGGCCAGCGTCCTACCGTCGGGGTTGAAGGCGACGCTATCCGCAAGATCTATGTAATCGAGACGCCCCTCTTTGCCATTCTGCACGTTCCATAGATGGACACGATTTCCACCGCGGCCTTCGCCGGCCGCAAAGGGACCGCGAATACGACTAGCAGTGGCGAGTTGTGTCCCGTCAGGAGCAAGCGCGACGACTAATTCATCGAGTGTCATTAGATGAAAGGTGCGACTCAGTTTGCCGGAGGGTAGCTCCCAGACTCTCGCTTCGCCATCGTGAGGCTGTGGCTGTGCGGGCGGATTGTCTGTGAGCATCATGCTGGTCTGCGGATTGAATGCAATACCGCCCGCGAGCATCGTTGCGTTCCGATTAAAGGCCAACGATTGCACAGTTCCTTTGTCGGTGTTAATGGCAAGAATCTGCGCCCCTGACTCGGCATTCCACAGTTTTATCGTGTGCTGCTCGTCTCCGCTGGCGATGACTTTGCCGTCCTGACTGATCGTCACCGCTTGGATTTTCGCCTGTTGACTCGTAAGAGCCGGCAGCCATTCACCGCGCAGCACGCTCCACAGGAGTAGCTCAGAATTGCTGTTCCCGACCGAGCCAGAATGCTCTGAAGCCACCACTAGCAAGTGTCCGTCACCGCTGACGGCCAATCCCGCGACGCGACCGCCGACACGCACAGTGCGAACCGCGTCGCCTTTCTCCAGAGACCAGAATCGAATTGTGCCGTCTTCGCTTCCACTGATGACGGTATCATCGTTTGACAGGATGGCGACGCCGGTGATCGAGGCTACGTGCCCGGAGAATTTCCTTACTTCCAGATTGGAACGCACGTCAAAGATTTTGACGGTGTTATCGAAAGACCCGGCTCCAAGAAGGCTCCCGTCAGCGCTGTAGGTGAGGTGATTGAGACCGGCGGATCCAGAAGGAACAAACATCTCGGGAGACGCCCCCTGCTCGACCTGCGGTGATTTCTCAGATCCCTGATTACCGGCACTCATAGCTCTGGTCGCGTAAGCGCCGAACATCAAGACGAAAACCAAAGCGATAACAATCGCTGGGTTGCGTCGATCCTGTCTCGGTTTCGGTGTTCTCATGGCAGAGTCAGATGCGTTTCTTTCCACTGAGAGCGGTGCGAAGGATACTGCCCTAAGACGGAAACTAATCTTTTGCCACTGCCTCAGAAGATTCTTGGTTAAGTCATTGCAGGATCACTTCGCGTCTCTTACGTTTGAAGTCAAACAGCTGCGGCTGTTGGAAGGCGTTCCTTTTCACCGAGTCCCCGCTAATCACCGAAGTAATGTGCACATCTTTACTTCGCAATTTCTCCACCCTCCCAGCCTTAACGTCCTCATAAAGCGTCGGCACTCGCTCAACCCCATAATCCAGCCACTCATCGAGCATGATTCGGCCGTCGCCGTTGGTGTCGGCCCGCTTTTGGTTCAATCCTTCTTCCATAAGTGCATAGGTAAGCAGGCCTTGTTGCAAGCGGTCCAGTTCCAGAGCCACGTCATCGGCCTGGCTCGCCGCCAATATTCTCATCCCCTTGTCGTAAGCCAGTTGTCCCATACCCCGTGACCCCATCGGGCCCGGCTTGAACCCTTCGGCGTCGACCGCCGCCGCCGAATGGCACGTGTCCACTATTAATGCCAATTCGCCCGCATCTATTTCTCTGAACCACTGACTCAACTCGTCACTTGATATGAAGTGTGCCAGTGACGATGGCGCAATGTCGCCTCCGGGTGCAAACTCCACGGAGCGACCGGTATCGTAAGGAATGAGATAAAACTTTCCCTGCCGATCTGTGTAGCCATGACTCGAGAAAATCAAAAGCACCAAGTCCTCGGGTTGAACTTTGCGCAGCTTCTCGGCGCCGGGTATCTGCCCCAGCGCGGCAGCGCCAGCTTTCGCCAGCCCATGTGCCAGGAGGTCAAGCACGGTGCGAAGATTTTGTTTTGTCGCCAGCCGTTCAGTGACGGTTCTGCTGGTAGGTTCTTTCGAATAATCAGAGGTGAGAGTGATGGGAATAACGTCGCTGTAATGCCCGGTCGCAGACAGCTTTTTAGTCATTACCTGTTGCGAGAGTTGGGCGTCGCGGGCGGCAAAGTTAAGATCCAACGACTCGTCCTCGTAGGCGTTAACGCCCACGGAAATTACATAAGCTCGGCCCTTGGCCACGTTAAGTTGTGGTCGCCGCTCGTAAGAATAACTTGCCGCCGCACTCTTTATCCGCTCAGCATTGAATGCGTAGGCGGTGAATTCGACCTTTTCATTCGGCAGGTCTCCGCGAAGCCGGACTGGTAATTGAGCGGTTGCTTTGCCGTTGTTATCCAGCTTGAGTTCACCGGGCACGTAACCGACTAACTGGCCGTCTCTGAAGAGCCGCAGATCAAAAACACCGGACTCTTGTATGATCCGTTTCCCGTCGCGAGTCTGCTCTACACGAACATTGGCGACCTCAACGGTAACGATCACGTTGGACTGCCTAGAGAGCTTGCTCGGCTCAACCTTCGTTATCTTCACCAGGGGCTGTACGCGGTTGAGGCTCGCCAGCGGCTTGATCTCCACGAGTGGTTTTCCGCTAAGCAAACTGGGCAATAGTCGCGGCTGGTAGTAGTCGCGCATGTAAATCTCCAGCGGTAGCGGTTTCATCGGATCATCGGCAAAGACCCAGTGGAGTCCCTTCATTTCTTCAAGATTGTTCGTATCGAATCGTCCTTCTTTATCCAACACCACCCAGGTGCCATCGCGGAGGGGTATAAGACGACAAACCTGCTTGCCGGTGGCTATATCCCAAAAGGCAGAAGTGCCATCCATGCTTCCGGTCACTATGAAGCGGCTATCGGGAGAGAAGGCAACTTTGTTGACAGGGAACGAATGTCCGGTGAATTTTCGGCCCTCCTCATCATCTTTCTGATCCACCTGAATCAGGACGGCCTCATTAGCTTGACTAGAGCTTGTCTCGACCGTCGGATCCTCTTGTGGATCGACAAATGGCGTTCCCGTCAAAATCGATTTACCGTCGGGAGATAGAGCTACCGAAGGAACATAGTCTTCCAAATTCATAGGTTTGACCAAAGTACCGTCATCCACTTTCCAAATCTCGACGCCACCGATTCCAGTTAGTCCGCCGGCGCTTCGCGACCCGATCGCGGTTAATACGTACTTGCCGTCCAGTGAGAGGGCTGTGTAGACAACCGGCCCAGTTCCAAAACTGCGCACTAGTTTCATTGTCTTTAAGTCCCAAAGTTGTGCGCCGCCTCCGAGTTTGGGCTCCCCGGAACCGGAAAAGCCTTCCAGTCTAATGCCGCCCGTCAAAAGAAATCGTCCGTCCTGGGAAAATGCAACTGATTGAACGCTTCCCGCACGTTTCTCGAACCGGCGGGTCGCGGTGCCCTTCTCTATGTCCCACAGCCTGACTGTTTTGTCCGCACTGCCAGTAATCAGATACCGCTTGTCCTGCGAGATGGCGACGGAAGTAACCGCATCTGTGTGTCCCTCAAACCGTCGCACCTCTGCTGCTTTGGTCACATCCCATAGTCGACTGGTTGTGTCGGCGCTTCCTGAGATCAAAAACTTACCGTCCGGCGAGATTGCAACAGAGTTGATTCTTCCTGTGTGTCCCTTAAGCGCCAGGAGTTGAGCCCCGGTCGTTGCGTCCCACATTCTCAAGGTTCCATCTTGTCCACCGGTAACAATTCGTCCTGTGACTCCTAAGAAACCGATTGCCGTTATCCCGTTTGGATCGCTTAGCTGTCTTATCTGTTTTCCGTTTGTTGCGTCCCAGAGCCATGCGGACGCGCCGCTGAGCGTCAAGATAAAGCGGCCATCGCCTGAAAACGCCACCTCAGTGACTGGAGCGAAGTGCTGGAGCAGTTGGACCTGTTTATGCGTAGACAAAACCCACAACCGCACGGACTTGTCCGTACTGGCAGACGCCAACTTCTCTCCCTCCGGCGAGAACGCCATTGAAGTTATAGCGCCAGTATGTCCATGAAGCTGCGTGCCGCTGAGATTGCCGACTAGCTGAATGAGATGAATAGTGCCATCAGAGTCACCGAGAGAAACGACCTGGTCTCCGGGCGCGGACGCGGCGCTCACGAACTTTACTCTTGGATCCAAGCCCCATGATTCTTGCTTTGAAGCGCCCACGGATTCAAAAAGATCAAACGAGCTTCCGGAATTCGTTTCGGCCAAAAACAGCCGGCCATCGACAAAGATCCAGGCCGTAAGGCCGGCGGAACCAAATCCCACCGAACTAACCGAGGTGTTCCAATCGGCGCCAGCGGAGAGGTCCTGAAACCGGTGAGCCAATTTCTGCGTTTGGGTGTCCCAGACGTAGGTGGCGCCGTCATCGCTACCGCCCGCAATCAGGAGGCCGTCCGGAGAATAAGCCAAATCGTTGATGGCACCCGCTGAGTCCGTAATTACGTTTCTTACTCTTGCGGTGACGGCGTCCAGGACATTGATAGAACTTTGATCTGTCCGGCTAATCGAAATTGAATTTGTATCCGGGGAAAATTTAATGGCATCGGGATCTCCACGATCTCTGCCAAAACGGCAGATCTCCTTTCCCGTTGCGACTTCCCACACCTGGGCCATCGCCCGCCCAGTCACTTTGGAGGTTTCGGGTGAATCTGATTCAGCTGCCTCGACCCCAGGTGAGGATGGCTTGGTTTGAATGCCCTGGGTGATCAGGAAACGGCCATCAGATGAGAAGTTGGCATTGATGGTCGCGAAAAGAGGGATGGTGTCGTTAGCTGAGCCAATGACAAAACTTCTAACCTCTTCGCCGGTGGCGGCATTCCATAACGAAGCTCGCGAACCTGTTGCGGAGCCATTCCTATTGTCGACTTCAAATCCTCCAGCCAGGATAAAGCGGCCGTCCGGCGAGTAGTCTGCGAACATCCCTACGTCAAAATCTTTCTTTAGAGTCCTGGTAATTTCACCAGCTCTGATATTCCAAACACGTACCGCGGTATCCGCGCTTGCCGTCAGCAGGGAGAGTCCATTCGGCGAAATGGCCACCGACATAACCGGCTCAGAATGTTTGAAGCGCTTCAGCTCGGCGCCCGTCGTCAGATTCCAGAGGCGCGCGGAGTACTCAAGCTTTATTTCGTCTTCGTTAGCCAGGTTGTTAGTTTCCGCGCAGCCGGCGAGAACATAGCGGTCATCCGGTGAAAACGCGACTGAATAGACTACTGAAATGAGGGCTGAGCCGTGCTCTCCATAACGCCTTATTTCCTTACCCGTAGCCACGGACCAGAGTCGAACAGTGCCGTCCGCGCTGCCGGTGAGAACCAGCCGGCCATCATGTGAAAACCTGACTGCCGAGACTCCCGCTCGGTGCCCAATTAAAGTTCGCAATTCCTTCCCAGTCGATAATTCCCATAAGCGGGCCGTACCGTCTTCGCTCGCAGTGGCCAGCGCACGACCATTGGGTGAAAACCTGATTGAATTTATTTTGTCCGCGTGGCCAATGAAGAATCTGATTTCACGCCCTGTAGCGATTTCCCAGAGATGGGCGTTTTTGCTTCCGCCGGTGGCCGCAAGCTTGCCGTCTGGCGAAAGGGCGGCCGAGTTCGCCGTATCCGGAATGCCTTCGAAGTGGCGCACTTCTTGTCCGGACGAGAGGTTCCATAAATGCGCGGCCAGCGAGTCCACAATGCCGCCGCTCTCGTGGACAGAGTTGATTTGGAGAAGTCTGCCATTCACCGGAAAGTCGATCAACGACACATAAGCTGTTAATCCCTCGAAACGTTTAACTTCGAGACCACTTGCCGCGTCCCACAAACGGGCGAGCTTGTTCCTGCTGCCCGTCAAGACGAAACGATCGTCTGGCGAGAAGGTGGCTGAAGTGGAGTCAAACGAGGGCATCTCACGAATCTCAGATATCTTGATGGCGTCCCATAACCCCGGCATCGTTCCTCGCTCGCTATCGCCTTCAGTCAGAAAGAAGCGGCCATTTCCTGAAAAACGGACGTCGGTTACGCCATCGATTTCGTGGTGAAAGCGATGGAGTTCTTTACCGGTCACGGCACTCCAGATCACACGCTCACCGCCGTCCTCAGTCACGACAAGGCGATTGTCCGGAGAGATTTGGGCGGAATCTCCGGCGAAGCGTTGCAGCACCTGATTTGTCGTGAGACTCCACAGGACCGTCTGCTTAGAATCGTTGGTAATCAACAGCCCGCCGTCCCGGGAAATTGACGGCGCCACCCCGGGGAATCGCCTCAACTCCTGATGCGTAACAGCGTTCCACAGCACACTTTCCTTCTCCAATTGGGTTACTGCTCGTTGTCCATTCGCAGAGAATCGTGGATTGAGACCCTTTAAGCGGCCAGCTTCCTTATCTTTTTCGATATCCCAAAAAATGACCTCTCGATTGCTGGTTTCGATGACGGCACGACCATCTGGTGAAAAACCTACCGAGTTCACTTTTTGCGGCGATTGGAATTTCTTGAAATTCTTTCCTGTGGCCGCTGTCCAGGCAATCACTTCTTGTGCATTACGGGTTAGCAACAGACGACCATCCGGGGAAACTGCCGGCGCGTCTCCGTCAAACTCGTGTAAGGCCTCACCTGTTTCGGCATTCCAAAGGATCGTTTTGCCGTCCTCGTCATCGATAGTGACGAACAGATAGGCTCCAGGGAGAAACTGTAATGACTTTGCGCCGTGCTCAACCCTAAAGCGCCGAATTTCCCGGACCGAGGCTACGGACCAAAGTATGACTGAGTTATCAGTAAAACCGGCGGCACTCCCGGTTAGAACGAATTGGCCGTCAGAAGAGAAAGAGACAGCGTTTACCATCCCGGTGTGGCCCAACTGTAACGTTAGCTGAGGCAGATCCTTGCGCTCTTCGGCTGTCGACGCCTCGTCCTTTGCTGATTGTGTCTGTGCAACCGATCGACGACCATGTGTCGCAACAGTCAAGGTGATGAGACTGGATAACAATATGACTGGCAGGTTATGGAAGCGTTTCGTCAAGGTCGACTCCTCGTGTAAGTTTGTTAGCGATTAGCGGAGTTCAGGAGATTTAGGTGGTCGTCATTTGTCTTCTGCGATCATCGTTGATTATGTCGCATAAGAGTGACGTACTTCCGGTCTCGGGCTTGGAATCTCCCTTCCTCATCCGTATCAGAGAGCCTTGTCAGGTTCATCAATTACTAGTTCGGAGTGATTTCATAGACGACCTGATCGGTGTACCAATTGCTTATCTCGGCCGGCTTGATCGTACCTGATTTAGCATTCGCGTCTATGATACCGAAGAGAAGATCGGCTAGAGGGTTTTTCGGTCCTTTAGACTTGCCCTTTCGCTCCTCTCCAACAAAATGCAATCCCGTAAAGTCTGTCTGGCGGGGCGTAGCAATAATCTTCAGAATCTCGACTTCTTTACCATTGGGTGCGGTAACGTCGGTCAGGGAAAATAGCTCGACCGGCTGATTGTCCCCACTAAGTGCTTGTTGTGCATTTGTTATATCAGCTGACGGGTAGACCTCTATATCGCCCGAGTTCTTTAGGTAGATAAGAGTAATAAACACTGGACTCCCTGTGTTATTCGTGCAGCGCACCTTTACGTTATCGCCTGGTTTCAACTGGATTCTGCCGCCCTCAGTTCGCCTGATCGGCGAGCCGTCTTGAGCAACCATATCGATGCGAACCTTTGGCGGTCCGGGAAGTATGAGATCGGCGAGCCTCTTCCAACGCCAATCGGCAAGTAGTCTCTGCTGAAGAGATGTGGCTTCAACGATCGCACCGAGTGAGACTGTGCTCCCATTCGCCCGTTGAAAGAAGTACCGGCCCTGATTGTCCTTGCACGATGCGATTTTGCCGTCCGCACACCAACCGAGCTTGGCATCAAAGTTGGTTTCAGTGACGTCGGCGCGGCTAACGAAGGTCAAGTCTCGGACAGCATTAGACAAGACCAAGGCTTTGTCCACTGGCAAGTCAGACTGAATTAGTACTTTGAGCGGTTTCCCATCAAAGCGCACTTCGGTTGCAACCGCTTGTGAAGCTAAATACTCTGATGGCTGTTGGACCGGAGTGTTGATTTTTGTGATCGTGGCGATGGAAGTCGTGGAGTCGACATCAGAGATCTCCAATTCTGCTAATTTGTTCGCCGGATTCTTAACGTCCTTGCCACTTCGATAGAGATCGTAACGCGAGCCCGGTGTAACGCCGTGAAGAGAGCCTTCACTCAGTTCCACCCGCACCGGAGTGGTCAGCACTCTCCGCACGACGGGAAGCGTCTCCACCTTGACTGTTTGGCCGTCGCCGAATAACAAAGTGTTTATAGGACCCTCGATTTGAGGATCCTGGTTCGCACGCATACCCGAGACTGTTGGAGCGATATTATCGAACATCTGCCGGTAGGTAATGTTAGTCGTTTTCTCGCGGGCTATCCTCGTTAGGAATTCAGTTAGCTCGTAGGTCAGGATGCTGCCTTTGTTCCCGATGCCGGGCATCATGTATGACAACTGTCCGCTTTGGCTGGCCGCCAAAAAGACAACGCCATCGAATTCATCCTTCCGACTAAGCCAGCCGCTCGCTGACTCGTTAGGTTTGGTGACTGGCGGTAATCGTCCGTCTATTTTTTCATCCCACGGACGGCCTTTGGCAATCATGACTCCTTTGGTGGCGCTTCCCGAGTGACAACTGTCAAATATGATCGTAATGCTTCCCTCAACTTTGCCATTAGCGCCCTTCATCTTCTGTGCAAGCTCGTGAAGCAAACTTTCGTAAGTATCGTCTAACATGTACATCACTGCATGCCGCTGATCCGGAGGCAGGGTTTGTTTATTCTTCGGCACCCATGTGACCAGTACTTCATCAAGATGATCGGTGGTCTCGTCCCCGCTGATATCGATGACCTGGTGACCGTGGCCGGTATAGTAAAAGACGATCTGGTCTCCAGGCTTTGCCTTATCGATGAGTTGCCGCCTGAACTGGAGGATTATGTTTTCCTGAGTCGCGCTCTCATTCTGCAAGACGGAAATATTAGCTTCGGGAAATGCGTAGTACGTCTTCAGCACATAACTCATGTTGGAGATGTCCGGTCCCGTATTGAGCTTGCCGAATCCGTCATCTGGGTTAGTGCCGCGATCGTAATCGCTGATTCCGACTAGCAGCGCACGTCGCTGTTCAGCTCTAGACTGCGTAGGGCTTGAGTTAGTAGGTACGGCTGGTTGACCGCTAATCCTAAATCCGCAACTTACGGAGATTGCGGCCGAAACGACAAACCGAATCATGAAAGTGGAAAAGCTGAAGGCCGCTACTCGCCGCTGGGTGACTTTGGCGTTCGGCTGCTGAATGGGGCCGACGCCCACATTGAGCGCGCGACTAGGCAGTTTCGGGCCGTGAGGATCGTTCGTTATTTGAACCCCTGAATGATGCTCACAGCCTTGAGTAAAAACCTTACCCAATTTGCGCTCAACTCTTTCTGGGGCTCGTGAGGTATCTGGTGACATTAGGTCTCGTAGTCTCTTACATATGCATTTGACCGTGGTCTGATTTTTAAAGACTCCATAGAAAAACGGACCCCGTCGTTCGACCTGCTTAAAATAACAGAACTCGCGCTTTGCCAGATAGGGGGATCCAACGCTCGTCTCACCGCAAGATCACAACAAGACATTAGCTCGGGTGGCATCTTGCCAGACTTTCAACTTGGCTGCACTCAGGTTGGTCTGACCTTTTTTTACGCTGAAACTAACGATGCTTCGAACGAGCTATGTCGATCACTTCACTTTTGTAAGAACAACTTCTCCAGGGTGCCGGAGGAAATCGAAAAGCTGAGGTTGTTGGAAAGCATTCTTTTTTAGCGAAGCTCCGCTAACCACGGCGGTGATGTGAACGTCCTTGCTCTTGATCTCCTTTAACTTTCCTGCCTTCACATCTCGATACAACGTTGGTACCCGTTCAGCTCCGTACTGCAACCACTCTTCCAATGAGATTTCATCGGTATCGTCAGCGGTGCCCCTGTTCAGCCCTTCCATTAAAGCGTAGGTCAGTAAACCTTGTTGCAGTCGGTCCAGCTCGAGAGCTACGTCATCCGCCTGACTGGCTGCGAGAATTATCATTCCTTTGTCGTAAGCCAGTTGTCCCAATCCCCTGCTGCCCATTGGACCAGCTTTGAAGCCAGGCTCCTCAACTGCTCCGGCCGAATGACAAGTGTCAACGATCATAACTAACTCGCCGGCGTCGATATCGCGCAGCCATTCGGACAAGTCGTCAGATGAAATAAAATTAGCGAGCGACTCTGACGCAATTTGTCCGTCAGCGGTAAAGTTAATTTTTTCGCCAGTGTCGTAGGGCATGAGATAAAACTTGCCCTGCTTATCGGTGTAGCCATGACTGGAGAAAGTTATCAGGACCAAGTCTTCCGGCTGCACCTTTCTCAGCTTCTCGGCGCCGGGAACCTGCCCCAGAAGTTTTTTGTCTGCTTTTTCCGGACCATTCGCTAGCGTCTCGAGGACCGTCTGAAAGTTTCGTTTACTCGCCGTTTTCGTTAGTGAGACTTGACCATTGGCGTCGAGCGTGTGATTCGACGTGAGTTTGATCCCTACTACTTCGTAATCGCCTCTGGCGGCCAATGTTTTGCTCAGCATTGCTTCAGATATTTCGGCATCGCGTGCGGCAAACTTCAAATCCCAGCTCGAATCCTGATAGACGTTCACTCCAACTGAGATGACATAGGCGCGACCTTTTACTGTCGGCAATGGCCTCGCCAAATCATAGACGAGCTTTGCTGTCGCACTTTTTACTCGATCAGAGTTGAAGGCGTAGGCGGTGAATTCGAACTTCTGCTTTTCTTTTTTGCGAGGCAACTTCACGCTGAAGAGAATGGTGGTCGTGCCGTAAGCGCCAAACTTCGCCTCTCCCAGCGCGTAACCCACCAATTGTCCGTCACGAAACAAGTGAACGTCGCTGGCACCGGAATACAAACTAATCTTATGGCCGTCTCGTTCCTGCTCTCCCTTCTCATTAGTAAGAGTCACAGTGACCTTAACGGAGGCCGCGTCGTTTGGGTCAGGCAGCACGCGATCAATAACTACCTTGGGTTGGACGCGGTTGAGGGCCGAGAGTGACGGGACACTTTCGAAGTCTTGGTGTTGCAAGACGCGTGGCAATAGTCGCGGCTCATAGTAAGGTCGCATAAATATCTCGATCGGCAAAGGCGTAAGCGGGTTGTCCGGCAGAATCCAATTGACGCCAGGTATGTCTTCGAGGTTGTTCGTGTTGAAGCGGCCTTCATTGTCGGCGACGACCCACGTTTCATTGGTGAGGGAAAAGAGCGTGGCCAGATCACGAGGTCTAGTCAGATCGGCAATGTCCCACACTTTGATGACGGCGTCCTCGCCTCCGGTCGCCAGAAGTTTGCCGTCACTGCTTATAGCGACCGATCGGACGGAGTTGGTGTGACCGCTCAGTTTCGTTTTCTCTTTTCCCTCCTCGACATTCCACAGGCGCACCGTTGCGTCGCTGCCGCCGCTAAGAACGGTACTGTCGTCTTTGCTAAAGACTACGCTATTCACAGCGCCAACATGGCCGCTGAGAGTTCTGAACTCACTGCGCTTTTGCAGGTCCCAGATCCTTACTGTTTGATCCACTCCGCAACTTGCCAGTAGCTTGCCGTTATTGCTAAAGCTAATGCTGGTGACAGAGTCTTTATGTCCAGGCAGACTGAATAAGTACTTACCGGAAGTGGCATTCCAGAACTTAATGGCGTGGGCCGCACTATCGTCATCTCTCGATTCGGCGCCGCTACCGCTAGCCAACCACTCACTGTTTGGACTAAACGCTAACGCCTGAATCGCGGACGTATCGGCGACGATTGTATAAAGCTCCTTCTTTGTCTTCACGTCCCAAACGGTAATCGAATTGCCGTTCTCCGGATCTCCCCAGGCGCGTCGCCCCACAGCGACGTACTTTCCGTTGGGACTGAAAGACACCGTTTTGACGTGGGGGAGGAGCCCGCTAAGGCCTTGCCGCTTCCCCTCCGAAAGCACTTTTACGTTGTCGTTCTTCAGATCTCGCAGTTGAATTGTGTTGGGGCTGGTGTATGAGTCTCCAACTGACGCGAGCACATCGCCGTCGGGGCTGAATGTGACGGCGTTTACTTCATGGTGAGTCCCTCCAAACCTGGTCACCTGCCGGCCCGCGAGAAAGTCCCAAACTTCAACGGTGTTTCCTCTTCCGTTTGCCAGCAAATCCCCATTAGGGCTGAAGGCGATAGAGCGGACTTGTTCAGCACGCCCGAAGATCTGTCGCTCCTGGCCGGCTGGCATATCCCATACTCTGGGATTTGCGGGGTCGCCAGATCTTCGTGGACCATTGCCACTGGCAAGCACCTGCTCGTCTGCGCTGAATGTCATCTCACCATCCCATGGACCGACGCGAAGCAATTGAGGGTGTTCAACATCAAGCATATCCCAAACCAGAATGACGTAGGTCCTTGAAGAATAGCCAAGACTCGCGACGAATCTCCCTTTGGGACTAAAGATGACCGCGCTGACTCGAAATGAAGTAACGGTCGACTTATTATTGGGTAAGTAGGCGTCCCAGGGCCTTTCTTCTCCTTCAGGCTGCTCGGGAACTTTCAGCTTGCCAAATATAGTCAACGCTCCGACTCTCCTGCCACTCTTGACGCTGGTCAGTTGGAACAACGCTCCCGTTTGCGATCCTGTTTGGCTAGCGATCTTTGTGCCATCGGGACTAACAGCGAAGGGGGCCTCAAGCGGACTCTGGGTCATCTTAATCTCTGACCTGGTCTCGAGATTCCAAAACTTTATGGTCTGATCGACACAACCCGCTGCCAAAGTGCTGCTGCCAGGAATAAAGGCCAATTGACAAGGTTGATACTCATGCCAAGTGAACCCTCTCACCGGCTCAAGCTCAGTAAAGTCACGGAGCCGCCATAAGTGAATGTCACCTGCAGAATGGCCCATTGCTCTAAAGGCGAGCAGCTGTCCGTCCGCACTTAGGGCCATGGGGGCCTGGCCTGGCTGCTCCTTTATTAGTTCGCCGGTTGCCACATCCCAGATCTTTATGGTCTCCGCGGCGCTCACGAGATACTTGCCTTCGTTAGCAAACAGTAGGTTCACAATCCAGGCATCACGTGTGACTATGCGCCGCGCTTCTCGCAAATTCTTGAGATCCCAAATTCGAATCGTGTGATCTTCGCCAGCGCTGGCTAGCAATTTTCCGTCCGGACTGATGGCCACGGCCGGAACTCTGCCGACGTGTCCGGTTTGCACCATGAGTTGCGGTTTCTGCGCCTCTGCAATCACGCTCAGACATGCCAACAAATACAGCAGACCGCACGCAATTTGACTGATTCTGACAAAATGTTTTTGGTATTCCATAGACTTGCGCATGGTCTGGGTTAATTACGATTCGTCACCTCAGTGACGCATTGGAATTCTGCTCGGCTTATCACGAATCAATATGTCTCGGTGCATCGTGAGAATCGTGACAGTGCTTTTGTAGCTCGAAAAGCGAGTCTTCCCAAATCTTCGCGCCTGAGGTCCTCGTCATTCAGCCCACGTCAGCGGGAACTGCGCCACCTTGTTCCCTTTCTGAACTGGTTGTGAACAACTGGGCGGCGAAAGCATCGTTGCTCAATTTTCTTCTTCGGAGCGCCACCCAAAAGTTATCATTCCGAGTTTGATCGATCCGTTAGCGCTGCATTACGAATGCACGCGTTTCTTCAGTCACTTCCTCATTTTAGACATGCAGCAGTCAATGAAGATCCAAAGCGAGTAGCGATATCCTTCGTCACAACTATGATTGCCTTGCCTTTTCTTAACAGACGCAGCAGCCGCCTACCCAACTGTGGCGCGAGGCGGAGAATAGCATTTTCGGAAAGCTTCGCCAATCGGACGATGTCCCATTTACGAAACGCAGTTCGTACTCCCGTCCTAGCGCTCTAGCTTGACTCGCAAACGCCGGGCGCGTTCCCGGAATGCACGTTCCCCCAAGGACCAACAGCAACAAGCTGAACTGGCCGAGCAGCAACCAGGGACTCGGAACGCCGACAGCGACCGAGACCGACTGGCCGAGGAAAGGAATCTTTCGGACGCCTGTGATCGTCCGGTAGCCAAGATTCAGCGGAAGAGCAAAATTGATAATCAACGTCAGCGTTCGTGCGCCGTACACGGCCCACGCCAGCCACCGCCGTCCGGCCCTCAGATACTGCCGCATGAATCCGACGAGCGAGATGCTCGCGAGCCAGGCCGCGGCGTAGAACCAGCGCAACCTGTGACCGATCTCGACAGGTGTCTCGGCGTGCATCATCCAGAGCTCGGTCCAGGCAAGGAGAGCCGTACCGACGGCCGCCAGCGCGAATAGCGCGTGGGCCCGCACCTGCCGGCGCCGCCACCAGACCAGGCCCTGGACGACCGCCAGCGTCAGACACGTCGCCGCGAACATTGACCAAATGATCTCAAGCCAATCCATTCGCAGAAGAGATTAGCGCCAAAGGCGCGGATGTGAAAGCCGATCACATTTCGACGCGACTTTTACATGAGGCAGGATGGCCGGGCCAGCCGCCAAGACAGCAACGGGATTAGTCTCAAACGCTAAATGCGGATACCTAGATTAGGACGATTGAAAGGCCACGGTTCCTTCGGAGTGGCGAAAGGATAAAGACTGGGCGGAGCCCCTAGGCTGAAGTCAACAGAATAATCAGCCCACTAACGGCGGCGGCAGTTACAGATCCGCGACGACAAAGACTCGGATGTGACTCCAGAAAACTCCGGGCACGATAAGTCTCGCCTTTAGAACACTTATTTCTTGGATTTGATGCCGCAAGTCGGCATCGACTACCGGGAATAATAGTTTATAGAAACTGGCGGTTGCTAAGAACAAGGGGCGATGTAACCTGTTGATACTAAAGGACTTTGGTGCCGAGGGGGGGGGACTCACAAACCCTGCTGTTTTACGCCGCTTTTCAGGTCTTTTTTGATTTCCTCAGTATTTTGACGCTTTGCATCATCGCACTATTCACACCGTTCGTACTAACCGGATTATTTTGTGACTCAGATGTGACTCCAAGTTTCTTAAATTGTCGGCTCCGCCGGCGGATCTTTTAACCACCAATACTAAGCAGATCTTTGGTGAGGGAAAGGACCGGCGTCACCTGACGCCCTAAACTTCACACATCTCTTTGAGGTCAGCCCCGGTTGGTTGATCACGGCGGACACCAATGAAAGAGTACGACATGCACGAGGGCGCACTTGCGTCATTCGGAACTGGCAATTCGCTCTGCGACTTTGGAAACCTGCATGAAGACAGTGTCCAGATCGAATTCGCTGAAGTCCACAGCGCGCAATACCGGCTTCAACTGCGTTCGAGCTGAATAGTAGAGGGAAGCCACCGTGAATATCATAGCTTGGTGGCGACAGCGAGTTGGACAAATTGCGTAGGATCGCGACTGCAGAGGGATGAGCCGTGATGTCACGTCTGAAGGCAGAAGGAGGCGGCACACATCACAGCGAACCTTCACCACTCACGTTGTAGCCGCGGGCTCCGCACTTAGGATAGGCGTGCAGAACGCACTCGGCGTCCCCGAGCGCTTCGCGCAGCCAATGCAAGTAGCTGGTGTATTCTTCCTGGCCGAATAATCGCGGCCCGCGATTACGTCCGAGTTGGACAGCGTAAAGCGGACAACATCGAACTGGAAGAGCGCGCGGAGTGGCGTGACCGCACTTCAACATCCACTCAAAAATAAATGAGGCTTCTTCTGATCAAGGAATCTAATCCCATCTATCAAACTCGTTGGGAAGATCAAAACCCCAGAACACTAGGCCGGCTGTAACCATGGACGACGAGATTTTCGCCGTAAGGACGCAAGTAGTGAAATGGCGCACCTCGGTGAGTCGTGAGGTCGAACAGAAGCCCCTGTAGGGGTCCTCGCCCCACCCAGTCGGGCCGTCCGGCCCCACTTAGATACTCGAAATAGGGTGCGAGTTTAGGGTTGGCCCGGATGCTGTCCCTAACCATTCTCTCCAAGATTTGGCCGTATGCTCGCGGCGGCGCTTCAGCCGCAGCCCACAGTTCCTCTGGAGTAAGGTGGATTTGGGCATGCCCCATCAAATCACCAGCAAGCGCCTCATTCTGAGAACGTACTACTCCGGCAAAACCTTCGTTGAGTTCGACGATGGTCGGGGTCTGGCCAAGATGCTCGACTGTTGCGAGGGGCACCTGGCCAACATGCTCGACTGCTGTGAGGCGCACGGTGGCAGCCGCTAGGCGCCTACTCGCAGATGCACGTCCTAGCAGTGACCCAACTGCTGGACCTGCTGCCGCAGCTTCTAGGGCTAAGTTCTCAACTAGCTGTTCACCAACGATCGCCGCGCCTCCATACCTTGGGTCGATTGATGCTTTAGGAATATCCAAATGTTCAACTACTAGGCCAACAACGGGGCCAAGAAGAAACGGGAGAACATTAACTAGACCGTTATAGCCTCCTTTAACGAGTTGCCTTGCGTCGCCCCTTTCAAAACGACCTCTACCCTCGGCGGCTTCGAGAGCTTTCGGATCAGACACATCTGGTTCAAATGGAATCTCTCCTATTATCACGGTTTCTTGCGCGACTTGAATTGCTCCTGCCTTCGGTATCTCTCTGGCACCTCCCAGAGGTGATTTATCCAGCCCGGTCGGGTCAGCAAAATCTACCGGGTTGTGCGCGGCCAAGCCGTACGGAGATGGGCTGTCAATGTAGAGCAGTGGATCGCGGCTCGTGAACACGCCCGTTGCGGGATCGTAGAGGCGATGCGGAGTGCGGAACATCGTCGTGGTTCCCAATGATGGCATGCCTCGCCACATGGGCTCGGTCCTCAACGAGGCGAGTGGCGTCACGCCATCAGCGGCAAACACTGTGCTCGCGCCGAAGACATCGTAACGATGACGTTCCAGCACCACGCCCTTCGCGTCGGTGAGGCACATCGTCGACCAGCCCTCGTCCTGATGAATAAAGGCCGAGCCGGCCGCGTCAACGACGCAAAAGGGCGAGGGCCACAGGGGATGCGACGAGTGCTGGCGCGCAGCGCCGGGCGCCGGACCTGAGATCTCGTGGATTCGCGTGGACCCGGCGAACCAGCGTTCAAACTCCTGACCGTCCGTTTCACCTACCGCCACGCGGGACAGCGCATCGTATTGCAACTCAGCAACGATCGCTTTCGTCGCGCGATCTATCACGCGCCTAATTCGATTCAGTGCGTCGAGTTCGTAGTTGTAACGGGCATCGCCGATGCGAGTTCCGTCGGCGTTGTAGGAGATCGCGCTGGCTCCGACTGCGGTCAAGCGGTGATCCGCGCTTGAAACGTAAGTCTCGTTGGGCGCTCCTCCGTTCAGACCTGTAACCTTCGTCCGCGTGTCTGCGGCATCGAGGGTAAACGCGATGCCTGGCGATCCTGCGGCTGCGATTCGCGCGGCGGTCACATCAGCCACTTGCGCTGCCGGCGCAGTAGCATCCGGCAGCGGGGCCAGCGGGAATCCTGAGTGCGCTTCCACGAGGCGTTCTTTGCCGTCGAAGCTATGAACGAGATTGCGAGCCGGTGCGCCGAGATACTGGACCACCGCCCGGTGTCCACCGTGGTCATAGCGCAGGCGGCACGAATCGAGCACGACTCCACCTTTCCGATACTCGATCCGAATCAAGCGCCCCTGGTCATCATGGACCAACTGCCCTTCGACACCGTTGCCGTAGATCATGCGCACCGGACGGCCTGCGGTGGAATAGAAAATTTCGAGCAGCACATCACCCGCCTTTCCGCCAAGGTTGCCGGGCGTCAAGAGGATGATGCGCGTGGGTTGACCGGTGGGGTTGTGTTGCGTCCGTTCGCGACGTCCGTCGGGGAACACGAGATCGGTCGAGCCAGTGGCGTCGTCGTATTCCATGCTCACTGTTTTGTCACGAGCAGTTTCTTCGATCAAACGGCCAAGACTGTCATAGCGCCGCCGAATCGTGTCAGTGCCAATTGAGGCCTGTACCACCCTCCCCATTCCGTCGTAGACAAGGTCATGCGGCGCAACGGCCTCCTGCCCCGCCGCGGCAACACATGTAATCTTGACCGGCCTACTCTCATCCTCAGCGTATTCGAGGACGACTTTATTACCCGAAGGCATTCGCTGTTCGATCGTGCGGGCGTTAGTGTCGAAGAGAAACTGCGTGGTGGTGCCATCGGGTGGTTTGAGTGTCACAGTGCGACCGAGCGCGTCGCGCTTCCACGCGGTCGCCTGGCCTGTGGGGTCGATGTAGCGATCCATCCGCCCGTTCAAGTCATACTGAAACTGCGACCGCAACGCCAGACCACCAGGATCGATCAGGTTCTCAACAACTTGACTGAGGGCGTCGTACTGCAAACGGCTGGTCACTCCCGACGACGCCAGTTGCTCGATCGGAAGGTCCCGGTCGTCGTAGTGAGATTCTGCGACCGACCCGAGATACTCGGAACGCCTCAGGCGACCTCTCGCGTCATAGGTATTGCTGCGAGTGGTTGTACGCGTTAACCCGTTTTCGATCTCAATCAGAGTTAATTTGCTGAGATCACCGGATGCGTCGTAGGTGAACCGTTGGACATTGCCGTGAGGATCAGTCGTCTCGGTGAGTCGACCGATTTTGTCGAAGTCGTAGCGGTACTCGGCCCCGCGGGGCAGCAAGACCGCGCGCACGTTGTCGTCCTTGTCATAGAGATAGCGAGTCTTCAACGGCACCACCGTGGCAGGAACATCGCGGAAGGACGACAGCGTTGTCGAGATAAGGCGGCCGCGTTTGTCGTATTCATAGGTCTTACGCTGGAGCAATGGCCTCGGAACGCCACCCCCCGGCGCTTTATCTTCAACTTGTTCTGCGAGTAAGCGATCGTCTGCACCAAATTCAAGCGTTCTAACCGCCCCGCTCGCCAGCGTAATACGATGCGGTCGACCCCAAACGTCGTACTCGAACTCCGTCACACCGGTCGTCGGAGCCGTGATCCGCCTCACGCGTCCCGCGCGGTCGTGTAGGTACTTCGTTGTCAATGCGACGCTGTCACCAACTGCGACTGTCTCGCTCACGAGCGCGCCATTCTCGCCTAAGACCCTGTCGCTCCGCGTTCCCAGGGGATCCCAAACTGAAACAGCACGACCTTCATGATCGACGCGCTGAAGGAACTGCCTGGGGTGTTCCGTGTTGGCGGCTAACGTTACGCTCCGCACGTTCCCGACCTCGTCACGCTCATACTCATCGATGATCGCAGTGCCCTGAATCAACGCGGCTGCAAACGATCCAGCTGGACGCTCCACACGGACGATTGCGCCACTATCGTCAAACCACTTCCGGACTTGTCCCGTTTGCCCCCCCACCTCAGGCAAGGTGATCTGCTCGACCTGTCCATTGGAGTTGGGCTTTAGTACCACGGTACGGCCACCGGGCGATTGGACCTCGTTTACGAATCCCGCTGTGTCGTACCCAAACTTTGAAACCAGGTGGAGGGTGTTTGGATCTTGGGTGATCTCCGAAAGAAAGCCATCATGGATCCCTCCGGAGATGTAGGTCAGCTCAGTCCGCCCACCTTCAGCCTTCACGGTTGCAGTGAGTTGGCCGCGTGCGTTGTGCTCAAACAGGAGGTTGCTTTGTTGCGGCACTCCGTCGGCGCCGACGACCGCCGGAAGCTGGATCCGAGTAAGCCGCCCCGTGCCGGTGGGATTGACGTCGAAATCGTAAAAGAAACGAGTCTCGGCGCCAGTCTCATCTTCGGTTCTGGTCGGCAGCTGGAACCGCGGTTCGTATTGTCCCTGACACAGCACACGGCTCGGAGTAAGGTCAGATAGCGGAGCCGCGAGTTCGACACGACGCAAGTTGCGTCGCGCACAGGGGTCTGGATTGGCCGAGTCGTAGGTGAAGAATCTTCGCAAGCCATCCGGGCCGACAGTTTTCGTCACGTTCCCTTCGGCGTCATGCTCCCACTGGCTGGTGATGACACGAAAGGATCGATCGCGGTTGAGCCGGCAACGATAGTCGAGCAAATCCCCACGGTAGTTGAAAGTGTAGGTGTGTAGTGATCCGTCCGGCGGTCGCACTAGCGTTCGCGCTGCAAGGACGTCGGTAAAAACCGGATCGGGCGATACATATTGAATCTGCTGGTACTCAAACTCGTACTCGAAACCAGTCAACCGCTGCCGCACAACAGAATTGAATTCCCAACCCGCTTCCGGTCCAGCGAATTCATTCTCCACCATCAGCCGATCATCTGCGTCGTGAATTCGCAGGATGTTGTGCTTCATCGCTGGGTGGTTGTTATAGGAGTCGTATTCATACGTAGTGGAAAGGCCCTTCGAATACAGAGCGGTGGCCGGGAGGATCACGCGGACCAGATGCTCGATTTCAGTGTCATGCTGGTAGCTAACGACTCGTGATCCAGTGTGATCGGTGACCTGCTCCAGCAGTTCACAGCTGCCGTAGTGGAAAAGCAGCCCGCGGCCGGCGGCATCTAGAACAGATGCGACTCGATTGATCGGGGCATAACTGAGTTGCACAACGTTGCCATGCGGATCACTGATCTTGGTGAGTGGGATGCGCTCGACATCGCTCCAACCGGCTGGGCGGTCGAACTGCCATACCAGACCGCCCGGAAAATGGACTTCAAAAACATCAGCCAGGCCAGCGATGCGTTCCAGCCGGGCGGCAAACCCTGGCCTGGGCTCCAACTTGCCGCCAGTTTCGCGGAAAGGCTCTTCCCGCAGTTGGCCCATCCACAGTGCGACACTTCCGTCGTTCAGCTCCCTCAGGTAGACGTTATAAACGTGATCCCACCCGAACCCCAACGGCCCGTAATAGGGGCGACCGCTACGGTAGGACCTGCTCATCGTGATGGGAATATGAGGCGTAGGCACAGTGAGATCAACCACGCTGATGGTAAAGGCCCCGGTGAAGAGATTTACTGGATCAGCATCGGCGGCAGGCGTCCGCGCCGTAGGCTCCGAATGGCTCGGGTGTGATTGCCCCGGACGTTCGTTTCGTAGGGTTTGTCGCACGAGCGAGTCGAAATCAATCGCGTTGGGGGGCGGCGGCGAAACCAGGTTGACAACTTCTTCCGCTGAGTGCGGTAAAAGCGGACCTCCTAAGCCCCAATAGATCTCTAGGGCTTGCTGAGTGCTGATCTGCGTTTCCGAGGGATCATTCTCGACCACCGCTGGCGTCGAAACATCGGGGGCTCCCATCAGATCAGGGGAGTCTCCGGCTTCTGGCCGGGTTTCTATCGGCGCGGTACTGGTAACGACTTTCGCTGGCGCTGCAGGTGGAGCATCACCAACTCCACGCGGACATGCTTCTTCTAACTGATTGATGATGCCTTTCCACTCTTGACCTACCCCTTCTTTCGTCGCACTGCGGAAGGCGTCCAGGAAGTCGCGCATTTGGCAAGGATTGTCCGCAGAGAACACACTTCCGGCATCGAAATGGAGGGCTTGCCCTTCAAATGTCATGTCGAACGAATGAAGAGCCTTGAAGGTAATAGGCATACTAATAGTGTTCCCAGGCTTTCGTCTCGACCCCTCTTCAAATGGTTCGACGATGCGTCACCGCTTATCTCGTTTCCGTCGATATGTCTTGCGTTCGAGGCTAATGGTGACCGGAGTGTTCGGCGTGACCAGCGTCCCTGCGGGCGGCTCAAGCGTAACGGCATAAGCTGCTGGAACGGGCCGTCCCTCGATAGTCGGCTCACTCTGTAAGCCAGCGTCGCGAAGGCGGCAAGTGGCTTCTGAAAGTTGGAGTCCAACTACCTCGGGCAAACGAACAGACAGTCCAGAAGCGACTTGTACGGAGACCTCTGTCGCGGAATCCACCAAAGCGCCAGCTTCCGGATACTGCGCAACAATGGAGTCCGAGGGCAACGGACTATCCACTACAGTCGCAGTACCGAAGATCAATCCGGCAGCTGCCAGAGCTGCCCGCGCTTCATTTAATTGTAGTCCAATCAGTAGCGGCGCTGTGATCTGCTTACGCTCAGGCACTGGCGGAGGCCCTTTTGGTTCGTTGATATCCATGAGCGCGCGGCGTATCTCCACCGCCTCTGCGAAAGATAAACCGAAGCTCTCGACCTGCTGTGCCAGCGGCATCTCAAGCATCTGTGAGCGGGTTATCGAAGGGTTGTAGGCTGTCACGCGGTACGCCAACGTCCGGTCGATTCCCGGCCAGTCAGAGAGACGTGTGTTCACGTCAGGATCGGCATTACTGATATGCACTCCCATCTGGCTCGCCATGAGCTGGGAGTCGAGCAGGCCGACCGTACCCCGTGGATAGCGGTCGGCGCTGGAGATTGATTGCAGAAGTTCGTGCTTCAGGTCGGCGCCCAGCTGATTTGCCTCGTGCGTGGACATAGACTCACGCCCTCGGCTCTCTTGCGCCGGGTCAGCCGGAAGCGATTTTTCGTAGACCACGCTGGGCCCCGTATCCGCCGGATCAAAGACGATGGGTGCCGGGCACGAGCAGACAGCACGCCCGGTGATCATTAGGCCGGGTCTACGCCCAACGAAGGTTGGAACTTTTTTCTTCAGAAACACAGTTGCAGCCAGTTCCAGGGATGGGTGGTATTTCCCAAAGCGGGTCACCCATCCAGTGACCGTGACCTGCTCGGTGCCTACGATGAATGAGTAATCAGACATGGACGAGGATTCCGACCGTGGTGCGTCATTCTCATTAACCGACGTCAGTTGGTAGCCTCCTGTGTCACCGTGGGGTAACCCCCCCAGGGGCACCCCCTGTGGGCCTTTAGCCCTGTCTATGACATAACCGGCTTTCACCGCAGTGCTGCTTGAATTTGTCCGACGGTCTTCGGTGGGTTCTACCCTGAGATGCAGTTGGGTGTCCGTCTCGCCCCAGTCGAGAATTGGCGCGCCGGTGAGGTGGGCAGTTTCTAAATAGGCCTCAACACAGAATTGTTCCATCTCTTTCGGCCTCACTACGACCAGCATAAATTCCTGAACCCCCTCAATCTCTCGCGGACCGTTCACGAAAGTGGAGGGCGATTGAACTGTGTGTGGCCGCGGGAGGACAAAGAAAACAGCTCGATTGGTGCCTAGATGATAACTGTCCAACTGGTGATACATCTGGCTGAGCTGGGTCGTGTGCGAGAACGTTTCACGCGCTTCACGCTGTGCGTCCGAGGTGCGGATATTTTCAGATCCCTGCTGGCTGAGATCCGTCGTGCCTGACTCATTGGCTATGGATCCCGTTGCCGACGATCCACCGCCACCCTGACTGAGGGTCAAGCCGGCCCCAAGTGTCGTCTTGTCTCTGACCTCATGCGATTGCAGCGTGGTCTGACCTAGACGAACATTTACATCCTCAAGCGAGCGGGACATTACCTCGCCAGTATCGGTGACCACTTCATATAGTTCGCGCTTCTTGGGATCGAAGTCGGCGAAGTAGGGATAGTCATCCAGCGCGAACTGTTTATCATCCGGATGCGGCGCTACCACCACTTCGAGAATCGCGCCGTAGCAGGGGTAATATCTGGAGGCATAGTCTGATAGGAGGGCAGTGAGATCTGCATTGGTCCATCCAGATCTCCTGAGTCGTTCGCGAATCCGAATCTCCCTGCCTTCCTGAAATCCCGTGATCGTGCATGACACTTTCAGGTAAGTGACCCGGAAATCGTCGCTTTGTTGCTGATCTTCGGGCGGCTCATAGTCGAAAACAGCTACAGAAGAGCGCCAACGAAGCGGCAAATCGCGATCGCACGCCACCCGGTCCATCATGTCTTGGCTAAACGCAATCCGTCGCCACGGGATGTCAATTGGAAGTGAGAAGGTTGCGATCGTCATGCTTGCCTCCTAATAGGATTTTTTTATTTGCACTCTTCAAGCTCTCATCACTTCTTTGCGTCGAGTGCCAGCTCTTTTGGCTTCTTCGCTGCTCGGAGTCACGAGGCCAGTCTGGCACTCATTTTTTGAGGACCCAAGCTCGCCTGCTCCGCGCTAACTTACTTGTTGCCGATGAAACCGCTGTCAGATGATCGATAGATTGCGAGGCGGCTCTATTTGTGTCCAGAAACAATAGCACAGAACTTTAGAGGATCTGTAAAGAATCGAGATTTGGCTAGCGGAATGAAACATTTTTCACCCGAGGTCATGTTGCACCTTCCAAGTTGAATTCGGAGAGTAAAAGACTTAGCCTTTAGTCCGACGACAAGGTCGAGACTCCCACGGCCTTGCGCTTGTTGCGCGCCGGAAACCCTGCACTCATATCACAAAGTCTTCCAAGTCCGAGCCGCGACACGTTGCGAGATTTTGAACATCCCCTATTGCGGGCGCAAGCCGGCACTCATGAACACGATTACAACGTCCAATCAATGAACGGTGCATACTAAGTGAGCAACGCACTCAGAGCGTTGTGCTTTTCTTGCGTTCTTTTTAGCGGCGCACGGGAAATGCGGGACATACGAGCCAGAATTAACGAGGTTCCCATGCCTAAAGAAGCTAGAGGATTTAGATTTCTTCTGAGTCAGAAACGAAACAGCCGATTTTGTGCCTCGGTTGTTCCTGTCTGAGTGAAACCCTCACCAGCTATGGTAAGTGCGGTGGCTTATTTTGTGGTGTGGTGCCGAAAGTCGGCATAATAGTTCATTGGCACTGGCAGGTGCCTTTTTGTAGAGTTGAGATGATGTAAGTTACTGACAATAAAGAACTTGGTGCCGAAGGGGGGACTCGAACCCCCACGAGTTACCTCACACGCCCCTCAAACGTGCGCGTCTACCAGTTCCGCCACTTCGGCTCATTCGGGAAGGTTTTCAAAAACCTGACGTCGGA
>Ga0070699_100000471_pt1 | contig 38445 bp, 30 predicted proteins | sample KBSK1503metaG_FD_65473 | JGI IMG/M metagenome (GOLD analysis project Ga0070699, IMG submission 65473) | Corn, switchgrass and miscanthus rhizosphere microbial communities from Kellogg Biological Station, Michigan, USA - KBS K1-50-3 metaG | ecosystem: Host-associated > Plants > Roots >... | reverse complement strand
GCGCTTCCCCTTGTGCTCCGCCGAAGAGGGTTTACAGGGAGCGTCCTTCTCCGAGGTCGGTACCCTCTCAGGCGAGGCTCCGCTATCGGGAGGAGTACCCTCTGAAAACAAATCTTCGGTTGCACTAGCACCAGGCGCGTCAGCGCCGGATAGATTGTCTTGTCTAATGTCTAATGTCTCGCGACCCCGCATGCGGGGCCTAGATTTCGGATCTGGGGGCCTAGATTTCTGAAGTGGGGGCCTAGATTTTCCTGGCTCCGGAAATCTAGGCCCCGCATCGGGGGTCCAGATTTCTCCATCTAATCTAGGCCCCGCATCAGGGGGCCAGATTTCGGCCGGACGGCCACGCTTGATAGGTTCACTGGTCGCGTCTAGCAGCCAGACCACACTGGCCTTTGGGTCACCCGCCAGCTTGCGACTGATGACCGGCCACCAGCGGTCGCCGTATCCGTCCTTCCTGCCGCCGGCCAAGATCTGGTGCTGAACGAGGCGTGCGCGTGCGCGCTTCACGCTGTTCTTGCTGCAGCCGAGCAGCTCCGCGACTCGCTCAGCCGAAGCGGTGCTGCATCCCCTGTCATTGTGGGAGAAGTACACGTCGACGACGTACACCCCCATCATGGCGAAGGCGCCGCGCGCGCGCTCGTCAGCGCTCTCGGAGTCCTGGGGGTTGAATAGTGCCTCTCGGAAGATCGAGGCGATGCCGATGGCCATGGCCTGGAGCAGGACGGCCGGCCGGCTCTCGCAGGCGCCGATCTCCTCCGGTGTCATGTGCTCGGATAGCTTCTCCCGCCGGTTGGCGAACCAGTCGGTGAGCACCCCGATGTAGTAGGCCTTTTTGCCCTCGATACCCCTGGCCTCGTCGTCCTCCGGCGTCGGCTGCGCCCCGGAGTTGTGGCCGATGCCAGGCGTTGCCTCGCCCTCGATACTGCGCTCGTGCGTGGTGTCGACGCCGTTCATGCGCGCCCTCGTGCTTTTGGATGCTCTTCGGGGGCGCGGACAATCGCCGACGACACGCACGGTACCTGGCGGGCATCGGGCCATCAGGGCGTCGATGTAGGAGGTGGGAGCCGTCATGGCGGCCCCTCCAGGCCCAGGGCGGCCTCGTCGTCCTCCTTCTCCCGCGCGTCGAATAGCTCAGTCATGGCGTCCGCCACCGCCCTCGCGAACTCTGGCCGGCCGAAGACATCGACCAGGAGGGTGGCGACGTTCTTGGGGTGCATCCGATTGAGCAGCGCACGCAGGACCGCGCAGATGGTGTCAACGTCCATGAGGTGCTCGGAGGCCGACACCAGGAATTCCCGGTGCAGAGCTGGGTCCGACGCCATGAGCGCCTCTACGGCGGACCGCATGTCCGGCGCGAGCGGCTTCCGCTTCTCAGCGGCCTTGGTGGTGGCGGCCTTCGGCCTCTCACGCGCGACTGCGGCCTTAACGGCGGCCCGCGTCGGCTCCTCACCGGCGGCGAGCTTGGCGTCCAAGGTCTGGCGCACGATGCCGGGCCGCTCGCGCTCGGCGTCTCGGATCTGGCGGGCCTCGTGGATGTCCTTGCGGGTGAGGCCGATGTCCTGGACGGTAGGAGCATTGTTCCGGTCTGGAACATTGCTCACCCTATCGCCGCCTGGCTTCTGGACCTCTCCCCGCTCTTGCGCCGCGTCATACTCGTCGGCCAGTCGGCGCTTCGCCTGCGCCTCGATCTCCAAGGCGTCGGCTTGGGCTCGGTGGGTGGCGGCGATCAGGGTGTCGTGCGCCTGTTTGGCCTTCGCGAGCCGCGCCAGCCGTTTCGCCACGTCGTAGGCGAACGATGCCATCTGGCCGGCATCGAGCACTTCGGCTGCGGTTCCGGCGTTGGCGAGTGTCTCGGCGGCGCGGGCAACGAGCGCAGGAAGAGACTGGGCCTGCTGAACCAGAGCTGACGTAGTCGCGGTGGGCGTGGTCGAGGAGTCGAGCACTATGCCGCCCTCCGGGATATGGCGACCTCGGCGGCGTCGATGGCGTGTAAGATCTCGCCCAGTAGGTGGCGCTCGGCTGTGGTGGCCGGCGTCGTCCCGGTGGCGATGTCGGATAGGGCCGCGATGGCCTGCTTCGGCAGGAGCAGAGCGAAGGGGTGCGCAAGGGCGCGGCCGGCGTGCTCGGCGTCAGTGAGGTGCGATGGGAAGAGCATGGTGCCATCTCTCGTGGATGGCGCCGCCGAAAAGGTTGCAAAACGCGCAGTACGGCCTTATCTTGGAGACGCTGTTGACGTGGTGGTTGGCAGCAGACAGTTTCTCGGGGCGCGCTGGTCCATCGGCGCGCCTTTGCGTTTTCTGGCGTCTCATGCGGCCTCGCCCCTGGCCGCCTGTAGGTGGCGGTCCCGAAGTACCTGCTTCGACGCGCAGATCCGGGAGCCCTGCCGGTAGTGGGGGATGAGGTTGCGCCGGACCAAGTACCTCACACGTTCGACAGGATCGCCGGTGAACGCTGCGATCGCCTCCGCGCCGCGGAGGATGTCGTTAGCCAGATCCAGATTGTCTGCGCTGGGACCAGGATCGCGGTTCAGACGAACCTGGACCGCGCGTTTCGATGTCTGTGACATTGTCGTCTCGCACTGAATGGTGTCTGCGCTTCACTTTAGGTGAAGATTGGTGAAGGCAGCCAAATGCGAGTACGAGCAAGATGTCAAGCGACTTGCTCATTTCCCCGTGCTCGAAACTGTTGAAATCGCCCGGCGTGGGTGCCGGCGCTCAACCATGGTCCCAATGACCCGATTAGGGTCACGCAGCGAAATCGGATCTCCCCACGATGGCTTCAACCGCCAGGTCACTAAGTTGCGCCTGAGATCATTCGCTTCCTTCTCGCCGAATAACTCCACCAGTTTGTCGAAAGCGCGCTCTGCCTCTTCCTTTGCTTTCGCGTCGATATCGTCAAAGCGCCCCTGGAGGAAGTCAGCCATTGTCGGTGCGGTATCCGGTCCGTGCAGCACGTGCCGGGCGAAGAACGGGGACCGTGATTCTCCCACGGTCGCGAGGACCCAATCGTTGTGCAGGGGTTTGACGTCGGGGTCGATCACCACGATGTCGCCGGCCTCGAAGTCGGGGGAGTTGTGGTAGTCGAAGACCTCGATCGCGAAGGCCTGCGGCGAGCAGGGAAATGATGGAAGGACTCCCGCAGTGTCCTCCGGCCACTCAGGCGGTGGAATACCTGGCTCAATTAGGCGGACTTGACCAAGCGAAAGCATCGGGACCGGCCGCTTCCCAACGATCTTTTCTGCAATCCTCAGCTCCTCCGCGCTGAAGCCGGTGACCAGATAAACCATGTCAACAGCGCAGACATCCGCCAGCTGCAGCAGATTCTCTCTCGACGGAAACTTGTGCCCGCCCTCCCACTGCCGGACGGCGCTCACCGACACGCCCATCGCATTTGCGGCCTCTTCGAGCGACAGGCCTGCCGCCTCACGCGCCAAACGGATGCGCTTATTCCAACCGTCGTCGCCAAAGACCTTGGTGCCCGGTGTCCGCCGTGCTTTTGCAGTCCCGCTCATGACGAAGACCTTATATAGGCGCCGCGGTGCGGGCCATCGTGCAGCCGGCACAAAACGTCAGGTCGCGCACCATGGGGTGTTCGTTGTCGCATCCTTGTCGCAACCCCTCATTGCGACCCGTTACAAATGGCTGATTTTGCTTACCTCTTGTTGCGAGCCGTTGCGACAACGAATTCCGGCCCAATCTGTGCTAAGTCATTGGTGCCCCAGGAGGGACTCGAACCCCCACGTCCTTGCGAACATCAGATTTTGAGTCTGACGCGTCTACCGGTTCCGCCACTGGGGCCCGAGTGGAGGGCCGCGCATCATAGCGGCGGCGCCTCCAGCGTCAAACGCGATGTCGGTGCCCGCAACGGTACGGGACGCAGGCGCGGCATCCGCGCCTTTCGGCCCTCCGACGCCCCCCGCCGCCCCCCGGGGCCTGCGCTCCTCCTCGCCACCCCTTGCTGCGCTGCGCCACAGGGGCCGCACATTGACTTGCCTTCGTTGGTCTTAATAACAATTGCCACACGCGTGAGGCCGGCTCCGTGCCTGGAGGCTGTGCCCGCAGGTGCGGGCCAGTGCACGCCGAGAAAGTCGTTCAGGGAGGGAAACCCCGCGCATGAAGCTCGCTCTAAGAACCTGGCCCCTTGCGGCGGTCGTCGTCGCGGTGCTGGCCCTGCCGCAGGCGGCGCTGGCTGAGATCAAGGTGGGCGTGACCATCGCCGCCACCGGGTCCGCCGCCGCCCTCGGCGGGCCCGCCCGCAACACCTTCACCGAGCTGTTTCCGAAGGAGATCGCCGGCGAGAAGATCACCGTCATCGTGCTCGACGACGCCAGCGACCCCGGCAATGCCACCACCAACGCCCGCCGCCTCGTGACCGAGGACCGGGTGGACGTGCTGGTGGGCTCGTCGATCACACCGAGCTCCATGGCCGTGGCCGGCGTGGCGCTGGAGAACGGCGTGCCGCACTTCACCCAATCGCCCATCGGCCTGCCGCCGGAGCGCGGCAAGTGGACCTTCATGATGCCGCAGCCCGTATCGCTGATGGCGAAAGCGGCGTTCGACCACATGAAGGCCAACAAGGCGACGAGCGTCGGCTTCATCGGCTTCTCCGACAGCTGGGGCGACCTGTGGGTGAAGGAGTTCAAGGCGCAGGCCGAGCCCATGGGCCTCAAGATGGTGGCCGAGGAGCGCTATGCGCGAGCCGACACGTCGGTGGCCGGCCAGACGCTCAAGCTGGTCGCCGCCAAGCCCGACGTGGTGCTGGTGGCCGCCTCCGGCACCGGCGCGGCGCTGCCGCAGATCGCGCTGCGCGAGCGCGGTTTCACGGGCATCATCTATCACACGCACGGCGCCGTCACGAAAGACTTCATCCGCATCGCCGGCAAGTCGGCGGAGGGTGCGATCCTGCCGTCGGGCCCGCTGGTCGTGGCGGAGCTGCTTCCCCCCAGCCCGCAGACCAATGCGGCGGTAGAGCACCTCAAGGCCTACGAGGCCAAGTACGGCGCCGGCTCCATCACCCAGTTCAGCGGCCATGCCTACGACGTGGGCCAGATTCTGAAGCGGGTGGTGCCGGTGGCGCTCAAGACTGCCAAGCCAGGCTCGAAGGATTTCCGCGACGCGCTGCTGGCCGCGATCGAGAGCGAGAAGGAGATCGCCGCCAGCCACGGCGTCTACAACTTCACGCCCACCGACCACTCCGGCCTCGACGAGCGCGGTCGCGTGCTGCTCACCGTCAAGGACGGCACCTGGGCGCTGGTGAAGTAGCCGACGATCTCGGGACGGTGTCAGAGCGCAGGGCCTGACACCGTCACACGAGCCGGTGTTGGAGCTGCGGTGTCGGCCCCCAGGCGGCCCAGGGGGCTGACGCCGCAGACGCCGGCGACACCTACATTGTCCATCCACCCGCACTACATATCCATTGCGGTGCACAGCCTCCTGCGCCGCCTGTAGCCTTTGCGCAGGCGGCTGGCGCCGCCGGTGGTGCGGGGTCAGTCCCCGCTACCCCGATCCGCTGCAAGCGATGGAGGTTCCGATGCCCGACAAATCTTGGCTGCCCACGCCCTGGGGCGGACGCGAGCTAGACCCGTTCTTCCGCGGCTTCCGCACCCAGCTCGATTCCCTGTTCGAGGACTGGTTCGGCCGCAGCATGGGCGGTACGCTGGCGCCGCGCGTGGACGTGAGCGAAACCGGCAAGGAGGTGACGCTCAAGGTCGAGCTGCCTGGCGTCGAGGAGAAGGACATCGACGTGTCGCTCTCCGGCAACCAGCTCACTATCAAGGGCGAGAAGAAATCCGAGCACGAGGAGAAGAAGGACGGCGACAACGGCGAGCGCGTGCTGCACCGCGTCGAGCGCTCGTTCGGCGCCTTCCAGCGCACCATGACGGTGCCTTTCGACGTGGACCCCGACAAGGTGTCGGCCGACTTCAAGGACGGCGTGCTCACCGTCACGCTGCCGAAGCCCGAGGGCGCCGGCGAGCAGGCTCAGGCGCGCCACATCGAGGTGAAGCGGACGCAGTAGCCCGCTCATCGTCCGGGCCGGAGCGATGCGGGGCCAGGGGCGCCCAGGGGGCGCGCAGAGCTCGGGGCCGGCATCGCCCGGCCCCACAAATGGCTGCCTGGCCGTGCAGGCCCTCAAGTGGGAAGCGTGCGCCGGCCAGGCCGCGATGCATGGCGCGCGGGCGAGCCCGGCGGATCCGATTGCAGCGAGGCACCGCGAGCGCCTGGACAAGGCGCGTTGCGGCTGAGAATTTACCAGCCTCGTAGGCCACACAGCCCATAGGAAGCGCCCATGAAGCTGATCACGTTCCAGCGCGCCGGCCGCACGAGCTATGGCGTGGTCCAGGACGGCGGCGGTGTCGTCGATCTGGGCGGACGTCTCGGCCAGGAGGCGCCCGCGCTGGTCGATCTGATCGGGAAACGGCTGAAGTCGCGGGCCGAGGAGATCGTGGCACGCGAGGCGGGCGACTATCCCATCGAGTCCGTCAAGCTGGATCTGCCGTTGCCGGCGCCGGGCAAGATCCTGTGCGTCGGCATCAACTATCTCGACCGCAACGCCGAGTACAGCGACGGCACCGAGCAGCCGAAGAACCCCAGCGTCTTCCTGCGCGTGCCGGCGTCGTTCGTGGCGCACGGCCAGCCCCTGATCCGCCCGCCCGAGACCAAGCAGTTCGACTACGAAGGCGAGATTGCGCTGGTGATCGGCAAGCGCGGCCGACGCATCGCCCGCGAGGCGGCCATGGGCCACGTGTTCGGCTACACCATCTCCAACGAGGGCACCGCACGCGAGTGGACGCGGCACGGCAAGTTCAACGTCACGCAGGGCAAGAACTTCGACCGCTCGGGCTCCATCGGTCCCTGGATCGTCCCCACCGACGCGGCCCCGTCCGGGCCGCTGCGCCTCCAGACCCGAGTCAACGGCGAGGAGCGCCAGCACGACACTACAGCCAGGCTGCTGTTTCCGTTCGACTATCTCATCTCGTATCTCTCCACTTTTACCACCCTGGAGCCCGGCGACTTGATCCTCACCGGCACCCCCAACGGCGCCGGCGCCCGCTTCAATCCGCCGAAGTGGCTCGTGCCCGGCGATGTGGTGGAGGTGGAGGTGGAAGGTGTGGGGGTGCTGTCCAACCCGGTGCAGGACGAGTTGACTACAGGCGCGTAATGGAGGCAGACCTGCGAGTCGGAGTTCATTACTGGCCGCGGCGTGGCGTGCAAGCAGCGCTTATTGCCTTGCAAGGGTCGCAAAATGCCCATCCCGGATTATCAGTCTCTGATGCTGCCCCTTTTGAAGCACGCAACTCGAGGCGAGACGCGCGTACCGGAGGTCGCGGAGAAAGTTGCTGATGAGTTGGGTCTTACGCAGGAAGAACGTGAGCAGATGTTGCCGAGCGCTCGGCAGAGACTACTGCATAATCGCATTCACTGGGCCAAGTCCTACATGGTGAAAGCTGGACTGCTCGAACAGCCGCGGCGGGGGGCTTTCGTTGCGAGCGAGCAGGGACGTGCGCTGCTCGCGAGGAATCCCGAGAAGATCGATGTCGAGATGCTCAGTCAATATCCCGAGTTTCGGGAATTCTATCGTAGGGCGCGCGGGGGAGATGACGCGATAGTCCACCCGGAAGAGTCCAAGCCATCGATCGATGAAGTCACGCCCGAGGAGCAAATAGAAGCAGCCTACAGCGCGTTGAGATCCGCGCTTCGCCAAGACCTGATCCTGCGCATCTTGCAGAATAGCCCGAGCTTTTTTGAGAATGTAATCATCGACCTGCTTCTTGCGATGGGATACGGAGGCTCGCACCGTAGCGCGGCCGCCCAGCTGGGGCGTAGTGGCGACGGCGGCGTCGATGGCATCATCAATGAGGATCGCCTTGGGCTGGATCGCGTCTACATTCAAGCCAAGCGGTACGCGCAGGAGAACTCTATTGGCCGGTCAGACGTTCAAGCCTTTGTCGGCAGCCTCGTTGGGTTAGGGGCATCGAAGGGCGTTTTCGTTACGACTTCGAGCTTCAGCAGTCAGGCGCAAGAGTTCGTACGGCACTTGTCGCAGCGCGTGATCTTGATCGATGGCGCGCGCCTTACTGAACTAATGATAGAGCACAATGTGGGCGTGCGTGTCAGTCGAGCGATCGAGTTCAAGCGGTTGGACGAGGACTATTTCGCCGAGGACGAGTAAGAGCGTGACCGTGACGGACCACCGCAGCAACGCATTCGGCTTCGCCGCACCCCACGATGCGCCGATCCCCTATCTGCAGCGCATCCGCGAGTATTACGTGGGGCTGGGCTACGGCGCGCCCTACGAGTGGGCGCACTACGCGCACGTGCCGTTCCATCGCCTCGCCAAGCCGCTCAGCGAAGCGCGCGTGGCCATCGTCACCACCGCGGCGCCCTATCAGCCCGGCAAGGGCAACCAGTGCCCCGGTGCGCCCTACAACGCAGCTGTCAAATTCTTCACGGTCTATTCGGGTGACACGGGCGAGGACCACGACCTGCGCATCTCCCACATCGCCATCGACCGCCAGCACACCACGGCCGAGGACCCAGCCACCTACTTCCCGCTGCCCGAATTGCGCCGCGCTGCCGCGCGCGGGCGCATCGGCACTGTCGCCCCGCGGTTCCACGGGCTCCCCACCAACCGCAGCCATCGCACTACGCTGGAGGTGGACTGCCCCGAGGTGCTCGCCCGCTGCAAGGCCGATGCAGCGGACGCGGCGCTGCTCGTGCCCAACTGCCCGGTCTGCCACCAGAGCGTCAGCCTGTGCGCGCGCCTATTGGAGGAGAACGGCATCGCCACCGTGGTGATGGGGTGCGCCAAGGACATCGTGGAGCACGTGGGCGTGCCGCGCCTGCTCTTCTCCGACTTCCCGCTGGGCAATGCCGCCGGCAGGCCGCGCGACCCGGCCTCGCAGGCTGCCACCCTGGAGCTGGCCCTCGCGCTGCTGGAAACTGCGCCTGCGCCGCGAACGACCCTGCAGTCGCCGCTGGTGTGGAACGAGGCGAGCGCCGACTGGAAGCTCGACTACTCCAACATCGCCCGGCTATCTCCCGAGGAGATCGCCCGCCGCCGCGCCGAGTTCGACCGCGGCAAGGCCGTCGCCAGGACCGTGCGGGGCGGCGTCAGCCCGCGCAATACTTGAGGTGCTCCGGAGAGCGGTTCGCTTGCGGCTGCCCCTTCCCCAACTCTCTCTCCCCGTTCGTGCCTAAATGGAGCAAACGGGGAGAGCGCATCCATCAGCCGCGCCGATAGGGGAAGCAGCGCGCCGGATCAAGGGTGAGGCCGTAGTGCCGGGCGAGCTGGCGAATGGCGTCACCGTGCTCGGGGTAGGGATCGGAGTTGTCGACGCCGACCACGATCGGCTTGAAGGACCTCTCGTCCTTCCCAAGCGGCGGCAGCATGGCCGTCACCAGCGCGTTACCCTCCGCGTCGCGCAGGGTAAGGAACAGCGGCATCACGCGCTGGATGTGCGCCTTCAACCCAATGTTCTGCTCGATGTAGGGTGCCGAGCGCGGCGGCACGTAGCTCTTGGCGGCCTGCTCGTAGGCCTGCTTGAAGTACTTCTCGACGGCGTGGCTCATGGTGCGCGACTCGAGGGTGGCCTCGCCCTCGGTCTCGATGCGGAACCATGTCTTGGGCGGGGCATCGCACACGTACTGCATCGTCCGCTCCTGACAAGTTGATTGCGTCTGTCGACACGAGTTGAATCGCGTCTCGCGATGTAGGCTCGCGATGGAGGAAGGCTTGAGAGCGTGCCCAGGATGCCACGCAATTGCGACAAGGACTAGATGGGGGCGAGGCAGGCGCTATCCCACAACTGTGGGGCGATGGAAATCGAGCCGCGGCCGGAAAAGGGCGGCTGGCGCTCCGGCTGGCCGCGATCACCGCCGGCGCAAGACGCGGAGCGGGCGTGTGCTGGGGCAGAGAGTGGGCGATTTTATCGAGGGGAATATTTATCGGTGAGTTTCTTGAGGCGATGCAGGACCGACGCGAACCGGGCATTGGCCATGACAGGGCGTGAGGCTTGGCGGGAGACTTGCCACCGCTTCCAGAAGCTCGCGTAGAGGGGGCCGCGGTAGGAGCGCAGACGACGCTGCGCTCCTGTCGCGCTCACGGCCGTGTCATCGCTCACATTTTGCCGGTCGGCTTCTTCTTCAAGTGCTTCTCCATCTTCGTCTTCGACTTCTTCGTGGCGGCGAATGCATCGTCGGAGAGGACGGGAAGGACGATGGACGCGCCGAACGCGGCGAGGATGCTTGCGATCAAGAGCTTCTTCACGGGGGGACCTCCGTTGTTCCCAGTACCGCAGAACGATCCAACACCTGAGCTTCTCAAGGCAATCGGGGCGATTGCTGAGGAAGGGCAGGTTTAGTCCCGTTCGCGCCGGCCCTGCAGGCCCCCGGTTGCCGCTTCGCTGCGACCGCGGCGCGTCAGGTCGGGGAGGGCACGCGGCCAAAGTTTGTGCGCTTTCCCTCGATATGGTGTTGATCAAGACACACACTTCGCCTAGAATCCGCTTTTTCGTTGTGGGACGTGGGTGCTGGGGGCAAGAGGGACGAGTACGTTGAGCGTCGTACGTGGTCGAGTAGTGCCTCTGAGGCCGTTGCCACCTCGAGAGGCCAGCGAAACCGCCGTTGCGAAAGCCAGCGGCGAGCCGGCGACGGAGTCAGGGTCGCCGGACGGCAATGCCAGAACATGGGCCGGACCTCTCAGAGGTTTGACCGTCCATCCAGGCGGCGAGCCGGCCGTTACGCATGACCCGAGGGATGCCTCGGTAAGGACGTTGGTCGGGCCGCTGCGGTCGCTGTCGCTGCAGCCGGAGGGCGATGCCGCCCCGGTGGGGGGCGATCACCTGGACGTGGTGCACGCGCCGACAGCCAGGGTCATCCACCAGCTGAGACAGGCTCGGCACAAGCTGCAACGTGCCGCCTCGCCGGACCTGCGGCTCACCCCGGCAATCCGCGCTCTGTGGCGGACGGAGAAACGGCTGGATCGCCCACTTCGGGTAGCGGTCTGCGGGGAGATCAATTCGGGCAAGTCGTCGCTCGCCAACCTGCTGGCGGGGATCGAGAGCCTTCCCACCGCCATTCTCTCCAACACGCGCATCCCCACCTTGCTCTACTACGCCGCCGAGCCGGAGATCTGGACGGTGCAGCGGAACGGCAAGCGGGCGCGCCTCCGCAGCGACCGCGGCTTGCCGCGCGGTGATCAGATCTTCCGCATTGAGGTCGGCCTGCCCTCCCAGCGCCTGCAGTCCGTGGAGATCGTGGATCTTCCCGGTCTCGTCGATCCGAGATCCGGCCTGCCCGAGATCGACCTGATCGCCCATCACGTGGACGCGGCGATCTGGTGCACCATGAGCACCCAAGCCTGGAAGGAGAGCGAGAGAACGGCCTGGAGCATGCTGCCGCCGCGGCTTGGCGACCGCGGCATCCTGGTGGCCACCCATCGCGACCTCCTGCATAACGCGCGCGATCAGGAGAAGCTGCTGGGCCGGCTGTACCAGGAGGTGGGTACGTCCTTCGCCGGTATCGTTCTGGTCTCGACCGCGGAGGCGCTGGCGGTGATGGGCAAGGACCGGAGCGGGCCTGCCGGCGGAGAGTGGCTCGCTAGCGGCGCGGCCGCGCTGGAGAGCGTGCTCGGAGGCCTGCTGATGCGGCTGCGCGAGCAGCGGGCTGCCGCGGCCCTCCGCATGACGAGCCGGGTCGCCCATCGCGCGCTCGTGCGTATCGACCAGCAGATGCAGACTGAGCACGGCGCGTAGCACTTTGTCTCCTGCAGCGGTTTGAGTTGCCGCTGCAGGCTCGGGCGGTGACTGTTCGCGGGCGGCGGTCTGGCGGCGCGCACAGGGGCGGGAAAAAATCTGTACAATCCGACGAGTTGACCCTAATGGATGAGACAGTGGTTCGCTTGGGGCTCGCAAGCTGGCATTGATTTTGCGGAGCAAACCCACTTTTGCCGCAATCCACAGCGCATCGTGGGCCAGCTTCTGCCAAGCGGATTCAAGATTTCCGCAGGCCTGCATGGGCGTATGCGGACGGCGGTTGGGGCTGCAGGATATTATGCCGTATCATGGCCTTTCGGTTTAAGGACTGGTAATCTTGCGGACGCGGCCGGGTGCGGTCGGGCGGGTTTGTCTGGGGGATACACAGGATGTTGCGGTCGAGACAGGGTGCGCGCTGGCTCACAAGCCTGCTGATGACCTTAGGATTTGTCGCCGCTGTCGTGGGCATCCTGCGACCCGGCACCGTCGACGCCCAGACGTGCGGGACGGAGCACGTGGTCAAGGAGGGTGAGACGCTGGCGCAGATCGCGGCCCGCGCCTACGGCAACCCCACGCAGTGGACCGTGATCTTCTACGCCAACCAGGACCGGCTCGGCGGCAACATTTCGCTGCTGGTGCCGGGGCTGTCGCTGAGACTGCCGTGCATCGGCGGGCAGGCACCGGCCGCTGCCGCCACCACCCCGGCGGCACCGGCGGCCGCGTCGACCACCGCCGCCTCGTCGTCAGCGGCGGCGTCGGCTGAGCCCATGTTCGTCATCTCGTCCCTGGTGAACCGGGTGGAGTTCCTGACCGCCGACGGCTTCGCGCCGTACACGGGCCGCTCTCTGGAAGGCGGCGGCATGCTCACCCACGTCATCAGCTCCGCCATGAACCTCGTCAAGGAGGAATCGAAGGGCCGCTTCGACTTCGGCGTCTCCTGGGTCAACGACTGGGCCGCGCACTTGAACCCGCTGCTGCTGACGCGCGCTTTCGATGTGGGCTTCCCCTGGGCCCGGCCCGACTGCGAGGGCGCGACCAACCTCGACCAGAGCTCGCAGTTCCGCTGCCAGCGCTTCTTCTTCTCTGAGCCGCTGTACGAGGTGCTCACGGGCCTGTTCGTGCGCAACAACTCGAAGGTCAAGTCTCTTAGGAGAGATGACATCTCCGGCATGACGCTGTGCCGGCCGGCGGGCTATCCCGTCCATGAGCTCGACAAGGACGGCCGCAACTGGGTGAAGGACGGCATAGTCACCCTCATGCGTCCGCCGTCGGTCGACGAGTGCTTCCGCCTTCTCGACACCGGCGCCGTGGACGGCGTGGTGGAGGCCGAGCTCGCGGGCCGCGCCAGCATCACCTCGATCGGGATTGGCGGCAAGGTACGGATGATTGATCAGCCGGTGGCGCTCACGACCTACCACGTGCTGATCTCCAAGTCGCACCCGCACGCGCGCACGATCCTCTACTATATCAACGCCTCGCTGGAGAAGCTGCGCGAGCGCGGCGAGTACGACCGCATCATCGAGCGCCATCTCGGTCGGTTCTGGGAAGCCCAGGTCACCCCGAGCGCCACCATGGGCACCACACCCGCCGCGAGCAACAAGAAGGGCGGTGCGCGCGAGCCGCAGGTGGAGGGACCGTCGACGCTCGCGGGCGGTCCCGATCCGAAAATCAAGAGCGAGCCACCGAGGAAATAGCAGCGTGGTCCATGGCGAGGGGCAGGATTGTCCTCGCCGCCTGACGGCAGAATGTCGGGGCTTCCGGAGTGCCGGCGGCCCCGATGCTTTATCGGAAGCCTCGACGACTCCGCCGCTGTCACGAGCGCGGCTATGGCGGCACGCGGCTATTGGCGCATCGAGCCGATGATGCGCTCCAGCGAGACGCTGTCGGCCACCAGGCCGTCCCGTACGGCTGCGGCATACCAGGTGCGGTACCAGCGCGTCGCCTCCTTAACGTCCGGGGTGGCATCGGCCGACAGCCCCACCAGCACGTTCGGATCGTAGGACCGCGCCAAGTCCCACGCCGCGTCGGGGGAGCCCTTGTTGGCGAGGGTAAGCAGCTGCTCCCGCGCCGCCCGCACCTTTCCCTTGGCCATGAGGGCGCGTGCCCCTTCCAGCGCGGCCCTCACGTCGGGCGCCGCAGGGTCAGGCCGCTGCGGGGCCGCGGCAGGCTCCTGCGCCTGCGGAGGCGACGGCGGCACGCTCACCGTCCGCGCCGGCGCCTCCTCGGCCGTTCTGGGCGGATCGGGGCCAGGTCCCGTGGTGAGGACGAACAGGTAAACCGCCCCGAGCAGGCCGACCGTTGTGGCCAGAATGACGAACCATGCGGCGACTACCGCGCCGCGTCCCGACTGCCGGTCCGTGCCGGCGGACTTATTGGTGGCAGGCTCGGGCTCCGTCTCGAAGCCCTGCAGGCGCTGGAGGACCGCCTTGACCTCGCTCAGCTTGGGATCTTTGTTGTTTGAATGTGCCATGTGAGCTAACCAAGCGGCGCCGCATGGCGCATGTCACCCAGAATCTGGTCGGGAAGGTGGCAGCCGCGGTATCGCGCGCATGCCAGCCGAACTTCAACCCATAAGCAACAACAGCATCTCACTTCCGCCCCACTCCCCCCTATCATCCCGGCATGCTTTGCGCTCGTTATTCTTCATGTCGTGCCGCCGCCTCCATGACAATCCCAGCAAAGTGCAACCGGCGCGCCACCGATGGGCATGCCGGCAGGTCGCCGGGACACGCAACAGAGGTGCCGCAGCTCAGGGCGGCTCCGCTCCACGTCCAATCGCCAAGCGCACCCCATTGTCGATTGTCGCTGCAGCCGCCGCGCCAATAGTGCACAATAGGCGGGGCTGAGCTGGCCGACAGGATGCACTGTAATTGGGTTAGGTACCATCCGCTCCCAGGGTCGCAGCCTCAACCTTGAATGGCGGCGGCGGGGATTTCCTGCAGGGGGAGGCCGTGTCGAATCCATCGCATGACATTCGCAGCGAGCACCAGGGGCCGGAAGCCGGCGCACGGCTGTTCGCAACGCGCCAGATCGGCGCGGAGCTTGAGACCATGCGGCGGGAGCTGGTGGTCTGCGGCCGCGAGCTGCAGTCGGCCCGCCCGTTCCGCGGCGGCTCGTTCGTAGACGACATGCTGCGTCTGCTGGCGCGGCTCACCTGCCGCATCGCTGTGATCGGGCAGGTGAAGGCAGGCAAGAGCACGTTCATAAACGGGCTCGTTCGCAGCCCCGGGCTGCTCCCTACCGATGTGAACCCGTGGACCACGGCAGTCACTCATCTGCACTTCGCGCGTGGCGACGCCCCGCCGAACATCGCGGCGGAGTTCTCGTTCTTCGATTCGAACGAGTGGGAGCGGCTGGCGCGCGGCGGCGGCCATATCCGCGAGCTCACCCAGCGCTTGGTGCCAGGCTTCGAGCCCGAGCTGCTGCACAAGCACGTGGAAGCGATGCGGCGCCGCTCCGAGGAACGGCTCGGCTCCACGCTGCGCACGCTGCTCGGCAAGAAGCACGCATTCCCCTCGATCACCACCGAGGTGCTCGAACGATATGTCTGCTCCGGATTGCCGAGCACGGGGTCGGAGCATAAGGGCGTCTACTCCGACGTGGTCAAGTCCGCCGATCTCTATTTCTCCAGCAACGACTTCGGCTTTCCCACCACCATCATCGATACACCCGGCACCAACGATCCGTTCCTGGTGCGCGACGAGATCACCCGCCGCGCCCTGGAGAACGCCGATATCTATATCGTTGTGCTGACGGCACGGCAGGCGCTCTCATCTGCCGATGTGGCGCTGCTGCGCATCCTGCGCGGCCTCCACAAGGAGCGCATCTGCGTCTTCATCAACCGCATCGACGAGCTGGGCGACCTCGCCCGCGAGGTGCCCGCCATCGTGAAGCACGTGCAGAGCGGCCTGGGGCGCGAGTTCCCGAGCTCGGAGATTCCCGTCGTGGCGGGGAGCGCGCTGTGGGCGGAGCTTGCCATTCGCGGCGGCGGTCCGGAGGCTGACCGCGCGCTGACTCCGAAGGTTCGCGACTACGCCCAGTTCCTCATGGACAGCGCGGCGCCGGTCGCACCGTCCACACCGCAGGAGCGCATCGAGACCCTGTTCGTGTGCTCGGGCCTGTCGCCCCTGTGCGAGGTGCTGGCCCGCCTCACCCTGGACAGCCACACCGGTCGCGTCCTCACCCAGATCTCGCGCTCGTTCTCGGAGCTGGCCCGCGTCGGCCAGAACGCGGCGAGTCACGAGGTGGAGGTGCTGGAGACGGAAGGGAGATCGGTCGCCACCGTCGGCAACCAGGGCGAGGAGCTGCGCGCCGCCGATGCCGAGGTGAAGGAGAACGAGCGCCTCACCGGCACGCTGCGCACCCTGCTTACGGAGCTGGAGGCCCGCACCGGCCAGGTGATCGAGGACCAGTGCATCAAGACGGTCGAGATCCTGCGCGACGTGGTGGCGGGTTTCTCCGAGGTGGAGTGCGAGAACATGCGCAACGCCCTGGTCGAGGGGCACCGCGGCCGGGTGTGGCGAAGCGACTCGACGCTGCTGCGCCAGAGCCTGGAGGAGGAGTTCGTCAAGTCGTTCCGCGAGGCCGAGCAGGAGATCGCCAAGCTCGAGTCGCACGTGTTCCCGAAGCTGAAGCTGCTGCTGGCACGCTATCGTCCCGACTGGCAGGCGCTCGACCAGACCGCGACCGGGACCACCGCGGAGCTGCCGCCGCTGACCGCGCTCAGCAAGGCGGTGGCGCTCGATCTGGGCGAGCCGTGGTGGAAGCAGTGGTGGACGCGCGACCGCAACTTCGAGGGCCAGGTCGCCGAGCTTGACGGCTTGATCCGCCGCGAGTTCTACCCCATCGTCGACGAGCTGGTCCAGTCGGCGCGCACGCAGCTCAGGGCACGGCAGGCGAGCTCGCTGCAGGAAGCCAACATGGTCTTCATGGGGCTGGTCGAGCTTCTGAAGGAGCAGAGTCGGGCGCGACTGGAGCGCATGAGCGCCCTGATTACCGGCGGCGAGGCGGCCCGCACACCGGAGATGCAGCGCAACCGCGACGCCCGCACGGCGGAGCTGAAGAGCCAGATCAGCAAGATGGACCTGCTGGCGCGGCGACTGGAAAGCATCGAGCAGGCGTGGGCCGAGAAGATCGGCTGAGCTGACACGGGATTGGGCCAGGCCCAATAACGGCATCGGCCCCCGGGCCGGACGGCGGAGTGTTTTTAAAGGCATGGCCAAGACCAGGGCATCCAGGGCCGCTCCGAAGGCGAGGCGGGCATCGGCGACGGCTTCCGACACCAAGCGGAAGACGACCCCCGCCAAAGCGGCCAAGAGGAAGGCAGCCCCCGCTAAAGCAAAGGCAAAGCCGGGCGGGGCAAGACCGCGATCGGATGGTGGCCAGTCGGCAAGGTCGAGGCTGGTCGAGCTGAAGCGCCGGATACGGGAGATGGCGAGCCTCCACGCGGGACCGGAGCCCGGCGCGGCGAGGACCTCCGCCAAGGCGAAGGCGAAGCCCGCGGGATCGGCCGGAGTAGCGGCCGGCAGGCGGTCGGTCAACGCGACATCGGCCGAGTCGAGGCTCGGGGAACTGAAGCGGCGGCTGCAGGAGGTGCATGACATCGCCTCCGCCGGCGCCGTGCTCGGCTGGGATCAGGCGACCTACATGCCGAAGGGCGGGGCCTCCGCGCGGGCGCGCCAGGGCGCCAGCCTCAGCCGGCTGGCACACCAGCGGTTCACCGACGCAGCGGTGGGGAAGCTGCTCGACGGCCTGATGGTCCATGCGAAGAGCCTGCCCGAGGACTCCGACGACGCCTGCCTGATCCGGGTGGTGCGGCGCCAGTACGACAAGGCGGTCAAGGTGCCGGCCGAGTTCGTGTCGCGCCGCGAGGAGGTGGCATCGGCCTCCTACGACGCCTGGACGCGGGCGCGGCCGGCCAACGACTTCGCCGCCATGCGCCCGTTCCTGGAGCGGATGCTCGATTTCAGCCGCGAGTACGCCCGCTATCTCGGCCCGTACGATCACATCGCCGATCCGCTGATCGACGACCTGGACGACGGCATGACGGTGGCCAGCGTCCGCGCCCTGTTCGACGCCCTGCGGGCGGAGCTGGTCCCGATCGTGCGCGCCATCGCCGAGCAGCCGCTTGCGGACGACAGCTGCCTGCGCCGGCGCTTTCCCGAGGCGCAGCAGCTTAAGTTCAGCGTCGGCGTGATCCGGCGCTTCGGCTACGACTTCGACCGCGGGCGTCTCGACAAGACGCACCATCCGTTCTGCACCAGGCTCGCCTCAGGCGACGTGCGCATCACCACGCGGGTGAAGGAAAACGACCTGGGCGACGCCCTGTTCTCCACCCTGCACGAGGCCGGCCACGCGCTCTACGAGCAGGGCGTGGCCCCGGCCCTCGACGGCATGCCGCTGGGCGGCGGCACTTCGATGGGGGTGCACGAGAGCCAGTCGCGGCTGTGGGAGAACCTGGTGGGCCGCAGCCGCGGCTTCTGGGAGCACTTCTATCCCGAGCTGCGACAGGCCTTCCCCGAGCAGCTCAAGGGTGTGCCGCTGGAGACCTTCTACCGGGCCATCAACAAGGTGGAGCGCTCGCTGATCCGCACCGACGCCGACGAGGTGACGTACAACCTCCACGTCATGCTGCGCTTCGGCCTGGAGCTGGACCTCCTGGAGGGCCGCCTCAAGGTCAAGGATCTGCCCGAGGCATGGCGCGCCCGCTTCAAGTCCGACCTCGGCCTGGAGCCGCCCGACGACCGCGACGGCTGTCTGCAGGACGTGCACTGGTACGCCGGCGGCATTGGCGGCGCGTTCCAGAGCTATACCATCGGCAACATCCTGAGCGCCCAGCTCTACGCCGCCGCGGTGGAGGCCCATCCCGAGATATTCCAGGAGATGAGCCGGGGCGAGTTCGGCACGCTGCGCGCGTGGCTGGGCGAGAACCTCTATCGTCACGGCCGCAAGTTCAAGCCCGACGAGGTCGTCCGGCGCGCGACGGGCAAAGCGATGACCATCGAGCCGTACATCGCCTACCTGCGCGGCAAGTACGGCGAGCCTTACGAGCTGCCGCCGCGGCGGGCGTAGGTTGGATTGGGGCCGGAGGCCCCAACATGCGAACCCCGAGCGGAATTCCCCGGAAAAAAGGCGTAGCCGGTCGCAAAACGGGAGAAGCGGGCGGCTGCTGCCACGGTTCAGTCACCAGCGGCTGGTCCAGTCCGTCTCGTCCGGCGCACAGCGGGTTGCCGGAAGCTTCACCAAACCCACGACGCACGTCAGGGATTGCCCCCATGCTGCCAGCACTCCGGCTGCTCGCCTGCCTTCTTGTCATGCTCATCATCCCCGGCGCGGGCCACGCGCAGGACGGCACCTTCACCCACGAGGGCGCCCAGGCCGACGCCAAGCGGTACGAGTCGTATCTGAAGGCGAACTGGCAGCCCGGCACGAAGCAGGGACGGGAGCTGCGGGCCGAGGGCAGCCGGCTGCTGGCGGCCGGCAAGGACTACCGCGCGGCGTCGCGCGCTTTCGCCCAGGCCGTGGTCTTTGACGCCAACGATGCCGAGGCCTGGCTTGGCCTGGCTCGGGCGCTGCTGGCGATTACCTCGGACCAGAGCGGCGAGCGCTACGACCTGCCCGTCAACGCGTCGGGCGCCGCCTGGAACGCTTACCAGCGCGCCAAGGCCCCGGCGGTCAAGGCGGCGGCGCTCTATGCCCTGCAGGAGGGCTTCAAGCGGCGATCCTCCTGGCGCGCCGCCATCGATGCGTTGAGGGCCAGCGTTGCCCTGGCGCCCGATGCCAAGGCCCAGGCGGAGCTGGAGGCACTGGTGGCCGAGCACGGGTTCCGCGTCGCCGAGTACAAGGTGGACAGCGACGCGGCGCAGCCGCGCCTGTGCATCCAGTTCAGCGAGCCGCTGGCGTCTGGCCAGATCGACTGGGCGCAATATTTCCAGGTCAACGGCAAGGACCCGCAGGCGGTGGCGGCCGAGGCGCGCCAGATCTGCCTCGACGGGCTCGCGCACGGCGGGCGCTACGAGGTGCAGGTGCGCGCCGGGCTGCCATCGGCAATCCGCGGCGAGTCGCTCATCAAGACGGCGGAGATGGCCGTCTACGTGCGCGACCGGGCGCCGTCAGTGCGGGCCGTGGCGCGCAGCTACGTGCTGCCCAACCGCGGCCAGCAGGGCATCCCGCTTGTGACGGTCAACACCGACAAGGTGCAGCTGGCGGTCTACCGCATCGGCGACCGCAGCATCGCCCAGGTGCTGCAGAACGGCGATTTCCAGAGACAGCTCGGCTCCTACGACGAGAGCACGCTCAAGGAGAAGACCGGCGCGCAGGTCTACTCGGGCGAGATGCACGTGGTCTCCCGCCTCAACGAGGACGTGACGACGGCGTTCCCGGTGGCCGAGGCGGTTCCGAAGCTGCAGCCCGGCGTGTACGTGCTCGCGGCCCACGTCTCGGATAGGACGGAGGGCGGCAACAACGGCGGCAGCGACAGCAGCAGTGCTGCCCGCAGGGCGACGCAGTGGTTCATCGTCTCCGATCTGGGCCTCACCGCTCTCAACGGCGACGACGGGGTGCACGGCTTCGTGCGCTCGCTTGCCACCGCCGAGCCGGTGGCCGGAGCCGGCGTGCGGCTCGTGGCGCGCAACAACGAGATCCTGGCCACGGGCAAGACCGATGCGCGCGGCTACGTGCGCTTTGACCCGGCACTGGTGCGCGGCGAGGGCGGGCAGGCGCCTGCGGTGCTGGTGGCCGAGACCGAGGGCGGCGACTATGCGTTCCTCGATATGAGCCTCGCCGCCTTCGACCTGACCGACCGCGGCGTCGGCGGCCGGGCCGAGCCGGGGCCGGTGGACGCCTTCGCCTACGCCGACCGCGGCGTCTATCGACCCGGCGAGACGGTGCACCTGACGACGCTGGCGCGCAGCCGCGACGGCACCGCCTCGCCGGTGCCCGTGACGCTGATCTTCCAGCGCCCGGACGGCGTGGAGCACTCGCGCGTCGCGCTCCCCGATCAGGGGCTCGGCGGCAGGGCCGCCAGGTTCGCCCTGGCGCCCTCGGCCATGACCGGCACATGGCGCGTCAAGGTCCACACCGACCCGAAGGCCGCGCCGATCGCGCAGGCGGCGTTCCTGGTGGAGGATTTCGTCCCGGAGCGGCTGGAGCTCAAGCTCGAGCCGGCGGGCGAGGCGCTGAGCGCGCAACAGCCGGGCGTCATCAAGGTGGCGGGGCGCTATCTCTACGGCCCGCCGGCCGCCGGTCTCGCCGTCGACGGCGAGATCGCGGTGAAGGCGTCGCAGAAGGACCTGCCCGGCTTCTCGGGCTACAAGTTCGGCCTCGCCGACGAGCAGTTCACCCCGGTACGCAAGCCGTTGGAGCAGCTGCCCGCAACGAGCGCCGACGGCAAGGCCGATGTGGCCGTGGATCTGCCCGGCTTCGCCAAGACCAGCCTGCCGCTGGAGGCGCACGTCATCGTCAGGCTGCGGGAGTCCGGCGGGCGCACCATCGAGCGCACGGTAACGCTGCCTGTGGATCCGAGGAGCGCCCGCATCGGCATCAAGCCCCTGTTCAGGGGCGAGGTGGGCGAAGGCGAGACGGCGCAGTTCGAGGCCATCCTGGTCGGCGCCGACGGCAAGGTAGCGCCGGCCCAGGGCCTCAAGTGGCAGCTGATGCGCCTGGAGCGGCGCTGGCAGTGGTATAGCCGCGACGGCTCGTGGAACTACGAGGCCGCCACCAACACGCGCCGCGTCGCCACCGGCACGGTGGACGCCGCCCCCGGCGCGCCGGGCAAGATCGAGGCGCGCCTCGACTGGGGTCGCTATCGCCTGGAGGTGAGCGACGGCGCCGGGGTTGCCTCCAGCGTGGTGTTCAATGCCGGCTACTGGGCCGACGAGAGCGCCGATACACCCGAGGTCCTCGACGTGGCGCTCGACAAGCCGGCCTACCGGCCCGGCGACACCGCGCGCGTCAAGGTCACCTCGCGCATGGCCGGCCGGGCACTGGTCACCGTCATGGGCTCCGGGCTGCTCAGCGCCCAGGAAGTGGATCTGCCGGTGGGCGGCGGCGAGGTGCCCGTGAAGGTCGGCGACAAATGGGGCCCCGGCGCCTACGTCGCCGTCATGCTCTACCGCCCGCTCGACGAGAAGGCGAAGCGCATGCCTGGCCGCGCGGTCGGGCTCAGATGGCTGGCCATCGACCAGAAACCGCGCACGCTGAGCGTCAACCTCGACGTGCCTGAGAAGGTCGGATCGGGCAGCCTGCTCACCGTGCCCGTCAAGCTGACCGGTCTGGCGCCCGGCGAGGAGGCGCGCGTCACCGTCGCGGCCACCGACTTGGGGATCCTCAACCTGACGCGGTTCGAAACGCCGCGGCCCGACGCGTGGTTCTACGGTCAGCGCCGTCTCGGCAGCGAGATCCGCGACCTCTACGGCCGTCTGATCGACGGCATGCGCGCCGAGCGCGGCCGGCTGCGCTCCGGCGGCGACGGCGGCGAGATGGCGGTGCAGGGCAGCCCGCCCGTGGAGGCGACGCTGGCGCTGTTCTCCGGCATCGTCCAGGTCGGCCCGGACGGCGTCGCAAGGATCGAGTTCCAGCTGCCGGACTTCAACGGCACGGTGCGGCTCACGGCGGTGGCGTGGAGCGCCAGCAAGGTGGGCTCCGCGTCGAAGGACGTGATCGTGCGCGATCCAGTGGCCGTCACCGTGTCGGCGCCGCGGTTCCTGACCCTCGGCGACGAGGCCCGTCTTGAGCTGGCGCTGCACAACGTCGAGGCCCAGGCCGGCACGTACAAGGTGACAGGCGAGTACGAGTCCGAAGCCGCCCAGAGTCGGCCGGGCTTCGAGCGCGCCGTCGTCCTCGCTGCCGGAGAGCGCAAGCGCGAGGCGTTCGAGCTGAACGCCGCCGAGGTGGGGCTGACGAAGCTCGCCCTGCGCATCACAGGGCCCGGCGGCCTCGACGTGAGGCGCACGCTCAACTTCGACGTCAGGGTGCCGGCCGGCGACATCAAGCGCCTGTCGGTGGCCACGCTGGCCCCCAAGTCCGGCAAGATCACGCTGTCGAGCGACCTGCTGCACGACCTGATCCCGAGCCGCACCAGGATGACCGTCTCGGTGGGGCCGTACGGCGCCCTCGACGTGCCGGGCATCCTCAATGCGCTCGACCGCTATCCCTATGGCTGCGCGGAGCAGACCGTGAGCCGGGCGCTGCCCCTGCTCTACGTCAACAGCGTGGCCAAGCGCATCGGCATCGCCGGGGATGCGCAACTGCGGGAGCGCATCGACGGCGCCATCGCCCGCGTGCTGGAGAAGCAGGACTCCTCGGGCGCGTTCGGGATCTGGGGGCCGGCCGACGGCGACATGTGGCTGACGAGCTTCGTCACCGACTTCCTGACGCGCGCCAAGGAGCAGGGCTATGCCGTGCGCCAGCAGGCGTTCGCCCAGGCGCTCGACCGGCTCGCCAATTTCATCGGCTACGCGCAGGACTTCGCGCACGGCGGCGAGGACAGGGCCTATGCGCTCTACGTGCTGGCCCGCAACGGCCGCGCGCCCATCGGCGAGCTGCGCTACTACGTCGATACCAAGCTCGACAGTTTCGCCACGCCGCTGGCCCAGGCGCAGCTGGGCGCCGCGCTCGCCATGATGGGCGACCGTCCCCGCGCCGAGCGCGCCTTCCAGGCCGCCCTTGGGAGGCTGGCGGAGACCGACCCCGACATTATCCGGCGTGACTACGGCAGCGGCATCCGCGACCGCGCGGCGGTGATCACGCTGGCGGCGGAGAGCTCGCTCGCCAAAGGCGAGGTGCCGCGGCTGGTGGAGGTGGTGTCCAGGGCCTATGCGGCGCAGGTCTACACCTCCACGCAGGAGCAGGCCTGGATGCTGCTTGCCGCCCATGCCCTGGCGCAGGAGGCGAAGGACATGGCGCTCTCCCTCAACGGCCAGCTGCACCGGGGCGAGCTGCTGCGCGCCGTGGCGCCTGCCGAGCTGCAGGCCGGACCGCTCGCCATCGTCAACGCCGGGGAGACGCCCGTCGGTGCCGTGGTCTCGGTGATCGGCGCGGCGCTGACGCCGGAGCCGCCCATCTCCAAGGGCTTCACCATCGAGCGCACCTACTACACGCTCGACGGCAAGAAGGTAGACCTCGCCAGCGCCACCGGCGGCACGGCCAGGCTCAAGCAGAACGACCGCCTGGTGGTGGTGCTGAAGGTGGACGCCACCGACACGGGCGGGCGCATCCTGCTGGTCGACCGGCTGCCCGCCGGGTTGGAGATCGAGAACCCGCGGCTGGTCGACTCCGGCGACATCAAGGGCCTGTCCTGGCTCAAGACCACGGTGGCGCCGCAGCACACGGAGTTCCGCGATGACCGCTTCGTGGCGGCCTTCGACTTCTTCGGCGGCATTCCCGGCCGGGGCCGCGGCGCCCGCGACAGCGCCGATCCGGCCTCCGGCGCCACCGTCGCCTACATCGTGCGCGCGGTGACGCCCGGCTCGTTCGTGCACCCCGCCGCCACCGTGGAGGACATGTACCGCCCCACCCGCTTCGCCCGCACCCCGGCGGGTCGGCTGGAGGTTACGGCACAGCCGTAGGACCCGCGAATGAAGCCGCCTCTCTCACCATGGCTGCGACGGGATTCCCCTCCCCCTTGTGGGGAGGGGCTAGGGGTGGGGGGAACCACTAACCTTGAAGTTGGGGATTCCCCCCCACCCTGTCCCTCCCCCACAAGGGGGGAGGGGACCCCGCCGCCCTCTCCTCGCTTCATTTCGATCGCCGCGCTCGCCGGGGTGATGCGCGGTGTCATGCTGGCGGGTGCCGTGCTCGCATGCGTCGCCCTAGGGACCATCGCCTGGGTCTGGATTCGGCTGGAGCCATTGTCGCTGGCGCGTGCCGAGGCGCTCTCCGTCACCGTGCTCGACCGGAACGAGCGGCTGCTGCGCGCCTATGCAGCGCCCGACGGCCGCTGGCGGCTGCCGGCGGAGGTGAAGGACGTGGACCCGCGCTATCTCGCCATGCTGATCGCCTACGAGGACAGGCGGTTCCGCAGCCACGCGGGCGTGGACCTCTGGGCGGTGCTGCGGGCCGGCTGGCTCATGGTGCGCCACCAGCGCATCGTCTCGGGCGGCTCCACCATCACCATGCAGGTGGTGCGGCTGCTCCTGGGCGAGCACGAGCGCTCGCTGTGGGGCAAGATCAGGCAGGCGCTGCTGGCGCTCTCCCTGGAGCGGCGGCTCTCCAAGGACGAGATCCTGACGCTCTACCTGCGGCTGGCCCCGTTCGGCGGCAACCTCGAGGGCGTGCGGGCCGCGTCGCTGGCCTACTTCGGCAAGGAGCCGCGCCGCCTCTCCATCGCCGAGGCGGGCCTGCTGGTGGCGATCCCGCAGTCGCCGCAGGCACGCCGACCCGACCGCTCGCCCGAGGCCGCCAGACGCGCCCGCGACCATGTCCTCGCCCGCATGCTGGGCGCGGGCGTCGTATCGCGCGAGGATGCCGCCCGCGCCATGGCCGAGCCCCTCCAGGTGGCGCGGCGCGAGTTCCCCATGCTGGCCCCGCACCTCGCCGATGCCGAGGTGGCGCAGAACGCGACCCGCACGGTGCACCGCCTCACCCTGGATCATCGGGCGCAGGCCAACATCGAGGCGCTGGTGCGCGATTACGCGGCGACCCTGGAGAACCGGCTGTCGGCAGCGGTGGTCGCGGTCGATCGCCGCACCGGCGAGATCGTCGCGTATGTCGGCTCGCCGGGGCTGCTCGACATGGAGCGCCTCGGCGCCATCGATATGGCGGCCGCGCTGCGCTCGCCGGGCTCCACCCTCAAGCCCATCGTCTACGGTCTCGCCTTCGAGCTGGGCCTCGCCCACCCTTCAACGCTGATCGAGGACGCGCCGGCCCGCTTCGGGCTCTACGTGCCCAAGAACTTCGACAGCGAGTGGAACGGCACCGTCACCATCCGGGCGGCGCTGATCCATTCGCTCAATATCCCCGCTGTGAAGGTGCTGGAGGCGGTTGGCGCCGGGCGGCTGCACGCGAGGCTGCAGCAAGCAGGTGTCGAGCCGGTGCTGCCCAAGGGCGCCGAGCCGTCGCTGGCCATGGCGCTCGGCGGCGTGGGCCTCAGGCTTGTCGACCTGGCCCAGCTCTACGCGGCGATAGCCCGCGGCGGCGAGCCGGTCCCCCTCCACCATCGCCGCGACGTAGCTGCACCGCGCGGCCCGGCCGGCGGCCAGCGGCTGCTCTCCGAGGTGGCCGCCTGGTACGTGCAGGACATCCTGTGCCGCGCCCTGCCGCCGGCCAACGCCAAGGCCGGGCAGGTCTGCTACAAGACCGGTACCTCCTATGGCTTCCGCGACGCCTGGTCGGTGGGCTTCGACGGCCGCCATGTGGTCGCCGTCTGGGTTGGCCGCGCCGACGGCGCTGCGGTGGCGGGCCTCACCGGCCGCACCTCCGCGGCGCCGCTGCTGTTCGACGCGTTCGCCCGCCTCTCCCTCAAGCGCACGCCCATGCCCCCGCCTCCCGCGGGCGTGCTGCGTGCCAGCACCAGCGAGCTGCCCCCGCCGCTGAAGCGCTTCCGCGAGGGCGCAGCGCCCGGCGGCGCGGACGCAGCCAGCGACCGCACCGCGGAGCCGGCGCCACGCATTGCCTTCCCGCCGGACCGGGCCGAGATCGAGGTGGACGAGGACGATGGCGTCCGCGTCAAGGCCGACGGCGGCGTCCTGCCGCTCACCTGGCTGCTGGACGGCGAGCCGCTCGTCTCCGACTCCGGTCGCCGCGAGGCCGAGCTGCCCGCCGGCCGCCGTGGCTTCTTTCACCTCTCGGTCATCGATGCCAAGGGCCGGACGGACCGCGTGTCGGTCAGGTTGAAGTAGCTTTTGTGTCGGACACGGCTTGCCCCTCGCTTCCGGGCAAGCAGCGAAATACAAAAGGTTGGCAGCGGGGGCTTTGCCCGCGCGACCCTGGGAGGGCGCTTGGAGATGGGACCGGGTCGATGGCTGATGCTGGCCGGTGCGGTGCTGGTCCTGCTTGGCATTCTCGCTCGCCGGTGGGCGTCCCGCTACGACCTCAAGGACGCCGCGCTCGATTCCGTGTGGACCCTGCTGCGCGAGCGGCGCACGGCCGAAAGCCCCACCGCCATCGAGGCCAAGCTCAGGGATATCCAGTCGCAGCCCATCTGGACGGGCAAGGCCAGCAGGGCGGCCGGCACCGGCGCCGCCCACATGCTGGCGCAGGGCGGCCAAGTGGTGGCCCTGGGCCTGATCCTGGTCGGGCTGGCCTTGGCCGGGGCGGGCTTTGTATTCCGCTGAGCGGCCCTCTTGGGCCGCTGGCCCAAGATCGAGCCCGCTGGCAGCGCCGCCTACTTCTCCTTGCGCGTGCCGAGGCCCATCTGCTTGGCGAGATGGCTTCTCGCGGCAGCATAGTTGGGAGCCACCATGGGATAATCGTGGGGGAGCCCCCACTTCTCTCTGTATTCCTCGGGCGACAGGTTGTAGTGCGTGCGCAGATGGCGCTTCAGTGACTTGAATTTCTTACCATCTTCCAGGCAGATCAAATAGTCCTCATGGACCGATTTCTTAGGCGGAACTGCCGGCTTCAGCTCCTCCCGCTCTATGTTGCTGTTCCTCTGTGAGGCCCTGCTCAAGGCCTCGTGGATGTCCGCAATCATGCCAGGAATATCCTCTCGACCGACCGAGTTGTTACTGACGTAGGCCGAGATGATATTGGCTGTGAGTGCAACAAGACTTGCCTTCGCGACCTCTTCCATCAGTCGATCTCCCGCCATCTCCCCATCTACTGGCCGGTCGCAGCGCCGAGAGCCGCCCTTCCGGAGCGCGCATACTCTTGCGCGACTCCTGGGCGGACTACGCCTCCGATGCCACCAATGATTACACGATTGCGCGGGGGTTTACAACGCTGTACCCACAATAGATCACTAGATTTTTGTCGCTGAGCACAATAAATCGCATGTTTCGTCAAAGACTAGTCCTTTCTATTGCGCTTCTGCACCAGATCATCGTGGTCAATGGCCGGTGCGGGCCAGGCGGGATTACCGGCCTTTAACGAATTCAAGGCCTTTCCGATGAGCGTTGCGGCATATTTGGGCAGATTCAGACACGAAGACTTGAAGTCCCCCTCGGCCTCGGCTGCCGCCATAATGGGGCCGCCGGCCGCCTCTACCCAGTGCGCCGTTCCCGCGAGCCTCGCGCGGCGTCTACAACCGCAGAGCACATGTCCAAGACCCACCCCGACTCGATCACCGCGGCCACCGCCGACAAGGTGACGAAGAGCGACGCCGGCTGGCGCGCCGAGCTGACGCGCGAGCAATACCATGTGCTGCGCCAGCACGGCACCGAGCGGCCGGGGACGTCGCCGCTCAACCGCGAGAAGCGCAAGGGCACCTTCCAATGCGCGGGCTGCGGGGCCGAGCTGTTCGCCTCCGAGGCGAAGTTCGAGTCGGGAACAGGCTGGCCGAGCTTCGACCGGCCCGCTGCCAAGGACGCCCTGAGCGAACACGACGACCGCTCCCTTTACATGCAGCGGACCGAGGTGCGCTGCGCCCGCTGCGACGGCCACCTCGGCCACGTCTTTCCCGACGGCCCCCGCGATACCACCGGCCGGCGCTACTGCATCAACGGCGTGGCGCTCAGGTTCAAGCCGGACGATGGCTGACCTTGCCTTGCGGGGTCAGACTCCCTCGCCTCCGACGTCGGGCCTGGATCGACCGCGAGGCGGAGAGGGGGGCTGATCCCGTTCAGGGCAGCAAAAGCCCGGGCGCTTGTTGCAAGCGCAATCGAGGCCGAAGCCGAGAATCTGTGCTGGCATCTGTCCACTGTCCGTTCAGTAAGGAATGTTCCACATGCATGGTCTCAACCGCCCCCTCGTCCGCCCGCCCGTGGCCGAGCGGCGCCCCGCTTTCAGCGTGCACCACGGCGTCGAGCTGGTTGACGAATACGCCTGGTTGAGGGCCGGCAACTGGCAGGAGGTGATGCGCGACCCCGGCGCGCTCGACCCTGGCATCCGCACCTATCTGGAGGCCGAGAATGCCTTCGCCGACGCCGCCATGGCGGACACCAGGCTGCTGCAGGAGGAGCTGTTCGCCGAGATGAAGGGGCGCATCAAGGAGGACGACGCCTCCGTGCCGACGCCTGACGGCGGCTTCGAGTATTTCACGAGCTACGTCACCGGCGGCCAGTACGTGCGGGTGTGCCGGCGCCCACGCGGCGGTGGCCCCGAGGAAATCCTGCTCGACGGCAACAAGGAGGCCGAGGGCAAGGCCTACTGGCAGTTGGGCGCCGCCGTCCACAGCCCCGACCACCGGCTGCTGGCCTACGCCGTCGACGACAAGGGCTCCGAACTCTACACGGTGCGCATCCGCGATCTCGCCACCGGGCACGACCTGCCCGAGGCGATCCCCGACACGCGCGGCTCGCTGGTCTGGGCGCGGGACAGCGCGACGCTGTTCTACGTCCGCCTCGACGAGCACCACCGCCCGCTCGCCGTCTGCCGGCATCGGGTCGGCACGCCGGCCGAGGACGACGCGCTGGTCTACGAGGAGGCCGACCGCGGCTTCTACGTGAGCGTGGATGAGACCCAGTCGGGCCGGTTCATCCTGGTGGACGCCCATGACCACCAGACGAGCGAGATCTACCTGATCGACTCCGACAAGCCCGAGAGCGCCCTCCGCGTGGTGGCGCGGCGTCAGCACGGCCACGAGTATGCCGTCGATCACCACGGCGACCGGCTGATCGTGCTCACCAACTCCGGCGGTGCGGAGGATTTCCGGATCTGCGAGGCGCCGCTGGCCGATCCGGGCCCGGCGAGCTGGCGCGAGATCGTCGCGCACCGGCCGGGGCGGCTGATCCTCGACATCGTCGCCTACGCCGACCATCTGGTGCGGCTGGAGCGCGAGGACGGGCTGCCGCGCATCGTCGTGCGGGGGCTTGAGAGCGGCAGCGAGCACGCCATCGCCTTCGATGAGGAGGCGTACTCGCTCGGCATGTCCTCGGGCTACGAGTTCGACACGGCGACGCTGCGCTTCACGTATTCGTCGATGACCACGCCGGTGCAGGTCTACGATTACGACATGCGGACCCGCACCCGCACCCTGCGCAAGACACAGGAGGTGCCGAGCGGCCACAATCCGGCCGACTACGTGACGCGCCGGCTCAACGCTCCGGCGCCCGACGGGGAGACTGTGCCGGTTTCGGTGCTCTACAGAAAGGGCACCGCCCTGGATGGGTCGGCACCGCTGCTGCTCTATGGCTACGGCGCCTACGGCATCGCCATCCCGGCCTCGTTCTCCACCAGCTGGCTGTCGCTGGTGGACCGCGGCGTCGTCATGGCCATCGCGCATGTGCGCGGCGGCAAGGACAAGGGCTACCGCTGGTACACGGGCGGAAAGCACAAGAGCAAGGTGAACACCTTCACCGACTTCATCGCCGCCGGCCAGCATCTGGCTGAGCTCGGCTACACCAGCCGCGGGTGCATCGTCGCCAATGGTGGGTCGGCCGGGGGCATGCTGATGGGCGTGGTCGCCAACATGGCGCCCGATCTGTTCCTTGGCATCATTGCCGACGTGCCGTTCGTGGACGTGCTCAACACCATGCTGGACGGCTCCCTGCCGCTGACGCCGCCCGAATGGCCCGAGTGGGGCAACCCGATCGAGTCCAAGCAGGACTTCGACATCATCCGGTCGTACTCGCCCTATGACAACGTAGGCGCCAGGCCCTACCCGCACATCCTGGCCTACGGCGGCCTGACGGACCCGCGCGTGACCTACTGGGAGCCCGCCAAGTGGATCGCGCGGCTCAGGGCGCGCAACACGAGCGACAGCTTGATCCTGCTCAGGACCAACATGGAGGCCGGCCACGGCGGCGCCTCCGGCCGCTTCGAGGCACTGAAGGAGCTGGCGCTGGACTTCGCGTTTGCGCTCAAGATCGCAGCCCGCCCGGACGCGGTGGCGTAGAAGCGCATCAGTGCAAGGCTGGCGAAGCGGCCTTGCACCGATGCCCTTCCGACCGCGCTGGACCGGTGCATATGGGCCGGCGACGCCCTGTTGCGCCCGGTGTCGCGGCTCCGTCGCGGCGGCGCATTTCCTCATCCGGCAGCATCGGACGCTGTCAGATTGTCCGGCGTTCGCAGGTGCTAGACGACCCCCTGGCATATCCCCGCACTTATACTAAAGTCTAATGTGCGAAGCGGGGGCGCAAAGGGAGGAAGAAATGCAGAACGCGTTTCCAGACTGGCTGTTCAACGTACTGCTCCTGGGCGGCATCGCCGGCACGCTGGTGCTCGCCGTCGAGGTCTTTGCCGCGCCGATCGTCGGCGGGCTGACGACGGTCGTCGCACTTGTCCTCGTGCTGGTCGTGGCGGCGTTCTGGCCGAGGTGGTGAAGGCCGCGCTGGCGGCCAATGGGGTGAGGTCAGACCCGCAGGGTCAGACCCGGGTCAGACCCACCTACTTAAATCCCAGCGCCTTGAGGAAGTCGCGCACGATCTTGGGCGGGCGCGGGGGAGGGGCCTCGGCGGTGCGGCGCGGCTTGCCGTCGCGTGCCATCCCCTCCGGCGGCACCGGTCCGCCCGTCGGGGCAGTCGGGGCACTCAGGGCACCAGGGCCGCCCGCCGCTGCAGGACGAGCGGCGCCCGGCGGCGTCTTCGCTTCCGGCGACGGCCGCTTCGCGTCCGTCTTGCCCGGGTCGGTCTTGCCCGGGTCCGTCTTGCCAGTCGCAGCCAGGGCCACGGCTGCCGCCGTCCCTGCTGCCGCTGCTCCGGCTGCGGGCAGCGCATCGCCGGGCTTGTCCGCCTCGGGCCTGACCTCCGGCGCTGTCTTGACGGCCTTGGCGGCCACGGCCGACGGGAGGCAGGCGCCGCCCTCGACTGCGGTCTGCCCCGCCGGGCACGCAGCGCCGCACGCGCGGTCGCGGTGGCCCTGCACTAGGCTGAGCAGGACAGGATCTGGGTTGTCGACCGGCAGGGTGGCGTTGACGCGCTCGTTGAAGGTCTTCATCGCCATCCGGCTCGAGGTGGTCCACGCCCCCGTGATCTCGCCCTGGTAGCAGCCGACGCGCTTCAGCTCGCGCTGCAGCGCACGCGCCAGCGCGGCGTGGTCGGTGGGGTCGATGGGCCTGTAGGCCGCCGACGGTGTCGATGGCGCGGCCGGCACCGGATCAGGGGCACGCGCCGTTACCGTGTAGACCGGCTCGCCGCTGCCGCGGGAGTAGTGGGTGTAGATGGCGATCAGGCCCGCCGACACCAGGCAGACAACCGCTACGACCGGTCTCAACATTGGCCACCCCCTCCTCGACCGTCAGCCCCTGCGCGACGCGAGTGGACGTGGCGAGATTGCACGCAAGTTGGGGCCAAAGGAAGGCTTGGCGGCCGACCCTGCGGGCCGCCGCCGGGCCGGGGTTATGGCGTCAGCCGACCACCGGCTGCGCCGACCCTTGATGACGAAACGATGTGTGCGTGGGCGGGACGTGACGGCAGAGAGGTGAGCCGCGCCGGACTCCCTCTCCCCGCAAGCGGGGAGAGGGGACCGTGCGGCTTCCCTTTGAGTTCAGGCGCCCGACACCGGTCAGGCATTGCGAAGCGGATAGGCTCGTTTCGTTTCAGCCACAGACTCCGAGGGCCAGGTAGCAGTTTTCCACAGAAGCGGCGGTCGGCCGGCCGTGGGCGCCGCCGTGTCACACGCCTGCAACCTGAACCGCCTTATGTGCGAGGGCCATGAAAGACGCCAATGATTCCCTCGCTGACGATCGTTCCGGCAAGGGACCCGTCGACCCTCCCGCCGAATTCCATGTGCGCACCCTGTTCATCTCCGACGTGCATCTGGGCACCCGCACCGCCCAGGCCGAGCGGCTGCTCGACCTGTTGCGCTGCTGCGAGGCAGATGTCGTCTACCTGGTGGGCGACATCATCGATTTCTGGCGCGTGCGGCGCGGTCCGGTCTGGCCGCAGAGCCACAACGACGTGCTGCAGAAATTGATGCGCAAGGTGCGCAAGGGCACCCGGCTCATCCTCATACCCGGTAACCACGACGAAGGCCTGCGCGACTACGCTGGCATGCAGTTCGGCGGCGTCGAGATCCACCGCGACCATGTGCACGTCACCGCCCGGGGGGGCCGCTACGTCGTCATGCACGGCGACGAGTTCGACATGGTGGTGCGCACCGCCAAATGGCTCGCCCTGCTCGGCGACCGCGGCTACGAGCTGGCGCTGTGGCTCAACAACCCCCTCAACTGGGCGCGGCGCCACCTCGGCCTCGGCTACTGGTCGCTGTCAGCCTGCCTCAAGAACCGCGTCAAGAAGGCGATGGCCTTCATCGGCGCGTTCGAGGAGGCGGTGGCGGCGGAGGCCCGGCGCCGGGCCGCCGACGGCATCATCTGCGGCCACATCCACCATGCCGCGGACCGGCTGTTCGAGGGCGTCCATTACCTCAATTGCGGCGACTGGGTGGAAAGCTGCACCGCCATCGTCGAATCGCACGCGGGCGACCTGCAGGTCATCCATTGGGCGGACCAGGTGCCGGGCCTCAGGAAGCTAGCTGCGGCCTCCGTGCAAGGTTGAGCCAGCGAGATCGGCATGGGCCGTCGGCCCCGTCGGAACTCGCGCACCAAAGCCCCCCGCCATGCCGGCGCGGCGAGGCGGTCCCGACGCGCGCCGGCGCGGCGGGTAACGCGGCCGAAAGCATGCTGCAGGAAAGCCGGGCGCTCGCGCCCGGCCGCTTTCCCCAGTGCCACGAAGCTGCCGATACAATATCGGCGTCGTTTGCTGCGACGGGGGCGTGGATGGCGCACCCCTCGCCGCCGGGGCCGCCGGGCATTGCAGCTTCGCCTGATCGCCACTTGACGGCCGGGGGCTCCATCCACCACAGAGGAGGCCCCGCGTCGCGCAAGAAGGGCCCCTGGGGGAGGAATCCCATGACCAAGAAGCTGAACTGGCGTTCCCATCTCATCACGGGCGGCGTCGCCCGCTCGCCGAACCGCGCCATGCTGCGCGCCGTCGGCTTCAAGGACCAGGACTTCGACAAGCCGATCGTGGGGGTGGCCAACGGCCACTCCACCATGAACCCCTGCAACGCCGGCATCCAGCCGCTGGTGGACCGCGCCATGGCGGCCCTGACGGACGCGGGCGCGATGCCGCAGGTGTTCGGCTTCCCCACCGTCACCGACGGCATCGGCATGGGCACCGAGGGCATGAAATACTCCCTGGTGTCGCGCGAGGTGATCGCCGACGCCATCGAGGTGTCGGTCAACGGCCAGATGATGGACGGCGTGCTGGCGGTCGGCGGCTGCGACAAGAACATGCCGGGCTGCATGATGGCCATCGCCCGCATGAACGTGCCGGCGATCTTCGTCTACGGGGGCACCATCAAGCCCGGCTTCTGGAAGGGGCAGGCCCTCACCATCGTCAGCCCGTTCGAGGCGGTGGGCGCCTTCACCGCCGGCAAGATGTCCAAGGAGGACTTCGACGGCATCGAGCGCAACGCTTGCCCGACGGTCGGCGCGTGCGGCGGCCAGTATACCGCCAACACCATGTCATCCTCGTTCGAGGCACTGGGCCTGAGCCTACTCGGCTCCTCGCAGATGGCCGCCCCAGATCCCGAGAAGGCGGATTCCGCCGCGGAGTCGGCCAAGGTGCTTGTGGAGGCGATCCGCAACAACCTGAAACCGAAGGACATCATCACCAGGAAGTCGATCGAGAACGCCATCGCCCTGGTGATGGCCACCGGCGGCTCCACCAACGCGGTGCTGCACTACCTGGCGATCGCCGGCGCGGCAGGCGTGAAATGGACCATCGACGATTTCGAGCGCATGCGCCGCAAGGTGCCGGTGATCTGCGACCTCAAGCCGTCGGGCCGCTACGTGGCGGTCGATTTCCACCGCGCCGGCGGCGTGCCGCAGGTCTTGAAGATCCTGCTCGACAACGGCGTCCTGCACGGCGAGTGCATGACCATCCACGGCAAGACCATCGGCGACATGCTCAAGAAGGTGCCGTCGAAGCCGCGCAGCGACCAGGACGTGATCCGTCCCTGGAGCGACCCGCTCTACAGGCAGGGGCATCTGGTGGTGCTGAAGGGCAGCCTGGCGCCCGACGGCGCGGTCGCCAAGATGACCGGTGTGAAGCATCCGACCGTCACCGGGCCAGCGCGGGTGTTCAACTCCGAGCCCGAGTGTCTGAAGGCCATCATGGCGCGCAAGATCAAGCCGGGCGACGTGATCGTGATCCGCTACGAGGGGCCGAAAGGCGGTCCCGGCATGCAGGAGATGCTGGCGCCCACCTCCGCCCTGATCGGCCAGGGGCTCGGCGAGTCGGTGGCCCTCGTCACCGACGGCCGCTTCTCCGGCGGAACCTGGGGCATGGTGGTGGGCCACGTCGCGCCGGAGGCCTACGAGGGTGGGCCGATCGCGCTGGTGGAGGAGGGCGACGCCATCACCATCGACGCCAAGACGCGCACCATCGAGCTGAACATCTCGGCCAGGGAGATGGCGTCCCGCAAGCGGGCCTGGGAGCAGCCGAAGCCCCGCTACACCAAGGGCGTGCTGGCCAAGTACATCCGCATCGTCTCTCCGGCCAATCGCGGTGCCATCACCGACGGGACGGACGAGGGCTGAGCTATTGGCTTGGTCGTGCTGGGCGTGCTGAGAGGGGCCGGCAAATGACGGCCGATGATCGCGGGTTGCCGGGCAGAAGCCTCGCAGTCCGCATCGTATCCCCAGCCCGGAGCGGGCGTGTCACAATCCCGCAAGTCTCAAGGCGAGATAGACCGCTGCAACGATCAGAAGGAGCACGCCAAAAAGTCGAATGAGCCGGAGCTTGCGCATATCCGGCGGCTTGCGAAGGAACATTTCAGGCCGGGTCAAAGCGAGCAGTCCCGCAAGCGCAGGTATCGCAACGTCGATGTATGACATCGTCGTCCCCCTTCCGACTTGTCCGCGCCTACGGATCGAATCCACCCATGGACGGCGAATTTGTGGCAGGGTCGCGAGCCTCTGAATCGCGATGATGCCTCTATCTCTCCGGGAACATCTTGAAGTAGGGCTCTGCTTCAGCCAGCACGCGAGCGAACGATGGGCGTTGTGTCAGCCGGCCGAGGTAGGCCGCAGCGTGCGGGTGCGTCTCGGCGAGCGGCATCATCTTGTCGGCGTAGAACAGCGCCGGTGCGGCGGCGCAGTCGGCGATGGTGAAGGCCTCGCCGACGGCCCAGGTCCTGCCGGCCATCTCCGTCTGCACCATATCGAGCGCGGTGCGGAGCAGCGTCCGCGCCTCCTCCACGCCGTGCGGGTCGTTGCGGCCGGCGGGGCGGATGCGGTCGGTCACGATCTTGGACATCGGATCGTTGACATAGTGGTCGTAGAAGCGGTCGCCAAGTCGCGCCCGCCACGACAGGTCCGGTTCCGAAGGCACAAGCTGCGTCCTCCCCGGGTAGTATTGCGCCAGATACTCGATGATGACGGTCGACTCGGGGACCGTGACGCCACGCGCCTCGTCGCGCAGCACAGGGAACTTGCCGACCGGCCAGACCTTCTTGAAGGCCGCGGCGGACACCGGGTCCATGAGATCGACGATGTGCGGCTTGAACGGCGTATCGTTCTCATAGAGCGCGATCAGCGGTTGCCAGCAGTACGACGCCAGCGGATGGTAGTAGAGTGTGAGAGACATGGCACCTCGCTCCCTGCTGAAGGGCGGGTTGGGCCGGGGCCCGCAACCCGCCGATGTGGCGCATCGCCAGTGGCGGGTTACGCGCTTGGCGCTGACCCGCCCTACGGCTCATGGCGCCGTTCGCTTCAGAACAACGTGTGTGGCACCCGGCATTTGCACATGCTCGGCACACCGATAGCCCAGCTTCAGCAGGTCGATGCCGGCGAGAAGATGCTCGCCGGAGCCGAGCAGCACCGGCGATATGGCAAAGTGCATCTCGTCGATCAATCCGGCCTTGAGATACTGCCGGATCGTATCCACACCGCCGCCGAGCCGGATATCCTTGTTCTTCGCCGCGTCCCGCGCGCGCTCCAGCGCCGCCTGGATGCCGTCGGTGACGAAGTGGAAGGTGGTGCCGCCTTGCATGGTGAGCGAGGCGCGCGGATGGTTGGTGAGGACGAATACGTCGCAGTGGTAGGGCGGGTTGTCGCCCCACCAGCCCTTCCAGTTGTCATCCGGCCACGGACCCCGTACCGGCCCGAACATGTTGCGGCCCAGGATATAGGCTCCGATGTTATCGAGTCCGCGTGCCGCGAAGTCATCGTCCACGCCGGTCGTGCCGCCCTCCCTTCCAAACACCTGCCGAAATGTGCGCGTGGCGACAAACCACTTGTGCATCTCTTCACCGCCGACACCGAGAGGGTTGGTGCGGTCCTGGCCGGGACCGGCGCCGTAGCCGTCGAGAGAGATGGAGAAGGCGTGGACGCGAAGCTTCGGCATGTGGTCCTCCTGCGCCGATCGGCGGAGTTCGGTCTTCGCCCGTCCCGCCTTCATCTATACCGATTGCGTATCGCAACTGGTTGCTCTATGGACAGGCTGATCGCAGAATGCAAGCGGTTTTTCCTCGGGCTGTGCATGGCTGCAGAAGGCAACGACAGGCGTCAGCGCTCGGGCTGTCCGATCAACCTCACGCTGGAAGTGGTGGGTGACAAATGGAGCCTGCTCGTCATTCGCGACATGATCTTCGGCAACCGCCGGCATTTCCGCGAGCTGCTGGCGAAGTCCGAGGAAGGCATCGCCTCCAACATCCTGGCCGACCGGCTGAAACGCCTCGTCGAGCAGGGCATCGTCAGCAGGGCCGACGATCCCACGCACAAGCAGAAGGCGATCTACAGCCTGACCGAGAAGGGCATCGAGCTGCTGCCGGTTCTTGCCCAGATGTCGGCCTGGGGGCTCAAGCACCTGCCCGTCACCGAGGAGCTCAGCATCCGCGCGGAGTTGCTGGACGAGGGCGGCCCGAAGCTGTGGGCGGAGTTCATGAACGAGCTGCGCGAGACGCACCTGGGCGTGCCGCAGCGCCGCAAGCCGAAGCGCGGCGTGCCGGTCTCGCGGCGGCTGCAGGCTGCCTATGAAGCGGTGGTTGCGAGGAAAGCCAGGGGTTAGGGCGAAGCCCCTGACCCGCCGATGCTTCGGCCGGCCCTCCAGATGCGCCATGCAAACGGTGGATCACCCCCTGACGCGCCAATCTGACCGGCCCCTACCTGGTACCGCACCGCCAAAGCCAGCTCGCATCGTAGCGCCGGCAGCGGTCGCAGCTGCTCCACACCACCGACTCGATCTCACTTGGCGAGATGCCGATGTCGTGCAGGGTGCGGGAATCGAGCGAGCTGAGCAGGAGAACGGTAACCTGCCGGGCGCGCCAGTCCCAGTAGGAGCGCCAAGCCTGGCGGATCAGGGCGCCGGCGCGGGCAATGAGGGTTGACGAATGGGTCGGGTGGCCAGCCTCCTCGGCCGGCGGCGTGCAGCTCATGCAGATCATCGGGGCCTCCTCGTTTTGCGTTGCCGGCACTATGCGCCCAGCCCCCTGACAGCCTGCTGTCAGCAACAATTGACTCGCCCTGACACACTCCTGACAGCGTGGTGTCAGGAGGGGTAAGCTACGGTCGCGCCGGATTGCGGGGTCAGACCCCTCGCGACCGTCGGACGAGCCTCCCTCGAAGCTGGAGGCGAGGGGTCTGACCCCGCCGCCATTGGGGGAGAGGGCAGCAGCGTGCGCCGCGCCGACCGACTGTTCGAGATCATCCA
>Ga0070699_100000470_pt1 | contig 38479 bp, 26 predicted proteins | sample KBSK1503metaG_FD_65473 | JGI IMG/M metagenome (GOLD analysis project Ga0070699, IMG submission 65473) | Corn, switchgrass and miscanthus rhizosphere microbial communities from Kellogg Biological Station, Michigan, USA - KBS K1-50-3 metaG | ecosystem: Host-associated > Plants > Roots >... | reverse complement strand
ATCCCGTCGCTCCGCTCGGCCCAGTCGCGCCTGCCGGTCCGGTCGGTCCCGTCGGGCCAGTTGGGCCGGTCGCACCTACAACTTGACTGAGCGCAAGGTAGTTCCAGGTCGGGCCAGGAAATCCAGTCGGACCTGTCACACCGGTCTTACCGGTCTCTCCAGTCGGACCGGTAGAGCCTACGACTCCAATCAGACCAGTCGGACCTGTAGGACCTGCCGGTCCGCTCGGTCCAGTAGGTCCCGTAACTCCCACGGATCCCGACGGTCCAGTTGGTCCCTCGGGGCCACTCGGACCCGAAGGTCCGGTGGGCCCAGTCGGGCCGGTAGGTCCGGTCGGTCCAGTCGGTTCTTCGATCTCGGCAGTCTTCTTCGACTGACCTTTTTTATCGTTCTTTTTTGTAGCCATTCGCGACCTCAGTGAGTTCTTACGTCTGCGCGAGTAGAAAAAGTGAGTAAACTAATTTAATTTCCGACTGGGCTATCCAAGGGAGTCAAAGTTGGTGCAGCATTGTACCTTTGCGCGAGCCTTAGTCAAGTTAAGTTCGTAAAATTTTATAAACACGGAGAAGTTGAATGCGAATATTTGTCCTCGGGCTGCCTCACACAGTGACCTCACCGCGATTCTCGTCGTGTGCTTACACCATGAAAGTTTGGAATCTTTGCCGGATGATGAAGGACCGCGGTCACGAAGTCGTTCATCTTGGAAACGAAACTTCGCATCCTGTTTGCGATGAAAACGTCGCGGTTGCGTCCTACGAAGAATGGAGCCGCGTCTACGAACATCCGGGAACAGAATTCTTCGACACCTCCTGCGAAACGCCCGAGCACCAGACATTTCATCGGCTATTCACTGACAACATGCGCCGCGCCCTGGAGGAACGTATCGGAGATCGACACGACGCCATCATTTGCATTACCTGGGGTGGCCCGCAACACGAAGCTACTTATCCGCTGAAGCACCGTGCTTTCGTCGTCGAAAGCGGGATTGGTTATCAGTTTCCAAGCGCCGACTATCGCGTTTTCGAATCGTACGCCTGGCTGCACATGCTGATGGGCCGCGATAACCTCTTGCACGGTGAGACGTGGTACTGGTCAGTGATTCCGAACGCGTTTGATCCCGAGATGTTTGAGTATCGGGAGTCTCCGGATGGTTACTTCCTGTATTTGGGACGTCTCAATGATGACAAAGGCGTGAGCCTCGCTGTCGACGTGGCACGCCGCGCGGGACGTAAGTTGAAAATGGCCGGCCAGGGAAATCCCGATCGCTTTCTTTACAACTCCCCGCACGTGGAATATCTCGGCTCGGTCGGCGTAGAAGATCGAAAAGAATTGCTCGCCGGTGCGGCGGCACTGCTGTGTCCAACCTTTTATGTAGAACCGTTTGGTGGCGTCGCGGTTGAAGCGCAGCTTTCCGGCACTCCGGTTATTACCACCGATTGGGGAGCCTTCACTGAAACCGTGGTGCCGAACGTCACGGGTTTTCGCTGTCGCACGATGGATCACTTTGACTATGCAGCCAAACACATCGGCGAGATCGAGCCTGGGAATTGCCGGAAGTGGGCAATGAACTACTCGCTCTCGCACATCTCCGGAATGTATGAGGAATATTTTCAGATGCTGTTGAACCTGCGTCAGGACGGTTTTTACACCTCTCATCCGGAACGAACGCAGCTGAATTGGTTGCGAAAGTCTTTTCCAGTCGCCACCACAGAAAAGTTCGAAATTGGTCCACACTCCGCGCCGAATTTTTCAAGTCCGTGGGAAGTGGCGCAGGAGTTTGAGCGTGGCTGGTGGGGCACGGAACCACGACCACACTGGCAGCAGGAGATCGCGAAACAGGAAACGTACGCTCGGCTCATGGGATTGCCATCGGATTTGAACATGGGCAGGAAAACAATCCTCGATGTTGGTTCGGGACCAGTGTCGATGTTGTTGCGGGCGCGGCACGGTGGCGCGCTGGGAGTTGATCCGCTGTTGCTGTCGGAGGAGACGAAGGCGAAATATTCGAGCGCGAACGTCGCGCTTCATCACGGGAAGGCGGAGGATTTCGAGCCGGAGAAACGTTACGACGAAGGTTGGATTTACAACTGCCTGCAACACGTTGAGGATCCGAGCAAGGTGATGGGGATGCTGCTGCGCTCCGTAGATACCGTGCGGGTGTTTGAGTGGATCGACTTGCCGGCCTACGAAGGGCATTTACACACGTTGACCGTCGAGCAATTCGAGCGCTGGCTGCCGGCGGATGAGTGGAAGTTTGAGATCTGGAACGTTGGCGAGTTGCGTATTGAGGATAACGGCGCGTCGGGGCGCTACATCGCAATCCACGCTTCAAAAATCAACCACGGATGACACGGATAAAAATCCGGATTTGATTCCGTGTCATCCGCGGTTGCGCTTTTGTTTCTGTGGCTGTTTTAAACATATCTCGGCAAGCGCGAGGGTCGTCAGCGCGCGTTGAAACTTATCCTTCACCAGGCTGCTCTGCGATAACGCCGCGTCGAAATCGATCTTTCCCAACTCACGAAACGCACCCTCCGGATCCATTCCCGGCATGTAGAACCGAAACAGGTACTCGCCCTCGTATTGCCCGCCCCGCCCTCGTCGCACGGGCGTCTTCTCGACCGAATTATCATCGCTCACAAAATCCGGCGCCTCGATCCGGTTCACACAATTAACCGCGTCCGCCAAAACTTCGATCGAGCGGCTGAGATCGATTTTCATGTAGAGACTAGCGGCGGTGAGTAACGTGCGCGCCGCGAAGGTAGTCGCATCTGCCTTCTTCGCTTCGGTGATCGCTATCTCGAGCACTTCACGCGCGCGCGCATCATTTTTGTTTACTAAACCCTTCGCCAGCTCGACATGAAGAAAGGCTCGTTGTTCCATTCCGTCAACCTTCGACGTGAGTCGCTCAGCCTCGTCAAACTGCTTAGCTTTCACAGCCTCAGTTGCCCTTTGAAAGTAAAACCACTCAAACAGATTACCCCGTAAATCTGAATCGCTGACCTTCTCTATCGCCTGAATCACAGTCGCTAAGCTCTCGGATCGGACACCCAGGACTGCGGCAGCAATGACTTCGTCGCGCTCATACACATCCGCCAGTTTCTGCGCCGACTCTACTTGTTCAGCAAAAGTTTGGACCGGCTTAAGTGATACTTCGCGACCCGGCTGCATTAACAGCTTCTGGTTTTCAACTGAAACCGACACCAGAATCTTCTCGCGCGCTTCGCGCAGCGCGGGCAGTAATTCAGGCAAAGACTCTCTCACCTGCGGCTCGAGCCGGATCAAGCCCTGCAACAGATGTACGGTGTTTGGAATCCATGTCCCACTCTGATCCTTATAACCATCGTCCAGCTTCAACGGAACTTCGAGTGCTTCCTGCGCTCTAACCAACAAGGTCTGCAAGAACTGCCGTTGGAGAAACTTATTCGGTACGAAGTTGGCCGGAATGTTCTCGTGAAATGAAAACACGTGCGTGTTGAGTGTCTCGCGCCACGCAAACGGATACGCCTGCAGGTAAAGAAACTCGCGCATCGGTTTGTCACCGTAAGCGGCGAGCGCCTGAACGTAAAATTGATCCGCGATCTGCTGATTCACTTGAGCGAGCTGGTATAGAAAATGAGTCAGCATGAAGCTCGCCGGGTAATTCAAACTGACCCGCGCCAGCTCCAGCGCGGCATTCATATCGGTGGCCAACAGTTGCTGCGCCGAGTGCAGCAGCCTGTTACCGGTAAGGAGCTTGTTGAATGAGTCGCTACTTTGCGATGCGGCGGCGACCTCCGTGTCGCGTTTCACCATTTGCTGGACCAACACTTTGGCCCAGTCCGAATCGCGTTTGGCAACTGCGCGAATGACGAGATGTCGCTGATCGGGAACCTGCATCCTGATGAGCAACGACCGCGGGCGCTCCGGCTGATCAGCGCTGTCGTATTCAGTCCCTTCGGCTATCTCAAAAGCATCCTTGAAAATTGCGCGGGCTTTGTCCTGCTGGTACGGCCATAACAGATCGGCAGCTCGAATCAGCGTGGCGATGCGTTGCGTGGTATTGAAGTTCTTAGCGACCTCAACCTGCTGCCTGATCATCTCCAGCGCATTGTCCTGCGTACAAAGCGGCGAGCCCCCCTGCTTCCCCTGGCCCAACGCGGGGTGCGGAATCAGAAAGCAGAGCACAAGCATTGCGCTCACAATTGATATGGTTGAGTAATGCTGGCTCTGTTTACAAGGCAGTGATTTATGCATTCCGTACGGGCAACTCGTCAGCTTAATACTCCCTATTGCCCTACCTCGTAAACGCCCGAGCAGACGGACTGTTCCGTAAGTTGGATAAGCTGCAGATCCGCGACTATCCCAATTGAGCACAGCGTCTGGCTATATCCTGGCGCAAGCTGCCGATGCGTTTCTCGTTCTCATACGTTTCTCCCGGGAGGAATTTCGGCAGGTCCCGCCACGTAGATTAACTCACTGTGAAAGCCATCCTGAAACTGGCCAATGAAAGCAGAGATCAAGAGCTTCTCCGGAAAACTAATTGGCGCATCGCCGGTTGGTGCGGTTGCTTTCGGGTCGACAACGATGGGTTTCGAGATCCCGAATTTCCCGGAAGTGATCTCGATTGGCTGCGGATCTTCCAGAAAATACTTCCCTCCGGTGGGCCGCGTGACCGCAAACCCTCCGAGATCAGCCACGAGTCGCTGCTTTTCAAACTTTACAGTTACGGCGGGCGCATCAGGACTGACAGCGTTGCTTAACTCCACTACTACTACAAAAGGAGCGCCGGCAGTCGGCACTTCGGGTATGTGTGTCACGTTAACAACTTTATTCGCCATAGTTTTCTCCTTCGATTTTGATCATTATGGGAGGCGGCCCAAAAACATTTCAAAGTTCAACACCGCAAATACCGCGTACTGGTTCAGTTTGAAATAACGCCGGAGGCGTTGGCTAATTCCAGCCCAGGGTTCGAGCGCAGCGGAACCCTGGGTACATAGTTAAGAGTGGCTTAAACCCTGAAAGGGTTCAGCAACCGGTGAACCCTTTCAGGGTTATCTTGAACTTCTAATTCGAGTCCCAGGGTTGTCGCTGCGCTCCAACCCTGGGCTCGAATTAGCCAACGCCTTCGGCGTTATTTCAAACTGAACCAGTGCCCGTTATTTCAAACTGAACCAGTGCCGTTTAGTTATTCACGGCCCGAGTGTTCTTAACAGAATCCGCAATCGCAAAGCAGATACGTGCCGAAGGGAGAATCTTCTCAATCGGGGGGTAGGGGGGAGTGCCGTTGCGAAGCGATTGCACAAACTCCTCAACTTCCTGGTAAGCACCATTGCGCAAATCTTCGGGATCGTCCTCATCGGCCTGGGCCTCGTTTACCAGTTCGTTTCCGCGCCAGAACTCGAGGGTGCGTTGTATGCCCGCTCCGGCCGTGATGCGCGCGCGAAAACCCTCGCCGAAAAACTCGTACGACTCTTCCACCATGCCCGACGTCGGCAGGATCTCGATCCGCCCCGTGGCGCCGCTTTCGAATTGCAGGGAGATGAGATACCACGCGGCGGCAGTGTCAGGCCCGATCACCTCGACCACGAAATTATCAATCTCACCTGCTACGTACCGCAGCGCATCGAGCACATGAATACCAGTAGACCAGATAAAATCAGCTTCGCTGCGGGCATGTCGCACTTGCATCGCTTTCACATAGCGAACCGGGCCCACTTCCTGCATCCACGAACGAGCCTCGTTCACGTAAGGCATAAAGCGACGATTGACTGAAACCATGTGCGGAGTTTGTGTATCGAGTGCAACCTTATTAAGTCTCTCGATGTCGGCGATCGATGTGCCCAGCGGTTTCTCGATCACGCACGGAATGCGACGTTCAAGCAGCTCGATGCCCTGCTCAACTATGGCGCCCATCGGCATGATGCAGACGCAGGCGTCCGGCTTTTCGGAGTCGAGCATCTGACTCATATCCGTATAAGCTCGCTCGAATCCAAACGTTTGACAGAACTCCTCTGCTTTCTCTCGATTCAGATCGCAAGCTGCCACGAGCTGAATTTCTCCGGGATGTCGCTCCGCATATCGCGCCAGCGGCGCAGCGTGGCTGCTCCGGGAATGTTCGCCGCAACCGGCCAGCGCGATTCTGATCATTGAGCTTTGACCGTGGTTCGTCCGCAACATTCTGAGTGCTGCCGTCGGACTTGTGCTTGTTGGGCCAACCGTAACACCTGGTCGCGGCTAACCTGTCCGGGCGCATCCGCGAGGCAGTTAGCCGTGCCGCATGCAACCGCGAGACTCAGGGTTTCCTCATCGCTGAGACCACGTTCATACGCGACTGCAAAGCCGGCGAGCGCTGCATCGCCAGATCCAACTGATGAACCGGTGTGAACTGGTGGTAACTGCGAAATCAACGGATCGCTGTCAGCAGATCTCTGCCACATGATCCCGCCTGGTCCAAGCGAAATCGCAACGCTTCGCGCTCCAGCATCAAAGAACTTCTGCGCCGCCTCGGCCGCCCCATCTGCGTCGCGGATGACATAACCCGCAAAGCTCGACGCTTCTTCACAATTCGGCTTCACAAAATCAGGTTCCGCTTCGAGTCCACGTCGTAGCGCTTCGCCGCTCGTATCTAGCAGCACCCGGCAGCCGTACAAGTGAGCAATGCGTGTCAGCTCCGCATACATATCCGCAGGCGCTCCGGGTGGGAGGCTGCCGGATAACGCCACCTGGCCGTTCTCTTTGAGCTCGCAAAAAATGTCGCGACAGGTGGTCAACAATCGTTCTACCTCACCGTCGGTGACCATCCCGCCGGGCTCCAGAATCTCAGTGACACTACCGTCTGCGGAAATGATTTCCAGATTCGCTCGCGTCTCGGTTTGCGTGCGAATGACCGTTAGGGGAACGCCAAACGCCGACAACCCCGATTCACACTCATCACCGGCAGCACCGCCAAGGAAACCGGCCCAGACAACGTCGATGTCGAGTGCCCTGGCAACCATCGCGACGTGTGCCGCTTTACCACCGGGAAAGGGCTGAGCCGAGAGCGCGCGATTCACTTTACCGACCGCGATACTGTTGAGTCGCAGGCGGCGATCGATCGCAGGATTGGCGCTGACGCATACGAGCATAAAAAGCCTGGCCTCCGGAAAATTTGGTACTGGTTCAGTTTGAAAAACGCCTAAGGCGTTGGCTAATTTCAGCCCGGGGTTGGGAGCACCGCGAACAACCCTGGGTAAGCCATATTAAAGGACGAATCCAACCCTGAAAGGGTTTGTCACGGTACGAACCCTTTCAGGGTTAACACCTTTTTTATCTGCTACCCAGGGTTCTCGCAGTGCTCGAACCCTGGGCTGAAATTAGCGAACGCCTTCGGCGTTTTTCAAACTGGACCTCCACCGAAAATTTCTAGTTACTACTCTTCGACTCTCTTTCGTTTCGTGATTGCGCATCAAGCCGAGCGAGCATGTTCTTGATGTCTTTAGCGCCTTTGATGGCGACGTAGACCGTGATCGTCGAATACCAAATTACACACGCGCCTGTGAGCGCCCACCAAAACCAGTGTTGCGACATCAGGCCACCCCCTCTCTGGAAAATACTTGTTGCTTGAGCAGGGAACCAATCACCATCGCAGCGCCTGAGAGTACATACGTCGCGATGCCCGAGTAATACGGACCAATCGACTTCGCGATCGCCACAGTAGACGGCAGTTGCTCCATCACGAGATATGAAACGGGGATGACGGCACTGACGATAATCGAAGCCACTGCGCCCCAGCTATTGGCTCGTTTCCAGTAGCAACAAGCGATGAGCAGAACCGAGATGCTGGCCAGGTAAATCGTGCCGGTCACGCCCAGATAGGTCCAGAGATCTCCTTTGAGTGGATACCAGAGACCATAAAGCAGCAGGAAAATTCCGATCACCGCGATGATGGTGCGGTTCCAAAACAACCCCTTGCGCTCGGACCACGGTTGTTTGCGAAACGGTGCCAGGATGTCGTTATAGATCACGCTGCACCACGTCAGCATGTAAGAGGAATCGGTGGACATGTCGGCAGCGAGCATAGCTGCGATCAGTATCCCCATTAATCCCGCCGGCACCGCCGTACTCAAATAGCGAGGCATCGCCTCGAGCGTATTGGCGACTGGGCCAAGTGTCGCAAGAGCTGCGATGCCCCAGATGCCGGGAATCAAAAACCGGCAGACAAAGAAGAAGCTCGTCCGCGTGTAAACCCTGCGACCGGTTTTTGTGTCCTTCGCGGCCAGCACGCGGGCGATAATCGTTTGCCAGGTAAGGACAGCCGCGGTATTCAACATCAGATTGAACAGCACGTACTGCCACCCCATTGTCGGATTCACAAACGGGTTAAAGCCGCCCGCGCCATAATGCGTTTCCACGGTCGTTACGAGTCTTTCCCAGCCGACATTCATCAGAATGAGGATGGTCACCAGAATCAGACCGAGACTCATCACCACGAACTGAAGGAAATCGGTAACCAGCACGGAAAGCATGCCGCCGAGGATCGTGTAGACAGCCACACCCACGAGCAGCACCGTCATCATGATCTCGAGGTAACGCACGTCGAGGCCGGCCACCAGCACGAGAAACTGTCCGCCCGTCCGCAGAAACACACCCATGTTCAATAGACCACCCAGAACGATGACGACGCCGGCAGCCCAACGCACGCGTGGCCCAAAACGCTTGTCGAGTAATTCCGGAATCGTGATCACGCCGGAATCTCGCAGCGGCTTGATTACAAATCCTGTCAGACCAACGACAGCCATCGCGATCGCCATGAGGATGCCCGGAGTTGCACCGGCAAATCCTTTTTCATACCCGTTTTGAGCCGTATACATGCAGGTGACGATGCCAAACTCGGTCGCGGCGAGCGAGGCGATGCCGAGGTACACATCCATCTCACGCCCGGCAACGAGGAAGTGCTCTACCTTGCCGACGTACTTGCGCACCATCAGACCGGCGACCATGGTCACCAACAGATATAAGCCGACGATGCTGCCATCCAACAGCCAATTGAAATTTGTCATGAGCCCGAGGTTTGCCTTTCGACTCTGTGCCCAGAGCAGATCATGATCTTAGAGCGTGAAATATTTTCTACGGCGCCAATGGCCGGCTGGAACGTTCGTCTCAGGTCGATATCATCACTGCTACAGAGTGAGTTTTTAACGGCCTGAGTGAAGGCGTTCTTTAACTCGGTGCCGAAATTGATTTTGCGGATACCGCAATCAATCGATTCCCTCAGGAGCTCAGCCGCAACGCCGGAACCACCGTGAAGTACCAGAGGTGTCTCGGGTATTTTTTCGCCGATCTCTTTAAGACGTTGAAAATCGATCCGCACCGCGCCTCTGTAGAAACCATGCGCAGTGCCGACGGCAACGGCGAGTGCATCCACATTAGTTTCTTCGATGAACCGGGCTGCATCTTCCGGTCTCGTGAACGTATGAGTGGGATCTACGCCGGCGGAGTTTTGGCCCACATGGCCCAGTTCGCCCTCAACTGAAACGCCGGCCGCATGTGCGAGTTTTACTACCCGGCGCGTGACTGCACAGTTTTCATTGAAGGGTAACTTTGATCCATCGATCATCACCGACGTGTACCCTCCGTCGATACATCTTGCGGCCAGTTCGTAGCTGCGGCCGTGGTCCAGGTGCAGCGCGATCGGTTTTTGTGACTCCGCGGCGGCGGCGTGGGCCAGACCGAGAATGACCGGCAGTCCGAGATAGTCGATAGTGGCTTCAGTGGTTTGCAAGATAATCGAAGCGTTCAGGGCGTTGGCGGCCCTTACGTGGGCGATCAGCGTTTCTGCGTTATAGAAGTTGAGCGCCGCGATAGCTGCGCCGTCTTTGCTTGCCGTGTTGAGCAGTGTTCGACTGGGACAAAGCTTGGGCATTTCAAGTTCAGTTTGCAGCTACGGCAAAGGGGGCGCAGGGGATTAATGCGCTGTCAAAAACTTTTGCAACGCTTCGTGTGTGGGCTGACCAGACGTTCCTCCGAGCGCCAGAGTCGAGAGTGCGCCACATGCATTAGCGACGCGCAAACACTCAGCGAGCGGAACGTTTCGTACGTACGCAGAAACAAATCCGGCGGCGAAGGAATCACCGGCGCCAGTAGTATCCACCGCCTCAACCTGGAATCCCGGAACGGTAACCACTTTGCCATTTTGAATTGCGACGGCGCCTCTCCGTCCCTGCTTGATGACCGCACACGGAACGAGCTGACCGAGAGCTTTCAATGCTTCACGTTTGTTCCTGCAACCCGTCAATGCCGTCGCTTCACGTTCGTTAACGAACAGCACGTCCGTGTATTTCAGCACCTTGTTAATGCTGCGACCCCACTTTTGACTCGGGTCCGTGTTCGGATCAAAAGACGTTGTTAACCCAGCTGCCCTCGCCTGACTAAAAAGAGCAGGGAATGACGGTTTCAATGCCCGCTGCAGATAGTACGACGTCAGGTGCAGGTGCTGATGGCGTTTCATTAACGATGTATCACAGTCTTTCGCGCTAAAGCCGGCGATGGCGCCTGGAAAAGTAATCAATGCTCGATCGCGAGTGTTGCTGAGCGCAATCGTGACGCCGGTTTTCTCGCCGGCTTTCCGCTGCACGTGCCTGGTTGATATACCTGCGTCTTTGAGTGCCGCTACGCAGAAATCGCCGAATCTGTCTTTACCCGTCTGGCTGACGAACGTTACCGTGCAACCCAGCTTCGCGATGCCTGCCGCAAAGATCGCCGAGGCACTGCCGAGCGTTAACTCACAATCTTCCGCCAGCACTTCAATCCCGGTTTCGGGTGGCTGTCGCACGCCAGTGGCGACGATATCGACGTTTAACTCGCCGATCACCAGAATTCGAGGGGCCGTGGACCTGCTCATCTTGCTTCGGCGCGTATCTTTCAAATATTATCGATTCAACTTTTGATTGCTTTCGAATGGCTTTGGATTCTAATATAACCGTCACGCGAAAAGCAAAAGGAATTTCGAGACTAACTACCGATCATTTTTTCGTAGCGAAGGAAGCACTGATACATGGACGTGTTGTCCAAACTTCTGAATCTATCCCCGGCGGAAAAGGAATCACTGGGTGTGGTCCATACCCTCCCGGAGATTTTGCAGCAGCCGAAAACCTGGCTGCGCACGTACGCAAAAGTCTTTAACCTTAGTGTACCCATCAAAACATTCCTTACGAATGCCGGTATCGGCGCCGGCGATCGAGATCCTCCGCAGGTGCTTTTGATTGGCGCCGGGACGTCAGACTATATCGGCAAATCAGCTTCCTCGTTGTTGCAGAAGGAATGGCGCTGTGATGTCCAGGCTGTGCCCAGTACTGATCTGCTTACTAACATGGACGAGCATATTATCCCGGGACGCGATTATCTCTGGATTTCGTTTTCCCGATCCGGTGATAGCTCTGAAGGCGTGGCCGTTTTGGAAGCGGCCTTAGCGGACCATCCTGAAATAAAGCATTTGATTGTGACGTGCAACGAGGCGGGACGAATGGCACGCGCCTTCAAAGGTGAGAATGTTCTGTCGATTGTGCTTGATGATGCTGTCAACGATCGCGGCCTGGCGATGACGAGCTCTTTTTCAAACATGGTCATCGTCGCCCAGGCCCTCGCTCACATTCGTACGCTTCCCGCGTATGCCTTGATTGTTGACCGTCTGGCCGATGCAGCAACGCAAACACTTCCTGCCGCGGCCGGCATTTGCGAACGGCTGGTCCATACCGGATTTACTAAAACATGTTTCCTCGGCACCGGGGCGTTGAAGGGTGCGGCCATCGAGTCGGGTCTGAAGGTTCTCGAGCTGACCGGTGGGCGCGTTGTGAGTTTCGCGGAATCGTTTCTCGGTCTCAGGCATGGTCCATTGTCAGCGATCGACGACGACACTCTCGTAGTCGGATTCTTATCGGGCGATATTAGGCGCAGGCAGTTTGAGTTGGATCTGATGCAGGAGATCCGCGACAAACACCTTACGTCGAAGTATTTGGCAGTGTATCCAACAATTCCCGAAAATGGGCGAATCTCGCCTGAACACTCATTCTTTTTAGGATTGAAGCATGAATTGGCTGACTTCTATCTCACGCCATTGGCGGTGCTGGTGGGCCAGTTCCTCGGATTTTTCTCATCGCTCAAAGTGGGCTTGAGACCTGACGAGCCGAGTCCGTGCGGCGCGATCAGTCGCGTAGTCGAGCACGTGACGATTCATTAGCCACAAAAAGACACATAAGGCACAAACAAATTCTGCTGAAAGGGGAAATCGTTTTGTGCTTTATGTGCCTTTTTGTGGCTAAATTTATGAGTTAGACCAGCATGAGTTTGAGTTCGCGGGAGCGCAGCTCCGACTGCATGTCCGCCGGTAGATTTCGATCCGTAATAATCACATCTATATCCGCCAGCGGAATGATTCTCGATAAGCTCCGCTTACCAAACTTGCTCGAGTCGGCCACGAGGATACGTTCTTTCGCAATCCGGGCCATCGCCTGGTTCACCTGCGACTCCTCGACGTTAGGAGTGCTCAAGCCAAATTCAACGTCGCACGCGTCCACCGCCAGAAAAAGTTTATCGGCAGCGAGTTGGGCCAGGATGTCTTCGGCAAAGTGGCCTACGGCGGAAAGCGAATTTTGGCGGATGACGCCGCCCAGAAAAATTAACTGAATATCCTTGGCGCCAAAGAGTTCCATCGCGATGTTCAAGCCATTGGTGATCACTTTCAGATCTTTTTTGTGCTTGATCTGTCGCGCGATCTGCTGGGTGGTGGTGCCGGAGTCGAGAATGATTGAGTCGCCGTCGTTTACGAGCGACGCTGCTGCTGCGCCGATACGTCGCTTCTCCTCCGCGTGCAATTCGGCTTTGATTTTGAGAGACGGATCCATGCTCACGGTGTTGATTTTGACGGCGCCACCGTGAGCGCGCCGGATCAAACCGCGCGCGTGCAGATCTTTCAAATCATTGCGGATGGTGACTTCGGAGGTCTTGAAGCGCCGGCTCAGGTCAATGACGGCTACCTGCCCTTGCTTTTCCAGTAACTCGAGGATTTTCGTGCGACGCTCGACGTTAAGCATGTCGCACTACTGTAGCATTTGTTCCTGAAAAATCGAAAGAAAACGAAAGTGGGGTTTCTCTGCGTAAACTCGGCGGCCTCTGCGTCTCGGCGGTCAGCTCACCGCAGAGACGCAGAGACCGCAGAGTTTACGCAGAGGTCAATTCTTCTCTCTGCAGAATCGCGTGGTAAGCGGCGCCGATCGCGCCGGCCTTTTCGCCTAACTCCGCGGCGATGACCCGAACGCGGTGGCCCATTGGCCGCCATTCAAACTTGTCGAGGTAATTTGCAAGCGGGTTGAATAGCGCGGCTCCCGCCTGTGCGATGCCGCCACCGACGATGACGATCTCCGGATCGAACGCATTGATAAACGAAGCGATCGCCGCGCCTAGCTGAAAGACCGATCGCAACCAAACCTCACTTGCGTGCTTATCGCCGGCCAGGTGAGCCTCGACCAGTTTTCGAGTGGAATCAAAGCGACCCTTTGAGCGCTCGCGGAGATTATAGTTTCCGATCATCTGTTCAAGACTTCCGGGCGTGTTCACGATATCCGCGGGACCATCGGAATTTACCGTCACGTGACCAAGGTGTCCCGCTCGTCCGATCTGACCTTTGATCAATCGCCCATCCGCGAGCACAGCGCCGCCGACGCCGGTACCGAGAGTCAGGAGAATAACGTTGCGATAACCTTTTGCCGCGCCTTGCCAGAGCTCACCCAGTAGCGCAGCGTGTGCATCGTTGAGCACAAATACCGGCGCCGGCGTTTCCAAAAAATTCGTCCAAACAAAACCTTCGAGCCCATTCAAGCGACCCTGCATGTGCGCAATCGAACGGCCATCCCGCGCCGCTAAACCCGGTGACGCTATACCTACGTGGCACGGTGTCGTTTTGCGATCGCGTTGAATCCGGTGGAGGTTTTGCTTGATTGTTTGAGCCCACGATCCTTCGGCGTCGGCCGTGTCGCACGTCAGATATTCCAGCAGTTCGCCCTCGTTTGTGACGACTACGATCTTTATATTCGTTCCACCGAGATCGACACCGACGGAATAGCTCTTCGGGTTAACCATCAAACACCCTTTCTCCACTTTGGATCGTCACGGCGCAACAACTGAAAACTGATCGAACCATCTCTATTGGTCGGTTGTTGCGTGGCCCAATTCATGGGACGCCGGTTGCCGCCTTTGGTTTCGATTTCAGCGCGAATCTTCAGTTTCATTCCATCGCTGTTTTTGGGAAGCACAAACGATGCCTGCCTGATCTTGCCTCCGTACGGATGACCCGCATCGAGTGCGCCGCCGAGTTTGATTTTACCGTCGTCGCTTTCGACGTATAGACGCAGCACTCCCGGAACGCCCGCGATGCCGTCGTTTGAGACAGCCACTATCACCTCGTCGGTTCCATATCGCTTTCGTTGCCAGATCCACGCCGGACGCACACGGTAACCGAGCCGTCGCTGCAACGTATCAAAGCCATTTGGATATCGTTCGTAATAGCGTCGCAGATTGTCTGACTCGGTCCAGAGCGACCAGTAATTCGCTCCCAGATCGACGGCGTGCAACATCCATTTCTCGAGCACATTGATCCCCGCTTCATCGACCGGCAAGTAATTCGGATCGACCTTGTACTGACGGTAATAGCCATCTTCCATGATCGTCGCGAGCCATGGAGGGCGGTTCGCAAGTGCTTCGATCTGGATCGGCTCTTCAATGACGATACTGTCCGAACGTAACCAACAACCTGCTCGCATGCATAGATCCTGAACCTCTCTGTTGCCGACATTGCTGATGTCGGGTTGCGTGTTCACGGCGAGCGGCACGTTCTTCCAGAGATCCAGTTGCAGACGCGTCATATCCAAAGATGTTTTCGCGGCAGTTAAGTAGTCCGGAAACGGACTCGGAAGATTGCTGGTATGACCTTCGCCCCAGAACCCGTACATCATCAAATCAACGAACTCCAGCAACTGGTTCTGATCGAACTCGCGCACCAGCAACTCGTTCAACTCTTTGAAAGCTGCCTGGAATCTCGGGTGATCGTAACGGGGTTCGACAAAGTCGTCTTTCGCTCCGTAGGTCTTGCCGATCTTCACGAGCGGAACTTGTTTTTGCACGAACTCCGGCAGCGCGAGGCGTCCGGGTTGTCCTTCGGTATTGGACATTTGAATTCGAAACGCAACCCGTAAGTTGTGGCGCCTGGCGGCGTCGAGCGTAAGCTTGAAAACCGGATGCAAACTCAATCTGCCTGAACTCGTCTGCACATCGCGCCAATCACAACGAATGTAGAGCAGGTCAACGAAGGGCAGGGAGGCGATCTTTTCGACATGTTGCTCGAGTGTTTCAGTGCCGGCACGCGCCGCGAGTGATGGTCCACCTTCTTCCCAGGTATAGCCAACCAGGCCCAATCCATAATTCTTTACCGGCCTGGTCGATTGACTCGTGACCAGGATCGTATACCACCCTTCGTCCTGCTCGATTCCGAATGGTCCCTGGTTCAGCCGATCCGAAACCCTCGGTCCCGAGCCGAAATCGTATCTATCCCAGTTGTGAGTAGGAACTTCCTGAGCTTTGAGATTGGGTAATGCGGTCGCCAGCGAGACTGCGGCGCCGGCTTTGATAAAGTTCCTTCTGCGCATCGTGCTTCCTTCAGCGATCTGCGTCGTGGATCCGGCGCGGTAGTTTTCCAGGTCGAATTAAAACCAACACCAGTATCATTCCCACAAAAGGAATCAGGCTCGCGGTGATCAAGATGGGTTCGAATGAATAGTGATCGGAAACATAACCGATCAAATAAGTAGAGATGATCGTGCCTAACCCTGCTCCGGTTCCACTCATACCACTGACTGTCGCAACCGACTCGCTTTTATAAAGATCCGACGGTAGGACCAGTGCCATCGTGGAGAACGAAGCGTAGGCGAAAGTTGAAATCGCAAACAGTCCGGCGAGCGCCAATAAGTTTGAGGTGAATATCGTGGGGATCAAAAGCATCATCCCGAAACCGCCAAACACAACCACGGCTTTGCGCGCCTTGATGACCGGCCAGCCACGGTTGATTAACCAACTCGAAACGCCGCCGCCGAAAAAGTTGCCGAGGTCGGCCGCGACAAACGGAATCCAAAACGCGAGCAGGCCTTGTTCCGGGTTGAAGCCTTTGCTCACGAGGTAGATCGCGAACCAGTCGGTAATAAAAAACCAGACCGGATCGGTCATCGTCCGAGCGGCAATCACGGCCCACGTTTGTGGCAGCTTGATCAAATCGCGCCAGCGAGATGGTCCGCGTTCACCACTCTCGGTCTGGTCCAACTCCACCCGATCGCGCATGATCAACTCGCGCTCTTCCTCACTGAGGCGCGGGTGTGATTCCGGAGGGTGATACAAGTAACGCCAGGCGCCGAGCCAAAGAAATCCCAGGGTCCCCGTAATCACGAAGGCAGGACGCCAGCCGCCGAAATATTTGTACAGACCGATCACCAGTAACGGTGCGATTGCGCCGCCGATGGAAGAACCGCTGTCGAATAGTGCGACGGCCCAGCCGCGCTCTTTCTTCGGAAACCATTCGGCCACCGCTTTGGTAGCGGCGGGCCAGTTCGCTGATTCGCCGGCGCTAAGCAGGAAACGAAAGAAAGCAAAACTGCGGAGGCCGCCGGCCAGCGAAGTTAGCATCGCGGCGATCGAATACCAGATAACTGTGATGGTGAGACCCTTGCGCGTTCCGATGCGATCGATCAGGCGGCCGGAAACGGTTTGCCCGATCGAATAAGCAACGCGAAACGCGATTACGATCGTCGCAAACTGTTGATTATTCCAGTGATACTCAATCTTGAGATATGGGCCAAGGACCGAGAGCGTCTGCCGGTCAATGTAGTTGATGACCGTGGAAGCGAACAGGAGTCCGCCGATCCACCAGCGTAAGTTTGAGATTGGTTTCCGCGCGGACCGGTTCGCAATCGTATCCATACTTAACGACGATCTTCTTCCTGTAGCTCCGCAATGAACGATGCGCATGCGGAGACATCAGCTAATTTCTTGATGCCTTGTTCTTCGCGCCAGTCCGCGATTGGACCAGCAAATACGCCATTACTCCGTTGCGCCAGGCTATTGATCATTTCATTCGGAAATCCGAGCTCGCCGCGACTGCGGTTATAACGACCTTGCGACTGGTTCCAGAAGCGCTCGCGGAGCTCGCGCAACACCGCAAACATCGTTTGGTTCCGGAGCACGAACATGCCGATGTTTGTTTCGCCGAAGTCCAACCTGTCAGCGCTTTCAAGATGCGTCTCGCTGGCGGACTGCACTGCGCCGTTTTCATCCCGGCGAAGCGGCGCGTATGGCGTTGCCCGCAAGGTGGTCGGGATTACCATCTCGTAGGAATTGAATAACTGCGCTAACTTTGCGGCGCCCTTGAAGGTTGCCGGACGTATCACTGGTTGAGTGCTCCAGACGACCAGGGCCAGACCGTCAAAGTCATGCATCACGCTTTGAGCGCGCAGCACAGCATCACCCGTTCCGAGTGGTTCCGGTTGAATGACGAAAATGACTTCGTGATCTTTGAGCGCGTCGCGAATCGCAGCTTCAGTTTCGGGTGAGACGATGACCACCGGCACGCGTGTTTGGCCCAGACCGGCGCGGATATTCTCGAGCACATGAACTATCGCGGGTTTGCCGGCAATTACGGCGAGAGGCTTCGGCACGGAAAGGCCACTCTCGGCAGCGCGTGTCCCTTTTCCCGCGGCCACGATCACCGGCCAAATGTCTTGCGCGCTGACTTCGATCGGCAAAGTGTCGAGCAGCGACCGGAGCTGGCTCACGTATGACTCCGCTCCGGAACCGAGCGTGTTAACGTGCGTGATGGCTTCACGCCAGATGTCGTCCCAGTCCACCTGGGCCAGGCCCTTGCCGGGAGTCGAGATCATCACCGACCCTTCACGGACACCATCTCGAGCTTGCGGCGCGTAGTACTCCGTTTGGACTCGTTCGATAAGGGCGTTTGCGTGTGCGCTCCTCGTCAACACCAACACATTCCCGCCAAAACCCCCGCCCATCAAACGGGCGCCGAGCACATTCGGATCAGACTTAACGATCGCGATGATTTGTTCGACTTCGTTTGTGCTTACGTTGTAAAGATCGCGCAGGCTGGCGTGAGATTCATTGCATAGCCTGCCGATCCTCCGCATCGCGTCGCTACGAGTTTCAGGAGTTGATCCTTTCTGAATTGATGCCAGGGTTTGTTGGGCCATCGCCACGCGTCTTACTTCACCCAGGTGATGTAAGGAGCGAGTTCTGATCGGAAGCGGCCAGCGCGCTGTCTCACTCACGAGAGCCGGGAACGATTGTTCAAATTGGCGAAAGACTTCCGGATTTTCCGATTGGAGTGCAGCGATTGAAAGCGTTTCCGGTAGCGTCAGCAGCAACTCTTCGAGAGTGTCGAGTGCCGCGAGTGAGCCGTTGCGAAAGGAGTCGATCGCGTCGCTCCAGGTGCGATAACGTTGCGAATCAGTTTCTCGCCAGCCATCAATCAGGGCGGGAATGAGCAGCCGCGAAACGGCGGCACGCTCGTTGTACTCAATCATTACCTCGTGCCCTTTATTGGCCGGTTTCGAGAAGAAGGTGAGCCAGGCAAAACGTTTATCAGGAAGTGCAAGTCGCCTTGTTTGCTGGGTTGAATAGTCGATCAGTACGGCGCTCGACGTTCGGGCGAGACAGATCGTAGTGTGGTCCATGGAGCCGCCGCGCGTACCGATATACCACTCAGCCAGGGACGAATCATAAGCCAACTCTGCCGCGGTAAATGAGACTCCATTGACCTCGCGGATCGCTGCGCCTCCGAGTACAACCAAGGCGGACGAAGACGAAGCACCGCCGCCGGCCGGAATATTCGAATCGATCACAAAATCGAAACCATTGACGATCTGTTTGCCGAATTTCCCGCGCGCGAACTGAACCGCTCCCTTGATGTAGTTTTGCCAACCATGACTGGGAGTGCCGTGTTGTGCCAGAAATGCGAGCCAACTGGACATCACGTCGTCGCCGAACGGCTCGACACAATCTTCAGACAGAAGAAAAGACGATGGTGCGAAAGCGGGAGAGGTCGAAGCGCAGCGGACCTCGCGTTCACGGCCCTGGCGATAAAGCATCAGGGCGTCGCGCTCGCGACTGCCGAACGTCAATGACGCGGTCGGCAAATAAGAAACATAGTCAATATGCTCGCCGAGAATATTGATACGAGCCGGTGCTCGTAAAAGAGAGACATTGCCGTCGCCATAGCTCTCAAAAAACACATCGCAGAGTCTGCTCAGTCGCGCACGTTTGTCGGTGAGCGCACGGTTACCCTCGGTAACGAGCTGAGCGAGCGCGTTGCTGATCTCAGACAGCTTCATTCAGAAAAAATACTTTGCCAGTGTTCGACGCGAATGTTATAACCCGCGTTACGCAGGTTAGTTCAAGTTGCTTACAAACGGTTAGCACTGAGCCCCGACAGTCTGTGGGCTGCTAATGGATTGTTTCAAGAGCGAGCATACTTATCGAATACTCGTTGACGTGTCAAATCTAATTTTCAGGAGAGATGCATGACCCAACCGGGTAGAAGACAATGGCTGAAAACGATTGCGACCGCGAGTGCCGGCGCTTTGGGTTCACAATTTGTCGGTCACGCGAACGCGCAATCAAGGCAACCGGAACAGCCTTCAGCCAGAGGTTCGCAACCGCTCGCACTGAAAGATTATCAGCCAAAAAGTATGCTGCACGTGCCCGAAACGCACGTGCCGCGCTCGCGTTTTCCGAATATCGATTTTCACACGCACCTCTCGTGGATCAATCGCAAGGGAAACGTTGATGTTGTTCGTCATACAGCTACGCCTACCGAAGCCCTGCGGGTGATGGATGCGAAAAACATTCGCATGATGGTCAATCTAACTGGCGGCTACGGCACTCTGCTCGAGGAAACAGTGAGGCACTGGCACCAGCCTCATCCGGATCGATTCCTTGTGTTTACTGAACCGTGGTACTCGAAGATCAAGCTGCCGAACTATGCGCAGTTTCAGGCGGACCAGATCCAGGTAGCGAAAAAGACGGGTGCACGGGGAATAAAGATCCTCAAGACGCTTGGCCTGTATCTGCGTGAAAATGTAACCACCGGTCCGCTCGTAAAAGTTGATGACCGGCGATTCGATGGCATGTGGGAAGCGGCAGGCGCGCTCAACTTGCCGGTGGCAATTCACGTCTCAGATCCCGAAGCATTTTTCCTGCCGACTGACCGGTTCAATGAACGATATGAAGAGTTGAGTGCGCATCCCGATTGGTCGTTTCACGGCAAGGACTTTCCCTCCAACCAGGAGTTGCAGGAGGCGAGAAATCGTGTCATGCAGCGACACCCGAAGACTAAATTCGTCGCCCTCCACACGGCCGATTCGGAGAACTTACCTTACGTCGCCGATTGTCTGGATCGTTATCCAAACATGTACGTTGACATAGCGGCCCGCATTGGCGAACTCGGCCGGCAGCCGCGCATGACGCGAAAGTTTTTCGACAAGTATCAGGACCGGATCTTGTTCGCAACCGACGCCACGCCGCACGGCGATGAGACGCCGCAACAGATCTTCAATAACGAGCTTTATGAAATCTATTACCGCTTTCTCGAGACTGAAGACGAATATTTCGATTACGCGCCCGCACCGATTCCGCCGCAGGGACGTTGGCGCATCTACGGCATTGGATTGCCCGAGCAAATTCTCCGCAAGGTTTACTACGAAAACGCTGCCCGTCTGTTAGGTCTCTAAGCCATGGCGTTTGCTGAAAACTCCCGGCGCACGTTTATTAAGCAGGCACTGCTGTCAGCCTTCGCAATACCGTTGACGCGGCGTCTGTTTTTGCCGCGTGGGAAAAGTGTGGTCGTTCATCTCGAGGGACAGGCGGATGACCTGGGCCATGAGCTGGTTAGCTTTGGTTTGCCGTTACCGTTCGGCCTGCTGAGCGAAGCGTCGCGCGTCAGAGTAGTGGCGGACGACGGCACCGCGCTCGTTACTGTCGTGCGTTCGCTTGAACCGTGGCGCGTGGGTGGTCGAGACGGATCGATACGTTCGCTCCTGGTCCAGTTCCGATTAGATTTCTCCCAACAGAAAAGCCGGCAGGTAACAGTTTGGTTCGATCGGAGCGCAAAGCAGACAGCGCCGGACTTTGTCTCAGTCGCCAGTACGCTGCGCGATGAAAAAGGTCTAACAGGGCCGCGTGTGTTGGCGATACTGCCGGCGGATTGGTTGTGCGCCTCAGGCGTAGTTGGACCCCAGACACCTGCCGCGCTGTCCGGCGAATATTCAAGTTACGACAGGCTGGTGGAGAAAAGCTTTCCCGGTTCACTCGCTTATCTCGACAGCCCGGCCTACGCAAACTGGCTGTTTGATCGCGCGACCTGTTATTACAAGATGTATGTTCGCAGCGGTGACAGTAAATATCTCAAGGCCGCTTATCACGCCGCTAATTTTGTGCGCGAGCACACGAAACTGGATGGTCCAGACGCTGGAATCTTCACCCTTAAAGGTCCGGATCTGAAATACGTCTATCCCCGGGCCATGCACATTCACTACCTGCTAACCGGAGACGAGCGCGCCCTGGCCTGCGGGAAACTGATGGCCGAGTATTGCTTCAACCATCAGGATCCCGTGTATCACCCGGGTTCGATAAAGCCGGTTCCGTTGGGGGTCGATCCGGAGCGAGGGCGAAATTTTTGGACGCTGCGGCATCAGGGATATGGGCTCCTGGGGATCTTGCACGGCTGGGAAATGACGGGAGACAAGAAATATTGGACCAGGGCGCGCGAGTGTGTTTATGCGTATTACCAACATCAACGTCAACCGCCCGATGGCCGTCCCGCGGATGGCTCGCTGCGCCAGGATTGGGAACTCTACGATCCTAATGAAGCGACCTTTCATGGAGCGACGTCGGCGTGGATGATGGCGCTGTTGCTTGATCCTCTCTTTCACTATTGGACTCTTACGCGTGACAGTCGGGTGCCCGAGATCGTCGTGAAGTGGTGTGATTTTCTCGACCGGCAGGGAATCGTGCCTGACGGCTCAAAGGCGTACTACGTGATCAACTGCTTCGCTGCAAACGATCCCCAGGCTTCGCCGGGCGAGCTCGGACCAGACATGGAAATGCATAACACCGAGATGGCATACATGTTTGCGCTAGGTAATTTTTTTACCGGCGACGTGAAGCGGCGAGAGATTTATACGCGACGCGTTAAACGGTTTCTTGAGCTGGCCGGAGGAATCGATCTGAACCATCCGGGACGTGCCTTCAACTGGGCGTTTCAATTCACCAGTCAACTGGTCTATTTCATGCAACATCAGGGCGCCGGTGTCGCGGCGAGGAAGTGACGAGATTACGTTTATGAAAGAAAAACTTTTCACGCAAAGGCGCAAAGATAAGAAGGAGGCGCCAAGTTTCCCTTTGCGAGCTTTTCTTTTTGTCTTTGCGCCTTTGCGTGAAAAACATTTTCTTGCCCCGCGGTTCCTATTGTTGCTGAGTATCAGCGCACTGCTGGCCACCGGTGCAGAAGCGCAGACGCTCTACCGTGTGTCAATCGAACAGGGTGTGAGCGTGAAGATGCGAGACGGCATCTCGCTGGCGGCGGATATTTACCGTCCCATCAGTGACGAAAAATTTCCGGTGCTGCTCGAGCGCACGCCGTATGACCGGAACGGCGAGGCAGCCATGGCGAATGAGCTCGCGTCGCATGGCTATGTCGTTGTACTCCAGGATACGCGAGGCCGTTACGCATCCGGTGGAGAGTTTTATCCCTTTCGTGATGAGAGTTTCGACGGCTACGACACGATTGAATGGGCTGCGCGACTCGATCGCTCGAATGGAAAAGTAGGAATGTTCGGCGGTTCGTATGTGGGAGCCACGCAAATGCTGGCTGCGATGGCCGCGCCGCCCCACCTGATCTCAGTTTTTCCTTACGTGACGGCGTCTGAATACTACGATGGCTGGACCTACCAAAGTGGCGCGTTGATGCAATGGTTTACCAGCTCATGGACTTCGGGCCTGGCTACCGACACGTTGCGTCGTCAGGCTGAGAAGACTCGAGCCCCGAGAGATTGGACCAGGCAACTGCCGTTGGAAACCTATCCGATTCTCAAAACGGCGGAGCCGTCGACACTCGCGCCATACTTCAAAGACTGGCTGGCGCACGAACGTGACGATGTTTACTGGCGGAAGTGGAAAGTGTCGGACCATTATTCCGAAATGTCAGTATTCGGTCTTCATGGCGCCGGCTGGCATGACCTGTTCTTAAAGGGATCGATCAGGAACTATGTGGGGTTACACGAACACGCGGCCACGCCGGATGCGCGTGCGGGGCAGAGGTTGATTATTGGACCATGGGCTCACGCACCGACGTCGCCCGAAGGCAAGATAGGTGACGTTGTATTCGGTAAGTCCGCGGTGCTCGACATGACCGCCAAGGCGTTGCAGTGGTTCGACTACACGTTAAAGGGTATCAGGAACGAATTTGCAACTGATGCGCCGGTTAGACTTTTCATTATGGGCGACAACGTCTGGCGAGCCGAACAAGAGTTTCCGTTGCAGCGTACGCGTTACACAAAGTACTACCTGCATTCTGTTAAAGGCGCGAACAGTCTCAATGGCGACGGCGCTTTGAGCCTTGCTCCGCCGGCTGTCGAAAGCAAGGATGAGTTTGATTACGATCCAAAGAATCCCGTGCCCACAATTGGCGGCCGGTTGTGTTGCGGGCAGGCGCTTCCACCGGGTCCTGCCGATCAGCGGCCGAATGAATCGCGCGCGGATGTTTTGGTCTTTTCGACTCCGGCTCTGACTGAGGACACTGAGGTTACCGGTTTCGTATCGCTCGAGCTCTACGCGTCGACTTCGGCGGTCGATACTGACTTTACTGCGCTTCTCGTCGATGTAGATTCGAGCGGCTACGCACGTTTTCTTACCGATGGTATCGTGCGCGCGCGTTACCGTGAGGAGACGACCAAGAGTTCGGAAGTTGTTCCCGGCAAAGTCTACAAGTACACGATCGACCTCTGGGCCACAGCGAACGTGTTCAAGGCTGGTCACCGCATCCGACTATATGTCTCGAGCAGTAACTTTCCCAGGTTTAATTTGAATTTGAATACGGGTGAGGGAATTGTGGGGGCGTCGCGATCTCTGCCCGCCCATCAAACCGTTTACCACGATCGTCAATACAGTTCGGCGTTGATCCTGCCCGTGATTCCAAAGCGCGCCGCCCGAAATTGATCGCAGAAGATTTTTCACGCCAAGGCGCAGAGACGCAAAGCGCTGCCGTGTCACTCCGGGTTTTCTTTGTGCGTTTGCGTCTTTGCGTGAAACATTTTCCGCTTGCAATCGATCCGGGGTGAATGCTATAAGCCCTCAAACACAGTTAGTTCCCAACACAGACTAACCCGTATGCAGGCAGAAAACGCTCCAGGATTTTGGATGGTTCGTTAAGAACATGAACTAACCCTACCGCGAAAAGAGGACCCTAAAGGTCAGTTTTCAGTTTGAAGGAGTCGCATATGAGAATCGTACGAACAATCTTCGCAACCGCGCTCGTTTTAGGAGTGATCTTTTGCCTCAGTGGCACAGGCTATTCGCAAGGAACAAATTCGGGAGTCCTGCGTGGGACCGTGACCGATCCCAACGGCGCGGTTATTCCCAACGCCGCCGTGAAAATCACGGATCAAACCACCGGACTCGCGCGCGACCTGACCACTGACAGCGATGGAAACTACGAAGCGGCAGCCCTTAAACCCGGTACTTACAAGATCACTGTGAGTGCTACCGGCTTTAAGACTACGGAGATTGACGCCGTGGTAAAGGGCGCCGACGTGGTGCGCGCAGACGTACGAACCGAGGTGGGCGCCCAAAGCGAAAACGTGCTCATCAGCGGTGCTGAGGCCGGCATCATCGAGAAAGAGCAGCCGGTGATCAGCGGCACTCTCAACAATCGACAGTTAATCGAGATACCGCGCGACAGTCGTGACATCTACGAGTTTCTGTATCTGAATCCTGATATCACTCAGGGACCGAACGGCGATGGCAGCTTCAAGTTCATTGGCGGCCAGAGCTACGGCGCCAGTTTTTCGCTCGATAGTCAAAGGACCAACGGCGGTATCTTTGGTGAGCCGACCGGAAGTCAGCCTTCGCTCGAAACCATCGGCGAGCTGACGGTGCTGTCAAAAAACTTCACTGCTGAGTATTCGGGCATCGCCAACATTCGTGTTGAGACTAAGCGCGGCGGCAGAGGTTATCACGGTTCGTTGTTTTATAACAACAAGAACGACGCCCTCGCGGCCTGGACCGTGCAGGATAAAAATGCGCAAGCAGCATTTCTCGGAACTGCCGATACACCGACTTTCCCGAAGTCGAGATTCAACCTGAACGAAGTCGGAGGTTACCTCAGTGGTCCACTGCCCTTCACGGACGATAAGACCTTCTTTCTGCTGTCGTACGAACGTCGTTGGGATTTGAACGTCGCCCAGTTGCGATCCAGCCAGGTGCCGACCTCGCCATTGCTGAATGGTGATTTCAGGACCATCGCAACAAATAGCCGGCCCACAGTCAATGCCACAGTGCTCCCGCTGTTAACGCCGGAAGAGTTGGCGAACAATACGATCATTACCGGCGGGACCAGACGCTGGTTGACCATTCCCAATCGACTCCTCAATCCGATCGCGCTCGGCGTAACGAATGGCTACTATCCGAATGTCAATCCGGCTACTCCCTTCAACGCCACCAATGGCCGCTTGAGAAGTTTTGTGCGCAACGTTCCGGGATTGCTTACGCGCGACCTGGCTACATTCCGCCTGGACCATGATTTCTCTGAGCGCAACAAATTTTTTGCCGTTTACAACTTCCAGGACAATCCGGGAAATCGCCGCACACTCGCGGTTAGCCCGCTGCCGGCATTCGGACTGCTCTCGCAGCACCAGACGAATCACACCCTCTCGCTTTCGTTTACGCATCTCTTTTCCAACACGGTTGTGAACGAAACGCGCGGCGGTTTTAATGTTCAGAATCTCTTCCGCCGCGGCAATCAAAGCAATCGCGACTTCCTCTCGAGCGTCGGTTTTAACGACGGTGAGATCTCCACGATCGGCTCAGTGCTCGGTGCGGATCTGCTGGACACTGCCGGTCCAACTCGTTTTACCTTCGCACCGTTTACGGGCATCGGAAATGGCGGGCGCAGCATCAACCGCAGTCTCGACCAGCACCTGGCTACATTTGGCGATACGGTCACCTGGACCACCGGCGATCATTCGATCAAAGCCGGCGCCGACTTCGTGCGCAACCAGGCGGTTGACGGTTTTAGCGCCACCAGAGGAAATCCTCGCGGCTTCATCAATTACGGTACGTCATTCACAAACTACGCCAATTTCCTGCTTGGCTTGCCGCCGGCTTCAGTGACCTACGTTGGTGCTACTCGAAGAGGCGACTTGAATGTTTCGAACTGGGAAAACGGCTTCTTTGTTCAGGACGACTACAAGATTCGACCGTCGATCACGCTCAATCTTGGTTTGCGCTACGAGTTGATTACACCATTCGTCGAGAAAGACGACTTGATGGTTAACTTTGATCCAACTACCTCAGTTAACCCTGGCTTCCAGGGCCGGTTCATCATTCCGAGCGAGAAGACATTAACCCTGCTCGATCCAAGATTTGTCAGCTACGGCGTGGTCACTGCCGATGAGGCGGGTGTCGGTCGCGGTCTGGTGAAGACGGACAGAAATAACTTCGCTCCACGGGTCGGTATCGCGTGGCGCATCGGAGATAAGAACGTCATCCGCGGTGGTTACGGCATCTATTATCCGACTTCGGCGGCGCAGGGAATGCGCGATGCACTCGCCACGAATGCGTTCAATCAGAGCGTAACCAAACGCGGAACACAGGGTTTGCCGGGTGGCATCAACCCGCGCGGCATTACACCTTTTAGCGGCGGCACAATCAGTGTCGGCGATCCGACTGACTTCACCGCTCTCGCCGCGAATGCAATTCCTTTCGATCTCCAGTCTCCGCGAATCGAACAGTTCAACGCTACGTTCGAGCGCGAATTGAGAGGGAACATTGGGTTGCGCGTTTCTTATGTCGGTTCGCGACAGCACAATCTGATCGCCGGCCGCGATCTGAACGAATTGCCGGCCAACAACATTCCGTTCGGCATCCATAACGAAAACGGCGACCTCTGTGATCCCATCGACGAAGTGGATTGCGTGATCTTGCCGGGAGATGCTGCGCGCCGTCCTTTCCCACGGCTCGGCGATTTTCTCGCGACTTATGGAAACACCGGCCACGGCCGCTCGCATGCCCTTCAGTTTGAGGTCAATCGACGCTTTGCGAGAGGACTCATATTCAATGCGTCGTATACCTTACTCGACCAAAAGTCGAGCGGTACGGATGTGGGTAACTCTTCTCTCGGCGGAACGCTCTATAACCAGTTTGCGCCGGACGTAGACTTTGGGCGCGATTCGTTTGTTTCGCGCCATCGCTTCGTAAGCTACGGGAGTTACGAAATACCCATCGGTCATGGTCGTTCCTACGGCAAATCGATGTCGAAATGGGCCGAAGGCGTAGTGGGCGGCTGGGACCTGAGCTGGAATATGTTCGCGAAGAGCGGCACCGGTTTCACGCCGTTCTGGGTTTGCAACAGTTGCGGCAATTTTGGCTTCCTTGGACCAGGCAACGTGGGTAGTGGATTCATCGATGCGGTCGGTGATTTTTCGTCCAACACCTACCGGCCAACAGTGGTGAGCGATCCTTACGCGAGCCTTACAGGCGATCAGGTTTTCAATCCGGCTGCTTTTGGACTGCCGCCGCTCGGCTCAGACCTGTTTGACAATCCCGCAGTCGCCAAGCGTAATTTTCTCACTGGACCCGGAACGTGGGGTGTTAATCTCGGGGTTCGGAAGTACTTCAGATTTAACGAGACGACTCGTTTAGAAGTCGGAGCCGACTTCAATAACGTGTTCAATCACCCACTGTTCTCGCCGCTCGACACGTTCTTTGCGAACGTTGGTGACTTTGACGTGGCGGTCACGCCGGCGGGTCAGCTTGAAATTGTAAACGTAAATCTGAATCCTGATTTCGGTCGCAACAATATCAGCTTCTCGCAAGAGGGTATTGATAACCGCCGGTCAGTGCGGCTCAGATTGCGTTTGAGCTTCTAGCTTAAGGACAGCGGCCAATCGGAAGGGGAGGCGCTCGCGTCTCTCCTTCCAACTGCTCAGGTGTCGTCAGTCTGAGGTGACAGGAAAAAATTGACGCAACAGTTTTCCAAGAGTCAAACGCTGCAAGGGCGGCATCGCTTCACGCGCAAACCAAATCTTGCTGACGTAAACGCTGCCGGGCATGACATGCTGAGACTGGTGAACCGCCGGATCCTCCTCAGCATCCTTTCGGATCGGCAACCGATCTCCCGTGCGGAGATCGCGAAGATTAGCGGTCTAAAAAAAGCGACGATCTCCACCATCACGGGCGAGCTGCTAAAAGACGCCTGCATCATCGAAGAAGGTTCCGGACGTACGACTCCGATTGGCGGCAAGCCGCCGACCCCGCTTCGTCTCAACGGAAAACGCTTTGGCTTGTTTGGAATCGATATCCGCGCCGATGAAACGATCCTGGCGCTGAGCGATTTCAACAACCGCATCGTTGCGCGAGTCAGTTATGAAACCGGTTCTGACGCGACTGTATTTCTGAACAAGATTGGCAAGGAGATTCGGAAGCTGCGCACGCAGCACGACTCGTTCATTGAGTTCCCGGGTATCGGAGTAAGCCTGCCGGGTTTGGTGGATAACCACACCGGTAAGTTTCTGCTGTCAGTGGTCCTGCCCTGGCGCGATGTGCCTGTGGTCCAACTGCTGGAAAAAGCCACGGGCCTGCCCGTCATCATCGACAACTCCGCCCGCTGTTCGGCCCTCGCGGAAATCTGGCACGGAAAAACGCAGTACGCCCAGGTTCGCAACCTGCTTTATGTGAGCGTAAGCACTGGTCTCGCATGCGGGGTTGTGATCGACGGCGGTCTTTATCGTGGCGGCAACAATACCGCCGGACAGTTCGGACATATTCCGATCGACCTCAGCGGCGATGAATGTCGTTGCGGCCAGCGCGGCTGTTGGGACTTGTATGCGTCGGATAAAGCAACCTTGAAACGGTACGCAACCTTAAGAGGCAACGGCGGAAAGCGCGTCTCAACCATGCGCAAGCTCATCGAACTCGTCGATGCAGGAGACTCAGCCGCGACGGAAGCAGTGCGTGAAACGGCGCGTTATCTCGGCATTGGCATCACCGGATTAATCAATGGTCTGGATCCGGAGGTCGTGGTTATCGGAGGTGAAATTACAAAGGTGTGGGGCCTGATTGAGCCCATCATCGTGGAGGAAACCAAACGTAACCTGCTTGCGCCCCGATCCTATCGCGTGGCTATTCGACCCTCGGCCTTCGAAGTACGACCAAGTTTGAAAGGCGCGCTCACACTGATTCAAAACAGTCTGCTCTCAGTTCCCCACATGGGCTAGAAACAAGCGAACATGCCGGACACAAGAATCATCGCGGAGCAACTGAAAGAGAAGCTTGCGGGCGGGCTGATTCCGGCGGCGCCCGTGATGTTTGATCGCGGACATCAGTTTCAGGAACGTGCGCACGCGTCTTATGTTGACTACATGCGCACGCAACCGATTGCGGGCGTCGCCGTTTGGGCCCACACCGGCAGAGGTCTGCATCTGACGAAAGAGGTTGCGCGCAGAGTTATTGAAGATTGGCGTCGCGCATTGCCGGATAAACCTTTGATTGCCGGAGTTGGCGCCGACAGTAAGATCTCCGATCCGAGGAAGGCGACTGAAGCAACGCTCTCGATGGCTGCCGACGCCGCTCAATATGGCGCCGAGGCCTTGCTCGCTTATCCGCCTGCGTGGCTGCGGCAACACGAAGATCGAGACCGTTTGATAGTTGCACACCACGAGCGACTCACACAGCTCGGACTGCCAATCGTCTTGTTCTATCTCTACGAAGCTGCCGGCGGCGTTTCCTACAACGCGAACGTTTTGGATGACTTGTTGTCGCTTTCCAACGTGGTGGGGATCAAGATGGCGACGCTTGATAGTCCAATGACGTACCAGGATGTTGCTCGTCAGATCCAAGCCCACCATCCGGACAAGCTCTTGATTACCGGTGAAGATCGTTTTCTCGCTTACAGCTTGCGAAGAGGTGCAAGCGCGGCGTTGATCGGCTTGGGAGCAGTTTGTTGCGAGCTGCAAGCGGAACTACTCCAGTCGCACTTTGCAGGTAGCGCTGAGCGTTTTCTCGAACTTTCTGACGCCGTCGATGAGCTGGCTGAAGTTTTGTTTGTCAGTCCGATGGAAGGTTACATCGGCAGGATTCTTTGTGCCCTCGCGAAACTCGGCATCATTCCTGAAGCAGCGGCTTACGATCCGTGGGGACCTGCTTTGAGTATGAGTGAGATAGAAAAGATTGAAACCGCTATGAATACCGTAACCGCGAGTTACGCCGGGTGAATCATGTACTCGTTGCTAAAAGGACAGCCTGAGATTGGGGCCGCCAGCCGGGCGGCGCTGCTCCGTGATTACGAGAGATTTCAAAGTGGTCTACCCGATTCTTTGGAAGCGTACGTTCACGAGCAGTACCAGATCGACTTGACCAGCGAGTACGGCAATCACTTCATCAAGAACCCGTTTGGCAAAGGTTCGGGTCAACTCTCTTTGAATACCTCCCAGGTGCGTCGTGATTGCGAAGAAGGACTTGGCTTCATTGTTCTGAAGTCGATTATCGCAGAGGACGAATCGGGTGCTCAGTCGATGAGCGAGTGGGCGATCGAGGAAACGCGGATGGTGGTCGAGCAAATTGCCGGAAAGGACGGAACACAAGGTTGGACTGTTTCCTGGAAAGGCCGCGGCTGGTACGACACGTTCGCGAAGTATCTGGAGTTTTTCGACAATGCGTTAACGATCGCCAGTCCTTTTTCGGTCCTCGTGGTTCCTTCATGTAAGTACCATTTGCCGAGCGCAACGGAACGCGAGTGGAAATTGGGCGAATATGAATACACCACGCAGCGACTGCTGGATGTGTGGCGTCATCACTACTCGTCGCTGCGCATGCCGATCGAGAAAGATTTTAGTCCGACCCTGGCAGGCTCAGATCGCGCCGCGCAAGCGGAAATCATCATTCAATGGTTGACGCGGGTTACGAATCTGATCAGGCGAGTTGCGCCCGACAAAATGTCGATTGGTCTAAAGGTCTTCAATGCGATTTTTGATGATGCGTTTCAGTTGGAGATGCTGCGGGTAATAAATGAGAAGTGTGCCGGCGCCGACATGCCCGACTTCCTCGTTTACGCCAATCGACTGTTTGATCCCAATCGTGAATTTGATGGCGTACGCGGGATTGCCTACGGTGGTCCTGACCTGAGTGCGCGCAACGTGGCGGTGCTTCGTGAGCTGCGTTTACTGGAACATCAGGGAGCGCTTTCGCCTTGCAGACTTCCCATCAGCGCTACCGGGAATATCGTGTCCGGCCGGATCGCGGCTGAGTATCTCCTGTGCGGCGCGAGTAGTTTTCAAATGCACACGTACTTCCAACTGCCGAGTGGCGAATACAAGATGAAGACTGGAGGCAAAACGGCGCGCGCGCTGTTTGAGCTCTGCTTTCATCCGGAGGAAGGGCTGCTCGCCTGGTTGTTGCATCTGCGTCGCGTTTTTAATTGGCCCATCGATTGGAACATCAAACAAATGGCGGAGTTCTGCATGGAGCCGTCGAACAATGTCTGGGCGGAACATGCGCCGGCATTGGGTTGAGTCAAGCACGGGATGGAACAAATAGAAATCCGGTTGTTGTTTGAATCCGATATTCCCGCGGCGATGAGACTGAAAGAAGCGGCGGGATGGAACCAGACCGAGGCTGACTGGCGCCGGTTGATCAAGCTTGAGCCCGACGGTTGTTTTGCGGCGATCGAGAATGAGCAGTTGGTCGGGACCACAACTACCATCACTTATGAAGACGAACTGGCGTGGATAGGGATGGTTCTCGTCGATCCGCAACATCGACGTCGCGGCATCGCGTCCCGGTTGATCGAGACAGCACTGGCGTATCTCGAAAAAAAGGTGACCGTCATAAAACTCGACGCCACCGCTGAAGGTAGTCCGGTTTACGAGAAGTTTGGTTTCAAAATGGAGTCGTTGGTCGAACGATGGCGCGGCAATGTTCCATCGCGGTCGATTGAGCCAGAGGCCACCGCGATTAATCGGGACGCGATATTAGCCCTCGACAGGCGCGCGTTCAGCGCCGATCGCTCGCGGTTGCTCAACTGCTTGATTGACGACTCTCGCATCTCGTCGGTTCTGGTCCAGGACGAGCGTGGTTCAGTAGCCGGGTATGCGCTGGCGAGAGCAGGCACGAAAGCCGTCTATGTCGGACCAGTAGTCACCACTGACACGGCGCAAGTCGAGAACTTACTCGATCGGATCCTGGGCCAATTGAGCGGCGGCAGCGTTTACATCGATTTCAGCGATGAGTGCGGCCTGAGCTCGAGCGTGTTGGCGGACCGCGGTTTTGTGAAGGAACGCGATCTGATTCGGATGAGTCGCGGCTCGCACAGCTTGAAGACGTCGCCGCTTGTGATCGCGATTGCGGGCCCCGAAGTTGGTTGAACAGCAAAGGTGAAACAGATGGAATCAACGGCTACGGTACATGAGGGATTGGATAGAAACTTTCGTGCTGACAATCTCAACGTCTACGTCTACGAGTCGCGCCAGTCAATGGGCAAAGCTGCTGCGGCTGTGATTGCGGCAGAGATCCGGCACGCAATCCGCGAGCGCGGGCGTGCCGTTGTGATACTCGCTTCAGCGCCGTCGCAAAATGAGTTTCTCGCTAACCTCGCCGCGGCGCCGGACATCGACTGGTCCAGTGTCATCGCTTTTCATCTCGATGAGTATCTCGGAATGGATGCACAAGCGCCGCAATCGTTTCGCCGTTTCCTGATCGATCGTCTCGTAAACAAAGTGCCGCTCGGTGAGTTTCACGGGTTACGCGGAGATGCCGCAGACGGAACCGAGGAAGTGAATCGTTATGCGGAACTGCTCAAACAAAATCCGCCTGACTTCGCGGTGCTGGGAATCGGAGAGAACGGGCATCTCGCCTTCATCGATCCGCCATTCTGTGATTTCAATGATCCGAAGGCAGTGAAAGTGGTTGAGCTCGATGAAGTGTGTCGCAACCAGCAGGTGAATGACGGCGCCTTCGCGACTCTGGACGAGGTTCCACGCGATGCGCTGTCGTTAACGATTCCAACCCTGATGGCGCGTCCCAAACTTTTTGCGATTGCGCCCGGGCCTGCCAAACGACAAGCGATCAAGAACACTGTCGAAGGTGCGATCGGCACGCAATGCCCGGCATCCATCTTGCGCACACATGCGGACGCGCACTTATTTATCGATCGGGATTCGGCCGAGTTTCTTAGCTTGTAGATTTTTCTCTGCGCAACCTCTGCGTTCTCTGCGTCTCTGCGGTTAATTAGTTCGCAGTAAAAATTCACCGCAGAGACGCAGAGAACGCAGAGGTTGCGCAGAGAAGAAAGATCTCAGCCGCGGCTGCAAAGGAGAACGGCATGCACAGTTCAGTTCACGTCATCGATTACGTGGTGCTTGTCTGTTATCTGCTGCTCATGGCCGGTATCGGCGCTTACTTCATGCGCTTCATGCGCGTCGGCGCTGATTTTCTGAAGGGCGGTAATCGCGTCGAGTGGTGGGTGGCCGGCATGGCGTCTTTCATGTCCGGCTTCTCGGTCTGGACCTTCACTGGCGGCGCCGGATTCGCTTACCGCCAGGGCGCGATCGGCGTTTTCCTGATGGCGCTGGCAGTGCCCGCTTTCTTCTTTGGCTACATCGTGTTTGCACAGGCCTGGCGGCGCTCGCGTGTAACGACAGTCGTCGAGTACATCCGCAGTCGTTTCGGAGAAGGCACGCACAAGACATTTTCGTGGCTGACTGGTCCCAGTCAGTTGATGTTTGGATCGGTGCGGCTGTTTGCCTTGTCGAGTTTTATGTCAATCGCACTCGGCATCCCGGTCGAGTATCTGGTGATCATCTGCGGAATCGTCGTGTTGGGTTACACCGTGCTGGGTGGTTACTGGGCGGTCTGTTTCACGGACATGTTTCAGTTTATGTTCCTGTTTCCGATTGCCTGCGTCCTGATGGTCCTGTCACTCGCGAACGTCGGTGGTTTTAGTAATTTTGTTGCCCACGCGCCGCCAGGTTTTTTCAATCCGTTCGCCGGCGAGTACGGTTGGCTCTTTCTGATCGTCTACACCGTTTCACAAACGACCGGATACAACAACTTCGGCAACGCGCAGCGATACTTCTGCGCCGACACAGAACAGTCGGCAAAGAAGATCGCGATCCTTTGCATGGTTCTGTTTACGATTGGCAGCGTCATCTTTTACCTGCCGCCACTGATCGCACGCGTGGTATTGCCGGATCTCGGAACCGCAGCGAATGGCCTGCGACAACCTTCCGAAGCCGCCTACATTGCGATGGGTTTGCGCGTATTGCCACCGGGAATGATCGGTGTGCTGCTCGCGGCGATGCTCGCCTCTTCGATGGCTTCGCTGTCGGCGCACAATCACATCATCACCGGCATATTTGCGAAGGACATCTACCAGGGTTATCTGCGGAAGGATGCTTCCGATCGTCACATGCTGACGGCGAGCCGTCTTACCTCGCTCGGCGTTGGTCTCGTCATGATCTGCGTGGCGCTTCTGTTTGCTCAGGGCGCAACCGGCATCTTCACACTGCTGTTCATCCTGGAGTCGATGTTTCTAATCCCGCTCGGATTGCCGCTGCTCTACGGATTTCTGGTTAAAGGTGGACCATGGTGGTCGGCCGTTTGCGCTTACGTCGTGGGCGCTATTACTTCGCTCTTCGTCAATTTCTACCTGAACCGGCAGCTCGGGATGGGACTAAACGAGACGTATTTGATCGGCATTCCAGCCATCACAACCACGATCGCGTTTTTTGTTCCCGTGCTGTTGCTGAAGCCTGAGGGAGCGTTTGCCCAACGAGTGGAAGCGTTTTTTACGAAACTAAAAACTCCGATAGACACCTCGACCGAGCTCGGCGCCGCTGGTGTTTCCGGCCGCGGACAACTCGCGTTGGTAGGGAAGGTAACGACGGGAATGGGACTGGCGTGTTTCCTGCTTGTGATTGCGAGCTCGGCCGGACGCGATCGTTTGATTGTGGGAATCTACGCCGTGGTTACGACCTTGATCGGCCTGGCATTCATCGCCGCCGGTCGAGTGCCGACCGAATCTGACAAGCAACGAATAAAGGGAGTCGCGGCTGCGACCGTAACAGCAGTTGAAGACTGATTGAGGTCTCGAATGACTTTTGACGCGGAATGGTTTAGCTCGACTAGCTTGAACAAGTGAGGAAGAGGGGCTTGCCCCCGCTGTAACGGGTGAGCGGGGGCAAGCCCCTCTTCCTGACTTGTTCAAGAAGATTGTTCAATCAGTGGATTCAATGAAAACAAAAGCTGCGATCCGTATCGTCCTGGTAACACTCGCTGGAGCCGCTTTATTTCTGTGCGGTTCGCCGGCACCAGCCGCAGTTAGATCAGTATGGGCAGTCAATGACGGCGAGAAGATCGCGCGCGATAATCTGAACAATCCAAACAAGTCGTCGAACGTTGCGTGGGATGGTCACAAGATCAAAATCTTTGGGGCGCGCAACGAGATCATCGCGTTTCAGTTAATCATCGAAGCGGATAACAACGGGATCGATCGTTTGATGGTTGCCCTCGCCGGGTTGTCGCAGCAGGGCGGCAAGGCGCGCATTAACTACACCGCACCGGCTCTCGATCCGACGAATTATGCCGGCCGGCCCATCCAGATTTTTTCCGTCAACTACATGAACGTCGAGACCGCATCGCACGCGGAGTGGGTCTATCAGGTTGATTCGCCTGCCGCGCCAAAGAATCCGACCGGATGGAAACCGGTGCAGTTGATTCCAGAGAATGCCCGTAGCGGTCGTGGCGGATTCCCGCTCAAAGTTCCCGGCGATTCGAATCAGCCAATCTGGATTGAAATTTATACGAGTAAGAGTCTGCCGGGCGGGACCTATAACGGAACGGTGACTGTGACGGCCGACGGCGAGAAGCGCGAAATACCGTTGGAATTGCAGTTGTTTGATTTCACTCTACCCGATCAGAACAGCATGCAGGCAATGGTCTACTACGAGAGTCTGCAACCGAAGTTATACCAGGGGCGAGATCTCGACGCGGAGTACCATCGCTTTGCACACCGGCAACGGATCGAGTTTGTGCAGGCGTACGATGAAGCTGCGGTGGCAGCAGTTCGCGGTCGCTTTGATGGCTCAGAGTTTTCGAAAGCGCGTGGATATGAAGGACCGGGTGAAAACATCGGCAACCAGATCATCCCCCGCACTTTCTACGGGCCGGGAAAAACTTTTGACGACCGCGCGACTGCGTGGCGTGAAGCTGATACCTGGATTACGTTCCTGCGGAAAAACTTTCCCAGCGCAACTACTTTCCTTTATCTACCAGACGAACCCGGTCGTTCGGAATACAAGTACATTCGTCAGCTCGCCGACAACCTTCACTCAAATCCCGGCCCAGGCAAGGCGCTGCCGACATTTGTAACCAAACATTATGTGAAGGAACTCGATGGCGCGATCGATATCTGGGACACCGGCCCGCTCGGTTACGATATAAAGCGTGCCGCTGAAGAACGTAGCCGCGGACGGAAGTACTGGATTTATAACGGCGGCCGTCCGGCGGCCGGCGCGATCGTGATTGACGCGCCCGCTACGGACGCGCGCGCCACTATCTGGGCCTGTTTCAAACATGACATCGACAACTACTTTTTCTGGCACGGCGTGCACTGGCAACACAATCGCCAGAAGGTAGGCGAGCGCAAGCAAAACGTCTGGGCCAATCCAATCACCTTCGACAATCGCGGCCAGCCGAACAAGCCGGTTGCCGATCAGGGATATATCAACGGCGATGGCGTGCTGCTGTATCCCGGTGAAGACAAGCTGCACCCGGAACAGGATCGCGGCATCGCTGGTCCAATCTCAACGATCCAGCTCGCCAATCTGCGGCGCGGCTTGCAGGACCATCAGTACCTGACCCTGGCCCGCAAGTTAAAGCTCGACGCTTTGATCGATGAAGTTCTCCAATCAGTGGTCCCCCGTGTGTTTTCCGACTCCGGTCCAGCCGTGGGTTTTTCCGAAGCTGGCAATGATTACGAACGTGCTCGCTACAAACTCGCACAGGCAATCGCTAAACGGAGTGCGAGATAGCGGCGATGTTCTTCCGTTACCCCCGGACTGAACAGCATCGTCAAGGAAAAGGCGCTTTGACCTCGCGAACGAAGGAGAATTTATGAAACACCTCATAGTTACACTCTTCCTGGTGGTGGTTTGCTGTAGCACTGCTTATTCCGTCACCTATCAGGTTGGTCCAACTCGCACGTTCAAGAAACTGCAGGACGTCGCAGGGCTGCTCAATCCAGGTGACATAGTGGAAGTTGATGGAAATGCAACTTATCCCGGCGACTTGATATTCACTCGACCCGGCACCGACCTGTACAAGATCACTATCAGAGGGATACGGGTTAATGGTTTGCGTCCGGTGATCTCGGGCGGCACTAACACGGTCGAGTTTCGTTTATCCGACCATTACGTCTTCGAGGGCTTCGACGTTACCGGCGGCAGCTTTCGCGGAATTTATCACCACGCACACGACATAACTTTGCGTGATTGCGTGGTCCATGATTGCCCGGCGCACGGGATTCTTGGCGCCGACACGGGTTCAGGCTCGTTGTTGATGGAGTACGTCGAGGTCTATCACTGCGGCAACGGAACCGGGCAGCATCCGGTCTACATGGCGACCGACGAGTTTGCGCATCCCGGCTCTGTCTTCCGTATGCAGTACTGTTACCTGCACGATCAGAACGGCGGCAACAACATCAAGAGTCGCGCAGAACGCAACGAGATCTATTACAACTGGGTGTCGGGCGGTTTTTATGGCGAGATCGAATTGATCGGACCCGATCCACATGGAAACAAAAACGTCTCGACTGATACGGCGCGCGAGGATTCGGATGTGGTCGGAAATGTTTTCCAGCATATTGCGACCCAGGGCACGCGCATGGCTCGTGTCGGCGGCGACGGGACTGGACACACGGATGGTCGCTATCGCTTCGTCAATAACACGTTCATTCTGCGCCAGGGACAAGTGAGTCCAGGCGTGGAGATCTTTGAAGGCATCGAGAGTCTGGAGATGCACAACAACGTGTTCTTCCGCGTAGGCGGCGCGCCGATCGACAAGATCGTTTTGGAGACGCGCGTGCGTTGGGTTTCGGGAAGAGTCAGCACCGGCAGTAACAACTGGGTGACCACCGGTTCAGCGCTCA
>Ga0070699_100000469_pt1 | contig 38540 bp, 54 predicted proteins | sample KBSK1503metaG_FD_65473 | JGI IMG/M metagenome (GOLD analysis project Ga0070699, IMG submission 65473) | Corn, switchgrass and miscanthus rhizosphere microbial communities from Kellogg Biological Station, Michigan, USA - KBS K1-50-3 metaG | ecosystem: Host-associated > Plants > Roots >... | reverse complement strand
GCCAGTAGCGCGTGCTGAATCCGTGTTGGTAAAATCCGAAACGTTCGTATCCGCAAACGTGCAGATCATCATATCTTCAGAGAGCGAGAGATCAGGGATTCTAAACTGCAGGTAACAAACCTGACCCGATGCAGCCGCCGTCGCTGACGTTAAAGTTGCGCGGATACGATTCCAAGTATTATTGGACGTATCCGTTTGATGCAAATCCATCTCGCCTGAAACGATCGTTATCGTCGATCCGGTCTGGACCAGGGTATAGTCCCCCAGTCCAGAGTCGAATCGGTTTTTATAGAGAATCGCCATTGATTACGGCTTGGCTTTCAATTCAATCATGGCGAGGCCTAGGCTCTCAGCAATCGCATTGGTGACGGTAAACTCAACCGTATCGCTAATTTCTTGAACGCCTGCGCCTACGTCAGCGTCCGCTGTAACAGAGGCAACCGTTACATCGGCACCGCTTGGATCAGTAACCGTATCCGGTGACCAAATCTCAGCCGTTAAGCCATCAGCCGAAACGTTCTGCACAGAGCCGTTACCACTCACAATCGCCCACACTGGCGTTCCGTCTACTGGAGCCGGATGGCCAGCGCCAGTCTTTGGTGCAATTTTAACTCTTAAATATTGATCCGTTTTTCCTGCTACTTGTAACATACTATGGGCCTCCTTAGGTTTTAACTCAATTCCGAAATGGAAATGATTGCCTTTCTTTTTTCTCTTAAAAAGTTTCTCTAAAAAACACAACAAATCTTCCTCCTCTTCAAGCAAGATTGCGATCATTAGTTCCTTGGTTTTCTCTGAAAAGATGCACGCAAAAGAGATATTTCAACACGTATCTCCTTAACGATATCGTCAATCCGATCCGTCATGCGTTCAAGTGTAGAAACAAGCTTCCCTTGATCGAGCGTCATCTCCTTTAAGAAGATTTCGTTCGTTTTGTTGATGATCAAGTTATCAGAAATGCGCGCATGATCTTCGTTGTTGAAGCGACACTCAAACTTTTCCAAATCACTCTCCCCTTTCATAAGAAAACGGCAGTTAAGTTCTTCATAGTGTTTAGCTCTGATCCTGTCGTATTTGTGATCTTTATAAATCTCCCTAAAAAGGTAAACGGAAAAAAAACCAATGATTGGTAATAAATTGCTATCAACTAGCCAGTGTAGAAATGTTTTTTCGTCCAAAAAGTTTCACTTCGAGTGTAAAATTCCTTCGATAGGTTCCTTTGTAACGAACGTTCTCCATGCGATATTGACGGCAGAGATAGCCGCAAGCGCCAGCGTTGGGTGCTCTGAAAGAGCCTTAGCGATATCCGGTGAAATCGCTGACAATGCTCCTGCAACCGCCACCATACCGATATTTAGCCAGTTCTGCTTTGATTTAATCGCCGTTTTAGACTTCTTCATTCCTGATAGTGAACTCATAAAATCCCCTCTATGTTAGAGAACAAATAACGCCGATTCCGGTCATCGCAATGTCACAACTCGCCCCGGTCGTCGCTGTCAATAAAACGTAAAAAGTCTCCGTCGCTGCGATAACCTCTGGCACGGCTAGCGTCTTCGTAGAATTTGTGGCCGTGATTGCCGTGTCGGCTGTAACGGATATCTGCGTAATGGCGCCTATATTGGCATCTGTGATATCTGCCGCAGCGGCAGTTTGTTTGTGAAGCACTGCGTCTACCGTCACCGTTCCGCCAGCGCTTTCAATCTGACCAATTAAATGAAATCCTGTGATCGTCCAACCTACCTTTAAGCCAAAGATAGGAACGACCAAAGTCGAACCCGTTTGAGATTGTGGGAGCGTTGTTAATGCAACGTTGTCACCCGCATTCACAACCCATCCGGCGCTTGTTCCTGCCTTGGCGACGCCTGCAGCGTGAGTAATGAATGTTTGGCTTGTGGTGCCGACTACAATGCTGGCCGTTGTGCCAGTTGCGATTCCTGATAAATCAAGTGTCGCCGCTTTCGTTGCGTCTGTGGCATCAACAAACGTTGTTAAGGACGCCGTAAAACGGTGCGTTCCTGTATGCTGAACATCATCTAAATCTACGATTGTGGTCCCTACCACATTCTGCTTGGGCATTATCTTTCTCCTTCGGTTTCTTCCTCGTCTTGAATCTGACGGGTGATTTGCTGAAATTCTGGGTTAGTTTGGTGCAAAACGTAATTGGTTACCGCCATGGCTGTCGGTCCTTTTTGCGCAGCCTCAAGCAATGGCCCAGCAAACTTACCAAAGCGATGCGGAGCGTTTTGCAGAGTTATGCCAATCTTATCAAGTGCACCGCCTGCGGACTCTCTCGCCATTTGAGACGATGGACTGCGTTGCGTTTCCCGGTTCAAAAGCTGGCGAATTAACTGATTTGTTTGCGTTTGTTCCTGAGCACCCGATCGCATCGCTCTCGTTAATGGTCCAAGACCAGGAATCTTGGCGTTTACAGTACTTTCAACGGCAACCTGTGGAATCGAACGCGGCTTTGCACCTTCCGAAACCATATCATCCCAACGAAGGCGCCTTAATTGATTGGAAAGCGTCATTTCATTCGCAAAGGCATCTTTGGCCTTTTTATACCCTTCGATGATAGGCTTAGAACCAACAAACCCGGGGGCGCTGATTGAATTAGCGCTTTCATCAATCGTGCCAGATAGCGCTTCTGCTCCCTCAAGCATCTGGTCAAGAAACCGACGCCGATCAGCCCCGTGGATAGTATCCAACTGGCGGCTATACGTTCCCATGCTGGTTGAGCTTAACTCTTGAATAGGGCGCCCGACTTCTGTCGCTTCCGCCTTTGTAAAGCTCCGCTGCATATTCTTTAAACCCGTCAGGAATTTGTTATAAGACTCGTTAATCGCCCGATGTCTCGCCGCTTGGTTTCCAAAAATCTCTTCATTCTCTAAAAGACCGTCTAGTTTACTTTTAATATTTTGGACGGCTTCTATTGTTCCGCGTTCCTTTGGAGCGTTTTTAACCTCTTTGCCGTATTTGGCGAGTGTCGCGATCTTCTTTTTAGCATCGTTCAAAGCAACATAAACGTCATAAGCTGATTGCGATTCTGTCGTTTGTTTGTAAAAATCTTTCATGTACGAATCTAGATAAGAGACGGCCGATTGATCGTACTTTAGGGCATTTTCTTCTTTGCCCATGTTTTTAACAAACGTATTGACCTCAACCAAATCCTCCGCCATGGGCTTCCTAACTGTTTTAGCCGGAATGTTACCAAGATTCTTTTCCGCTTCCTTGAAGCGGATATTTTTTTCAAACTGTTCGAAGTTATCTCGTGTTCGATTGTAAAGAGCCTTGGTATCTTCAAAAAACTGAGCGTTCTTTTTCTCTCTAGTCAATGGAGACATCAACGCCTTTTCACGGGTAGCGATTCCCTCAGGCTTTCCAACGTCCTTTGAGAGTGTTTTTAGTATCTCCGCCTCGGGTTCAGCCTGAGATTTTTCAAGCTTAACGATTTGCTTTTGAATAGCCTTTTCTGCTGGCGCCGTTGATTGAGTTTGTCCAACAGGCGGCTTCTTAATATCTTCACCTGCTTGGCTCAACCATTGGCCAGCGCGGCGTAATCCTGAAACGCTAGCGTCATATAAAGGCTTTACTGCTTGCTGACCGGCACCAAATAAACCGCCAAAGGCAGTCGTTAACGCTGCCGTTTTAGCCGTATCTTTTGCGACGTCTCCGGCCGTTTCCCCTTCTGAACCGCCTAAACCATAAAGAGCGCCTACAGGAGCCGCCGCCTTTGCGCCCTGCCAGGCACCGCGAGCGATCTTCGAACCGTAAGAGGCAGCCTTTGGTATCTGTGCTGCTTCACCGCCTATGTAATTCAATGGATTTGCAACAGATCCTAAAATGTTAAAACCGATGGCAGTTTTAGGATTGGCTTCGTAAGTCTCTTTATTTAAAGAGCGCTCAATGTCTCTCTCGCCTCTATATTCAGGTGTAGTAAACTCTCCCGTCGTTAATTTATTTTTAATGGCGTTTATTGCTGCAATTGACGGGTTTAATTGCGTTATCCCGTACCCTGTTTTAATCGCTGCCCTTACGCTTGGATTTTCCACTCCAATACGATCAAGAGCCGAATCTATTTTATCTGCCTCTGATTGGACTACCCCGGTCGCCTCATCTGCAAATCCAGCGGTTAAACCCTGAATACCGTGACGAGTAGCAGTCTCTCCTTGAGAGATCTCCCGAGGTTTAATTTCCTTCGGTTCTTCTGCGATCGGCATAGCGCCCCAATCAAAAGCCTTTTCCTCTGGCTTTTGTGGCGCACCGCCTGCAACTGGATAATCATCCCAAGAAAACGGCATTATTGAATGACCCTTCCTTTTGCTCTTATCGCCTCTTCCACATTAGATTTTGGAACATATCGAATAGTCCCGTCTGGAGCCTGCATCTTAACAACGTCTTCAGACGCTAAACCACCAAACGAAGTGTCCGGAATAACGTTGCCAGTCTCATCTCTTTGCGGTTCTTGAAGGCCTCTAATTTTGTAAGCTGTCGAAGCGCGACGATTAACCTCTTGCTGAAATGTCTCAAGAATCTTTTTTGCGGTTTCGTTGTTATTCCTAAAACCTGACTGAATGAGGTTATTTTTTACCAACTGCACCTCTCCAGGACGCGCAACAGAGTTGGGATCTTGCAGCTTGGCCATATCGGTTGCGATCTGATCGACAAGACGGTCAAGGTTTTGGTTATGAGGTCCAAACGCTTCAAAGGTTCCATCTCGATCGATCATGTTCCTTGCTTCTGTTAAAGCATCTGAGATGTTTTGCCGTCGTTCCTCGATTTCATTGACCGTTTGTTTCTTTGCGGCAGCCTTTGTGTCTTGAGCCGCAGCAAAGTTTCGCTCTGATATGTCTCCGGCTTGCAAACGACTCGCTTGAGTTTCACCAAGTCTTGCCTTAGCTTCGAGTCTAGCGTTGATGGAGTTAAATTGCTGATTTAACATCGGCAGGTTTTTATCGAGATCGTTTGAGTTCATCTTGTCGATAACGCCTGACATTTTTGGGAAATATTGTTTCGCCAGTTCTCTTTTTAACATCGTTGCAGATGAGTCTGGATCATTCCCCTTGGCAATTTCTTCGCGCTCTGTTGAATACTTAAGCGCATTTCGTCTGGCTTCTTCTTCGGCTCTTTTGTCCGCATTGGCATCAAAAACGTCTTTCTGTTTTTGCCTACCTCTTTCATAAAGCTTATCCAGGTACTCAAGCTCAGCTCTCGCTGAAGCCATCTTCTTTGCTGATTTTCCTCTTAAAAAAGAGGCGATGCGACCACCACGTGGCGTTAACGCTAAGATATCCGACAATGTCGTTTTCTCTGAACCTCTCGACTTATCTAAAAGCTCTTTATAATGCTCTGGAGACGTATCAATGCCCTCTGGCACTTCATACGCTGGTTGCTGCATGAAGGCCTCAGAATCAGACGGATCGGGTACGTCTTCACCGATCAATACCGGAGCGTCTTGCGCTGAAATTTCTTCTTCGTCTTCGTCTCTAAGAAACGGCATTTGCGCCCTCCAGTTCCTTAATCCTGTCGTTTATCGACGCCAACGCCGCCAAGATTGGCCCACCCATCTTCGAGTAGTCGATGGCCTTGCCTTCCGGTAAATCTTTAACGGCTTCAGGCGCTACCTTTTCAACGTCTTGAGCCATGACGCCTACGTGATCCCCTTCGCCATATTCAGGGCTCTTGTATTTGTATTTATAACCAGTCAATTCATCCAAGAAAGCCTCAGGATCAACCTTTTTAATACCCTTCTTAAGGTTTTCGTCTGACCACTTGGCAGTCGCGTTATTGACGTCTTGTGTCTTTTGTTTCGCAATGCCGAGATCAGTTTGACCTTGCGCGCCGTAGGCTCCAGCCAAACCTCCGGCCTTAGCCATTTTATTTGCAAAATCCTGTTGATAGAGCGCTTTGTTATAGAGCTCTTGCTGATTGCCTGTGCCGACATTCGTATCAGCGACACGTTGTTTTTCAGCCAAGTTCTGTTGCTGAGCGGCATTGCGAGCACCTACATTCACACCCTCAACATTTTGACGGTTCTGAGTGTTAAATTGATTGATCGCGTTTTGTGCCGCAGCTTTATCTGCATCTTGAGCGCTAACTTGTCCACCCAAAGCGCCGACACCTTGAATTGCTGCAAGTTTTCTGGCGTTTGCATCGGCTGCAGCCTGAAACCCTTGGTTAGCCATGCGCGTTGCTGAGCCTTGCTCGGCACCCATTTTAGAGGCCAGCTCAATACCTGAACCAGCGATCCCACGCGCTGCAGCGTTTTGGAGTATTGCTTCTCGCTGCCCTCTTTCTTCAGATTGAGATAGACTCTTGGCTTCCTCAATGGCCGCTCTCGATTGCGGATCTAAGCCTTCGTCAGAGACTATCCCTTGTAATTGGCGCAGAGCTCCTAATTGTGCGTCTCTACTTTCCGGGTCCATTTGGTTATAGGCTGATTCATCTTGCAAAAAGGTCTCCGCCATCTCAGGCGAGAGCATTCCTTGCTGGACGAGCTTTTGCAGACTAACGCGCATTTTTTCGATTGACGGCGTCTTGACGTTTTTAAAGGACTGAACGCCCTGGAATCCTGAGTCTTGGGCTCTTTTCCATTCGTCTTGCGATAACTGTTTACTAATTCCACCCATCTTTTTTCCCTAAAGTGTGTACTGCGAACCCATTAAAGCGTTTAACGCTGCCAATTTCTGGTAGTCTTCTTCATTCGTTACGTTTTCTCTTCCTAAAAGAGGCTGCGCAGACTTTATATATTGTGCCCGTTCTGCGGTCACTCGATCATCGATTGATTTATTGATCCCAGGCAAGATCCCTGAGACCGCTTCGTTAGCTGCCTCTGAACCTTGAGCGAGTTGCGATGCAGCACTGCCAGCCTGTTCTTTGGCTCTTGTATTTGCAGAAGAGAGTAACCCTTGCAGACTCTCACCAACTCTTTGATTTTCTCCGCCTACGATATTTTGCGCACCGCTCAAGATGTTTGCCGCTCCTGAACGTCTTAAAAGCGCGCTATCGAGCCCTATGGCTCCTACAGATGGGCCACGGCCGGCATACGTCGGGTTCGCATTACCTGCAGCACCGAAGACGTTTTGAATGGCATTCTCGGCGTCAGTATATCCTGTCTGACCCTGTAGATCTGTAGGCCCTTCATACTTCGCGTCCTTAATGGCGCGGAAGGCGTCTATATCGGCCTGGTTCTTAGGCGTCGCATAATCTCCCTCTGGCGTGTACGCTTGAGGGATGCTCTTTGAAGTTAGAACGCCCGCAGTCGGATCTTTCCTGAGAATATTTATCTGCCATTTTTTTAATGGCTTTGCTTGCGGTTTTGGAACGACGGATGGAAACTGATAAAGAGATCTTGGATCGGCAGCCACCCGATTAACCAAGTCTTGATTATAAGGAACTGAGTTTTTATTAACCGCCTGACCAAATGAACTTTCAGCCTCACCTAGTCTTTGACGAGCGTCTTGATCTGCTTTCGTGCGCGCCGCTTGCGCTTCGTTAATCGCCTGACCCCCCAACTGAGACGCATAACGTTCTCCAGCTTGTTTATTCTGGTTAATATAGCGGGAGATGTCAGAGAACTGAGAACCGCCGCGATTAACGCGAACGCCAGGCGAAGCACCTCCGCCGCCGCCCTCAATCATTTGGGAAGCGCCTCCGGTTTGCCCTACAGGCTGACCCGGGGCTTCTTCTTCAAATGGCCTAACGTACGCCACCGCCGCCACCTTTCAAGTAGGTCATCAGCTCATCAAATTGAGGAGACTGACTAGCAACCCCTGAATTTATTTGCATCGGTTGATAGTTTCCCTGCCATTCGTCTGATCCCGGTCCTCGTCCAGGTGCGTTATTTTTCCAGGACTGCATAAAACTACTTCCCCTTTGAGAGTCTTTTAAATTCGAAGGAGCGTTTATCTGGCTTGCGTCGTTTCCTGGGCGTGTTGCAGGATTGGTATAATAGCCACCTTCTTTAATGGGCTGGTTAGACGATGGCATAGATTCTGCCGCACCGGCATCTGCCGCTGCCGCTCTTTCTCTGCCTCCACCAATCTTTGACAAAAATCCCATAGATTGCCTCCTAAACCACCAAAAACCTTGCAGTGTAGCGCGTCGAATCCAAAAGACCGCCGATGTAGCGCACCTGAATAATGCCAGCGTTTTCTTGCCAATCTGGATGACCGACAGGGCCTTCAATAATTGCCCCGTCTGTGCGCTGAATCTGCATGATAAAGACACCTTTTACGCGCATTCGAATTGACGACGTGAATGATACGTCAGGAAAATCCCCGGTTGAGTAATCGGCTGACGTTGTAAATGCCATCTCCTTAATCTGCGCCTGGATGTTTTCTACAAAGGTCAGGGTCCCTTGAAGGGCGTTCCAAATGGCATCCAACGCCGTATTGTACGCTGACAAGAATGGATCAAACCACGAAGGTGATCCCTTGATATCTTCTTTAGCCACGCGTTTGGTTGTCGGTAGTCTTGCCATTATCTTTGTCTCGAACTCATCTCGTCATATTCAGCGGAAATTCCAGCCAGTGAAAAACTCGAATACGCTTCACGATTGGAAACTCTAAAATTTAGCCAAGATCCACGCGCCTGTTCCAAGGGAACAAAGGTGCGAAGCGATGCAGGTTTACCGCCAGGTGAATCCCAAGGTCTTTCACCCCAAGGGAACTCCCCCCATCCTTGGCCGGCAGGCGTAGGCAATTCAATCTCGGCAAAATCGTCTGACAGATTATTTTGGAATCCAACGTCGATACTCCGAAAAGCCGCGTCCTTAAAAAGGATCGTGCATTCCGAGTAATGCTTTAAAATGCCAGGATTTGCAGCCGAGTTTGGAACCCACTCAACCGACGTGTCGATGCCTTGAAATACTGAGGCTGCACCTGCAGCCCAAGGCTCATCAAGTGAAACTGCCAGCGTCGTTGCATCCACCACTTCATTGATGATCGCCTCTAGGCCGCTCTGTTTTAAGAGATCACCTACCTCACAATCGGACGTATCAACTAAAATAACTTCGGTTCCGTCTGACGAAACAATTGTGACGTCAAACTCGTTGTCGGCGTAATCAGTGCGGTCAAAGTTCTTTCGCTCCTGATAGACATATAAATCGTCAGGATTGCCCATATAGAGTTTGTTGTCAGCGCGAAGCACTAAGCCGCATGATCGAGACAATTCCCAGCGTGAGAATGTGGTGGTGATCGTATCATAGACAAAACCCTGCGTTGCCGTTTGGTCAGATTCATCTGACACGGTCCAAAACTGATACTGACGATCTGATTCATACGAAACGCCAAACGTTGCGCTTTCGAAGTTCGTAAACTGAGGCGAAGATATTTGCAGCAACGTCGTTTCAATGGCCTTTGAAATGATCTGAATACCATTTTCAGAAACGGCGACAATCCCTTGTTCTGAAAAGCAAAAAACCTGGTTATCCACCACAACAGCCGACTCTGGAGCACGCAAGCTCAAGGAGCTATCAAATAAAGATACCGTAAAGTTAGATGAGTCTGTTCCTGTGATTCTAAAAACACCTTCATCTGGTTTAAAAACGAAAATTGAGTCTCTTAGCGCTAAGGCACGTATGATCTCGAAGTTTTCTGACCCAATGGGCAAGAAATTAACCAGCGGCACCGCCTCAGGCTGTTGAATCTTTGAAAACATCGCTCTATTTGGCGCTTCGTCATTGTCAGAGACGTTTGCAATTCCCGTATTTGACAAAGTAGGAGAAAACGAATCTCCATTGGTTGACGTTATGGCGAACGAAGCGCCACCAATATCTCTTTCCTCAATTAAGATCATTCCTGGCAAATCTTCAGCGCCAGAGACGTAGTAAGCATAAACGCTTGTGTTATTCGGATCTGAGTTGATCGCAGCGACCAAGTTTAACGCCGTATCTTCGATGTTTTCTGCCGGAGATCCAGACAAAACCGCAATAAACTGGCGATTCGCATAATCAGCCGTCGAAGCCGCATAGTAGGTCATAGAATCAATTCGGAAAGCGTCTTGAAATACCAAAGCCACCGTTGCCGACGCTGTTGTCGCTGGCGTCACCGTAATGGCCGAGATGGAATCAATTGAAACGATCGTTGTACCGGCCTGCACACCTGTCCCTACAACCCTCATTCCTACGTTTAGGTACGTGGTATCAAAGCCATCTGATAAAAAGGTTTGCGCAACGGTTGTAGCGGTAGCGCCAGATCCTCCTGTGAGGTTTACAAGGGCTGCAGCGGCACCGCTCGCATTAACGGCGGTGACGATCTGTGTGGTTGTGCTTACACCCGACTGAATCTGCACTGAAATGGCATTGCCTACAACGGTTACAACTTCAGCGCCCGCCGTCCCGCCACCCGTGTAGGTGATAGAGATATCATTTCCTGCGACACCGGCCGCATCGGCCGTGTAGACAATGTCACCAATCGTGACGGTAGCCGCCTTCGTGAGACCGTCGATAGTAGTATTGGTGTGAGTAGCTCCATTATTCGTTTGGTAGCCAAAAAATCCGCCCTGCGTATTATCTCCGACTGCCACCAAATTGATAAAGTAACGCTGCTTTGAGCGCGTATTAAAATAAAAGGCACAATCCCTAAAAAAGCAGATGTCTAAGGCAAAAGGTGGCGGCTCATTGGCTTGCAAAATCCCCTCTTGAGAGGGATCAGTGTATAATTTTGCACCGCGCAAATTGTTGGGAACGATGTCCGTGAAACTAAACGATCCTGCAGAAATTTCAGAACTTGTTGGGGTACCTTCCTTTATTTGCTGCAATTCATCGTCTGGAGCATCGGCAGCCGAGGCTGACTCTCCAGAACGATAGACTCTGTAAAAATATGAGGTCGTAATGGCGTCAGGAATCTGCCAAGTAAGGGTCACGTCCGCAGTTGCGCCCGTTTCGTTCACCACAACCAACCGTTGAGACGGTGCTCCTACGATCTCATTATCATTATCGTCTATATAACCCCACACCATGCGATAAGCGATCTGGGTGTCGTCTGCCATAAAGCCAGGCGCCGCTGTAAGCACGGCGGTACCATAGAGCGCTTTTACGACCCCTGCATTTTGAAAGGTGCCAGAAACGGTTGCAAGTTTTCTAATGCCTAAAGAGCTTGTGATGTAAAAGTTTTGGTTACCCTCAAAGGATCTTATCTTCACGTTTGAGGCTGGCGGGTCAAAACTCCCAGAATAATATGCAAACGTGCCTGCGTTATTGGAATCGTAGGCCATCTGCGAGCCAACATGGGCCAAGAGCGTGTCTTCATACTGAAAGAACTTGTCTGCGATGTTTGTAAGCAACCCATATTGCGCTTGCCCACGCCGAGAGTCTGCAACGTCCCCGCGACGCATGACAATCTCGTCCGCTACGTTTAATGCGCCAGGCGGTACGGCGTCTCCAAACTGATTAGGATCTGTCCAAAGGCCTTGGATCTTTAGGTTTAAGGTCTGACCCATTACCACCACCCAAAACGCGCATAGTTACCCCACGCCAACGGGCTGTTGCGATTAACGATTTTCTTCGCCTGCCCGTCAGCTCGTGGGGTCATTGAATCAATGAAATCTTGCTTAATCTGTCCTAGCTTCGCCTCAGCGACTCCCATTTTTGGGTCACCGAGCGCCTCTAAACACTTAACGAGGACCGCTTGCGCCAAGATCGAGTGTGCTTCCGGGGTAATCTGAGCAATCGTTGAATCGCCATCGAGACATAGAACATCTCCGACAGATAAATCAGTCACATCGTCCAACGTTATTACTGGCGAAGCGATGGATTGAATCTCTAGACTCTGCACCTTCGTCAAAAACCCAGGTTGCGAGTCAATGCCTGATAATAAATCCCCTGCAACCCACGCCGCTGGTATGGCATCAACGGTAACTTGATCCGCACCACTATTTATTGAGAGAATGTTGGCGCCTTCATCGTTCGGTACAAGTTTCGACGCTCTCCGATAGAATCGAATGCGAAGCGTCTGGCCTTCCATCGAAACGGGCACCAAAATAAGCGAGTTTTCTTGAATGTAATAGCCAGGATTGGCCCATCCGGTCGCAAACGCGTCGGCAATGTCTGAAAAGTTAACTTGCGGGATTAACCATGGCGTTTGATTGGTAGCCGAAGACGGAAGCCAACTCACATCTTTCACCTTCAAACCAACGGCGTCAGACGGAATCGGATAAGAAGTAGCCGCCGTCATGACGGTGTCTGAAATCGTGACGAAATAATCCCCTTTAATCGCCATCATCATCGGGAAAATCGTATTTTGCAGCTCTTCGTCAGCAAGCGTCAGAAAGTCATCCGTTTCAAACAAAGGCTGCGCCGTAGGGATTGACCCTCGACGTTTAATGGAAGCGATTAGAGCGTCATTTGTGTAATCAAACGGCATTATAATTCTTCTTCATCGTCCTTTTTCTTGGCCCTCATGAAGCTTCCCCAACCTTGCATGGGGTTTTTCTGACCTTTGTCTTCCTCGTCGATCTCACCCATGACTCTTTGCCTATCAGGGTTTAAATAAACCGCGTCAACCTTTTCCTCTTTGGCTTTTTCTATGTCTCCCGGATTATCCCCTGGACTAATTTGCTTAGTTGTTAACGCAGCCATCATACCGGCCTTGCGATTATCGGCGTCATCATCGTCCATCGCCTTCGTTAACTGACCAAGCAGTTTAAGTTTTATCCGATTTTCAAAATCACTCATGAGTTCGCTTCCCCTCTTGAAAGGATGTAAAGAATTGCTTGGAAGGACCCGTCAGAGGTGGTTCCTCTAACTCTCCATCCCAAATACTCTGGACCAATTTTGGTAAACCAAACCGTAGCGTCAGCCGTGACAGCCGTTTCCGTGTCGATATCTGCCCAATCGCCTGCGGTAGTAGACAGGGCACCGGTTGTGGTTTGTACGTTTGTTCTTTGAAACGCGATTGCACCGCCTGCAAGAGCGACCGGCGTAAATGTTTGGTTTCCAGTTCCTGTCGTTGTGATATCAATAGCCGTGCCTGCTATGGCATTGTTTAAACTGGTTGCAAATTTGTAGGTCCCAGTAGTCAAATCCACCAAAATCGCCCAATAATCCGTTGCAAGGCTGATACCCGTCGGTAAGGTGTTGCTCGTCGTAAATTGCCCTTTGGCTCCCGTCCACAAAACCGCACCCGATTTCGTGAAGGTGTTTGCCGTTGCATCAATTCCAGATGAAGCAAAGACAACAGCCGCCGGCACGTCTACCTTAGCTTGCACCGAGATCGTCGATGTTAGGTTCATAAACCTGCCAGTAGAATAGGCAGTGTTCTGTGTGGCATTTAACGTCTCTGTTACTTGTATCTGATTTTGAAGCATGAATTTCTCCTTAGGCTGGCCCTACGTATTGAATAATAATATTCGCCACAGCTGACGTTCGACTATCGACCGTATAACTGTCAGCCGTTACTCCTGATCCTGATGCAGCAAGTTGTATCTCATAATCACCTGCGGCATTTGTTAATGTTGCTGAAAGCTTAAAATACATCCCTGTGCCGTTCGTCGTGGTTACGTCTGACACTGGATAACTGATAATTTGACCAGCGTTATAAAGTGTGGCAAATACCGCGCGCGCACTAGCAGCCGCCACCTTCCCTAAATAAATCTCAACTTGCCACACACCGTCCCATGGCACTGTAAAAGATCCAGAAGTTACGGTCACGGCTGTGCCGGTTGTGAGAGGTGTTGGGCTTCCAGGGAGTGAAAATTTCGTCCAAGTGGTATTGATTCCTAAAGCCGGTGCGGTCCTTGTGTAGCGACCCCACGACTTTTTTTGATCGGACCACGTAGGAACACCACTCACGGATTTTAAAATATATGTGTCAGTTCCGGAAGCTAAGCGCGCTGGCACTCCAGCCGCCCGGTAAATCATATCGTTATTGGTCGTCATGACCGACGCTGCAATCTTCGCGTCCAATTGCGTTTGGATCGCTGAAGTGACGCCATTCACGTAACCTATTTCTGTAGACGTTGTGGTTGCTGCAGCTAAAAAACCGCTGCCATCTGAAACAACGGCGCGCGAAGCGGTAAGCGCGGCCAGTTTATTTACCGCGATGGCAGCGGCAGCGGCTATATTCGCGTTAGCAATCTCATTGACTTTGATACCGGATGCAGATTTGCTTAATGTCGCACCGTCCAACTCCAAAGAAAACGTGGTCCCTGATAATTCAATGCCTTGGCCATCGGCCGAGTATGTCGTCGTCGAAGAGAACTGAACGAATGGAACGGCTGTTACGCCTAGTGTTCCACCGGCAGCCGTCTGAGAAACCCAGCCGGTGCCAGCATTAGCAGTTCCTTCCTCGACAAACGCATAGGCTTGAATGGTTTCCGTCCAAGTATCCATGTCAGTAGAACGTGATGCGGCGCCTGAGGCTGGCGCAACATAGATACCATTTTGAGCAGGCGAAGATTGATCTTTAACAAGAATCCGATCCCCAGTAGCAATCACCACACCGTCTAACGTGTCTCCATTTTCGAGATCTGTGGCGGTAGTGATATTTGCCGTGGTGGCCAATCTGCAGGAAGCTTTCGGTTGCAAGCCAGTGACTAAGGCATCAACATATTGTTTTGTTGCAGCTTGAAATGCCGAGACAGGATCTTGAGCGAGCGTTACTGCTCCGGTAAATGTTGGTCCAGCAATCGGTGCTTTGGCATCTATCTGCGTTTGCAGTGCGCTCGTTACACCTGAGATGTACCCTACTTCTGTTGAAGTGGCAGCGCTAACGCCTATTACACCTGAGCCGTCTGTGACGACCGCCCGTGAGGCTGTTAGTGCCGCCATTTTAGAAAACACAATTGCGGCCGACGCTGAAATGTCAGCGTTCACAATTGCGCCGGAGATAATATCTTCGCCGTTAAATTGAAGTACATCGGAGGCAGAAACACCTAGATCAAGATTTGCTGCGTTGGCTTGGTTGCGAAATGAAACAACTTCCGTTCTCGCCAATCGAACGGCACCGGCCGTAGCGATATTGGTGCCTTTGGATTTGTAATATGGAGCGAGTAAGCCATAGGTCGCTCCAAAATCCACTTCAGCGGTTAAAGTAAACGCACCGCCTGCACGCTGAAGCATTCCAACTGTTACGGCAGAGGCCCAGAGGGTTGCTTGAGAGCCCCAGTTGGTATCTCCCGTTTCCGGGTAATTATAAGAGGTCCCGTTTATGTCCAGAGGTAAGGACATGCCAAAACCTCCGTTAGCTCAGATCGAGCGTGTAAATTGTTCCGTTAGAACCATCTGCAGAGGTTGCGAACGATGTCGTTACGGCGACATTTGTTAAACTCTCAGTCACTACCAAGGCATTCCCAACCAATCCTGGAACGGTTGCAGTGATCGTAATGACACCTAAAACGTTTGATGCTGTTACGATGCCGGTTAAGTCAGCCGAAGCATTAAAAAAGGCTACCATCGAAGCCGCCTGCGTTGCCGCCGTGGCTGAAATATTAAACTGGTTGCCGGTAGCAGTGCCGTCTTTGGCCGTAAAAGTTACGCCACAAAGGACCATGGTTTCGTCAGCAACCGAACCGCCAGCGGATACCGTTAAGACGGCCGTATTCTGAACCGCTCCCGTGTAAAGACTGAGCGACCCTGAACGTGAACCCCCTTGAATGCCTTTCAAGTAGTTAATGAATCCTTGCAATCCTTCGTGGGGAGCGACACCACTTGAGAAGTTGCAAATCGAGGTAAACGTGTCCGCCGAATCCGGTAACGACAAGATTATTGTATGTTTTGAACTCATTCCTAATCTCCCATAAGAGAAGGGCCCTCGATTAAGAGGGCCCCTAATTCGTTACGCAGTCACGTTAGTGAAACCTGAGAAGTAAACTAAAGTCGCAGGCTTGCGGCAGAAAATCGCCTGATCGGTGTAAGAACGGAACTCATAACCCGCATAGGCCGGGATATCGAAGAAGATGCGTCCATTCCCGCTACCAGGCTGGTTATACGTCACGTCCACCGAGCCAACTCTTGAGCACTGGTCAGGCACGTAGAATAGCGCCTGTCCGCCCTTCATGAAGATATGGGGCGCGATCTCAACCTTACCGTTCGGACCGTAGTAGGTAATGTTTTCCGAACCATTTTGCGCTTCAGACCGCTTCCACGAAGAATCGTAGACGCGTAGCGCAGCCTCGTTCGTATTGAGATCGTTCCAGGTCTGAACGGAGACGAGTAACTTACCGTCTTCCTGCAAACCGCGACCAACTGCATTCGCGATACCACCCAGGAACTTACCCATGGTTGGTGCACCCGTAAGCGTTACCGTGGTGCCTGCCCAGAGATCATAGGTCGATGCAGAGATGCCAAAGAGAGACCCTGTATTCTTAGCGATCTCAATTAAGCCAAACATCTCTTTTGAGTAAGCGCCGTTGAAAAAGATCTTCACTTGAGTCGGATCGGCTGCGATGGCCGTATCCAGTGCCGTAATACCAGTCGCTGTCCCTGTAATGAGAAGCGTCCGGGTAGACGGGGTTACGGTCGTTACAGTGAAGATTGAATCCGCACCAGTTGAGACCAAAACCGCGTTGTCATAGAAATTGACCTTCCCACCAGCCAATCCTGACCAGATACCGCTTGCCCAAGTGGCTGCAGTGATGACGACGTTGGTCGTAGTGGCTGAAGCGTTGGTGCTCGAAGCAGTCGTCGCCAATCCACCTGCGCCAGTACCCGTTCCACCGTACAAACATGCAAGCTCTAAGCGTTTCCGCATAGAGTTCATGTTATTTTTAAACTGCAGTTCGGTGGCCGAGGTAAAGGCGGAAGCGCCGCCCGCTGTTGCGCGAGAAGACTGTTGATACGAGAGCCAGGAACGGCAGACGATCTCTGCACCATTCACGGTCGCATTTTGCATCACACCGCCGATTGCGTCGTTAAGAGCGAAGGCGGTTGAACTGTTAACAGACTGGAGGTTGTACGTGAAACCAGCTTCGTCGGTTAACATGACGGGCTGATTGTATTGGAGCCCTAATCTTTCGGACGAGACAACAAACGAGACATCTTGCTGAACCTGCATTGCACGCGGGATAAGGTCTTCAATCTTACCCGCATAAACGTTTTTATAAAGACCATCTAAGGTCGCTTCGGCTGCCATGATGGAGCATCTCCTTTTGAGTTAGGTTAAGGTGAAAACTTACGTTTCGACCTAGTTCCTAAACCTTTGGAGATGGCCTTTCGGCGGCTCTACTGGGCTGGACTATGGTTTATGTCTTGCGCGTTTTCTCTAAGATAGCCGAAGCTGCAAAGAGTAGTGACGCACAAAAAAAGAAGTAACACAGAAATGTTTCACGTACAACATTTTTCTAACCTGCCTTAACTCTTCGCAAATGCGCTTCGAAATCTTTGTCACTGACAAAACCCTTGGGCGTCTTTTTAATCTCTGGGAACGCTTGGCCAGATTGTTGATTACCTCTTGAGAGCGGATCTTTGACCTTACCTAAGTCGTAAGCTCGCCACTCCTTGGCTTTCTCTTCACCGATCACCTCCAAGAGCTTTTGAATAGGAAGGTTCTTTAAGACAGCCTTGGAATAGACGTTAATCTCGTCCCAAACATCTTTCACAACGTCTTTGGCTGATACGTCTATCCCGCGTTCGAGATACCTCGCCATGTGTGCCGCCATACGTTTAACGGTATCGGTTGAGGCGGGAAGGCCGGAAGTCTTTAGGGTATCGATGATTTCTTGCTGCATCTGAGTCTTAATGCGCTCAGTTGCTTCCGTTTCAGCGCGTTGCTCCTTCTCAGTTAAGTCTTTCTTAGCGAGTTGATCTCGTTCGTAGAGTTGGCGCCTTAGTTCGTAATTCTCCTTTTGCTCAGGCGTCATCATTTCAAACTGCAACTGATTGGCTAAGAACTCTTCAGCCAATTCCCTGGGATCGTAACCAAATTTCCTGATGAGTTCGATTAAGCCGTCTTTAGACTGACCGAGCTTAATAACCTCGAATGCTTCCTTTTTAAGGTTCGCGGCTTCCTGAAAGCGCTTGTCCGCAGCCTTCCACTTTTGGCGGTCTCTGGCGACCTCGTCGTAATCAACTTCCTCTTCGATCTCTTCGCCATCGATCTTTGATTTAAACTTTAGACGCTGGCGTTCCTTTTCCTTTTTCTCATCAAGACTTTGTTTCTGTTGCTCGGATGATTCTTTCCCAGAACTCCCGTCCTCTTTCTGGCGGGTGGATGATGTCTCCGGCTTTCCCGTTTCCTCCTGAGTCACCTCCGTTTGTGGGATTTCCACCGAGTCCGCCCCGGGACTCACTACTGAGGGCTGCGCGTCCATCTTCTTTTTGCTCCTTTAAAGGTTTTTTTAGAACGAAGTAGCGCGTAGGGAGTAAGGTCATCCCATGCGCTACGGCCAAACCTGCAACGTGGACCAAATCAGTCGCCGCCAAGAGATCCTCACACCCCATCTTTTTGGCTGCATCTTCAATGGTCGCAAACAATAGATCGTAAGCAGATTTTTTCTCTCCTAAAGAAACCTGCGGATTCGCAACAAAGTACTCAATAATGCCGGTTTTAATGTCGGTTCTGCACAAAAAGGCTGCGGCAATGCCTTCAATAATGAAACCACGTCGCGGTAATCTGGATTTTTGCGCGAACTCGGTGCCCCGCTCTTTCATCCATTGGCAAAGCGTTTCGTAGTCAGTTGGTTTATAGCGCCTGACTTTCATTGAACCATTCCAGACGATTGGGCCGCTTCCTGATACTGCGGCGGGGTGCCAGGCGGTAAACTTGGCAAGTTAGGTTGCTTGACCTTTTTAGCCGCTTGCACGGCGTCTGGTCCTACTTTAGAAGACTCGGCTATCTCTTTTGTTCCACCTTGGGGCATTTGACCTTCGCCTGAAGGTAAACCGCCCGGAACCCCCGCAGGCGCCCCGGAGAGAAGGGGCGGGGGAGCAGGGATTCCGAGCATATTGGCTAAGTCAGGGTCAAGTGTTCTCCAAACGTCAATGTGTTGCTGAAGGTGCATCGTATAAGCCTGCATGATGGCAGGATTGGTGCGCGCCTCAGGAGAGTTGGCAACAGTAGCGTGTTCTTTAATGTGTAAGAGCGGATTATCTGTAGCGAGTACGGCAGGGTTTTGACCTTCGTTTAGAAGTTCGTTTTCCTGTCTAATGAGCATCAGTTCACTTTGCAAGTTCTCATATAGCGGTTCGACTCTGCCCGTTGTGATGACCGTGATGTATTGCTCGGGTGTAGTGATTAAACCAGTCTTTAGAAGTTGATCGGCCAGGTTCGCTTTCCCTGCCATGGTGTTTAGGATGGGATTCCCTTGATCAACCAAGACGCGATTAACTTCAGCGATATCGTCTCCAATAAACTCCCGCATGTATTGCTTGTTGGCTTTGCCTACGATCGCTGCTACACGTGGAACATTCCCAAAAACCCTTAACCTCTCTAGGGTTGCAGTCCCACACGCTTCAAAGAGCTTCGTGTAAGACATCTGAAGATCCATTGAGAACTTAATGGCTTGAGCGGTCAGCAACGCCATGGCGCTACCAGACATATCTCCTTTAGGCGCACCTTGGACGACCTCGTTAATGCCGGAAAGTTGCGCCTTCTTCCCGTCTAAAATCTCCATATAGGTAAAGATCTCGGCCGGAGTTTGCGTTAGCTGCAAGGCCTCTGGCTTCGTTTGCGATAGGAAGAGGTTCATCCCGCCTGCAATGCTTGAGACGTCTGGCACGTCACCCTTCTGCGCCCAGATGTTTTGCACACCAAAGGCGTTCTCATTCGTGCAAGTCGTAGAGTGTAGAGCGTCCGTCATCTGTTGCGGCGGCATTAAGTCGTAGCCAACGGTATACCCAAACGGTGTGCCCAACCATTCGCCAGCGGAGACGCGGTAGACCGGAACGTCACGATAAGGGGCTGGACCGTCAAAGAGTAAGATCTCTTCGCATAGGAAGGTGACCAATCGCCCGTTGGGAAGGGCTGCAGAAGGCTTGTGATAGAAGTTAAAGATGGGGATATCGTCAGTATCAAAAGCTGAATACATTGTTCTGCGGGACTCACGCAGTGTGTCAATGCCGTCAAAGAGGTAGGTTTCGTCTGTCAGTTTAACAATCTGTTCGGCTTGATTCTCGTTCTTGGCAGCGAGTTCGTACTTATTCTGCCAGTCTATTGTCAGGTTCCAATCATGATAAAGAGGGGATGGCTTCGTAAAGTCTCTCACCAATTCCATGGGCGAGTAGCACTTGTAGGCAATATCTCCCTGGTAAATGACGGCTCCAGTCTCAGGGTCAGCGCCATACTCTTCCCCCATCGTTGGGTTCCAAATGACTGAGATAAACCCTTCGCCGTAGATAAGAGCGATCTCAACGGCGTTCTTGAGATAGGTCTCTAGATCCTTCTCACGCAGGTAGTAATCAACCAACCCCTGACCCAGGATAGTCTGAGCCATAGACTTATGATCGGTATTGCTCGCTCGGCATTGGAAGGAAGGGCGCTCTGACGTGGTTAAGGTGTGAAGGTGTTTAAGAAGGGCTCTATAATCATTGACTGAGATCTGGACCAACTCACCTTGTTGGCCGGTGAAGTTGACGGTACCGCCTAAAATCCCTGGGGCGTAGTACGTTCGATAACTGCGTCGGTAGAGTTCTAGGCGACCGGATTGTTGTAAAAAACGAAAGTACTGCTCGATCTTTTCAGAGCAAGCGTTAACAATGTTGGGCGTCTTTTCAGTTGCCCAGTACGTGCTTTCCGCCATTCGATGACTCCTTTATCGACTCTTTAATCGACAAAGAATCATCGCTTAGCGGTAGATCCTTATCTTCTATGAAATAGAGTTTCATGTCCTGATTAGTTTTGTCCCAACGAAATAAAAGTGCAGCGTCCCCACTCATCTTGCAATATTTAACAACGCGAATCAAGGCGAGCATGGTGATGCGACGCGAAAATAGACGGCGTTTAACGTAATCGGCTAAGTTCAAGCCTGCGCCTTTGTCACAAATTTCTTACCCAATACGGTTCCGTAGGCCTTCTGCATATCACCAACCAACGCTTCCGGTCTAATGAAATGTTTCGCCGGGTCTAGACCGTACGCCTTAGGTATGGGATTGGAGTACGTATCTAAGTTACGAACGAGGTAAACCAACGCAGCCAGCCAGTCGTAATGACCGTAGACTTTGGAGCGGGCAAAGTCTCGCTTCTTCTTCTTGTCGTTATAGATCCCGTATTTCAGACAACCGATAAGCATCTTGCAGTCAGGATGCACCAAGATGCGCCCCTGCTTCACCATCAAGCGCACCTCGTTTATCATCGCAGGCAGTTCGTCTTTGTCAGTAGGGCGGAAGTGAATGCCATGAAGCGCTGAGAAGTCTTGAAGCAGTTGCGGGTTATTGTTGTCGGCTATGCGGCGATAGACCTTCTTTTCAATCCATTCGCGGCAGCGACAAGAGCCCTCTAAAGAGAAGCGCTGACACTTCTCGCACACGCCTTCTTCAATGCCTGCCTTGCCACCCCACAACTCCCACTCTTTCCACTTTAACTGAGCGGCTAGTTTGTCGGTCGTCATCTCGGGTCCGCGCATGCCGGACTCAGCTTCTATGACTAAGGCTGCTTTCTTGAAGTGGTAGTAAGCGAAGAGTCCGGCAGTAAAGTCGATGACTCCCAGATCCATTGCGGAATAACGATGGTAATAACCCACGAACTCGTCCGCTTCGACCACTTGTACGAAAGAGTCGCTCCATTCAGGGATGATCGCGAGATCACTCTCAGTAACGAATTCGACAAGGAATTCACGTCGGTATGTTGTAGAATCTTTTCCGCCGCACTCTTTGGCAAGCCTGTCTTTCGTTTCTTCCGTGACCGTTTCGTCGTCATCTATTGTCGCCTTAAAGAGAAAGCCACCTTCAGCCGCTTCGTGAACGAACTCAGTGTACTCATGATCCGGGGTTTCACTGGGTGTGCTTGACATGACAACCCGCAGCTGAGGCCGATTGCGAAGCATAGGCAAGATGATAGAAGTGTATATATAACGAAGCCGAGAAACGAACCCAGCTTCATCGATAATAACCAGGTCGAGAGCATTACCACGGAGACCGTCAGGATGTTTGTCCAATCCCACGAACTTGATCTCGGCGGAGTTAGGGGCAGGAAAGACGTATTTCCCGCGCTGTCTGTTATACCGAGGTCGGCAATCGGCGGGGGCATCGGCGATAATGGTCTCGAAGACGGGGATGATAAACTCCTCAAGGTCGGTCTGAAAGGCAGTGCCGTACCGTATTCGACAACCAGGGGTCCGCTTGGCGTATAGTAAACACAGTTCGAGGGAAGCGGTGGCCCAGGTGTAGGACTTTCCGGTTTGACGGGCGATGAGGCAAACGTAGAGGAATGACTTACAAGCATGGAACGCAGCATGTAATCTTTTTTGGATGGGTTTGAACTTATACCTGAGGTTTCCGAACCTCCAGGACTTGGCAATGAGGGCATCGGTGGGGACGGACTTGACGTTCGTGCGAGTTCGTCTAGGGCCGGTTGATAGACTCTCTTGAAGAGTTTCGACATCTCTTCCAGATGCTTCAGGTCTATCTCTCTTTGAATCTTCTGACTGTCCCAGCAAGCGCCCATCGGGTTTAGTGGACGGCGGAGAGTCGTTCTTCGAGCTCATTTAAGACCTCAACCTGATCGAGGTCGGGGAACTCGTCTTTCACTTCAATCACAAGTTTCTCAAGTCCGCAGATGCGTGCGATTGAATCGAGTATTCCTTTTTGCTCTTTCAGGTTCTTGGCCTCTTTCGCTCTCCCGTAGGTCTCCCAGAGGTTTTTTAAGACTAAGGATCGATTGGTTTTAAAGTCTATGTCATTGATTTCTTTTATTTCATCGGTTGCCCTAGCCATATATTCATCAACAGTTCGGTCTGTAATCTTCCAACTTGTTGTATATCGAAGAATATCGCTACGGGTATTCCCTTCAAGCAGCCACTCTCTAACAGCTTGAACTCGTTGAGCAACTTCTGCATTTGTACCCTTAGGCATAAGTGATAGTTATGGTCCCTGTAGTCTTCAATTCGTTCCATTGCTCTTCGGTGACCAACTGATCTTCGTATTGGTATAGAACGTTAGGCATCTGTGGTCCATCTCCCATCCAGATAAACCGCCATGGTTCTAACTCCATTTCGTTACAGAGTTGTGCTTTGACATTGTAGAGTTTTTTATTGCCTGGTTTCATATCTTCTTTAAGAAAAATCCCATAGCAACATACTCCCTCATGACCTCAGTCGGTACGATGACTTCTTCAAGTGTTCCTTTGCGGACGATGCGGTAGGCATCTTGATCAGGCATCCTCAGCACATGGAACTGCCCTCTTGTTTCGCGGTAGGTCATCATCTTGTGGGGTCCATGATCAGGGGTCCAGTAAAAGTATTGGTTACGTCTGTTCGGTTTTGGCTTTTTCGCAAGTGTAAGTGTAATAGACCTAGCAAGCGGCATGTATCTTGCCGTGAAAAGGGCACCAAAAGCGCTACTGATTGCAGCGTTGGTTGCTGTGACATAGGCAGTAGCGACCTCACTATACTGTTCTTTCCCAAAGGTCTCTTCGTAAGCCAACTTTGCTCGTAACGAATAGTTTTTCACTCATCCGCCCCAAGCCTTTTTCGCCGAAACCACATTTCTTTCAATCGAGAGCTTATCTACACTGCCCTTTAAAGCGTCCAGGTCGGCCCGTAGCGCGTTTAATTCAGCTTGCTTAGGGTCTGTACCGGACAGATCAAATTCGAAGCCGTCTAGCTTGAATTTGGAAATCCGCTCCTTCTTAAGAAAACGAATGAGGGTCTTTAGATCCTTAACGCTATGAGTCATGCCAGAGGGTCTCGCAAAAGGTCACAGATATGGAAGTGAAGCATGGAAATGCAGGCGCCTTTACTATCTGCATGGTCTTCGGTGACGGTTTCCTTGTGGATGACCCTGTCACCTTGGATAACGATCTTCTTTATGACGTAGAGACCTAAACGACGGTCGTCAGGCTTTGAAGCTAAGGCGATCGTAAAGAAGGTCTCCTTAGGAAGAGTCTTTTGTATTTCGTCTTTGGCTTCTTCTTCCTTTGCCCTATCGACTTGTATGTCAAAGCTATCCAAGAGCGGGACTTTAGGTTTTCTCCCCGGTCTTTTCCTCTGCACTTCCGGTAGCTGCATCATGTGTCTCCTTCTGAGCTTCAATTAAGGCGTCTATGTAGCAAATAAGTGGATGTATATAACCGTATGGGCTTTGTGACTTCTGCAGCTCTCGTTTGATGGCTTCACAAGCAACGATTCCAGGGTTAGGTGTTTTTGTCATGGTGTTGGGCCTTAGCTAGATTGTTTAACATCTTGGCCATTTCAGACTTAGGTGTTTTATGATCAAACTTCTCTAACTCCCTAATCTCTTCGTCAGAAAACCCAGCTTCTTTATAAAACGTCTTAAAGTAATCTGTCATAAAAGGCATACCGAACTTATGCGCTTCTGCAATGAATTGTAAACAGACGTGGCGTGTGGCTGGGCGGTATGGGGTTGGGGTATTGTCTTCGTTGACAATGCGCCTTTGCGTTTCTCTAGCATAGGTAGAGTGTAAACCATTCCACTCTCTAATTAAAGCCCAGTGAGGTTTGGTCTGGTCTTTGGATTTCCCAAAGAGGGTATTGGCAAACTCTTTGTTATTCTTAAAGTGCCAAACGATGCAACGCTTGAATACCTCAGTATCGACACCTTTGTCGAGTAAGTGTTTTTCTATATCAGCCGTCGCATCTTGGACGAAGTAGTCATTTAAGACAACTTGCGGGCAGTATTCTTTGAACGCTGCGTAAAGAAAATTTCCTATCCCCGTCATAACCAAACCACTCCTTTTCCAAAACCCTGGAACGTACAGCTCGTAATACCAATACCCTTAATACAAAGAACCATTCCTAAGAATAAAATATATAGAAAACCGGTGGAAAAAAGCGGGTAGTACCACTTTTTTTTTCAGAGTCAAGCGCCTCTCAAACATTTTTTTTATCAACATTAATTTCCACATTGTTGATAACTCATTTCTTAGGCTCCTGACCAAATGGATAAAATCTCTGACCTACCTTCGTGAGCGTCTCTCGGTAGTGCTTCGGTGTTGGCAAAGAAATGTGGATAAAGTTCTTGTCAGGGTACCAAATCATCTGACCAAAGGGCATTTGATTGCGCGCTAAACTCTCTCCCATCTGCTTAATAGATTTCGCTGTAAAGTCACTGGCTGCCCCATATTCAAAGAAGAGATGATCACTGTGTAGGGTACCATTAACCGAGGTGTTTAAGAGCGGAGAACGCTTTCCTGAGAGAATCGTGATGGGCTCCTTCCAGGTGTCTCGCATGGGTTGCAGGAACATTCTTGCCAAGTAGTAACACTTCACACGGTCTGATTCTGTGAAATTCTCTTTAATCTCTTCCAAAAGGTCCGGGTGTTCCGCTGAGACGATGAAATCCTCCCAACTGAAGTTATCTGTTAAATTGCCCATTTGATTTGTTCCTCCTTGGGTTTGGGTGCGGCAAAGGGCAACACCTCTTGCGCTAATCTCTTGGCGGCTATTTCGCAGTAACGCTCTTCAAGTTCTATGCCGATGGCTTTGCGGCCTAGGTTTTTGGCTGCTAAGAGTGTCGTGCCGCTGCCCATGAATGGGTCTAGAATCAGAGAGTCATTATCTGTTGTGGCCTTTATGCAACGTAAAGGGATTTTAATAGGAAATGGGCAGGGATGCCCGTCCGCTGTATTGTCTTGCATTATTTCCCAAACCGATAAAAACGCTGCTGCTTCTTGGTTCCAGTGCCAATCCGCGCCCTCTTTTATCAACCAATAAATCCGCTCTTCATTTGGCGCAAACATTCTAGCATTTAAAGTAGTGCTGCCTGCTCTTTTCCAAATTATTTCCTGCCTTAGATAGACGCCAGACCACTGGCGAACTATATCTAAAGGGTGTAATAGAACTTTATTTCGCCACCTGATTTTATGATTTACAAATAAAGATCCGCCAGGAAGGATGTTTTGAATAATAACTTTCGCCACACTCTTTAACCATTTTTGATAATCAATTTCAGACAGATTGTCTTTATATCCAACGTCGCAAGAATTCTTCACCCAATTATTTTCAGCGTGCATTCCACTAGGAGCGCCAAAAAGCCCAAACTGGTTATAAGGCGGCGACGTTACTACACAATGGGACTTTTCAACATTTGGCAATATATCCCGGCAATCCCCGTGGTAGATCACAATCCCGTTGCCGTCGTCATAGTAGTGAGTCACTTTAGAAGTGCGTTCTTAAAAAGATTAAAAGCCTTATTCATTTTATCAATGGGCTCCTGTTGACCAACCTGAACTTCTAAATATTTAAGAGGTCCATTTTCTCTTAAACTTATAATAAGTTCAGCTCCCTCAATAAGCCATTGGTATTTATTATAGTCAACGCCACATTTTTCGCATTCAGGATTCATGTCAATTTGTATCTCCAATACGGTTTCACTGCCCATTTCTCCCATATCCAAATGACCAATTGCGGTGCAGCCTAATCTCCCAGTTAGGCACGACCCATATCTCCCCTGTTTCTCTCAATGCGACTACCCACATTAAGTCCCCTTCCGTTGAGTAATCGATTAGGAATAAGGCCACCCCCTCTGCATTGCCCTTAGACGTGACGATGCATTCTAAATGAGGGTTTAACTGTAGGATCATTCCCATGCCTTTATAACCCTGCGGAATTATTGCAAGATATTTTTAGGGTTTGCACGTTTTCTACTTGCCTTAATTATCTGCAATGTTATTGTGTATACACAATTAGTGCAGATAATAAGTTATAAGGAGAGATAAAAATGAAAGACTTTGTACACATTTCAGAGATCCCGAGAGAAGACTTTTTGCCGTCTCCCATGAATCTACAAGAAATGAAGGCCTATCTTTCAAACCTAATGGAGATGGCAGCCATGGCCAATAACGACAACCTTTTAATGGCGGCCATGGTGGCCGATGCCTATCTCCAAGAAAATCCGCCCAATTTAGCGAAGGCCCATGAAAAACTAGCGCAAATTGAAAGGCACTAACCATGGACGACCAGGACGACCAAATCAAACACACCGTAGAATTGCTGTTAGTCCGAAATAAATTGATAGCGCTCATGGAAAAGGCCAAAGACAACTTGCTCGATGTTCATGGCTATATTGAAGAGATCTTAGAGCAATCGATCGAGGCGCTAGAGAATAACGATATTGAGGAGTCTTCGCGCTTAGTAGATGAAAGCTTTGACCAACTAGATAAGGAGTACCCCTATGCCAAAATCAAATGATTCAATTATAGACCTTTTTGAAATGGCCAGAGCCATGGTGAATGATGGCACCCTATCAAGAGATGAGGAAGACGAAAACGAGAAGCGCCACGTGCCTTGTGCCCAGTGTGGGGTGTGGGTTCCAACAGACCAGATTGATGACCAAGGATACTGCTTTTTGTGTGTCTACAAAAAATAATATTGACATAATTAGTATTTGCACTTATTTGGTTTGCCATATGAAAAACTTAAAAAACTTTGGGAAAATTTTGAAACGCATCCGTCAATCAAAAGGTCTATTGCAATGGCAAGTCGCAGAGAAATCCAACTTAGGGTCAGTCACCATATCCAACTTTGAACGAGGCTTTGAGACCAACCCCACAGCCGAAACCTTATTGAAGTTAGCCAAGAGTCTAGATGTAACACCCAATGATCTTTTAGGCGTTCGGTCCAAAACGTGAACGCTTGGAGACTGGAGAGTCGCTAGAAAAGAAACCTTCTGAAGAGCCTTAATGAGGCGAAACACAGGCGTTTTTTAATATCTTTAGGGCAAGACGTTAGGGCGCCTGTGTCAGGGTTAAAAGAAAGGAGAGACGTATGGTTTTAAAAAAACTTTTAACGCTTCTAGTTTTATGGGCCTTGTCGTTCATTACACCAGGCTGCGCTCGTCCCCACTCAAATCTGACACTATCAACTTATGAACCGGTGCGAAGTGGCGTCGTGACTTATCTCGGAGGGAAGATCTATGGCAAAATCTCCCGAGAGAAAGCGATCGAACAAGCGGCTGAGTTCTGCGAAGGTAAAGGCTTCCGAATTACCGCTGAGGGAAACCACTCGACCATAGAGACCGCTGGTTTTGTGGGCAGAAGAGTCTTGGTTCCCATCAACACAAGACGCACCTGGATCGATATCCATTTTCGGTGCGGAGCGGCAAACACCTAAAAGCCAATGAACAAAAATCTAACAAAGAGAGGCTTGAGATCGTTCCAGTCACGAAGAAGGGAAGATCTGAAGCGCGAATTAGAGCTGGCAAAAAAACATGCCTATTTAAAAATGCAGGCAGAGAAATCTTGTGAGTTAATCTGCCAAGACTTAGTCGAAATCGGAATAGCCCTCCTTAAAAAGGAGATCGAGGGTTAATAAAAATGTCTGATGCAATCGTAAAGAAAGACTTCGCTGTGACTGACATGCAGATCATGGCCCATGCCATCGCCAAGTCTAATCTCTTTGGCATTAAGACCCAAGAGCAAGCTCTAGCCTTGTGCTTAATTGCCCAAGCCGAAGGACGTCATCCAGCCTTAGCTGCACTCGATTACCACATTATAAACAACAAGCCTTCTAAGAGTGCTAAAGCCATTCAGCGGGACTTTATCTCTGCCGGAGGCAAAATAGAATGGCATGAGAGTAACGACGAGGTTTGTGACGCCACGTTCTCCCACCCGCAAGGGGGAACCCTTAGGGTCGTTTGGGATATGGACAAGGCACGCCAGGCTGACCTCTTAGGCAAAGGAAACTGGAACAAATACCCGGCAGCCATGCTTAGGGCACGTTGCGTCTCGGAGGGGTGTGACGCAGTGTGTCCTGGCATGGCCGGGCTTTATCCGCCTGAGATTGTCTCTGACTTTTCAGATGAGATTAAAAACGTTACGCCAAAAAAGGCTGAAGTCCTAAATGAACAAACTGGAGAGGTGATCGAGGTTCCCGCACCAACCTCCGCCACAAAAGAACCGCTACCGGTTACCTCTCCAGACTTAGAGCGTTCCCTGCAACACCAAGAGATTAAAGACCGCTTAAAAGAAGTCTTAAGCGCCCTACATGCCTCAAATGGTATGTGGACCGAGACGGAGTACTTTAAGGATTTAATCGGCAAAGATAATGCCAAATTAGAACACATTGATTTGGCTAAGACTGATCGCCAGATGGATAAGTTAGAGGAGTGCTTAAAGACCGCTGAAAAATGGTTAAAAGAAGGCATTCCGTCAGTTTCAATCGAAGAGCCGCCCTACAATGGATAAAACGTTTACCAAAGAAAACTTCTTTAAGTTTGCAAAAGAGTTTGTCGAAAATACCAAAAGGGTTGTCTTAGCGGAAGGCAAAGGCCCGCCCATGTTTGCCATGATCTTCGATGAAAAAATGAATGCCGGCTGCGTCAGTCTAGAGACCTACCCCTCTAAGGACATAGCGCAGGCAGCTATTAAAGAACTGACCAAAAGACTTAACGGTCTTGGGGTCATCTTTATTGCTGAGAGCTGGCTTTTAATGACGAGAGACGAAGACATCCATGGTGATCTCGATAAGCACGTCAACGAACTCTATGAAACCTACGAAAGTCTAGAGTACCATCCAGAGCGCAAAGAGTGCATCTGCATTCACGCCATGACGCGGCAAGAGACTAAGGCTTTTTATTACTTCATCGAGAGAAACGATAAAGGCAAGATTTCCACCTTAACGGAATCGCCTGGTTTTGGAGAGACGGTTACTTCCATGGGTGGCCGCATGGCTAATCCGTTTAACGAACTCACACATTAAAGGGGAGCAAAATGATCGAGATTAAAGCAGAGGATCTGCGGGACGCATTTCTATTGATTGTCAGAATCGAGAAAAACCAAAGAGATAGACTGCCATTTGTTAGGCGTCATTTGAGGTCTGTCATCAACGTGTGTCGCAGTTATGCGGATGCGCGGATTGATGTTTATTTCTCTGGTATCTTAATCGGCCAGAAAAAAAGAAACGATAGCCGCATCACCATGACCCAAGCATACCGTAAAATTTACCCGGGCGATAATTACGCCATCAACACTTAAGGAGAGAGAAAATGAAATCTGCCTCATTCCAAGACCGCATGAAGATGCTTGCCAAAACGGCTGAGAGTAAAAGTTCAGACGTCACCGTCGGGATTAACCTATCGCGGCAAGTAATGGAACCCATTGCACGCATGGCACGCGCTACGGAATCAACAATGCGGAGTGTCCTTGAAGACTTTTTGCTAGAGAACAACCCCGATCTTCATAAGATAGCCGATGACGTTGAGCAATTCGCTCCTAAAAATAGGCTCGATAGGCCACTTTATTCAAAGCACAATAAAAGAAATAACGCGCTTGATTTGAAACACGTAAAAGCCTTCGCTTTAAAATCCAAGAAGAACGGGAAAGGTGCGCAGGTATGACCTTAGAAGATATTTTAGAGGCGGTTAAAGCCTATGCAGAAAATAAGCAGGAAAAGACCGTCATCGCGGCGCACCAAATGTCGCAGGAAAAAGTCGAAGAGTTAAAAGCCGATGTTCACTTTTTGGTGCGGTATAAAGGGGAACCCGTATTCCAAGCCGTCTGGCTTGAGATCTTGCGCACTTACATTAAGTTAACGCAAGAGTTGCGTCATCGGGCGCTAGTCATGGCAACCCAAGACGAAACGAGAGAGCACGGCAATAAAGCCGTCCTAGAGATTGATAAAATTATGGACTCGATAAAGGTCTTGGCATCGCTAAAGATAGGCATCTAATGCCCATCCTTGTCAGATCGCACAAAAGGCCAGAAAAAAAGCCGGTTAAGATGAATCCTAAAACAAAGCCAAAATCCCCCAAGGGGACAATCGAGCAAGATATCGACGTCGTCTTTATCTGTGACGTCTCGGGTTCCATGGACGGCGTCCAAGGGGATCTTTGCAACTGGGTGAATGCGTGCGTTTCTTACGTTAAACAAAAAACCCCAATGGCAAGGTTTTCGCTCATCGTTTACGACTATAACGTCAAATACGTTTACTGGCGAACGCCAGTCGTTTCTGTGCCAAGGTTTCGAAGCATTTACGCTTTATCGCAATACAACAATCGCGGCACTGAAAGCACTTGGGACGCGTTGGGTTCGGCTATTTTAAAAATGCAAAATGAGGCGCCTAATTCACAAACCCATTTCTTTTTGCAAACTGATTTTGGGAGTAACCAAACTTCACGTCAATTTACTTGTGAAGATTTAAAAAACATTGGCCCATCTGCTAAAAGGCGCCATCCCTATCGGATGCTTACGACCTATTTTGCATGGCGCGGCTTGGGTGAAACACTTGGTAATATGGCGAACATAAAACAAGGATTAGATGAGATTCCGATTGGTCACCATTCGCCGGTGCGGCAACATACGACAGACATAGGCTTTACCTTGGGTCCGAACAACACAGACCCAAGAATTATGGGGATCATTTAAACACTAAAGGAGAGAGAAAGAGATGCAGAGCGAAGAAGAAAGACCGCGAGACTTAATCAACGATGCCATGGGTGGCTCTATTTTAGAGCGGCCAAGCGATCCCTTGCAAAAGGAATATTTAATCATCCCCGAATGGCTAAAAGAAGATTTCGAAGACATTAAACTCGAGTACGACTGCCGTGCCGAGTTGAAAAAAGAAAATCTTAAGAACGCCAATAGGCTCCTTTTCACCGGTCCCCCAGGAACGGGCAAAACCATTATGTCCCGTTACCTGGCAGATGAGTTGGGGATGGAGTTCTACCAGGTACGGTCTGACCGCATGGTGCACTCTCTTTACGGTTACGAAGAGCGCGTCATGGGAAAACTCTGGGACGAGTTGCAAGGCGTTACCCCGGACGACGAGCGCCAGATTAAGGAATGGAAGGAAGAGATTAAAACTATAACCAATTCCTACCACAATTCGCCATCTTGTCGGCATTGCGGAAGTGCATCTTCGGCGTGTGCCTGTACGATTGGTGAACGGTTAAACTTCCTCCGCATGAAATGCGACGAGATTAACCTTAAAAATAACCCTAAAGTCGTCCTAATGGACGAAATTGAGATGTTTGCACTCTCCCGAGGCAAAGGGGACACTTTTAAGGATAAGGCTCTGACGATCCTTCTAGAGCGCCTGGAAGCCTTTCGTGGGGATTCGATCTTTATTGGGGCTACCAACATGGGAGACAAGATTGACCCTGCCATGTGGCGACGGTTTGACAAGGTCGTCGAATTCAAAATGCCTGACGCTACGCAAAGGGACCTGGCCATTCAAGCCCGCCTAAAGAAGCGCGTTAAAAAAGAAGAACGCGAAGATGCGGTAACGCTTTCTCACGGCTTGTCGTTTTCAGAACTGCGCATGGCCATGGATAAGGCGCTAAAGCGGTCTATCGTTAAGGAAGAGGAAGACCTCTTAGGGAAGACGCTTCGCATGTGTGTCGAAACGGAAGTTTCGTCCATGAGGCTTCGCAAGAAAGGTCACTTGCATCAAGCGCCGACTTCCGGATTTCGCAAGCAGTATCAACCTATGCTGGAGGCTGCCGTCTAATGAGCATGACTTGGTCTATCATAACAGCGTGTTGCAATGTGGCATCCATATATTTCCTTTTTCTGGCGTGTAAATTCGCAAGGAAAAGTGGATTTTATGAAGGTAAAGCCGCCGCCTATGAAGAAATGAGAAGCAATCTTTTATTAATGGAGAACGTAAATGCTTGGAGAGAGCAGATATGACGCAGAGTGTAAAGAGTTATTCGAACGCTTAAAGGCTGATGGTGTTGTCTTGATTATACTCGGTGGCGACAAAGGCAACGGTTGTGTCAGTAGCGTGAAGCCAGAGGTCTCTATGATGCTTCCTGACTTGTTGCGCGGTTTAGCTAAACACATGGAAAAAGACCTAACCCTCATGAAGTTTATCCCCATGGGAGATGCAAACTAATGAAAACCTGAACACACATCGACAAGTCAACTTGGGGACTCGGAGAATGGAGTTTAGAGCCTGACAAAGCCTATTGGGTTGATTCGAAGACGGATCTAGATTGCTTAATCATCAGAAACCACATGGGAGCCCTTTGCGGCTATGTCGGCGTCCCACCTTCCCACCCATTCTATAAAAAAGGTTATGACGATTGTGATGTTGATGTACACGGTGGCCTAACGTTCGCAAATTTTTGCCATCCATCGGCAGATGAATCGCACGGCATTTGTCACACGCCAGAGAATGGACGGGAAGCGCACGTTTGGTGGTTAGGATTCGATTGCGGTCACTATGATGATTATATGCCCGCTTTGGAGGCCGAAACAAAACAGGCTATAAATCGAGCACTGTCGGCATTCGGGCAAGAAAAATCCACTTACCGCAACTTTAAATGGGTGAAAAAGCAAGTTGAGAAATTGGCGCAACAAATAGCAGGAAAGAGTAGTGACGTATAAACGCACCAAGGTTTATCGAATGAACGATGCGCAATATAAAAAGATGAGCGCCGTCTGTTATGTAGACGGTCCATGGTATCTTTATCCGTGGAATCCTCAAGAATTGGTGAATCAGGCTTGGGTTAAGTTAGGCATTGAGATGGGGTTCAAACACGAAACGGCTAAGCCAATCAAAGGTAAATCCTATCGGTATTTTAAGGCGGAACCAAGGAAGCGCAGAGATGAGTAAGGAAGACTTATATAATTTGCTCTTGAAGAAGTGCCCAGGTTTTGAAGATATGAATTTAAAGCGAATCATAGATGGCATCAATTTATATGATCAACTCCGTGTCCGCGTAGCCAAGTTGGAGAAGGCGCTTAAGGTTTATGCGAATAAGGATAATTGGAGTGTTTTCATGGCAGGATCACCGTTTAATATCTTTGGCAGCAAAGATGCTTCTGATGAAGAAAACGATAGGCCGTTTCTCATAGCACAAGAGGCATTGAAAGATGAATAAGAAACCGCTGCCATTTCTTAAAATATATGGATATCCAAGATCTTATCTAACAACAGGAACCTGGCGCGGTGATGATGATTTTAAAATTCCTGGGTTTTTCCTTACCGAATCAGATGCCGAGGCATTCAGAGAATTAACTCGCCGCGTGATTAAACGTGAAGCATTCACAGAGTATGCCGAAAAGATTTGGAAGGAAATATTTGATGAGCGAAAATAATAAAAAGGTTTATTTGGGCGATAGCGTTTATGCGTGCCTTGAGCGCGGCATGATCTGCCTTACTACTGAAAACGGGTACGGCCCATCGAACACGATTTACCTTGAGCCGGAAGTTTACCAAGCATTGACGCGCTATGTTGATCGCTTGCTTAAAAAGCCCGAAGTTAAAATTGAGCCGCCTTCTGAGGATATGGTATAACCGCTATGATTGCGCCTTTATCCGCAAAGGTTTCATATTCCCATCCTCTGGCGAAAAGCCAAGCGCTACCGCATTCCGATACGCATTTCGCACCCTCGCTCAAGCAAAGAGGATCTCGTAAGATTACTCGATGACATGGACAAAAAAGGGCCGGAATTCGTGTGGCTTACAGACCGCCTGGCTAAGTGTATCTTCTACATACAACCTAAAGATGTTGGCACAGCAAACGAATTGGTTGTCACGAAAAAGCAGGTTTTCTTGCCATCTGAATTTTTCACACTACCCTACCGGCGAAAGATTGAGTTACTTATAATGGGCGCTACGGGCATTATAAAACTTGAACATGCCGAACCTTGGTATAAAAAGATCTTTAGGCGCCACAGCAAAGGCGAGTATCAGATTAATCCGCAGGAATGGATTGATTTATTCTTTAAGGAGGATTGAACATGTTACAGCATTGGAGTGAAATCTGTTGGATTAGTGCAGGATCGTACTTGTTATTGAAAGGTTTCTGGCCGCCAATTCAATACGTTGCAGGCGCCCTGATCGCAGTTATCAGTTTAGTAAGAATATTCGCATAGAACTTAGCGCGCTTTGGTGCTGGCAACCTAAGCAGATATGCAGGTGGATACCAAAGGGCTAGTTAAATGGGCGGGAGGAAATACAGGTCGTAGCATTCTGTATTGATAGCCAAAGCGCGCTAGGGCTTAGTTTCAACTCGGAACCATTCCATTTGCGGAACACCGGGCCACGGGTAACGAAGAGAAAACGTAATAGGAATGAGATCGGTAATCTTTGAACCATGGAGAACATAATAGGATTCTAGCGTTTCCCATGTGCCAGATGCGCCTTTTTTCTGAACTTCATAGGTTTGCCCAGGACGGCCTTGAAAGTGAAGATCAAAGTAAAATGAAGGCGCACAACCAGGCGTATCAATCTCTCTCGTTAAATGAGTTGAAAGAATCTGCGCCGGCAAAAGCGGCAAATCAAGGGTTATTGTGTTTGTATGAGTGAAAGAAATCTCCGACGAGTAATCGGATTCCAAGCATTCCCTGTTAAAGGCGGTTGCAGCGAAGTAGTACGATTGGCCCCATCTGAGGCCATTTATCGTTGCTTGGGTTACCTTGCCAACAGATTTAATATCAGAATATTGGCGGGAGTTGGTTCCATGATGAATCCGGTAGCCAGATATATTTGTTTCGCTATTGGCGTCCCAGGCAATACTCACAAAACATAATCTATTAGTATCCAATTACGGAGGTTATAACATGATTCGAAATGTACTCGCTACAAAAAGAATGGGTTTTTCTGGTCGTCTTCAAGGCTTCGCAATGCGCGCCAGTAAAAAAGAAAAATCCATTCCGGTGCAGAATTTCCTGCAGCGCGTCATGGTGCGCGTGAAAACCAATCGGCTCTACCAAGTAAGCGATACTTCTCAAATCGGTTTTCAAGCAGTTAAGCGCCCTGAGAATTACCACATTCTCTTTCGCATCATTAACTTTCAAGGTTTAAACTGGGCGGAGATTAAAGTGGGCTATGCTGGCTTACCGGCGCCTAGCCTCAGTGATCTTGATCGCATTAAAGATGAAATACTAGGCAAAGAAGCCTACATCATGGTTGTGCTGAGACCAAACATTGAGCCGTGTGAGGCTAACATCATCCATTGTATTGACGGTGGACCTGTTATCACTGTTGCGATAAGGCCAGACTAACGTGGGAAAAATAAATTCTAAACGCAAAGGTAAGGTTGCTGAGCTCGCCTTTGCTCACTTCATGTGCGATACCTTTGGCTTTAAATGTCGCCGTGGCATGCAATATTCAGGAACACCTGAAAGCCCTGACGTGGTTGGTTTAGACGGCATCCATATTGAAGTGAAACACCGAGAGCATTTAAACTTGCATGAGGCTATGGAGCAGGCTAAGCGAGAGTGTGGAGGCAATATCCCGCTTGTTGCTCACCGGAAAAACCACACTGAATGGTTGCTCACAATCAGAGCAAAAGATCTCACTAAATTCTTACTGGCGATTGTTAGCAATCTTGCTTCTCTGCCAAGCCTCTTCAGCGTGCCATTGGTATCGGACGAATACGGAGAAGCATTTTTACAAGGTGACGCAAAGCCAGATTGACCGCTTGCCCTATAAGGTGAAGGAACTGTGTGAATTTAATGAGGCGCCTCCGGTTTTTGTTCCTGGAGGCCATTCTCGGTACTCTAGTGGTGTTATTTATTACCGTTCTTACTTTCCGTCTGATATTGTTCACGAGTCTATGCATCATCTCTCAACTTCTACATCAAAAGAATGCTTGGAAGAGATTACGGCTTTTCTCATCCACGAGAATTATATGCTAAGGCGAAGGCTGGATAGCGAACGTGCTTTCCGCCGTTGAACTTGGTACGTAGAGTTCCAATTCATCGCATTTTTCCACGCAATCCAAAACATCCTTTTTGCATTGATCCTTTTCAGCCATACAAGCAAGTAACTTAGCGCGGTAATAGGCTGCGTTCTCAGGCAGGTAAACTTTCTTCACACAACCACAAAGGCAATAAGCCAAAAGCCAGATCGATGCGCAAATGATGACGATTATTCTGAATGATCTTTCATTTTCGTATATCGATGAAGGATCTTTTTTTTCCACTCACGCCACCTCACTTTCGCCGCTTGAGCGCGTGTTAAGGTTTTCTTCTCTACCACCTTGGCAATGGCCGCCAATATTTCAAGTATTGAATCAGCGATAGGCATTAGTCCAATATATCCAACATTAGGCCTATTGCATCTCCGCCTGTTGACGGTGGCGAATCTGTCGTCGCGTTGGCTTCGTTGCTATAGGCTGAGTTTACCGCACCCTTATAGGCCCTAACCTTGTAGTAGTACGTTGTGCCAGGATCTAGACCGCTATCGGAAAAGGTAACAACATTGGAAGCCGTCGTATCTATTTCTGAGAAGCCAGAGCCACTCGTTAAACTTCGATCGATCTTGAAGCCGTCAATATCTTCCCGCGACCAAACAAAAGCCAAATAAGATTGAACGGACGTGATCGTATATGGCTGGAACATGAAGTAAAACGCTGTGGCCGCAAAAGCAGCGTTCGTGTGCGCAATGGCCGTATAGTTTGAATCAGTAGATACCTTAGCCAATAAATAGACCTTATTATCGGCAGGATCACAAAACCATTTTAAGTTATAGGTGACTCCTTGGGTTGCATTTAAGTGAGCAACCTCGGTCATCGCCGTTAATGCGCCAGAACTACCAACTCCTGGCGTACCCGTATAATCATTTATTCTAAAGCCAATACCTTCGCCTGACGATGACGTTGGATCATTCACAGTGCGCAACCAAATGGCTGATTGATCTAGATTCCCTATAGCGCCGTCTAACTTCCAGTTAACCGTAATAACATCGCCAGGAAATAGAATGGTTGAGGCCGTTCGAGTGACGCCATCCGTAAAGCCAGAGGCTTCTGCTTTCGTAAAGGTACACCCAGTTGGACTTGCAAAAACAGCCGTGCCGCCGGTTACTGTCCACCCGGTACTCGCAAAGAGTGTGCTGCTATCTTCTACGTTACTGTTATTACTCACCCACTCTAGATCGATTTCAGTTGTAGAGATCGCCGTCGCTTCGAGATCCGATGGCGTGTTTGGCAGTGTCGTCGCGTTAACTGTCGAAGAATAGGCCGAGTTGTAATCGGTTGCGTCAATCGTGATGTAACCACGAATTTTGTAATAGTATTTTGTCGCTGGATCGAGCCCAGTGTCTACATACGCGCCAACACCCTGAGCGACAGTTCCGACTTGAGTAAAAGTGACATTATTTATAGATCTCTCTACTTTGATGCCGGTTTCTGAAATGGCTGTGCCGTTATCGGTAAAACTTACGGTTATTTCGTCTGTGTCCGTTCCTGCGGCAGATACTCCAGACGGTGCCGTAGGCGAAAACGTTCCATCGTTTGTAATGTACACTTCATCGATGAACAAATCGGTGTTCGGATTTAGTGTTTTAAGGTTATGCTGCAGATGATAGGTGGCTGGTACCGCTGTCGTGGACGTACCAATAGAGGTATAAGAGCCGGTACCGGCCGGTAAATTACCAACTGAGTTGCTGGCCCTGATGGATAAAACGAGATTGGTTGATCCATCGAGTTCCATTTTCAAATCATAAGTAGTGTTTTGCGTTTCAGCGAAAGATCCAACGTTACCGACATTATCATCGTAAAGAACGACGACATTGCCAGTAGCGCGTGCTGAATCCGTGTTGGT
>Ga0070699_100000468_pt1 | contig 38589 bp, 27 predicted proteins | sample KBSK1503metaG_FD_65473 | JGI IMG/M metagenome (GOLD analysis project Ga0070699, IMG submission 65473) | Corn, switchgrass and miscanthus rhizosphere microbial communities from Kellogg Biological Station, Michigan, USA - KBS K1-50-3 metaG | ecosystem: Host-associated > Plants > Roots >... | reverse complement strand
TCAAAGGTCATTGGATTCGCAGGGCTGCCCTTGGCGAAATCCGCGCGGCCTGTGATCGTTCTTCCGTCTTTTAAGTGAATTTTCAGGATCGAGGTCATTTTGTCGAACCCGGCGCTCTCCGCCTCGGGGTCGACGTAAAAGTTGATCTTTCGAATCATCTCCTGAACGTCAGGTCTGTGCACGACTTTTTCCGAGAATTCTCCCAAACCGGCTTTTCTCTCCAGGAGCAAAATTGCCAGGCAGAACTCCATGCTGAACTTGGCCTCCAGTCCAGTCTTTGGCTGGTGGTGAAGAAGAGTCGTGGTCATGTTGTGATTGGCACCGCAATCGAGCCGTTCGACTTGATCCGGCTGTACGTTGTTGGCCTCAATCAAACGCATGAGTTCCGTCATCGCGGGGTGGGTGAGGGAGCCTGAAGGATAAGGCTTCAACGAAACCCCCGGGGAGGCGAAAGTCCATGGCTTTCCCAGGCGATCCATGATCGCAGCCGGATCATAAGATCCACCGAAGGCATGGAAGAAGCCGCGATCTGCTTCCAGAATTTGTTGTGCAGCCGTCCAGCCCAGGGCAACAAGGTCAGTGGATACAACTCCGCTCTGGGCTGCCTGTCCAGCCTGAAACGGCTTGGTCATGGTGCCGAAATTCTCTCTCAGGCCGCCGCACTGACTGGCAACCAATCCGAAGGTATTCAGAATCTTCGATTGATCGAAGCCAAGCAGTTTTGCCGAAGCTGCTGCGGAGCCGAAGACTCCGCATGTGCCCGTGGAATGAAATCCATCTTGATAGTGGCGGGGCGAGATAGCTTCCGCGATCTTGCATTCCACCTCGACGCCTACGTGATAAGCGAGCATCAATTCCTTACCTGAAATATTTCGCTGCGCGGAGAGCGCCAGGATCGCGGGGAGTACGGGCACGGTAGGATGGACCAGCAGGCCGTACACGCGGTCCTTCGCGGCAGAGAGCTGCGTGTCATCGAAATCATCGGCGTGAATCGAAACTCCATTCACGAATGCGGCGAAGCGTGGCGAGGTTTTGAGCGCCGATCCCGCGATGGTGGCCTTTCCTCCCCATACTCCCATAGTCTTCAGATATTCGCGGCATATGGTTCCGGTCTCGGCTCGCGATCCTGCCAAGGCTAATCCCAATCCATCGAGGATTGACTTCTTGCCGAGTTCGATCACCTCTGGGGGAATGTCCTCGTACTTTGTGGTCGCGACAAAGCGGCCGACATGGTCCGTCAATCCAGGAGTTTTGGGGAAGTCGTTGGCGGAAACAGCGCCCGAGCCTCGCCCTGCCAGCACCGGCTTGATGAGCGCGCTGGACGCCATCGCCCTTAAGGCTAGTTTTCCGAAGTCACGCCTTAACATTATCTTACCCCGCCATTTCTCGAATTTACTTCTGGCTGCATCCTTTGCCGCCTGGAGAGTTCAGATCGTTGCGGAGAAGTTGACCGCCCTTCATGACGAATTTCACCCGCTCCAATTCTGTGATATCAGCGAGCGGGTCACCGCACACGGCGACGAGGTCGGCAAATTTCCCCCGCTCGATGGAACCGATGTCAGCGTCCCATCCCATGACCTGCGCGTCCACCATGGTGGCAGCCTGAATAACCTGCGCTGGACTCATTCCAAACTTCACCATGTATTCGAACTCTTTGGTTTGCGTCCCATGCGGAAAGGGCCCAACTCCCGTTCCAAAGCCAATCTTGACGCCGGCGGCAACCGCACGCCGGAAGTTCGGCTCCGAGACTTCCGCCACCATGTGCCCGCCGTATTTCTTGGCATCGTGTTGCCGATCCAACTGGTAGTGATACAGAGTGGGAATTAGGTAGATGCCCTTTGTCTTGAACAGCTGAATGTCCTCATCGGACAACTGCACTCCGTGCTCAACTGTATCCACACCGGCTACCAGACAATTGTGTAGTCCCGTCCCGGCAAATGCGTGGCAAGAAACCTTGTGCCCTTTGGCGTGCGCCTCGTCAACAAATGCCTGCACTTCCTCCAGGGTGAAGGTCGGCGGATTAATGATTTTGCCCTCGGGCGAAAAAGTAAACTCGTATGCCGCGTAGAATTTCACCCAATCGGTGCCGTTCATGAGCTGCTCGCGCACACCTTTGCGCGCTTCCCACGGCGAATCTACGGTTTCGAGCATCGAGGGCAGCGGAATATCGCGCGAGTAACCCTTGGGACGAAACCCTCCGGTGGTGGCAAAACCGCGTCCCGAAACCTGAAGCCGGGGGCCTTGCACCAGTCCGCTATTGATAGCATTACGCAGATCGACGTCGCCATACATGCCGCCCAGTGTCTTGAGGTCGCGAAGCGTAGTGAAGCCGATATACAAGTCACGCTGTGCGTTGACCAGCGCTTCGAGAACGCGGTACTGCAACGGCTCTTTCAACATCTCCGAATCGAGGTCGGGACCGCTGGCGAAGATGTGAGTGTGCCCATCGATCAGTCCGGGGAGGACGGTCGCGTTGGTCAGATCCACTACATCCGTACCCGGTGGAATGTGAACGTCGTTCGCCGATCCGACCTGCGCGATTCGAGTTCCTTCGATGAGGATTACCTGTTGCTTAGCCAATTGGGCGGACTTTCCGTCAAACATGCGCCCGGCGCGAATCGCCAGCCACTCATGGGTTCGGGTTTGGGGCGGAGGAAGGGGCGGAGGGGGCGGCGTTTCACGTTCTTGTTCTTGCCCCGGCAAAGAACACGGAGAGAAGCACGCAGCCAAAAGTAGCGTCGCCGCAATGCGCATGAATGTTCCAGCCGGCCGATTTGCCTCAAACGACATCGTCCCCCCCTACGACTTGGCGTCCGCATTTTTCGGAGCAGTCTTTACAAGCATGGTGAGTCCGGCAGCGACCAACGTAATCACGCCCAGATATGTGAATCCCGACAGGAAACTTCCCGTCTTCTTGTTGAGATATCCGACGATCAGCGGCGCGAAGTACGCACCCAGGTTGCCGATAGCGTTTACAAAACCCATTACCGAGCCGACGATCTTCGATGACAACGTTTCTGTCGGGATAGCCCAGAATGCGCCCATGGGGCCGTAAGCTCCCACGCCGCTCAGTGCGATAAAGGTAAAAGCAATCAGCAGTGAATGAGAAATCGTGAGGACAGCGAGAAGGATCGAAGTCCCACCAAACAACATGGCTGCGGCGGCATGAAAACGGCGCTCCCGCATTTTATCCGAATGACGCGAGACCAGCAGCACAGAGACGGCGCCCACAATGAAAGGAATGGTGTACAAAATTCCCGTCGCAAGGCTGCTGAGTATCCTGAACTTCCCCATGGCACTGGGCAGCCAAAACAACAACCCCATCTGTCCGCTCACAAAACAGAAATAGATAGCTGCCAGAAGAAACACCTGAGGCCGTAGCAGCGAGCGAAGATAGGGAACTTTTTCCGATCCCTCAAGCTCTGACGATTCGCGACGCAGAGTCTCTACCAGAGGAAGCCGTTCCCCTTCCGGAAGCCAAGATGCTTGTGAGGGATGGTCTTGGATAAACGCCAGCCAAATCGCCAGCCACAAAAAGGGTAAGGAACCTTCGACGACCAGCATCACACGCCAGTTCCAGTGGTCCAGAATCCATCCAGAAAAGGGCGAGGCCAGTATCACTGCTCCGGGCAAGCAGAGCAGCCAAAATGCATTGGCGCGGGCACGCTCGGAGCGGGAGAACCAATGCGAGAGCAGGATCAACGTGGCCGGATAAACCCCACTCTCCGCCACGCCCAGCAGCAAGCGCAGCCACAGCAGTTCGTGATAGGTGCGGGCAAAGCCGCATCCCACCGCAAACAGAGCCCACATAACCAGTAGAACGCTGATAAACTTCTTCGCGCTCCAATGCTTGGCCAGATGCCCGCCGGGAATCTGCAATGCCAAGTAGCCCCAGAAGAAGATGCCTGCCACAGTTCCGGATTGTTGCGGATCCAGGTGGAGATCGCGGCTGATGTGCGGCAAGGCGAGGGATATGTTCGTGCGATCGATAAAGGCGATCGTGTACATAATCAGCGCCACGGGGATGATGCGGATCCAGCGGAGTGAAGTCCGCGATGGACTGATTTCGGTCTTGGCATCGGTCTGTTCGGCGGCGGTTGTCATTGAGATCACTGAGGCTCGCGAATGTGACAGTCCAGACCACAGACCGGGAACAGATGCGCAAGTCTAGCAAAGCATTCGCTAGGGCTGTATCTCGTATACACGAACTTCGGCGTCCTTATTCTCGTGATGAGGGACGGCGAGATAGTAGCGATTCAATTCCGGCACCAGAATGCCCGTCTTTGCCCGGAAGGCTCCTGGAACCTTGGACAACAAAGCGTAATGGTCGGAATCTTTCTGCTCGAAAACGTCCAAAGCCCCGTCACCGGCCAGATAAAGGCGCTTATGCTGGGCGTCGTAACTCATGTCATCGACCATGCCTACTGCCGGCAAGCTGGTCGTGACTTTGCCGCTGTCCGAGTTCAGAACAATCAACTTTCCCGGATTTCTAGTGATCACAAACAAACGGTGGTCCGGTTGGTCAAAAGCCATGGCCACATTCAGTTCGTCGCCCGTTGGCAAAGGCCAAGTGGACGACATTTCAGACTTGTTCCGGTCGAGGACCCCGACGGCACTCTTACCCGTAAGATTGATGAACATTCGTGGTCCAGACTTCTCCAGGACGATCGCTTCGACATGATTGGTGTCGATTTTTATATCGCGTAGCTTCTTGGAGTTGTCGGTATCAATCACACTGATTAAAGAGTATGGAGTATGCGCCTCCCGCCCACCGTTGACGACGTAGAGGTAATGAGTGGCGGGATCGTACGCGATGGAATCCGCATCGATAGAGACTTTGATCTCCCCCAGCAATTTATAACTATCGCTGTCATACTCCTGGACCGCGGAAGCGTCACCTGCCACGATGAAAAGCTTCTTTAAATCCTTACGGAAGAGAATGGCATGGGGCGCCTTCACATCTTCAATGGTGTGAACCAGCTGGTTTGTGTTGGTATCTAAGACCAGAACCTTCTCATTCTCCTCGCCGGTCAGGAACAGACGGTGCCCATCGACATCGGGAGCGAAATGGTCGAAGTCGCCATCGTGGAGCCCGGGCAGGGGAATAGTCGCTACCAGCTTCAGGGGTGCGTGATCTTGACCTTGGCAGCTGACGGCGAGAGCGACCCACAGCGCACACATGACGAGTAGCCTTGGCTTCATGATTTCCCTCCAAAGTGATCCGCAAGCCGATGAAAATCTTGGTGCTCGACGGGCGGATGCTACGCCAGCGTAGGTATTGAGTCAACGTATCCTCTCAGCGGAGAGAGACCAGGGAGGCGATGCGGCGGACTAAAGTAGCGTGTTTTCAAGCAAAACTCATGGTGTCTGGTTTGTCAGGTAAACAGAAATTAATATTGGTTTCAGTTCACATTGCGATGGATGAATTATGCTGTCCGCGCTGGTTGTGGCGCGGGCTGCGAGGCCGCAGCAGATCGAAAAGCTTCTGGTAAATGCGTCCCACAAATGTGCAACTCAGGTAAGGGAGAGAATCATGAAGAAATGGGTTTTCGTTCTGATGACGGTTTTCATCGCCCTGGGCACAATGGTGCAGAGCCAAGAAACCGCGCCGCTCAAGCTGGTCCAGACCATTACGCTGCCTCCAGAGGTGAAGGGACATTTCGATCACTTTGAGGTCGATCTAAGAGGTAGTCGCCTTTTTGCCACTCCCGAGGACTACAAGGCTGTCCTGATTTTTGATCTCAAGACGGGCAAGCCCGTCCACACTATATCCGGGATCGAGAAGCCCCATGCCGTGCTCTATCGCGAAGACCTCAACCGCATCTACGTGACCGATGGGGAGGCTGGGGATCTCAAGATATTCGACGGCAAAACATACACTCTGCTGTCAAGCGTGAAACTGCTCGAGGACGCAGATTCAATCGGATACGATCCGACTACCAAGTATCTATACATCGACAATGGCGGTGGGGATGTCCACCAGACGTACTCCATGCTCAGCGTCGTAGACACCACCGGAGGCAAAAAACTCGCCGATATCAAGATCGACGGGGAAACGCTGGAAGCCATGGCGCTGGAGAAATCCAGTCCTAGGATGTACGTCAACAACCGGGACAAGAGTCAGGTTGACGTGGTTGACCGAGACAAACGCGAAGTGGTCGCCAGTTGGCCTGTCACCAAGTGTAAAGGCCCGGTGGCAATGGGGTTCGACGAGTCGAACCATCGGTTATTCGTGGCGTGCCGCAGCGGAGACATCGTGGTGTTGAACACCGAAACCGGAAAGGAAGTCACCGCTTTACCCATGACAAAAGGCGTCGATGACCTGACTTACGATCCGGCCCAAAGGCGTATTTACGCCGCGGGGGACGGCAGCGTAGATGTATACCAGCAGACCGATCGAGACAACTACAAGCTGGCTGGAAAAGTAGCGACGGGGCCGGTCGGAAGAACGGCGCGCCTGGTTCCTGAACTGAATCGCTACTTCGTGGCGGTTCCCCAGCACGGAATGACGAGCGCCGAGATTCTGGTCTTCGAGGTGCACTAAGGACCTGGGAAAGAAAGGGAAAGAAAGGCGCGATCAAACAGAGGGCGCGGGCGCTTGGTTTGATGGGGCGCAAGCCAAGTGCGATGATATTGAGGAAGGTTTATGCGGATCCTGTTGGTCGAAGACGAACGAAAGGTTGCCAGCTTCATCGCACGCGCCTTGCGAGAAAACACATACGCAGTGGACGTGGTTGAAACCGGCGAGAAGGCCCTTGAGTCCGGCATGGATGTTTCTTACGACGCCATCCTCCTCGACGTCCGGTTGCCTGGTCTGAGCGGGATCGAAGTCTGCCGCGAGTTGCGCCAACGAGGGATAGAGGCTCCCGTCATGATGCTCACGGCTCGGGGTTTGATCGAGCAGAGAGTGGAGGGACTGGATGCCGGCGCTGACGACTATCTCACCAAGCCCTTTGTCCTGGCAGAACTCCTCGCGCGGGTGCGGGCGCTGGTTCGGCGCGGCTTCCACAGCGGCAACGCAAAGCTACGCTATGGAGACCTCGCTCTCGATCGTCACCGCCGCCGGGCTACCCGCGGGCAGGAGATCATTCCCCTCACCACCAAAGAATTCGCTCTGCTCGAGCTTTTTCTGCTACGCGCTCCGGAACTGGTTACCCGCAGCGAAATCGTCGAGCACGTATGGGATTGTCACTTTGACAGCCAGACCAACCTGGTAGAGGTGTACATCAACCGTTTGCGCCAGAAGCTTGATCAGAATCGATCGGCAAAGCTGATTCATACCGTTCGGGGCGTCGGCTATCGCCTGGGAGTGCCGGAATCATGAAAGCGAAAACGCTTCGTTTTCGAATGATGTTGCTGTTCACTACCGTGGTCGGGGTACTGCTGGCTGGCTCCTATCTTGCATTCTGGGGGCTTCTGTCCCACGAAATTCCCGCTCAACTCAACCGCCAGCTGCTGGAGACGTCTCGTCCCCTTATTGCCGACATCATTACTGAACCGAACGCACAGGATATAAAGCGGCTGGACATCCCGGGCGAGTTTTTCGAGTTGCTGGATGCTACCGGCGGCATTCTTCAATATTCGAGAAATCTTACAACTCCAATCGCTTTGAATGGAATGAGCCCGCCCATTTCACGTCCCACTTTTGGAATTGGAACCATCGGCAAGGCCCAAACGGTGCGCGTCGCCCTTATCCCTTTTCAACAAGCGAACCGGGCACGCATTCTGGTGGTGGCTATCCCGACGCTGGGCACGAGTCGCGTGCTGGACAGCTTTGGCCGGATCGCCTTGCTGCTTTTCCCCTTGAGCCTGCTGCTCACGGCGGGCATCTCAGCTTTCTATGTAGGGAGAAGCCTTGCGCCAGTGACGGCGCTCACCCGGCACGCCGCCCTGATGGCGAAGCGGGTCACAAACCGCCAGGGATTCTGGACACCACTGCCGGTATCCTCTCCCCATGACGAACTGGGGCTGTTGGCGGAGACGTTCAATCACCTCTTGCGGGGCGTAGATTCAGCGGTGGGCCAGTTGCGACAATTTGTGACCGACGCCTCGCACGAGCTGCGCACTCCGCTGGCCGTCCTTCACGGCGAGACTGAGTTGTTGCTTTCGAAATCCCGCAGTGCTGAGGAATATCGAAAAACTCTTGTCTTGTTCGATGATGAGTTCAAAAAACTGACTCGGATCGTGGAAGGTCTATTTACCCTTTCGATGGCCGATGCCGGGCAACTTCACCTGCTGTCTGAGCCGCTCTACATCAACGAGGTTCTGGAAGAGGCTTGCGCACTGGTGACATCGCGTGCGCGTTCAAAGAATATTGCCGTTGTACGAGAGCTGAATCAGGAGGTTGCCTACTCGGGGGACGAAGCTTTTCTCCATCAACTGTTTCTAATATTTCTCGATAATGCGATCAAGTATTCCCCTGAATGCACCCAGGTTCGCGTGTCTCTGATCGAGAAGGATGGAACCATACAGGCTCGTTTCGAAGACCAGGGCATCGGAATCTCAAGCGAGCATCTGGCCTTCATATTTGAGCGCTTCTACCGTGCTGCGCCGCCTACCGGCGTGGAGGCTCATAGCGGAGGTCTCGGCCTAGCCATCGCACAGGCCATCGTCCGTACCCAAGGTGGCTTCATCGAGTGCCAGTCTACCCCGGGAGTCGGCTCAACCTTCACTGTGGTACTGCCGACTGCTTCCGCCGAGACTAACCTTAAAAGTCAACCTGAACAGAAATTAATATTGGGTTAACTGCGCGATAGGCGTACAGTGGCAGCGCCACAGGTGTGGAGGGAGCCCAATGTCTTCTCGAAGAATTTCCACAGGGTACGCGGTCTGTCTCGCACTCCTGATTCTAACAATCCTGTCTTCAGCTCCATCTAGCGCGCAGGTTACTGGAGCAACTCTCTCCGGTACTATAACCGACTCATCCGGCGGGGTTCTACCAAACAGCCAATTGGTGATCACGAATGTAGCCACAGGCGTGACCACGAGGGTTACAACGAACTCGGATGGCTTCTATACGGCCGCGAACCTGCTGCCGGGAGAGTACAACGTTACTATCTCGGCCAAGGGATACACCACCGAAGAAAGAACCGGGATCTCGCTCACCGTCGCAGCGCAGCAGGTCTTCGACCTTACGCTGCGCGTCGGAAGCGCTACGACAGAAGTAATGGTGGTTACCGCCGAAGCGCCGGCCGTGCAGCTCAACAGTTCTGATATCAGTGCCGTGGTGAATGCCACCACCGTCCGCGAGTTGCCCCTCAACGGCCGCAGTTGGACGGACCTGGCAACCCTACAGCCCGGCGTGAATAGAATCCAGACTCAGCCCGACTTCGCCCAAGGCACGGACCGAGGGAATCGCGGTTTCGGACAACAGCTCACGATTTCTGGCGCCCGGCCGCAGCAGAACAACTATCGTTTGGATGGCGTCAGTCTCAATGACTACGCAAATGGAGCGCCCGGCAGCGTGCTGGGAGGAAGCCTGGGGGTGGACGCCATTCAGGAGTTCTCTGTCCTGACCAGCAACTACTCGGCCGAGTATGGCAAGACCTCCGGGGGCGTCGTCAATGCGATTACGCGGTCAGGCACGAATCAGATTCATGGCAGCGCGTACGAGTTTCTTCGCAATAGCGCTCTGGACTCCAAGAACTATTTCGATGTCGGAAAAATTCCGCCCTTCAAGCGAAACCAGTTTGGCGGAGCGATCGGCGGGCCGATTGTGAAAGACCACACATTTTTCTTCGCCGACTACGAAGGCATCCGGCAGTCCCTGGGAATCTCGACACTAACCACCGTGCCCTCGCAAAATGCGCGCAATGGACTGATGTGCTCGAACCCAGCAGGGGCGGATCCTTCCAATCCATGTTCGCCTTTTCAGCTTCCCGTAGGGCCGAACACCGATGCGAACGGCGTGGATCTGAACGCAAAGGCTTACTTTACTTTCTATCATCTGCCCAACGGACCAATCCTGGGCAACGGGGACACCGGAGAATACACGTTCACCGGCCAGCAGATCGTCAGCGAGAACTTCTTTACGGCGCGCATCGATCACAGGTTCTCGAGCAATGACAGTCTGTTCGGTTCGTACATGTTCGACAAAACCCCGTACTCATCTCCTGACGGACTGAATAACGTTGAGTTCGATACCTTGACCTCGCGGCAGTTCCTTGCGGTAGAGGAGACGCACATCTTCACCCCTCGCTTCGCCAATTCGGTTCGTATTGGCGGCAATCACGAGGCGGTAAACAACAATCAGAGCCTGAAGGCGCTTAATCCGGACGCCGCGAGGGCCGACCTGGGCGTCGGTGGCACAGGATTTAAGGGCCGCGACGCAACCCAGGTTCTTGTCGGCGGGCTCAGTGACTTTACGGGCGGAGTGGGCGGGAGCCCGACTTATTTTTACCACTGGAATTCCCTCCAACTCTATGACGACGCCTTCCTCACCAGAGGCACGCACTCCATCCGGTTTGGTGTCGCCGCCGAACGAATGATGCTCAACGTGCTTGCCGACACCGATCCAAACGGAATCTGGAACTTCGACAACGTGCAGGGATTTCTCACCAACCAGCCCACGAAATTCCAGGGTGGAATTGCCAGCACGCTTTCCCCCCGCAATCTGCGGCAGACTCTCTTCGGCGCCTATATACAGGATGATTGGCGTGCGCGGCCGAACCTGACGCTGAACCTCGGCTTGCGCTACGAGATGTCAACCGTGATAAGTGAGACGGCCGGCAAGCTGGCAAATTTGAGAAACATCACGGATGCTACCGCCCATGTCGGAAATCCTTTTTTCAACAATCCAACACTGAGGGATTTCGAGCCGCGCATCGGTTTTGCATGGGATCCCTGGCGGAACGGAAAAACTGCCGTGCGCGGAGGAATTGGGATGTTCGATGTTCAGCCGCTGCCTTATCAGTTTGTCCTTCTGGCCACCCAGGCAGTACCGTTTTTTAAGTACACTGTGGTTAAAAATACCGCGCCAGGCGCCTTTTTCAACTTTGGCGGCCAGGACATTACATTTCCGGCAAACCGATTGCGCTCAACTTATGCTGAACCCAACCCGAAACGCAATTACGTGATTCAGTGGAATCTTAATGTGCAGCAGCAGCTTACCCCGAGCTTGGCGGCGATGGTGGCTTACGTCGGCTCGCGTGGCGTGCATCAGCCATTCCGGGTGGACGAGGCCGACCTTGTCATTCCGACGAAGACATCGGCAGGTTATGTCTGGCCCTTCGTTACAGACCCCGCCGATCCAAATTTTGGAGGTCCGCTGGATCCGATCAATCCGAACTTCGGCTCAGTCCGGGGAATGTTTTATGACGGGCACTCTTACTACAATGCATTTGAAGCACAGTTGGCCAAGCGCATGAGCCACGGCCTTCAAATGCAGGGCACATTTACATGGAGCAAGAGCATGGACACCAGCTCCGCGTCGGTTGCGGGAGACACTTTCGGCAATTCGATTTCCAGTCTTCACTGGTTCGACATGAGATTGAGCCGCGGCCTCTCGGATTTCAATGTTGGTCGTACGGTGGTGGTGAACGGCACCTGGGAGGTCCCTACGCGAAAGTCTCTTTCGGGCCCAGCCCAATGGGCATTGGGAGGATGGGAGCTCGGACTGATCTTTACCGCCAGTGATGGAATCCCATTCACTGCCACGTGGGGAACAGGCTCAGACCCGGCAAATACCAACAGTGGCGACGACTGGGCATTTCCGAACCGGCTGGGTGGGTCCGGCTGTAACACGCTTACGAACCCCGGAAACCCCAACAGCTACATCAAGACTCAATGCTTCGCCATACCCACGGCACCCGACCCGAACTTTTGGAACAAGTATTGCGACCCCTTGCCGCCAAGCGTCGGGGCACCTGTGGCATTCCCATTGTGTTACAACCTGCGCGGCAACGCCGGCCGTAATATCCTGATCGGCCCTGGCCTGACGGACCTGGACTTCTCCCTGTTCAAGAACAACTACATCAAGAGGATTTCGGAGAGGTTCAACGTGCAGTTCCGGGCGGAGATTTTCAATATTCTCAACCATGTCAACTTTGCTCCGCCAGCCACGCCCACCAACACCGATATTTTCGATGGCGCCGGAAACCCAAACACCGTGGCGGGTCAACTCACCAAAACCACCACCACGGCGCGCGAGATTCAGTTCGCCGTCAAGGTGATCTTCTAGCGTGTGCATGGAGCCGACTCTCGATAAAGGCTCGGTTGGTGCTTCGCGGCCAAAGATCCGCGGGGGTTGTCAGTAGCCTTCCCCCCGCAATCCGCGGATCACGCCGCGTCGCTCAGTTCCTCGTAACCGCTCATAGACTGTCCGCGAGTAGTACTGGCTTCATAAAAACCTGTTATCCAGGTGGAGAAGTGAATTCAGAAGATCGATACCGAGACCAGCAGTGTGAATCCCGCCCGCTACCCTTCACTCGGCGCGCATGGTTGCAGAACGCGGCCCTCATGACCGCCGCTGCGGCGTTTCCGCGCATAGCACTGGCTGCGGCCGCTGGCCAGGGCATCAGCCCAGTCATGGAGAAACTCTGCGTCTACATGGCCGACGCCCGTCACCAGGCCCTGCCGGACAATGTGACGCAGGAGGCCAAGCATCACATTCTCGACACCGTTGCCGCCATGGTGTCGGGAGCGGACCTCCCTCCCGGACGTATGGCGATTCAATTCGCTCGCTCTTACGGGGGCGAGAAGGTTGCCACCGTGGTCGCGTCCAATATCCTCTGTGGACCCATCGAGGCTGCATTCGCTAACGGTGAGCTTGCTCATTCCGACGAGACCGACGACGATTTCACTACCGGAGGAGCCCATCCCGGGTGCGCTCTCGTGCCCGCGGCCCTGGCTGCCGGCGAACAATTCGGCATCAGTGGGACGCACTTCGTGCGGGCCGTGACGCTAGGATATGACATCGCAATGCGGGCCATGAAAACCGTCGGTCCGGGAATGAAGGAAACGCATAACCTGGTGGGAACCATGGGCGCGACCGCTGCTGCCGGTTGCGCCGCGAGTCTGAATGCCCAGCAAATGCGCTGGCTGGTGGATTATGCCGCGCAACAAGCCGGCGCCGGCATCGGCGCCTGGCGGCGCGACACCGACCATATCGAAAAAGGTTTTCTGTTCGGCGCCATGGGCGCGCGTAATGGAGTCAACGCCGCCCTGGTGGTTCACTCCGGCTGGACAGGGGTCGACGATGTTCTCTCCGGGCCTAACAATTTTGTGGAGTCCTACAATTCCAAGGCTGACCCCGCGGGCCTGATCGATCAACTCGGCCAGGTCTACGGAGTGACCGAAACCACGCTGAAAAAGTGGACGACGGGTGGTCCGATCCAGGCGCCGCTCGACGCGCTCGAGATCCTGCACAAGCGCCAACCCTTCCCGGCGGATCAGGTGAAACAGGTTGTGGTGCGTGTCGCCACCAGCGCGGCCTACACCGTCAACAACCGCGACATGCCGGATATCTGTCTGCAGCATTTGGTCGCGGTGATGCTGCTCGACACGACCGTCTCGTTCCGCGCAGCCCACGACAAGCCACGCATGCAGGATCCGGCCGTCCTCGCCGAGCGCGCTAAAATACAACTCGTCCCCGATCCAGAGTTAGAGAAGCTGATACCGGTGCGAGTCGCCATCGTTGAGGTTAGGCTCAACGACGGGACGCGCTTGAGCGAACGCGTAGAGCATGTACGAGGCACTCCCGAGAATCCCATGACGACCGAAGAAGTGGTCGCCAAGGCGCGCGAGTTGATGACGCCTGTCCTCGGCTCGGGAAATTGTTCGAAGCTCATCGAGAGAGTGATGGGACTCCAGAACGTGAACGACATCCGGGAGCTGCGTCCGTTACTGCAACGGAGCTGAGCACGCGAACATGAAAAACGCATCCATATTGTGTCTCGCAACCTTGATCTGTGGATCGGTTGGATTCTCGCAGGAGCAGTCCCGGGCCCCTGAAACGAGTCCTTTACTGCTGGTCCAGGAGATTCCACTGCCAAATGTTGGAGGGCGGATCGATCACTTCACTCTCGACCGAAAACGCAAGCGCGTCATTGGCGCGGCTGTGGGCAACAACATGGTCGAAGTCGTGGATACATTTTCCGGCCGGGACATACACAGCATCACCGGCGCTGCCGCACCCCAAGGCGTTGTGTACGTAGGTGAGCTCGATAGGCTCTTCGTCGCCAACGGGATAGACGGAAAGCTCAGAGTTTACGACGAAGACCGTTTCAAACTGCTGAACAGGCTCGATATCGGAGAAGATGCCGGCAATGTGCGCTACGCCCCTGGGGAAAAGCGAGTGTATGTCGCCTATGGTGGAGATCAGGAAGGTGGCATTGCCGTCGTCGACGCCACAAGCATGAAACGCCTGGATGACGTCGCCAAGCTCGACGCTCATCCCGAATCTTTTCAGATTGCCCTCTCGAGACCGGTGATCTATGTCAATATCGCCACTAAAGCCAAGGTTGTACTCATCGATCGGAACACACACAAAGTCACAGATTGGCCCTTGAAGGCCGGCAAGTCCAACTACCCGATGGCGCTCGACGAATCGGATCACCGAATCTTCGTGGTGACCCGAAGGCCGCCACAGCTCGTCGTGATCGACTCAGACAGCGGTGCGATGGTGGCCAGCGTTGCTTGCGTAAACGACGCTGACAATCTGTACTATGACGCTGGCCGAAAACGTATCTATGTTCCGGGAGGAGAGGGCTTCCTCAGTGTCATCCAACAGAGGGACCGAGATCATTATCAATCGCTGGCAAAAGTCCCGACCACAATAGGAGCACGTACCAGCTTGTGGTATGAGAAACGAGACCGGTTCTATTTGGCTGTGCCCCCTGGCTCCAAGCAGGGTGCCGCATTGTGGGTGTATGCACCCGAAGACTGAGCCGGCGTCATGAACAGGTTTTCTTCCATGGGGTTGGCTGGTTTTATTTTCGTGATGGGAATGAATCACCGGGCGAAACTGACACGAGCACTACTAGCCGTCGTTGTCTTGAGCGGCTTGATTCTGGAGGCCCGAGTAGCGCAACAGTCAGGCACAGTAACGGCGCAGGCGCAGTCCTCTTCCGATCTTGAAACTTATCGAACTCGCATCGAACCAATTTTTCTCAAACCGCGGCAAGACGGAGTGCGCTGCTACGATTGCCATTCGAAGTTAGTCACCCGCCTGCGTCTGGAACCGCTTTCGCCGGGAAGTTCGTCTTGGACTGAGCAGCAATCGCGGCGAAACTTTGCGCTCGTCTCCCAGCTGATCACGTGGTCGCAACCGCTCAAGAGCCGCTTACTTCTTCATCCTCTGGCGCAGGAGGCTGGGGGAGATCCTTACCACACGGGCGGCAAATTCTGGGCCTCCAAGGACGATCCCGAATGGAAAATGCTTGCGGATTGGGTGGGCCACAGCGTCGAGACCAAGGCGGCGGTTGAAGTGCCACTGCATTCCGTACCGGCCGAAGCTCTCGATTTCCAATTCTTTAAAACCAGGGTTCAGCCGGTCTTTTTGAACGCGCGAGGCGGTCACGCTCGGTGCTACGGCTGCCACATCCTTGGGAACAGGAATTTTCACTTGGAAACGCTGTTACCTGGTAACTCGACTTGGACCGACGAGCAATCACAGCGTAATTTTGAAAACGCTGTACAACAGGTCGTTCCCGGGGATCCGGCGTCGAGTCGGCTCTTGATCCACCCCCTGGCCCCTGAGGCCGGGGGAGATCCCTTTCATTCCGGAGGCAGGCAATTTAGCTCTCAGACCGATCCCGACTGGCTGGTCCTGGCTGACTGGGTTCGCGGCCTCCGGTCCGGAGCCGATCCCGATCCCTCATCCGGAGAGACAGTGCGGATTTATGTGACAAACAGTGCTGGCGACACTATCGACGTGATTGATCCGGCAACAAACAAGGTCGTGCAAGTAATCCAGGGGATAGAGCTGCCCCATGGCATCGCCTTTTCCCCCGACGGGACGCGAGTCTATGTCAGCAATGAAGCAGAGAGTGTGCTCGATGTAGTGGATCGAACCAGTGGTGAGATTCTCCAGAAAGTACCCCTCAGTGCCCGTCCCAACAATCTCGCTATCACTAAAGATGGAAGCCGGGTGCTGGTTGGCATCCGGGCTGGGGCAGGTGTCGTCGATGTGATCGACACAACTTCGCTAAAGCGCACAAAAAGCGTTGCCGTTGACGGCAGCGTGCACAATGTTTTCGTCACACCGGACGGCAAGTATGCGGTCAGCGGTTCGATAGAAAATAAAGCTGCCACAGTGATCGATCTCGCCACCGAAAACGTGGTCTGGGAAGTTAAGTTCGACCGGCCTGTGCGGCCCATGGCCTTCGAGACAAACCCTGATGGCTCTACCAGCCGCATTTTCGTCCAGCTCGGCGGTTTTAACGGATTCGCGGTTGTGGATTTTCGAAAACGCACGGAGGTCGCCAGAGTGAAGTTGCCGAATCAACCGGGTGGCTTCGGAGTCGCCGAGGGTCGAACCGCCACTCCCTCCCACGGAATCGGGGTTGCTCCCGACGGGAAATCGCTCTGGGTCAACAGCACCGTTGCCAATGCGGTCTTCAAGTACTCCCTTCCGGAGCTGAAATTAGTCGGCTATCGATCCTTGCCCGAAGTACATCCGCTTGGTCGTTCCCCAACCGGTTCGGTGCCGGAGTGGATCACGTTTACGCCAGACAGCAAAGTTGTCTATGTTTCCAACTCGGCCGCGAGATCGGTATCCGCCATCGATGCAAATACATTGACGGAAATAGCCGTGATTCCCGTAGGAGAAGTGCCCAAGCGCATCCATACATTCGTCCTTCACGGGCATTAGCCGCCCCACAGGTTGCCCACAATCGACACCTTCAATACTGAAGCGGTCTGGCGTGGCTGAAGCCAAAATTCAATTCGCCAGTTCGCCTCTGCGAAGCGTGAAGAAGGCAAATTCGGTGACCACCTTGGTTTGCAAGTAGTTTGTCCCACTCCTGGTCTGAGCAAGCCTTGCATAAAAGCTACTGTTCCGGTTTGCTTGCTCCTCGAAAAATCGGCTCGAGCATCGTCGCTATCAATGTGAACATCGCTGCGCATCCCGCCAGTGGCACGATGAGACCAGACCGCAAGCTTCCCATTCTTGTCGACATCAGTCCCACAAGCCACGGCATCGTGGCTCCCCCCATGCCCGCAAGCGCGAACATCATCGCCCCGATTCGCCTTGACCTTTCGCCAAATGCCTTTACCAGCCAGGCAACCAGGATTGGATAAATCCCAGCTAGTCCCAATCCCGCGGCGGTCACGCAGATGGCGACGCTTTCGAAGGTCCTGGCTTCGAGCAGAAGGCAGATGCCAACAGCCGCCAACATCAAACCGCTCGCCAGCAGCGTGCGTTCACGCCGCCGCAGTGGAACCAGCGGCACAAGCGCGCGTCCGGCTAACAGTCCTCCCCAGAAAAACATGGGCGTCAAAGCCCACAGGTCCCCAGAATCAGGATTGGTTCGTTTCGTCAGTGAGGCCACCCAACCCGCAACCGAATTCTCCGAGCCGACATATAGAAAAAACAGCGCGGCCAGACTTACCGTGCTTCGCGTGCTGATGTTCTCCGAGCGGGTGGGACCACGCTGGTCCTCCTCTTCCGTTGTTGCGGGCTCCAAGTTCATCCCGGCCAAAATCAAAGCGGTAAACAGCGCGCCAACCGCGATGGCATAGAGAAGCAATGGGGTTGCCCCCCGCCGCTGAGCCAGCATGACCAATGGGGAGGAAGCAATTGCGCCGAGTCCCCACATCAGGTTCAGAATGCTGAGTGCCGCCACTCGACGGGTCTTCGCAACTTCCGCCACCCATAAGTTCGTGGCAGAAAGAACCTGCCCCAATCCACAGCCGAACACCGCGGCTGCAGCCAGGCTCGCAACATAGCCACCCAGGTTTAACCCTGCCACTCCCGCCGCGATCAGGCTGAAGCCGCATAGCAACGCGTGCCGATATCCTCGTTTGATCAGCCAGCCGAGCGAAGCGACCCCTGCCATCGACCCGCAGAACTGCGCCGTGAAAAATAGACCGGCACGCTGGTCGGTTAAAGACCACCGGCCAATGAGTATCGGCAAGATTGGGCCAATCAGCGTCGTCACGATTCCCGCGACGACAAATCCGCCGTGTAGAACCACGAATGCAGCCGAAGAGGTCGGAAGCGAAGCTGGCCGAGTTTGGATCGAGCTCATGCTCAAAGCATTCTGCCGGAATGCTTGCCTGTGGCCACTTCGTGGACAAGCGAGAGCGTCGGCAAGAGGTAAAGCTAATGGTTATTCTACAGACGATGGTTACAGCAGGATTGGTAATGAACGAGCCCTAAGCAGCACACTAAGAAATGTCCCGGCTGATCGCGATGTGCCTTTTCACGGTCAACTGTTCAAAACTGGCTCGTCCGGCGCTGAGCTACTCCACCGTGACCCCATAGTTTGTGCCCGCCCAACGATTTTCCTGCGGCCAGAAAAATGTGAAGACGACCTGGCTCCCGGGAGGAAGGGAAGCCGTGGGCAGATCGAGCGTGTGGATTCCCAGCCCGGTATCGCGAGTATTGGTGTCCATGGAACTTTGCCAGCCATCCAGGGTCCAGTGCACCATGGCGGGTGAAAGCAAGACCAACCGCAGTTTCTTGGTGCGTGGGACGGTGCGACATTTATTATTAAACCTCCACCCGAAGATTTGCCTATCATGTTTTTGAATCAGATAGCGTTGCACTGTTTGCGGCGGTTGATCGAAAATCTTCCCGTCGCGCAGGGAACGGCGGAGTTTTACATACTCCGCGTGAGCCCAGACCAAGGGGCAGGCTGAGCCCGAGGGTTTACCGCGAAAAAGTTCCAGCGACGGGATATCGGCGGCATCCCACACCTGCTCGGGAAGCAGGCGGCCTTGGCCGGATGTGGATTTCTCGATGACAGAAAGAAGAGCTTCTGCCTCTTTTGGACGTCCGGCAGCCAGTTCGTAGTGAGCCCGTTCTCCAGCGAGCAGTGGCCAAGGACGACCTATCCCAGTACCGTCAAAGGGAGAACCATCCTGGTGCTCGCCGTAACCATCGCCGTTGTAGCGGTACCAGCAAGGTCCCTGCGGCAGCTGCACCCGAAGCAGGGCGTCAATGACTTTGACGGTGTTAAGGATTCGGGGATCATTGGGAGCCCTGAGTCCGAATCGCACCAGCGCCAATGAGTCGGGGCTGATGACGTGAGAGGCCCGCTCCAGATTGTCGCCCGGCGGTCGATTCTTGATGGGTACGAAACCCTGTGTAGGCGAGGCCGCGCAGTCGGTATCCGCCGGAGCGATGCGTACGTAATAGCCGTCCACTCCGAGCTGCTGGGCAAGGTCTCCGCCGGTGGCATAGATCCAGCGCTCGATGTTGTCGTTCCACGCGTCGGCTGCATCTCGCAGCGTCGAGCTAGCTTCCTGGTGTCCGGTGAGCTCAGCGATGTCAGCCGCGGCCAGCAGCGCCGAGACTTCTGCCGCCAAGGTGAATGGGGAATAGCCTGCGTCTTCTTCCCATCGATCCTGTTGCGTGACCGGCCCGTTGCGCAGGATGTAACTTGCGGCTTTGCGTACCATCGGCCACCAGCGTTGCAGATTGCCCAAAGCGGCAGGCGGTGCTTCACGCCGTAGCAGATCGAGCAAGAGAATAGGGAAGGCTGTCTCATCCATCTGGACGCCATGCCAGTACGCCCGACCATCGAGCCACATGTTCTGGGGCCAGTTGCCTTCCGCTTCTTGCGTGGCTTCGAGATAGCGCAGCACCTTGGCCGCGTCGCTCACCGCGCCGGCGGCCAGCATCGCACCGGCGGTTTCTACCAGATCGCGCGGCCAGATGAGATGGTATCCGCCCAGGTCCTCATCGCCTTTATTAAACCCCCAAGGGATGGAAAGACTGGCGATAACGCCACCCAGAAAATCTTTTGATTCGTGGGTTCGTAGCACCGCCGTGGAGGCTCGATAGAGGTCGCCCGGGCGCTGTGGTTGGTCGAGCTTCAGTAAACCGTTCTGCCAAATCTTCCACTGGGCTACGTAGTGGCCGCGCAATTCCCCGTACTGTTCAAACAAAGCCGCCCGCGATTGCTGCCCGGCTTCGGACCATATGGCGCCGAAGCCCAATGCCAGCACGAACTCTCCCTGGCAGGCCGCCAGGTCAATCTCTCCGGTGATCGCGATGTTGCCGTTTTCAGCCCGCCTGTATTCCCACTCCATTTGAAAATGTTGTGAGAGATCTTGCCAACCGTCCGAGGCACCTACAAATCCAACCGACTTCTTGCCCCACGGCGCAGAGCTTGCCAAGGCCAGGGTGACGCCGTCATGTTCGGCGAAAAACATCGACGCGCCCTTGTAATCGCCCACCCATCCGGTGTTGCCGTAGCCGCTGTTGGCCAAGTGGGGCGAGAGCAACAGGTACAAGCGATAATCGGAGAGTTGCCCTTTCAGGGGCTCGAAACGAACCTTCTGAAGTACTACGTTACGGTAGGGGTCGGTGAACACCTCCTTGTGGATGCGGTACCGTCCGCTCACGCAGGTATTAGCCAACTCAAAGGCTGGAACGCCGGGGTCGAAAGGGCGGTTTTCAAAAGTACAATGACGCTTTTCTTCAGAAAAAAACTCGCGGCCATCGGTGACGATAAACCCAAGATCGCGAGTACAGGCCTGGTCGACACGCGGGTAGTAAACTTCGTTGAGGATGCCGTGGCTGACAGTGAACCAAACTTTGCTGTGTTGGTTGAGGGCCGTGCCGACCCCGCTTTTGGCGCTCGAGGTCCAGCGGGGAGCAATTCCTGGCCAGCCGGGAGCGTAACCTGTGGGAGAATCAGTCATGGAGCGTCGTCCTCCGGGGTGGCTGCTGCCAACGGATCAATTTGCTGGAAAGTCCCTTCATTGCCGGAAGTTGTACGAAAGCGAACGAATCTGGTTGCCACGGCCGGGATTTTTTGCATCGTAAGATGTACGGGAGCTTTTCCACGACTCGGTCGATGCCAGGATAACCGAATCAGGATAACCGAATAATGAGAGCCAGCGACTGCGATTCCCGCCCTTCGAAGTTCCGAACCGACGAGAGCACCCTCGTTCGGACAATCAGCTCGTGTCTCGGGGCCGCGCTCTGCGTGTGTCTGCTATTCATGCTCAGCGCCCATGCCAGTCCGGTCCCATTGGTCGGGACAGCTCTGGATCAGGGTTTCCTGGACCTGTATAACTTGAAATTTGATGTTGCGCAGAGGGACTTCGCTGCATGGGAGTCACAGCATCCGGATGATCCCATGGGGCCGGTGAGCCAAGCTGCCGGACTGTTGTTCTCCGAATTCAACCGACTGGGTGTACTGGAGTCGCAGTTTTACGAGAACGATGATGCCTTTGAACACCGCGCGAAGGTGCTGCCTGATCCCGCCGTCAGAGGGCGATTTCGGGCGTATTTGGAACGGGCGTCGAATCTGGCACAGGTTCGGTTGACAAAGGACAGCAAGGATAAAGATGCTTTGTTTGCCTTGACTTTGTCAGCCGGTCTCGAAGCCGACTATGCAGCACTCATAGAGAAGCGCAACCTGGCATCATTGCGCTCCGCCAAACAGGCTTCGGTGTGGGCGCAGCGGTTGCTGGCGGTTTGTCCGGACTGTTACGACGCTCTATTGGCCACCGGCTTCAGCAAGTACATTATCGGGAGCATGGCTGCCCCCGTGCGCTGGATACTTCGCCTTGGCGGTCTGCCGGGCGACAAGCAATCGGGTATTGCCGACCTGCAGCTTACAGCGCAACGAGGACATTACCTGGCCCCTTTCGCGCGCATTCTTCTGGCAATTGCGTACGTTCGCGATAAGGACAAGCATCGCGCTCTCCAGATGCTCGTCGGGCTGCGGACTGAGTTCCCCGGAAACACGCTGTTTCCACGCGAAATTGCCCGACTGGAACGAGCGCATTAGCCAACCCATTTTGGCAATTGCCCTCGCCTCGCGCATCCGTAACATTCGACGGGGGATTCGACTCCCCATTCATCAGAAATTCACCAATTTGTAACTGTCCTGTAATATTTACCCGATAATACTGGAAGCAAACAATTCAAGGAGACCCGTCGAGTGATGCGCAGAATGACGCTGCTGCTATGGTGTGCCCTAGTCGCCCTGCCCGCTTTGGGGCAGGCGAACTTGAATGGAGCGGGTGCTACCTTTCCTTATCCCATCTATTCGAAGTGGTTTAGCGAGCACCACAAGCTCCATCCTGATATCCAAATCAATTACCAGCCAATTGGAAGTGGCGGGGGAATTCGACAGGTGATCGCCGGTACGGTCGACTTTGGCGCCACCGATGGCCCCATGACGGATGATCAACTGAGGGAGGCAAAGATCAAGATTCTGCACGTCCCTACGGTGTTGGGTGCCGCGGTTCCTGCTTACAACGTGCCTGGTGTGACCGGGGAGCTGAAATTTACACCCCAGGTCCTGGCGGGAATCTTTCTGGGTAAGATCACAAACTGGAATGACAAAGCGATTGCCGCCGCCAATCCGGGAGTAAGTCTTCCCAACCAAGATATCATCGTGGTTCATCGCTCCGATGGCAGCGGAACCACCTACATCTTTACCGATTACTTGGCCAAGGTCAGCCCGGAGTGGCAAAATCAGGTCGGTAAGGGTACTTCCGTCAAATGGCCAACTGGAATCGGCGGCAAGGGCAATGAAGGGGTGGCGGGTTCGATCCGTACCCTCCCCGGATCCATCGGCTATGTCGAACTTATTTATGCCGTACAGAACAATATTGCCTACGGCAGCGTAAGAAATTCGGCGGGAGTGTTCTTGAAGGCTTCTTTAGAGGGAGTAACCGCTGCTGCCGCGTCCGTTAAGAGTATGCCGGCTGACTTCCGGGTATCCATCACCAACCCGCCCGGCAAGGACGCATACCCGATTTCCAGCTTCACTTGGCTGCTGATTCCGGCGCAATCCAAAGATCCAGCCAAGGGGAAGATTCTAGCGGACTTTCTGAACTGGATGGTCACCGATGGCCAGAAGATGGCGGCTCCATTGTCCTACTCGCCGCTGCCGGACAGCGTCGCCGAAAAAGTGAAAGAAGAAATCAAACAGGTCCGATAACCTCTCGCGAGGCGCGGAATTCCTGGCACACCAACTAGAGCTGAGGTGTGGCTTGCGGCTGCGAGCGAATCCCCATACGCGTGGCCGAGCGCTCGATTCGAAAAGCTCGTTCCTTAGTGTCACCGACCGATACACCCCGTCCGCTTATGTTCTATACTTGTGCCTAGCGATGGCGCGCAAACTAACATGGTCGATTCTGATTTTTGGCCTGGGGCTCGTCACTCTGCCGCTCGTCTGTGCTACGCAAAAACCATACGCTCAGGGCAAGTTTGTCGCCATTCAGCAGAAAAGTAGAGATCGGGTTGACATGTATTTAGTAAACACGCCAATCACGACAGCCGTGCCCTATTTTGAAATCACCGTGGAATTCGGGGAGGTCGATTACCTGGCCGAGTACACGCCGCGGCACTCCGGCGAAGAGCTGCCGGAGGCTTGGCGGCCGGACGAAGCCGTACGCGGCCGGGTAGACAAGCATCATCTTTATTTGCTTCGACCCGATGGCAGCGAAATCGAATTCATCATCGAAAAAAAAGCACCAGTCGGCAAGAAATAATCTAAAACGAATAAGTTGCAACACGCGTCACTCATGGCTCGCCCTTCACTCGACAATCCAGCGTATTACCTCAATCGCGATACTTCCTGGCTTGCCTTTAACCGGCGTGTGCTGGAGGAAGCGGAGGATGAAAACAATCCTGAGCTCGAACGGCTCAAGTTTTTGGCCATCTCGGCCAGCAATCTCGACGAATTTTTTGAGATCCGCGTGGCGGCCATGGTGCAGCAGATTGAGGATGGCTATAACGAAGCCGGCCCGGACGGCCTGACCCTGGTCGACAGACGGGACGCCCTGGTGACATTGACCCATGAATTCGTCGACGACCAATACGAGTGCTGGAATTCCAAGCTGAGACCTGCGTTAGGTGAGAACGGCATCCGTGTGCTGAGCCTGCACGAACTGGATCCCGCAGCCCAGAGGTTCGTCGAGCAATATTGCGAAAAAGAGCTCGACCCATTACTCACGCCGGTGACCGTGGACCCGGCTCACCCCTTTCCGCGGGTCATCAACAAGGCATTGTGCCTCGGTTTGCTCTTGCGCCGCCGCCGGCGCTCCGCGCTTACTTATATGGGCGTGGTAGCCGTGCCTCGGGCTTTGCCCAGACTGGTGCGCTTACCCTCCGAGGGCAGCTCGGATTTCATTTTCCTCGCTGACCTGGTCGCCTACCATGCCGTGCGCATGTATCGCGGTTATGACATTGTTTCGGCGGCGCCCTTTCGCGTCACCCGCAACAGCAACCTCTACCTGCAAGAGGAAGAGGCGCGCAGCTTGCTGGAGTCGGTCCGCGCCGAATTGCATAACCGGCGCAAGGGAGATGCGGTCCGGCTCGAGATTGAAGCCGATGCCGATCCCGAAATTATCGAGCGCCTGAAGACCGTGTTTGAATTGCAGGCCTGGCAGGTTTTCCCGGTGAAAGGCCCGGTGAATCTATCGCGCCTGTTCAACATTTACGAACAGACCCAGCGCCCTGATCTCAAGTACCGCAGTTTTGCCCCGCGGGAATTGCGCCTGACGGCGAAGTCCAAAGACTTGTTTGAGGAACTGAGGGGTCACGACATCCTGTTGCATCATCCCTACGATTCCTACGACGCGGTGATCTCTTTCATTGAGTCGGCAGCCGCCGACGACCGAGTGCTGTCGGTGAAGCAGACACTCTACCGCACCAACGAACAGTCGCTAATCGTGCCTTCACTGATCGACGCGGCTTCTCGGAAGGAAGTTACCGCAGTCGTGGAGTTGAAGGCGCGTTTCGACGAGGCCTCGAATATCCGCTGGGCGCGGGACCTGGAAGACGCGGGCGTCCAGGTCTTCCACGGACTGGTCGGCCTGAAGACCCATTGCAAGCTTTCATTGCTGGTGCGCCGCGACCCCGATGGCGTGACTCGCAGTTATGCGCACATGGGTACGGGAAACTACAATGCGACCACAGCCCGCATCTACACCGATCTGAGCTTGTTCACGGCCGATCCTCAAATTACTCGTGCCGTGCACGATGTTTTCAGCTTTCTCACCGCCTATGCCGAGAATCCGAGCTATGACCCTCTGTTGGTCGCTCCCCTCGATCTTGCGGAGAAGTGCATTTGGCTGATCGACCGTGAAGCCGAGTACGCTCGCCAAGGGCGCCCGGCCAGGATCGTTGCAAAAATGAATGCCCTGCTCGACAAAAATATCGTGCAAGCTCTTTATCGTGCTTCGCAGGCCGGGGTTGACATCGATTTGATCGTGCGCGGCATCTGCGCCCTACGGCCCGGCGTGCGGGGAGTGAGCGATCGTATTCGAGTGCGAAGCATTGTGGGACGTTTCCTGGAACATAGCCGGATCTACTATTTCGCCAATGGCGGCCACGAAGAGATATATACGGGCAGCGCGGACTGGATGCCGCGGAATCTATACGAACGGGTCGAAGTGCTAGCCCCGGTGCGGGACGAACTGCTTCGGGAGCGAGTCCGCGGAGAGATTCTCGAGGCCTATCTTGCGGACAACCTCAAAGCCCGAATTCTCCTCAAAGACGGGACCTACATTCGGGCGTGGCAAGCTGCTGGGGGTAAGCGCAAGCAGAAGCCGCCGGCGGGTGCTGCCGCCTTCAGTGCTCAAGATTTTCTGATGGCATTGGCGGAGGGCAAACCGCCACTGAGCCTGCCCGCGGCAACGGCTGCCAGAAAACGCAGGACATTGGCGGAAAGGGTACGATAATTCGCGATGATCATCTACTTTTTACGTCATGCCAGCGCCGGAGAGCATCTGGCGAACCCCAAGAAAGACGAAAAACGCGCGCTGGACAAAGAGGGCATCGAACAGTGCGGTTATGTGGGCCGCGCCCTCGCTGCGCTCGAGGCGCAGGTCGATGTCATTGTTTCCAGTCCGCTCAAACGCGCCACCCAGACCGCATCTCTGGTTGGCAATGAAATGGGATATGAAGGCAAGCTGCAAATCGAAACCGGGCTTCGGCCCGAGGCCACCTTTTCCGACTTTCGCAAACTAGTGGAAAAGTACGCGCGCCAAGAAGCGATCATGGTGGTGGGGCACAATCCCAACCTTAGTCAATTCTTGGGAGCGATCATCAGCGATTCGGGCTGCGAAGCATCAGTGGAATTAAAGAAGGGCGCAGTCGCCAAGGTGGAAATGCGTCGCAGTACCGGCACCCTGCAATGGTGTCTGACTCCGAAACTGGTACGCGCTCTCTATGCCGCGGCGGTGGAGAGTGCCCGGCCGAAGACCTCCCGGAAGTAGACACAGTCCTTCTCGATTGCCCATAGCTCCAGGTCGACCCCAACGCGGCGCCGCGGAACCAGTGTCAGCCGGACATCTCCGGCCCGCAACCCAATTTTTACTTCCTGTACCGCATGGCTGCGGCCCAGATTGAGCGCGCGCGCCAGACGCAAGAGCAAGATGGCTTTCTGTACGCTTGCCCGGTCACTGGAATCGATGGCTTTCATGGGGCCGTCTTCCATGGTCGGTCGGGAGTTTCCCAGATAGCGGGCGATGGCCGCAATAATCCTTCGTTGTTGCGGGGTGTAACCGAGAATCTCTGAGTTCGAGATGATGTAGTAAGTGTGCCGGTGCCTTCCGTTGCGATTGACGAAGTCTCCTACCTCGTAAAGCATGGCGGCGGCAGAGAGCCACTCGCCATACTCAGCCGGCAGTCGGTGTATCGAGCGCAGCGCTGTGAACAGGCGCGTGGCGGACGCGCGTACATCCAGAGCGTGCTTTCGGTCCACCCCGTAATGGGCGACAGCCTTGGCGATCGAATCCCAACGCTCGGACTCGATCTGTTTCCCGGATCGCGTGCTGCGATCGTATTCCGCTGCCATCTGGGCCAGCAATCCGTCGCGCAGCCCCAGCGGTGAGTAGCGAAATCCTTTAAGGTGACAGCGTTCGAGTAATTCGTGATAGACGAGCGCGCCCGCTACAATGATCTCCGCCCGTTTGGGGCCAATCCCCTGAATTTTTCGCCTCTCCCCTACTGGCAAGCGAGCCAGGAGTTTGGCGATGCGGGTCATCTCCGCACTCGAAACCGCGGCTCGTTGTCGGCTGCTTGTGTTCTTGCGCAGATGGCTGGCGGTTGCCGCCAGTGCCGCTGCCGTGCCCGACGTCGCAATGACATTTTTAATCCTTGCGGATGTGATCCGATGAGAGATCCGGTCCACTTCGCGCGCGATAAAGCCGCGCAGACGCTTGAGTTCGCCCTTGCGCGGCGGGTCGTGGCTGAGAAATTCATCGGTGAGCCGCACCGCCCCCAAGGGCAAACTGACGGTGTCACGGATGTGGCCGCGGCCCGAGACCGTTAGCTCACAACTGCCGCCTCCCAGGTCGATCATCAAAGCGGTGGAGGTGTCCATCCGGCGGCTGGAAACCAATCCAAGGTGGATGAGGCGAGCTTCTTCCAGTCCGGAGATAATTTCAACCCGCCAGCCCGTCGCCGATCTTACCCACTCTAGGAAAGCTTGCGAATTGCGCGCATCGCGCAGAGCACTCGTGGCCACCACGCGCACCGAGTCGGTGACGATCTGCTGGGTGGCGCGATGGAAGCGCCGCAGCACCTTCACCGTTTCTGCAATCGATTCCGGCGTCAGGAAGCCGGTGCGAAACACACCTTCCCCCAGCCGCGTGACCTCGCGGTCTTCGTGAATAGCACGCAACCGCCGTCGTTCCAGGCGGGCGATTTTCAGCCGGACGGAATTGGAGCCGATATCAACCGCGGCAAAAGTCGGCATGGGAAGCACCACAGTTTACATGGATAAGGGTCGATCGTCATTAGAACGGGGACCACATAGAACTGGGAAAACTGTCCGACTAGCGGAAGTCGCGCTATCAAAAGCGACCGGGATGGAATGAATTCGTTCGAGTTCAGGCGGCGGTATGGGCGGAGGCAGCAGCCGGTTCAGAGGTCCGTGATTGTCGTTTCCGCGTGCCCCCTTGTCCCATCTGCAGCGTCCTGGTGGCTGGGAAAGCCACATGCGACGCCGAGAGGGAGGTCACAGCATTGCGGAATTTTGCGCCGGTCACATTGTGCAGAGCCGCCACCAGAGAAGACTCGCGCACATCGCCAAGGCGTTTCGCGGCGGATTGCGTGAGCGTGAGCCAATCGTGCCAATCGCCAAGAGCGTCCTGGACGCGCTCGATCTGAGCGATGAACTGCGTGCTTTCTGGCGACTTCGAGGCAAATTCAGCGGCATAGCGTGCTCGCTTACCGAGGATTCGATATTGATGCACCAGCTCCTCGGTGGGCAAGCCATCTGCTTTCGCAATCGGCTCAAGGATCTGTCTTGCCACGGATAGAGGATCGCGGTTCACTTCAGGATTCAAGTCCTTGCGCGCCCGCTTCAGTCTTTTGTGGATTTCGCGGACAGCTTCTCTGGTCAGAGCCTTGCTCAGTTTCTTTTCCCGCTGGCCACGAAGCTCAATGAGTTGGTGCATAAGCTCAGTCTTGCGACGTGGTTCCTGGGGGAACTTCAAGCTGCGGAGAGCCGCGAGTTGCACATCGAGATCACGCACTTTCCCGGCTTTCTTTCGAATACGGGTCAGTAGCTTCAACAGTCTTTTCTGGTTACGATCGCGTGCTGGACACAACTCTTCCAGCAGCGTCTGCAAGCGGCGCACGCCGGTGCGGAAGCGGTGAACTTTGTTTGCTTCCGGTTGAGCGGAAAGCCTATCGAGGTCTCGTTCCAGCTTCTGAAAGACGAGCCGGCAGCGTTCTGGCGCAATCGACATAAATTAAGCAGAAAAGGGGGAGTTGAAAGATACAGGCTCGTCCGTGAAAAGGCAACCGTAAAACAAATCCCGTGACTGACCCCAACCCGGATTAATTTTAACATCCTTTTAACAACCCTCTGCTACGGTGAATCCTTCGATGGCGGACCCTGCCCTAAATTCGCCTAATAAGCCGGGACCGCAACCCGTTGATAAACATACGCTTAGATCTGTGCCGACGACCGAGGCAACGGCCCGATCGTTGCTCTCGGCCTCGCGATACGAAATCGGCGATCCCATCTTCAAATTGGCCGTGCTGGCTTGTGCGCTCACGATTTTAGGGCTCTTGGGCCTCATCGTGTACGAACTCATGTTCCGCTCAGCCCTGTCATGGCACGCGTTTGGTTTCAAGTTTTTCGTGGGCAGCAACTGGGATCCCGTGCAAGAGCAATTCGGCGCCTTGCCCTTCATTTATGGAACCCTGGTTTCCTCCCTGCTGGCGCTGCTGATCGCTGTGCCCCTGGCCGTGGGAGTCGCTGTTTTCACCACCGAGATGTGTCCCCCAGTGTTGCGCGGGCCTCTCTCCTTTTTTACGGAATTGCTGGCCGCCATCCCTAGCGTGATCTACGGACTGTGGGCGATTTTTGTACTGGTGCCCATCCTACGTAGCTATGTTCAGCCATTCCTGGCCAGGACTCTGGGCTGGACGAGCTTGTTTCAAGGAGCGCCATACGGTTACGGAATGCTGGCGGCCGGAATCATTCTCGCGATCATGATTGTGCCCATCATTTCCTCGATCACACGCGAAGTCCTGACCGCGGTGCCACGGCATCAGCGCGAAGCCGCATTGGCTCTGGGCGCTACGCGCTGGGAGATGATCCGGGTCGCGGTGTTGCGCAACGGCCGCGCCGGCATTGTTGGAGCCGTCATCCTCGGGTTGGGACGCGCGCTCGGAGAAACCATGGCGGTCACCATGGTAATTGGAAATCGACCAGAAATCGCGAAGTCGTTGTTTGCACCCGGCTACACAATGGCAAGCGTATTGGCCAATGAATTCAGCGAAGCCACCGGAAACCTTTACCTCTCCGCTCTGATCGAAATTGGGTTGGTGCTGTTTCTGGTCACGATCGTGGTTAATGCCTTGGCCCGGTTTCTTCTTTGGACGGTGACCCGCGGCCATTCCATGAGAGCTAACCTTGCCTAAGCCTTCCATCGCCGCTGCGGCGCAGCCTACAGTGCCTCCAGTCAGTTGGCGCCGCCGGATCGTCGATCACGCCATGACCGCAGTCGCTACCTTGACCGTGATGCTGGTTCTGGTGCCGTTGATCGCGATTTTCGGCTACCTGGTGTATCGCGGTATCGGATCCATTAACTGGGCATTTCTTACCCAGACCCCCAAACCGGTAGGCGAGCCTGGTGGCGGAATGGCCAATGCGATTGTTGGATCGGCTTTCATACTGACGATTGCAAGCGTCGTCGGCGTACCCCTGGGAATCGGGGCCGGAATCTACCTTGCGGAATTTGGACGCAATCGCTTCGGCGATTCCATTCGCTTCACCGCAGACGTTCTGAACGGCGTGCCTTCGATCGTGATTGGTATCGTGGCGTATTCGATTGTAGTATTGCAACAAAGGCATTTTTCCGCGCTCGCCGGCGGGGTGGCCCTCGCGATCATGATGATTCCCACCATTACCCGCACGACCGAAGAAATGTTGCTTCTGGTGCCCCAGGCGCTGCGCGAGGCGGCCTATGGGCTGGGCATCCCCCGCTGGCGAACGGCGCTGTCCATCACGCTCCGCACCGCCGCTTCCGGAGTGCTTACGGGCGTCATGCTAGCATTCGCGCGAGTCGCGGGCGAAACCGCGCCATTGCTGTTCACCGCTTTTGGAAATCAGTTTTGGAACTTGCGGACCGACCAGCCCACGGCGGCGCTGCCTTTGCAGATTTTCAGTTACGCGATTTCGCCCTATGACGAATGGCATCGTGAGGCGTGGGCAGGAGCGCTAGTATTGATTGTTCTCATCGTCAGCGCAGTGGCGGCCGTGCGTTTCGCTGTGCGACGCGGCAGCTTCGGGACAAGGTAATTTATGGGCGTTGGAGTTCAGGTCGAAAAGCTCAATGCGTGGTACGGCCAGAACCAGGCTTTGTATGACATCGACTTGAAGGTCGCCGCCAACCATGCCACCGCCTTGATCGGCCCCTCAGGCTGCGGAAAGTCCACGTTCATTCGGTGCCTGAACCGAATGCACGAGACAGTTCCTGACGCCCGAATCACCGGTCGGGTGTACATCGGAGAGTTAGACGCTTACAACGGGACGTCTCCGACGCAGGTTCGGCGGCGGGTCGGAATGGTGTTTCAAAAGGCCAATCCATTCCCCACCATGTCGATTTATGACAATGTGGCTTCCGGATTAAAGTTGAATGGCTTCCGAGATCGCCGTAAGCTGGATGAAGTCGTACATCGATCGCTGGATGCCGCGGCCCTTTGGGACGAGGTTAAGGACCAAATCCATAAGACATCCGGCGCCAGCCTCTCCGGTGGACAGCAGCAGCGCTTGTGCATCGCACGTGCCCTGGCGGTGGAACCGGAAGTCTTGCTGATGGACGAGCCTTGCTCGGCACTCGATCCCATTTCCACGGGCAAGATCGAGGAATTGATCTTTCAACTCAAGGAACGGTATACCATCGTAATCGTGACTCATAACATGCAGCAGGCGGCCCGGGTTGCCGAATTCACCGGCTTTTTCCTCCTGGGCAAGCTGATTGAGTTCGACAAGACAGAAAAGATTTTCACCAAACCGTCGGACAAGAAGACGGAAGATTATATTACAGGCAGGTTCGGATGATGCGTACGCGGTTCCAACAGGGTCTCGATGATCTGCGGCAAAAGTTGCTCCGCATGGGCGGACTGGCCGAGCAGGCAGTCGACCGCGCACGTCAGGCATACGTTGACCGCGATCTGACGCGATGCCAGATGATATTAGAGGGCGAGACTCTGATCAACGCCGCCGAACGCGAAATCGACGAGGCCGCGTTTGACCTCTTGGCCATGCAGCAGCCCATGGCTGTGGACCTGCGCTTCATCCTCGCCGTCACCAAGATTAACTCTGACCTGGAGCGTGTCGGCGATCAGGCGGTCAACATCGCCGAGCGTGTCATGGACATGACCGAACAACCCGCTGTGGATCTGCCCATTGATATCGCGCGCATGGGCGCGGCCGTGAGTGCCATGGTGCGGCGGGCTCTGGAGTCTTTCATCGAAGGCAAAGCGGATCTGGCACAGGCTGTGCTCGAAATGGATAACGTCGTGGATCGGATGAAGGACGATGCCTTCATCCAACTGGTGAAGACCATGAACCAGCGGCCGGAAATCGTTCGCCAGGCTCTGGACGCATTGCTCATCGCGCGCAACCTGGAACGCGTTGCCGACCATGCCACCAACATCGCTGAGGACGTTATCTTCTGGGTGCAGGGCTCCGATGTGCGTCACAATGCTCCCATAGAGCGTCCCGAAGCGCCTGCGGTAGGGGAAACTTCGCGGCCTACCAGAGCCTAGTGAACTCTCATCCGCAACTTCCAGGTGGCAATTGCGAAATCCTTCAATTCTTGCGGGCAATTCCTCTGCCGTTGAATGTCTTTCGGTAAGATACGTGTTCGCTTGGTTCTTGTATGGGTGTGGTGGTTTTGGGGGAGTACTGTGAGTCCATTTTCCCGTAGGCTCCATCGTCTGCGACTGGCTGTGTTTTGTTCCCTACCGCTGTTTACTCTGGCTTCCGCTCAGCGGTCGGCACAGGGCAACCGCCAGTCATTACCTTTACCCAGCAGCAAAATGTTGAGCCTCCCCTCGCCTGGTCGGATAGGCGACACGAATAGTTTCCCCGCCACCATGGCTGTCAGTCCAGACGGGCGCTACGCCGCCCTGCTCAATGACGGATATGGCACCCAGGAAACTCTTGCCCAGCAGTCCATCGCCGTCCTTGATTTGAAGAACAACCATATCTTCGATTATCCCGATTCTCGATTGAGGGACGAATCACACCAAAGCTACTTCATTGGCTTGGCATTTAGTTCCAATGGAAAGCGCCTCTACGCGTCGGTAGGTTCGGTGACCGATCCCCGAGGCGAGAGGGCAGGGGATCTGGGTAACGGCATTGCGATGTATAGCTTTTCCCGTGGCAAAGTAACTGCGGATCGCTTCATTCCCATTGCACCACAGCCGATTGCGCCGGGGAAGAAGGCCGCGATCGCACTACAGAAAACGCCACGGCAGACGGCCATCCCATACCCGGCGGGCCTTGCCGTGATTTCGCCTGGATCCACCACCGGAAATGCTAACCCGGGATCCGGAGACGACCAACTCCTGGTCGCGGATAATCTTTCCGACAACGTCGTACTCCTCGATACCGGCAGTGGGAAAGTGTTGCGAAGATTCGACCTAAGCACGAACGATCTTATTCCGTCGTCTTTCCCCTACACGGTAGTAGCTGCTCGCGATGGTCGCCGCGCTTGGTGCAGCTTGTGGAACGCGTCTCAGGTTGACCAACTCGACCTAAGCACCGGCGAAGTTGTCCGACGGATCAAATTGCTCGAACCCCAGGATGCGATCGCTCCAGGGTCGCATCCGACGGCACTGTTGCTGAGCCCGGACGAAAAGATTCTTTACGTGGCGCTGTCCAACGCCGACATCATCGCAGCGATCTCGGTAAGCGACGGCAGGCCATTTCATTATTTCTCGGCCAACGCCCCCGCGCAAAACTATGCCGGCAGCCAACCGACGGCGCTTGCCCAGAGTTCCGATGGCAAGTTTTTGTTTGCCGCTGATTCTGCACTGGACGCGGTTGCGGTCTTCGACGCTGCAGCACTCGACCCCGCTGCAAGCGGCGATCCCGGAAATCCTCAGACTGCCTTGGGATTCATCCCCACCGACTGGTATCCGAGCGCTCTCGCCGTACACGGCGACGATCTCTTCATAGCCACCGCAAAGGGGAAGGGAAGCGGTTCTAATATTGCAATGGGAAAAACCGCTTCTGAGAAAAAGCATCATTCGCACGCTTACATCCCCACGCTGCTCAGGGGGTCGATCGCACGGCTCAATATCCGGTTCTCGCTGAGCAAACTGGATGAGCTTACGCGCACCGTCGAGCAGGACAATCTGCTCGACAGCGATCCTGGAAAGATTCAGTTTGCAAAAGGCTCTAACCCCATCCATCACGTGATTTATGTGATCAAAGAGAACCGCACGTACGACCAAGTGCTGGGCGACCTGAAAGTGGGTAACGCAGACCCAGGGCTTAATCTGTATGGTTCCGATATCACCCCCAATGAACACAAGCTAGCCTTGCAGTTCGGCGTGCTCGACAATTTTTACGATAGCGGCGAGGTTTCCGGCGACGGGCATCTTTGGTCGACTGCGGCCATCACCAGTGATTACAACGAAAAGACCTGGCAAATCGCCTATCGCGGCCAAGAGCGTATCTACGATTTCCAGGGCACCGTAGGGGATGAATATCCGCTGGATCACAACCAGCCCGATATAGATGATCCTTCCACCGGCTTTCTCTGGGACAATGTCGCACGCCGTGGTCTAACCTATCGTGACTATGGGGAGTTCGTGAACGCGGAGTGGTGCAGCAAGGATCGGCGCGCTTCGTCGCCTAAGCAGGGAACTCCTTCCACGTTGACGGCTGCTTGCCCTCGCACGGAAATCAACAAGGGCGATCCGCTGCCGCCCAACGTGGGCGATCCGCACGCCGCACCAAGTCCCTGGCCGTGGCCCGTACCCGTGCTGAAACAAGTAAAACCGACGAAGGCGGTGCTCCGCGGTCACTACGATCCGTTGTATCCGGATTTCAACACCGACTATCCCGACCAACTCCGGGCTGACGAATTCCTGAATGAGTTCGGCGCCTATGTGCGCGCCCGCCAGGACCATGCCGGCCAGGAGCTCGAGCTGCCCAACTTCGTCTTGCTCTATCTTCCCGATGACCACACTGGCGGCACCCGGCCCAATCTGCCGCGGCCGGCCGCCTCTGTGGCGGACAACGATTTGGCTCTGGGCCGCGTTGTCGAAGCCGTCTCGCACAGCCCGTACTGGGACGATACCGCCATCTTTGTGCTCGAAGACGATGCTCAGGATGGCGCCGACCACGTCGATGCCCACCGATCCATTGCTTTTGTCGTTAGCAAATATGCGCCAGGGTCGCTGGCGCTGCCCTTCGTGCACCATGGTTTTTACACCACCGTGAACATGATCCACACCATGGAGATGCTGCTGGACCTTCCTCCCATGAATCAGAACGACGCTTATGCCCCGGTGATGGGAACTCTGTTCTCGGGTGCCGGTGACCAACCTGCGTTTGCTGCCGATTACCGCAATCGCGACAACGGACTGATCTATGAGACCAACAAACGTGAAGCTCCCGGCGCAAACGCGTCGTCAAAGATGGACTTCTCGCGCCCTGACGCGGCCGGGGCAAAGCGTTTGAATGAAGTTCTTTGGCGCGATCAGAAGGGCGACACGCCTGTGCCTGCTCCACGGCATGTGGTATTTCCTGCTGACGGCGATTAGCCGTCTGTCGTGATGCCGGGCGGTGGGCGTTTTTCTCTGCGTTCATTGCGGCGCTTCTTGGCGAACCCTGCGATTGCGTGTAACCGTTTGACCAACACACCTGGTCGAGGGGGAGCGTCTGTGGTGAACTGGCGGGATGAACGGAGAAAAGAAGTTGTCGGCACGTAGGCTTCGGTCGCGACTTCAATCCTCGACGCGAACGCGAACCACGCCCATAGCCATAATCCGCGGCGCAACATCACGCAGAAACGGAATTCGGGTGAAAGCGCGGATAAACCACGGGATGCGCAAGCCCGGTTGCTCCTGAGCTCGGAGCGCGGTTGCGATCACCCGCTTCTGGAGCTGCGCCTGAAAGCCCTGAATAATCCGCACCGGCCATTCGCGCTTGCGTTGAACGGCGCGAAGCTGGTCGGTCGGGACACGGCCATCAAGCAGAGGCTTGGTCAGCAGGTTCGCGGCCACGACGGCGTCCTGAACCGCATAGTTGATTCCCACTCCCCCGAGGGGCGACATGGCGTGCGCCGCATCGCCGATCAGCAGCAAGCCGCGCGCGTACCACCGCGGGCAGCGGCTCGACTCGACTGAAAGGAGCGAGACTTGACGCCAGTCTGTGAGCGATTCCACGTGCTTCGCCAGGCGCGGGTCAATTTCCACAATGTGCCGCCGCAAACCTTCGATCCCTTCCGCGCGCAGCGATTGGTACGAACCCTTGACGATCACGAATGCGGCCTGCCAATAATCCTTGCGATCGAAGGCGCCGAGAATATGTCCGCGCGCAAATCCGCCGAACGCGCCGCCAGGCGCGTCGATATCCTCGGGAAGATGCGGTAAACGAAACCACAATACATCCATCGGCGGGGAAGTGCGAAGCGGCTCGATTCCCGCCAGATGACGCACGCGCGAGAACCGGCCGTCGGCCCCCACGGTCAAAAGCGCGCGCAATTCATGAACGCCATCGTCCGTTTGATAGCGCACGCCGCGAACCATGCCGTCTTCTCGAATCAGGTCGGTCACGTTCGCGCCCATCAAGAGCCGGAAGCCGGGGTATCTCGTCGCCTCTTGTGTCAGCAGACCCAGCAGGTCCTTCTGGTGGACCATCAGGATGTAGGGGTACCTTGTCTTCAGGCGACTCAAATCAAAGGGTGTGAAAGGGCCGCGCGTGGTGAGCAGGGTGGGTGCTGAAACCTTGCTGTTGCGAAGTTCGTGGACGCGCTCTGCGAGGCCAAGCTGATCGAGGATCTCGATGGTTGATGGGTGAACCGTGTCGCCCCGGAATTCGCGGTCGAAATCGTGGTGCATTTCGAGCAGTGTGACGCGCACCCCACGCCGCGCCAGCAGCAGCGTGAGCATCGCACCGGCGGGTCCGCTTCCGACGATGCAACAGCCTGTCGCTTCATCCTTTGCAGTCTGAGTTTGGGCGGGAGTCTCGAGAACTTGAACCTTTGCCATCGATCCTTCTTCACCTGGGGCTCTCAAGTAATTGTCATGTCGCGCGCCCAGCCGGCACAACCTTGCCCGTCAGCTCCGCCCACCGTGGGCGGCATTACCCGACTTGCGTTCCTGATATTAACTGTTTTCGGAACCCTAAGAGAGCGCGTTTCACCCCCACATGTTCAAGCGCCCTGCCTGGCACCCCGGAGAAGGGCTTTCGAGACCCACTTCGGGACAGCCGCCGTTTGTTGTCGGCCTAATCCGGACGGATGGGTCAACATCAGAGGAATGTGCATGGATAACGGGCAACCCTGAAATAATCCCAAGGTCAGGGTTGCCGACGATCCGGGAACTATCTCGACTCCACGTTTGCCCCCGACCATAAAGCAAGCATTCTTCGGTTTAACACGACCGTGTCAGAACCTCCATTCGCTGACGGTAGAAGGGAAACAGATGGTCCCTGGAGCCCCCCTCTATGTGAGAGAGAGATTGAGAGGTTTGTGTGGGGTTGTGTTCGTGCGTGGGTGCACTGGGATTGTGCATGAGATCACCCGGGCTTCCAACAAATTGCGTTTGTAGGTACGGAAACCGGAGACCTGCAGAGGGGCGGCAAGGCCTTACCGGGAGGATGGGGAGCGGTTCTACCGTGACCTGGCGGCTGGGGGCAGCAGGTGCGTGTGGGGATGGAAGCCAGTGGAAACATACGCTGGTTCGAAACGACAGGTGGGGGAGTAAACTTCGAGCTGTGGATGGGAGACGCGGGCGAGATACGTCGCAAACGGGGCCGCAAACAGAAGACGGATCGGCAAGATGCGCAGCATATTCTGGGTTTGTTGCTAAAGGATGACTTTCCGCAGATCTGCAGGCCTTTTGCGCGGATCACTAGCTCGTAGTAGAAAGCACCCCTGCGCGTGAAGCCCATCGGTGGTGCATGGATGTACATAGCCAACATGCGCGATCTCATCGTCGATCTCCGCGCGACGCGGCGACGACTCGAGTCGGCGACGTTGGGCGACGCGGCCGCGTCGGTCGCGGCGTCGCGTGCTCGATCGCGCAATCGATACATCGAAACGACTGCCGCAGTCGTCGGGATCGTGGCCGTGCTCGCCGCGTCGGTCGGTGCCTGGACGGTCATCCACCGCTCGCGCGCGGTGGCCGAGCGGAAAGCGGCAATCGCCGACATCGAAGGTCTCGTCGACATCGGCCGATTCGTCGATGTCTGGCGCATCGCGCAGCCGGCGTTGCGGCGCTGGCCGAACGACCTGCGGCTGCAAGAGCTGCGGGGCTCGACGACGATGACCGTGACGATCGCGACCGACCCGCCGGGCGCGGACGTCGCGTTCAAAGCCGTGGACGATGTCAAAGGCGAGTGGATCCCGCTCGGCACGTCGCCGCTGAAAGGCGTTCGTGCGCCGCTCGGCATGCTGCGCTGGCGGATCACGAAAAGCGGCTTCGAGCCAATCGAGGCCAGACTCGAAGTCGGGCCGCCCGCTGCCGCCCTGGGCCGGCCTGACGTCGACGCGCGTCCGATCCGTCTGCGGCCAAATTATCGGGAAGGCAAGAGCATAGTGCGACCAGGTTTGGCACATATTACGGGCAACTCTCACCTAATCTTGTAAGGGAAGGTTTGCCGACGATTGGGGAGCGACGGGTAGAGACGCCAACCCCTGGGTCGCCGCACCTGCTGATATACAACCATGACAGCACGCAGTCCGAAAAACCTTAAAGTACGCCCGCGCGGCCGGCCCATCTGGCAATATAAGTCTTGAGGAAACCGG